>Ga0070732_10000378_pt1 | contig 29241 bp, 25 predicted proteins | sample Coa_R1_5_FD_66449 | JGI IMG/M metagenome (GOLD analysis project Ga0070732, IMG submission 66449) | Surface soil microbial communities from Centralia Pennsylvania, which are recovering from an underground coalmine fire - Coalmine... | ecosystem: Environmental > Terrestrial > Soil > Unclassified ... | reverse complement strand
ATCGAACGCCACCGTCAGGCGCGGCTGCTCGCTGTGGAAGGGCAGCGTGCCATGCCAGAAATACGACGGGAAAAGCACCAGCAGGCCGATCTCCGGACGCACCGACAGCTCCGCGGGGAGCGCCGGCGTCGTGAGCATGCCCGGAGCGCCAAAGCTCAAGGTCCCCTCGGCAGTGTGTCCCGCGGTCATGGAGTCAGGCAGCTGGATATAGCATGCCGAGGAAATCCATCCCCGGGGATGCACGTGGCTCGTGTGGTAGCCATCCCGGTGCAGGCGCACCGACCAACCACCGTTGAAGCGCGTCGGCCCCCGGTTGCGACGCCGCAGGGCGTCGGTCCCCTGGCCGATCTGCTCACGATAACGCGCGATGGGTGCGGCAAAGGCCTGAAAGAGCGTCTGAATCACCGGATCCTGATTGCGCGACAGGTCCTGGGTGGTCTCCGTACCCCGGCGCAATGACTGATAGAGCAGTCGATGTCCGTGCGGGTTGTGCAGGCCGTTGAGGCGCGAGGCGAGCTCCAGCAGGAAGCTGCCGAGGTCAGGCCACCCCGGCGGCGCTTCGATGCGCGTCGACAGAACCATCCCGTCGTAGTCGCAGAACGATTCATAGCGGGGGTCGTTCAGCAGCCGCAGTGCCGTGGTCTGCATGGCGATGAGGTACTGATCATCGGGCGCGGTCTGCAGCAGGTTGGCGCACTCCGACAGCGCCTTGGCCCCTTCCCCGACACCCAGATACGACGCGCACAGCAGTTTGCGAGCCGTGTGATTGGTGGGCATCACCCGGATGGCGTGTTCCGCGAGCCTCAACGCCGTGACGGGCTCAAACTCCAGCGCCGCCAGACCCGCGCGGATCACCAGGCCAAATTGGCAATCGGGGCGAGCGGCCCGCTCGGCGAGGCACGCAAAGGCACCCCGCGCGTCGCCCGCGCCCTGCAGCAACGCGGCCTTGGTGCCCCGCAGTGCGTCGTCGTGAGGGAATTTTTCGAGCGCGCGGTCCAGAGTCCCCGTGGCCTCCGCAATATTGCCGGTGCGCATCCAAATGAGCTGGGCCAGCTGGTCGTGAGCTTCGGCACGGCGCGGCTCCAGGCCGATGGATTCGCGCAAGGCGAGCTCGGCCTCATCCAGGCGCTCCAGTCTGAGGAGGCTGAGCGCGTGGGTGTAGTGCAGCGCCCCCGTCGGTCGGGTGCGCAGCAGCGCCTGACGCGCCACGCGCTCGGCTTCCGCCGGCTGCTGGGCCGCGTTCAGCGCGACAGCCAGGGCATGGGCCGCGACGGGGTTGTCCGGAGCGCGCGCCACCAAATCGCGATAGAACGTCAGCGCGTCGCTTTGACGACCCAGAGCGGCGTAAGCCGCGACGTGCAACGCGGACAAATCCACATCCGCCTTACCGCTAGCGCACCAGGGCGTGGCCACCTCGAGCGCCAGGGCCGGCTGCCCCGTTTCCAGGTAATGCCGGGCCAGTAACACCGCTGCCCGCAGCTGCGGCGGGGCGCCTTGGATTGCTCGTCGCAACAGGGGTAGCGCGTCGACGCCGCGACCCGAGAGGAGCAGCAACTCCGCCAGAGTAGTCAATGCGGGAGTCGACACAGGATCGATCTCGAGGGCCCGCCGTAGCAGGGACTCAGCGTGCGCGGTGTCGCCCAGAGCCTGCTTGGTGCCGGCCAGCAGCCGCAACCCCTCCACGTACGTGGGATTTGCGGCTACCAGCGTTTCCAGTTGCGCGTGCGCTGCACCGTACTGACCGGATTGCAGCAGGCCGCTGATCCGGCGCATGGACTCGGTCAGCGTTACTGGCATGAAAATCTCCGCGGCGCTGATCCGGTCAACGCAGCTCCCGAATGCGGATGTTGCGGATCGCGAGCGTTCCCGGATGATCGCCCTGAATGCCGATGAGGCCGCTCGCCGCCATGCCGTAGTGGGGGTAGGCTTTGAACTTGCTGGCGGCGACCTTGGCCTTCCAGTCGGCACTCTGGAGCTCGTACTCGACGACCTTGCGTCCATTGAGCCAGTGCTCGACGTGGTTGCCCTGCACGACGATGCGCGTCTTGTTCCAGTAGCCGTAGGCGTTCACCGATCCGGCCGGCGCGCCGTAGAGTGCGTAAGCGGCCGCGGCCGCCGTCAGGCGGCTCTTGCCGTCGGGCGCGTTCGCGTCATCCAGCAGCTGGTACTCCGGCGCGCTCCAGTAGATGTGGTCGTATTCGCGCGTGCCGCGGTAGAAAATGCCACTGTTGCCCGCCTTGCCGATCTTCCATTCGAGCTCGAGCTCGAAGTTGCCGTAGCTCTGCTCGCTCACCAGGTCGTCGACCGCACCGTCCTTAGTGAGCACACCGCCGTCGACGTGCCAGCCAGCAGGAAGGCCCGGCTCCTTCCAGCCGCGCCAGGCGGGCGCCGCGTGCTGCTCGAGCAGCGAGTGCCAGGGTCCGGGGGTTGCGCCGGGCTCTGCAGCGTGAAGGAGTGCGGCGCTGCAGGCCAACAGGACCAGGGCGGCGTAGCGGAGAGCTCGGTTCATGTGAGCACCATTTGCGAGTGTCGTTAACTCAGATTGAGCTTGGCGAGCAGCGCTGCCGGCGGACCCTCAAAGTGCGTGAGCGGCACATTGCCGATGTAGCCGAGGTCCTCGCGTCCGGCGAGCGTCGAATAGAACGCGCCGGCGGTCAAATCGCGAAAGCGCGCGAAAAAGCGTGCGGCGGCGCGGTGCGCCTCCGCCGCGCGCGCCGGTGCGCAGATGTCGTCGCAGATCAGAAGCTCCTGGTGGGCGGCGAGCGCGGCGAACTCCATGCCGAAGCGCCTCGAGCTCTCGGCATCCAGCCAAGCGAGGCCCTCAAGCAGCAGCGGCCGGTCGCGCCGAGACTGCGGGTAGGGCGCGCTCACCCATTCGTCGATGAAGTCCACCACGCCCACGGCCGAGGCGGCCGGGGAGTGCGGGTCGGCGGGGACGATGATGTCGGCGAGGATGGCCACGAGGCGGCGCTGCCCCGGCGTGAACGTGAGCGGCCAGAGTTCCCCCGGCCGGTAGTCGCGTGTGAGGCTCGGGTCGGTGCCGTAACCCGCAGTCGCTGGCCGGGCAGCGGCTGCGGTGGGGGCTTCGATGAGCGGCCACGCGGCGCCCGCCGCCAGCACCCACTTAATGGTGGTGCGCCGGTCCATCACAGCTCCCTGCGTCGCATGCGCTCGAGGATATGGTCGGCGGCGCGCCACGCCAAGGCCATGATGGTGAGGGTCGGGTTCTTGTCCGCGTTGGAGGCGAATACGGCGCCGTCCGTGACGAACAGATTCGGCACGTCCCAGGTCTGGCACCAGGCATTGGTCACGGAGCTGCGCGCGTCGGCGCCCATGACGGCGCCGCCGACCTCGTGAATGATCGAGCCGCCCGGTGCGATGGCCTTGGCGCCGTCGGTCTGCGCCGGCTCACGCGTGCGGCCGCCCATGGCGCTGATGATGTCGACGAAAGTCGTTTGCATGTGCGCTGCCTGGCGCCGCTCGTGCTCCGACCAGCCCCAGTGGAAGCGCAGCACCGGAATGCCCCACTGGTCCTTGACCTGCGGATCGATCTCGCAATAGGACTGCTCGTTGGGGATCATCTCGCCGCGGCCGTCGAAATACACGAACGAGCCATAGTAGCGGCGCACGTCCTCTTTGAACCTCGCGCCGTAACTGCCGCCGGTCAGCCACTCGAGCTCCGCGCCCGTGCCGTGACCGGGCATGCGCTTACCGCCGCCGAACTCGACGTGGTAGCCGCGCGCAAAGCCCAGCTTGCCCGCCAGCTGCTCCCGGTACAGCCACCAGGGCGTATACAGCTGCATGCCGTCGGCGGCGTCCTCGTTGAGAGGCGGCAGGCTCTCGAGCAGCGGCACCTGCCCGCTCACGCTGCTGCCGACCGTGTCCATCAGGTAGCGCCCGAGCCTGCCGCTGGAATTGGCCACTCCCTGCAGACCGGCCGCGCTTTTTGAATTCAGCAGGATACGCACCGACTCGCAGGCGCTGGCGGCGAGGATGACCACGCGCGCGCGCGCCTGGCGCTGACGCTGTGTGGTGCGGTCGACGAAGCTCACGCCGCTGGCGCGGCCGTCGCGCCCGAGCGTTACCTCGTAGACCATGGCGTCGGTGGTGATGTCGAGGTTGCCGCTGGCGAGCGCCGGTGGCAGGTGCACCGTGGTCGACTGGTAGTTGGCGCGTATCGAGCAGCCGCGGCCGCACGGAGTCGCCCACAGGCACGCGGCGCGCGCGCGCATGTCAGCGGCGAGGATGCGGCGCGCCGTGGCATTGTGTGGATGCAGCCGTGCAGGATTCGCCCGCGCATCGAGCGGCCGGGTGAGGACTGCGCGATGGCCGGGGATCGCCGGGATGCCGAGCCGCCGTGCGCGCTGCGCGATCAGCAGGTCGCTGACCAGCGGCGCCGGCGGCGGCAGGAGGCACCCCGACGGAGAATCCGGCGTGTTCTCGAGACCCTCGTTGCTGCCGTAGACGCCGACCAGCAGCTCGACCTTGTCGTAGTACGGCGCGATGTCTGCATAGCTAACCGGCCAATCGAGGCCGAGCCCGTCGCGACTGTGCGGCTTGAAGTCGTAGGGGCCATAGCGCAGGGAGATGCGCCCCCAGTGGTTGGTGCGGCCGCCGAGCATGCGTGCGCGCCACCACTCGAAGCGGCCAGCATCGTCCTCGCTGGCGCGCACGTACGGCTCGCCCGGCACCTGCCAGCCGCCATCGATGGTCGCGTCGTAGAAGCCGAACGGCTTGTCGGGTGTGGCGGTACCGGCGAGCGGCGCCTGCTCCGGAGTCTTGAACATCGGCGTCTCGGTAGCCGGGTCGTAGTGACGGCCGGCCTCGAGCATCAGTACCTTGGCCCCCTCCATGGCGAGCGTATAAGCCGACTGGCCGCCGGCGGCGCCCGAGCCCACTACGATGACGTCGTAGCTGTCGCGCTGGGAGTCCGCCGTCACGAAGGGCATGGCCGGAGCGTCGTGCTCAGGAGCGGAAGGCTTCGCGACCGGTGCCCTGCACGGGGATTCCCTGGGCGGCGAGCACCTCGTGCTGCAGGGCGTACATCGCCGCGGCGGCCTCGTCGATGGCGCGCGTGAAGGCGAGCGAGCCGGCGAGAATCGGCCCGAGGCGCGCCCGGTCCTGGATGCGCGCGCGCGGGTACTCGTGCTCCACCACTAGGAACGTCTTCTCCGGATCGAGGCGCAACAGCTCGCGCGCCGCGAGCTGGTGATCGAGCCAGTCCACGCTGCGGTTCTGCAGGTAGGCGAGGGGATCGTGGCGCGCGGTGCCGGGCAGCTCGTGCTCGCAGAACACGGTCTGCTTCTTCCAGGCATTCTGCTGCTCGGCCGGGTCGCTGCTCGGCGTGCCGCCGTGCCAGTCGCCGCGCTGCAGGGTCTGGCCGCCGTAGCCCCAGGCCGCAAGTCCGCGCGCATCGATCACCTGGCCCTTGACGTGGAAGCCACCGATCAGGAAGTCGTAGCCCTTGTCCTTCAGGTACTGGAATACCGCGCGCGAGTCCTGGCCCATGAGGATGGCGTGTGACGGGTCGTAGTGGATGCGGAACTGTTCGCCGACGCCGTGCTGCTCACAGATGCGGTGCAGCGCTATCCACGGCCCGGGCGCGTACGCGATGTTGTTGTGGAAGCTGTCGCTGATGTTCCAGCCCGGCATGGGGCACTGCTCGACGCGGAAGGTGAGGCCGCGCGCCTTCGCCTCCTGCAGCAGCGGCACGAATACTTCCTCGAACATCACGAGGTTGGCGTCCATGGCGAGGGTGGGGTTGCGGCCGACGAAGCCGGTGACGGCGTCGGTGCCGAGCTGCACGGCGGCGTCGAACACGCGCAGCATGAGCGCGTGCTTGCGCTGGCGCACCGCGGCGTCGGGCGCCAGCATGTTGTCGAAGTAGGCCAGATCCGAGAGTCCGACGCGCGTCGCCTGCATGGCGCGGCGTACGCGCGCCGCACGCTGCGCGTCGAAGGGCCGGCGCAGGTCCAGGGTGTTGGCCACCGGATCGAGCAGCGCCGCCGCCGGCACCTCGCTCTCGGTCGGATGCAGCGCCGCGGACAGCTCGATGTTCGGACTGCCGATCTCGTGTGCGAACTGCAGCCATTCCTCGATGGCGAGGTCCGGGTCGGCCTCGCGTCGGGCGCGCGGCGTGAGCTCCTGCAAGGCGGCGGTCAGGATGCTGAGGCGCATCGGCCGGGGCCGGAACTGGCGCGGCTGCGGCTCAGGCGCGGACATGAGTGAGCCTCTCGTTGCGGAACGTGGCGCCGAACAGCACGGCCACCAGCGCCGCGAAGGTGGCGGGGAACAGCCAGATCGAGCGCCAGTCATGCGCGCCGCCCGCCGCGAAGCGGTCGCCGATCATGCCGGCGGCCCAGAAGCCTGCCAGCATGCCGAGGCCGTAGGTGGCGAGTGTGATCAGTCCCTGGGCGGCGGCCTTGTGCTGCGCGCCGGCGCGCGAGTCGGTGTAGATCTGGCCGGAGACGAAGAAGAAGTCGTAGCACACCCCGTGCAGCGCAATCCCGAGGATCAGCATGAAGGCAAGCCCCTGGGCGTCACCGTACGCGAACAGCAGGTAGCGGCACAGCCAGGCAAGCATGCCGACCAGCAGCGTGGTCTTCATGCCGAAGCGGCGCAGGAACAGTGGCAGCAGCAGCATGAACAGCACCTCGGACATCTGCCCCAGGGTCTGCTTGCCGGTGGCATTGGCGACGTGAATCTCGGTGAGGAACTGGTTGGCGTCCTGGTAGTAGAACGCGAGCGGAATGCAGATGAGGACCGAGGCGACGAAGAACACCGCGAAGTTCGGCTGGCGCAGCAGCACCAGCGCATCGAGGCCCAGGAGCTGCCCGAGGCGCGCCCGGCCGGGCTGTGGCTGTGGCGGGGTGCGCGGCAGCGTGAAGCTGTACAGGCCGAGGGCGCCTGAGGCGATGGCGCACATGAGGAAGGTGTGCGCGAGTGCACCGCGCGCCAGTCCCGCACTCGAATCCCAGGCGAACAGGTAGCTGATCACGAGACCGGCGACGATCCAGCCGATCGTGCCCCACACGCGGATCGCGGAAAAATGCCGGGCCGGATCGGCCATCTGCCGGAACGCCACCGTGTTCACCAGTGCCAGCGTCGGCATGTACAGCAGCATGTACGCGAACAGCCACGGGTAGAAGGCGCCGAAGCTGCCGGCGCGGTACAGGACGTACATGAGAATGCCGCCGGCGAGGTGCAGCACTCCGAGCACGCGCTCGGCGCTGCAGTAGCGATCGGCGATCAGGCCGACGACGAACGGCGCAATAATGGCGCCCCACGACTGCGTGGAGTAGGCGAGCGCCGTCTGTGCGCCGCTGGCGTGCAGGTTGGCGGCCAGATAGCTGCCCAGGGTCACGAACCAGCCGCCCCAGATGAAGAACTGCGCGAACATCATCACGCACAGGCGCAGACGGGTGAGGCCGCTCATTCAGCCCTGCACCGTGACCCACGCCGAGCCGCGCCGCGAACTTTCGACCGCCGCGGCGACGAAGCGCAGACCGCGCAGCCCGTCCTCGACGCCGGGATAGTCGCGCACCGGCGTCTCGCCCCGCTGCGCGCGGCGCACGTCGGCGATGAAGGCGCGATACAGGTTGGCAAACGCCTCGAGGTAGCCTTCCGGATGCCCGGCCGGCACGCGGCTGGCGGCCTGCGCCGCGGCGCTCAGGTAGCGCTGTCCGGTAGCGAGCCGCTGCCAGGGCCGGCCGGCGGGTTTATACAGCAGAGTATTCGGCTCCTGCTGGTGCCACTCGAGGCCTGCCTGCGAGCCGTACACGCGCAGCGCCAGGCGGTTGTCCTCGCCGCACGCCACCTGCGAGCACACCAGGGTGCCGCGGGCGCCGCCCTGCAGGCGCAGCAGGATATTGGCATCGTCGTCCAGGCGGCGCCCGGGGACGACCGCGCTCAGGTCGGCGCACAGCGCCTCGATCGGACAGCCGGTCACGAACTCCAGCAGGTGGGCGGCGTGGGTCCCGATGTCGCCGACACAGCCGCCGAGCCCGGCGCGTGCGGGGTCCGTGCGCCACTCGGCCTGCTTGTTGCCGTGTCGCTCGACCGGGTCCATGAGCCAGTCCTGGGTGTATTCGACCATCACCTTGCGCAGGCTGCCGAGCTGGCCCCCGCGAACCATATCGCGCGCCTGCCGCACGGCGGGATAGCCAGCATAGGCATGCGTGAGCGCGAACAGGGCGCGGCCGTCCGCCACGTGCCGCGCCAGTGCTTCGCCCTCAGCGACCGTGAGCGCCAGCGGCTTGTCGCAAACGACATGGATGCCGGCGGCCAGGAAGGCCTGGGCGACCGGAGAGTGAAGATGGTTGGGGGTTGCAATGATGACGAAGTCGATGCCGCGAGCGGCCGCCTCCGCGCGCGCCATCTCCTCATAGGAGGTGTAGGCCCGTTCGAGCAGCCAGTCGGCGGCGCTGGCACGCGCGACCTGGGGGTCGGAGGACAGGGCGCCCGCCACCAACAGGGCCTGGCCATCGAGCTCTGCGGCCATGCGGTGTACGGCGCCGATGAAGGACCCGCGCCCACCGCCCACCATCCCGGCGCGCAGCCGGCGTGCCGGCGGCGTGGCAGGCGGATTGTTCATGGCGGTCACGGGCAGCCGCTGCCCCTCAGCGCGTCTGGCGCGTCAGCCGCACCTTGCCGGCGGCATCGCGACCGACGACGACGTCGAAGTGCTGGCCGCGAAACGCGACGTTCTTCAGCGTCAGTGACTTCCACTTGGCGGGCAGGACCGGTGCGTACGCCTGGCTCAGGCCCTCGTCGTTGATGCGCAGGCCGGTGAGCCCGTACACGAAGCTCTGCACGAACCCGGCAGAGGTCGCGAGGATGTAGCCGGCGTTGTTGGCGGCGGTCTCGCTGCGCACGTTGAACGGCGCCTTGAGGAAGCCGACCAGGTTGCGGTCGATCCACTCGCCGGCCACGTCGCCTTGGCCGAGCTCGGCGGCGTGCACCGCGAGCATGACCATCATCATCTCGTTCGGGTCGTTGCCGTGCACCTTGAGTTCCTGCAGCTGGAACTCGAAATCGTTGCGACGCACCTGCGGCGACATCGGCAGGTCCAGATTCGGGTAGGCGAGCCACGACAGCGAGGAGCCCATCCAGGTGACCTTGTCGTGCGGCACGCTGGCATCGAAGTCGAGATGGCGCTGCTCCTTCTCCGAGAACGGAATGTACATATGGCTGGCGATGGCGGCCCATTGCGGGTCCGGGGCCGCGCCGACTTTTTGCGCGGCGGCTACGGCGATGTCGAGTGCCTTGCGGGCCGCGGCGTTGGTGAAGGAGTCATTCGGCACGTCGTCGTAGGCCTCATCGGGTGAGGTCACGTGGTGGATCTCGTAGCGGTTCTGCTCCTTGTTGAAGGTGACGCGACTCACCCAGAAGTCGGCGATCTCGCGGATCACCGGCCAGCCGTAGCTCTTGAGCCACGCCTCGTCTCCCGTCGCCAGGTAGTACTGCCACTGGGCGATGGCGATATCGGCATTGACATGGATCTCACGGTACACGCCATAGGCGAAGTAGGGCGTGTGGTCGACGCCGGTCTCCGGATCGGCTTCCCACGGGTACATGGTGCCCTTGGCTCCGTACTGCCGGGCGCGGGCGCGCGCCGGCTCCATGGTGCGATGTCGGAACATCACGATCGGCTTGGCGCGCTCCGGGTGCAGCAGCAGCAGCGCCGGAAACACCCAGGAGTCGCTGTCCCAGAAGGCGTGGTAGGCATAGTTGGGCGTGAGCGCGCAGGCGCCCATGGGCCAGGCGGTACCGACCATGGAATTCGACAGCAGGTAATACAGGTCCGAGTGCAGCGCCTGCTGGGCGTGCGCATCGCCATCGACCACGATGTCGGATTTCCACAGCTCGTGCCACGCCGCCTGATGCGCCGCCAGCAGCTGCTCGAACCCCTGCTGCCGCGCCTGCTGCGCCATGGCGAGGGTGGCCTGCGCGTTGCCGCCCCAGCCCTGTCGCGATACCGCCACGTACTTGGTGAATGAGTAGGTGCGTCCCTGCTGCACCGGCACGCTGATGAGGAGTCCCAGCTGGTAGGAGTTCCTGATCACCTTGACGGCGGACGGTTGCAGGTCCGCGGGCAGGCCGATGGCGGCGGCCTGTGCCATCGTGAGGCCCTGCTCGGCCTTGCCATCGAGCCAGAAGCTGAGCGCGTGTGCATCGGCACCCGGGGCGAGAACTGCGGTATGCCCGTAGTACCAGACCGGCGCGCGATCGGGAGTCGCGTGATTGAGCGGCTCGAGCACGTTCATGGCATTGGCCGCGACCGCCGCCTGCATCTCCTCGCCGTTCATGGTGCGGATTGGAAAGCGCGGCTGATGCGGCGCCCAGAGGGTGAACCAGAACTGCAGCTGCACCGTGCCGGTGAAGGCCGGGGTGATGGACAGCTGGGCGGCCGCCAGGTGCGGCGCGGCCTGGCTGGCGAAGGTGACGACGCGGACGTCGGTGCTCTTCTTGCTGTCGTCCGTGTAGCGGTAGCTGGTCGTCAGGGTGCCGTCGTACATGTCGAGCGTCTGGCGATACCCGGCAAAGGCCTGCGGCCCGAGCTTGACGTTGTTCAGCCAGAACTCTCCGGCGCTCGATTTGCCGGTGCTGTAGTCGATGCCGCTCCAGCCGGGAATGGCCGCGGGGCGGGCGATGTCCTCCTTGGTGTAGTCCATGAAGGCAACGAGGTAGGCGAGATTGCTCTCGGTGCCGCGCGCACCGGTCATGGTCGACAGGTAGCCGTTGGCGAGATAGGTCGGGAAGTAGCTGTCGACGGCGACGCTCGTGGTGCTGAGCACGAAACTCGGGTCGGGGTCGCAGTAGGCAACGGTGGCGACACAGCTCAGTACGCACGCCGCCAGCTGCCGGCCGAATTTCATCCGCTGTTCCCCCGCAATTCGAGCGCGAACCGGTATCTTACCCGGACATCGCCCTCACGGCGCGAGCGGCGCGCCGCGCCAGGCGGCGGCCCATTGCGACGGCGCCGGGCCCATGTCGAACTCGAGCACCCCGCCGGCTTGAATGTCGCGCCAGGTGATGAGTGGCGCGGCGAGCGGCTGGCCGTTGAGGCGCGCGGACTGAATGTAGAGATTGGTGGCGGAGTTGTGCGGCGCAGCCACTACGAAGCGCCGTCCGCCGGGCAGCGTGAGCGTGACGCGGCTGAACAGCGGGCTGCCGATCATGTAGTCGCCCGAGGCGGGATTGAGCGGATAGAAGCCCATGGCGGTGAAGATGTACCAGGCGGACATCTGGCCGCAGTCCTCGTTGCCGGCGATCCCGTTGGGCGTATCGGTATAATAGTCGTGGGCGATCTGGCGCACGCGTGCCTGCGTCTTCCACGGCTGGCCGCTGAAATCGTACAGGTAGCCGTAGTGATGGCTGGGCTCATTGTCGTGGTGGTTATGATCGCCGCGGAAGTGCTCATCCAGCGTGGCGTTGTACTTGTCCGCGCCGCCCATGAGCGCCATCAGGCCGGGGACGTCGTGCAGCACCGAGTAGGTGTAGACCCACTTGTCGCCCTCGGTCCAGCCCGCGTCCGGGTCGGCCCAGGAACCGTCCGCATTCCGCGCCTGCATGAAGCCCGTGGCGGGGTTGTAGAGGTTGCGGTAATTGTGTGAGCGCTCGATGAAGAAGCGGTAGTCGTCCTGCCGGCCTACCGCGCGTGCCACCTGCGCCACCGCGTAGTCGTCGTAGGTATCCTCGAGCGTCGAGGAGGCGCTCTCGGCGGTCTTGTCGGCCGCGACGTAGCCGAGCTTCTTGTACCAGGTGAGCCCGGCGCGCGCTTCGTACGGGACGTGCGCCTGCCGGTCATGCCAGTCGCGCGTCGTGTCACCGTCGGGAGGCGTCATCGCATCCTTGCGCACCGCCTGGTAAGCCAGGCGATAGTCGAAGCCGTGGAAGCCCTTGTTGATGGCTTCAGCGACCACTGAGTCGGCGTGCGTCGCGATCATGATGTTGGTGTACGAGGGATTGGGCCACTTCGGCATCCAGCCGCCCTCGCGATAGTCCTGCAACAGCGCCTGCACCATCCCGTCGACGCGCTCGGGCGCGAGCAGCGTCAGCAGGCTGTTCTCGGCACGGAATGTGTCCCAGAGCGAGAAGGCCGTATAGGACACGCCGCGGTGCACCCGATCATCGAAGGCGCTGTAGTAGCGGCCATGCTCGGAGAACAGCTTCGGATAGAGCAGGGCGTGGTACAGGCCGGTGTAGAAGATGTGCCGCTGCTCATCGGAGGCACCCTCGACGCTGAGCGCGCCGAGCTTGCGGGTCCAGGTGTCCTTGAGTGCTGCGCGCTGGCGCTCGAAGTCCCACCCCGGCAACTCCAGGTGCAGGTTGCGCCGCGCCTGCTCGAGGCTGATGAACGAGGTGCCGACCTTTACCTCGATCACCGTCCCGGCGCCGCCCGGGGCGAAACTCGTGTAGGCGCCGGCGCTGGGGCCTGCCGCCGTGCCGAGCCCGGGGTGCAGCTCTTTGCCCAGGTAGACACCGTGCGAGCGGAAGGCGGTGCGGAACTGGACGACGAAATACCCCTTGAAGTGCGGCAGCACCACGTTCGAGAGGTGCGCGTCCATGCGATCGGGGTTGTCGCCGGTGATCTCGCGCGCCGCTGGGTCGACGTGCACGTGACCGGGCGTGAGGAAGCGGGTCGCCTCAACCACGACGCTGGGCCGCGCCTTCGCGGGAAAGGTGAAGCGCAGCAGCCCGCAGTGGTCGGTCGCGGTGATCTCGGCGCGGATGCGGCGTCCGCCCCCCGCGTCCAGCAGCACCGAGTAGTAGTACGGCGTGGTGACCTCGTCGCTGCGCGCGAACGGCAGCCCCCGGTCGTGCTGCGCGGTCTTGATGGCATCGACCTCGGGTATCAGCGTGACGTACCCGTAGTCGCCCATCCAGATTGCCGGCTGGTGCGTGCCGATGAACCCCGAGATGGTGTGGTCCTCGAACGCGTACGAACTCACGCTGATGCTGTTCTCGCGCGTCTGCGCGGTCCAGTTGGTGGTGCCGAAGGGCGTGGTGACCAGCGGCATCGTGCCGCCGTAATCCGAGCCGCCCGCGCCATCGCTGCCGGTGCCGATGTACGTGTTGACCCAGTCAACCGGGCTGCTGGCGTCGGCCGCGGCGGCGGGACCGGTGGCCAGTGCCGCGCCGAGGGCCGCCCAGAGGCTGGCGCGGCGCGCGTCAGCCCGTGATGTGCAGCGCCTTGGCTTCGAATCCATCGAGGTGCAGATGCAGGCCGCCGTCGGTCGCCAGCTCGAGCGCGGGCGCCCCGGGATTGAGCACATCAGTCGCACGGGCGTGCGGCGCGGCGCCGTGAATGACGATGCTCTCGTCCACGGTCTGGACGCCGAAGTTGATCGCGCTCACCTCGAGGCCGCCGTTGTCCGGCAGCTGGTGCACCAGCACGAACAGCCCCTTGGCCTGGACGTCCGGCACGTCGCTGAGCCGCGCGGCGTACAGCCGCAGCGCGGCGCGCGCCTTCAGCAGGCGCGCCAGCTGCGAGGCGAAGGAGCCGGAATCCTGCAGCTGCTGCGGCAGCGCGCCGTACAGCGCCACGGCGCGCGGTAAACCCGCTGCCGAGGCGGTGGCCGCGGGATTGGTGCCGAGCAGGTCGTAGGCGCCGCGGTTGATCCAGCGCGTGTCGCCGTCAGCGAGCCGCGCGCGCACCGCCGCCGCCGGCAGCGTGAGATCGCCCACCAGGTCCCAGCCGGACAGCGCGAACACGCCCGGCTGCATGGCGTTGTAGAAGGCGAGCAGCAGGTGCAGGCGCCGTATCCGCTCGACATCCGCCGCGTTGAGCGCGCCGACATCATGGATGCCGAGGGCCGCCGCGATGACCGTCGCGCTCGTGGATGCGACGCCGTCGCCGAACTTGAGGTTGTAGGGCGCGTTGTCACCGATCAAGCGCGCGTACATCTCCCGGTGCACCAGGGCGCGCAGGTCCTTGCCGCTGATCTGTCCGCCCCGGAATGAAAACATCTCGTCCGCGTGGGCCGCGAAGTGCGAGATGCCCATGGTGAGCTCGTCGTGGTTCTGCAGCGCGTGGATCAGGCGCCCCGGGTCGATGTCGTACTTGCGCATCAGCTGGAACACCAGGCGCAGGAACCCCGCATCGCCGCTCAGCAGCGCGTGGTCGTAGGCCGGGCGCGTCACGAAGTCGTACGACAGGTCCGGTCCGCCGAGCGACATTTCGTGCATGACGTCGAGCGGCAGCGCGAGCTCCTCGAAGGTGAAGCCGCCGAGCTTGCGCACCATGTCGGCGATCAGCTGGTTGGCCGTCAGCGACAGCGGATGGCCCGCCCACCATACCCGCCCGTTGGGGTCGCGCTCGATGCCGAGCAGACCGTTGGCATCGAGCCGCAGCATGCCGTCCCCGAGCACGCCGATCTCGTGCACCGCATCGCCGATCACCAGCCGCTCGGCGGCGAACGACGGGTCGAGCCAGTTGAGCGTCGGCTGCCCCTGCTTGAAGTAGTGCAGGTAGACCCAGCGGCGCTTCACTCCGTCGGCGCCGCGCACCACGTCGGTGGCACTCCAGTCGGTGTCCTTGATGCCGGGCTCGTAGAAGATGCCCGAGTGCAGCTGCCCGACGATGTAGCCCTTCTGCTGCAGGGCGTCCACCGTGGCCGGACTCAGATTGACGGCGTCGTGGCCGGCGGCCAGCGGCGGCAACAGCGCCCAGTCGGCGGGCGCGATGCTCACCATGTGATAGATGCCCGGGTAGTCGGCGTAGGCGCGCTCGGCGAGGCGGAAGTCCGGCCCCTTGCCGGTGTGCCCCGGGATGACGTCGCCGATCACTATGGCACCGTGACTGCGCGCGGCGGCGACCATCGACTTGTACTGCGCCTCGGTGCCGAATTCGGGATCGATCTCCAGGCTGATGCGGTCAAAGTTGCCGTCCACCGAGGGTGTATAGGCGAGGCCCTGCACGCCGCCGGAGCGCTTCATCGGCCCGGTGTGAATGCCCTGGATGCCGATCGCCTGGAAGGCGCGCCACAGCCGCTCGTCGGCGAGAGTCGCAAGGACTGAGGTGCCGGGTGAGGCGGCGATGGTGGAGGCGGGGTAGGCGGTGAACCACACCGAGGCGCGGCTCACGGCGAGGCGCGGCTGCGGTTGACCGTACGGGTGCTGCCACTGCAGGGAATTGCCCGAATAGCGTCGCGCCAGGAGCTGCGCCTGGTGCAGCATCGAGCGCTCCTCGAGCCAGTGCAGGTAGGTGCGCGTCGGCGCGCTGGGAGCGGCGGCCGGGGCGGCGGCCGGCGGCGCCGCGGCATGCACGGCGGCAGCCGCGTACGCAGACGCTGCCAGACAGAGCGAGAGGCGCTTCAACATGGTGGAGACGCAGTGTGCGGCAATCTCAGCGCCACGTCACCTCGACCCGCGCGCCCACCGGTCGGGTCGGCACGGTGACCACCGCCGTCGACTGCGCGGCATCCCAGGCGGCGGGTGGTTGCGCCGCGCCGTCGACCGAGATGGCGGCGGGCGCGCCGGCCGCGTGGATGCGCAGCTCGTAGCCGCGTTGCTGCAACTGTCCTTTGAAGCTCCCCTGCGCCGGGCCGATGAGCAGCCGATGCAGGCCGCTGGCGTCGGTGCTGTAGCGCAGGGGCGTGATCGCGTCCTCGCCATGCTGGTAGCCGAGTGACAGGCCGTCGTCCTCGTACAGATCGAAACTGCCGGCGCCCGAGCCGTAGACATTGATGATGAGCGGGTCGAGCGGCCTGGCATCGGAGTAGTCGCTGACCGGCTGCTCGGGGATGACGGCCCCCTCGCGCACGAACACCGGCGTCTCGTCCACCGCGTAATGGGCGGTGACGGTGCGGCCGCCGGTGAGGCGCCTGCCGCTGAAGAACTCGAGCCACTCACCGGGGGGCAGCCACACCGTCTGCGTGCCGCTCGGGTCGAGTACCGGCGCCACCAGCATCGCGTCACCGAAGAAGTACTCGTACGGGTACTGATACGCCGCCTCGAGCTGCGGATAGGCGAGGTACAGCGGCCGCACCAGCGGCAGCGAGTCACGGTGCGCGACCCAGGCGTAGCTGTAGAGGTAGGGAATGAGCTGCGTGCGCAGCGTGAAGTACTTGCGCATCAGCGCCATGCCCTGATCGCCGTAGAACCATGGCATGCGCACGTTGCCCTCGCGTGGATTCTCGTGCGCGCTGTGCATGCGCAGCAGCGGGCTGAAGGTACCGAACTCGATCCAGCGCGCGTACAGGTCGAAGTCGATCTTGGCGCCGTGAAAACCGCCGATATCGTGGCTGATGTAGGGCACCAGCACGTTGCCGCCGCGCGCGGTGAACGCCACCTCGTAGGCCAGCACCGGCCATTGCGAGTACGTATCGCCGGTGAAGTAGCCGGGGTAACGCTCGCTGCCCCAGTCGCCATAGCGCCCGAGGATGAAGCCACGCCGCCCGTTTTGCCGCTGTGCGGCGTCGAAGAACACCTTGTTGGTCCACAGCTGCCGGTTGAGGCCGGGCATGTCGACCGCGCCGCTGCCGCCGTCGACCCACCAGAAGTCGACGCCCTGCTGCAGCAGGGGCTCGTGCAGGTCGCGCATCGACACCTGCGCCTGCCGCTCATTCGACAGGTCGAAATAGATGCGGGCCGGCGGTTCGACGTCGCGGATCGCCACGGGCCCGAGCAGCAGTCCGGCGCCACCCTCGCTGTGCACGTCCGGCTCGACGCGCAGCACGATATCGGTGCGCGCACCGGCACGGACGTAGGGCGTGAGATCGGTGTAGGTCAGGCGCTGCGGCCAGTGGCTCTGGCTATGCAGGCTCTCATGTCCGTTGACGAAGATGCGGTAGCTGCGCGCCACCTCGCCCAGGTACAGGTAGAGGTGCGGCGGCAGGCGCGACGGGAGCTGCACCGCGGCGTGGTACCAGCCGAAGCCCTGGTAACCGGGGAAGCCCTGCTCCTGCCACGGCAGCCCGACCTGGATCGGCCGCCACGGCGGCAGCTGCAGCGCCTGATACCAGTGCTGGTCGAGGCCGCGATTGAGCGGGTCGGGCGCGAAGCGCCAGGCGTGCGACAGGTCGAGGTTAAAGCTTGGCGCGGGCGGCGGTGGACGTCCCAGGTCCTTCAGGACCTGCGGCGCGTGGCTGTCGCTGAAGGACAGGATGCTTTCCCCGGTGTTGATGTAGCCCGGGTGATCGTTGAGGCTGAGCTTCACTCCCTGCTCGTGCAGCCAGCGGACGAACTCCTGTGGCTGCGGGATCAGCGGGCTCCAGTCGTAGCCGCCGTCCCAGCCGTAGTTGTGCCAGGCGAAGTCGAGCACCAGCGTGTCGAACGGGATGTGGCCGCGCCGCAGTCGCGTGACCTCGTCCTGCAGGTACTGCTGGTTGTAGCGGCGGAACTGCGGCAGGCGCGACGCGGCACTGTCCGGGAAGTACTCGAAGTTGAGATCCGTCACCATCGGGCCAAGTACGTAGCGCGGAATCATCGGCACCGGTCCGCACAGCCGCGCGTACTCCTGCAGCACGTGCTGATAGTCGTCACGGTAGGTGAACAGGTACCAGTCCTGCGCCTTCGGTCCCTGGCGCGGCTCGATCCAGCTGCGGTGCGCATTCCACACCGGCGTCTCGCTGTCGTCGATGAGCGCGTAGCCGGCGCGGCTCAGCAGCCCCGGCTGTGCTTCCGGCAGCACCAGATCGATCCCGGGAATCAGGTCATTGACGGGGGTGTCGCGTTCGGAGCGACCCGGCGGCAGGTTGTCGTTGCTGACGTTGTCGAGCGAGTAGGGCAGGCCGCCGAGGTTCTGCGTGTCGTGATCGCCGGGATGCCAGAGGTGCGCACGGCCGGAGCCGTTCTGCCAGCTCACCTCGAGGTTGGCGGCGGTAAACGGCCCCGAATTGAGGCGGTAGCGCAGCGTGACGGCACCGCTGCTGGCCACCAGCCAGCCGTCCTGACGCCGCGTGCGTACCGTGAGCGGCGCCCAGTCGCGCTGCTGCACCACCGCGGTCGGGGCGTCGATGAAGTGCCCGGTGGGCGAGTACTCCATGCGCACCAGGGATGCAGTCAGGAACTGGAAGCGCGCGTTGCCTGCGACCACCGTCGGTCCGCCCGCGGAGCCGGCGCTGCACGCGAGCAGGGCAGTTGCGAGCGCGCCCGGCAGGACGCGGCTCGCAAGCCGGGCGGCGCGCGGTGCGCTCCTCACGCGCCATTCCCCAATGGCGCACGCACCCCGTGACCCGTTTCGCTCATGTAGCGCCTTGCTGCTGATCCGCCGCGGCCTGAAAGGGCATGCCAGGAAATTCGCGCAGGGCCGCCACACTGCGGTCCCACGGCGCTCGCGACCGCGTGCAGATCGCCGTGGTCGGCTGGAACAGCGACGGGTCATCGAGCGTGCCGATGTATATTGACATGATCGGGTCGCGCTCGTCGTCGGAGCGGCCGTACAGCAGGCTGCCGCAGGTACGGCAAAAATGGCGGATCGCCATCTGGCCGCTGTCCGCGCGCACGCCATAGCTGGCCGTGTCGCCCGTGATCGTGACCTGCGCGCGCCGCGCGCCCATCACCGGCACATGGCCGCTGCCCGAGGCGCGCTGGCAGTCGCGGCAATAGCACAGCACGCAGAACTCGGGTGGACCGTCGATCCGGTAGCGCACCGCGCCGCACAGGCATCCGCCGCTCATCATGGCCATTCCCCCGCGGTTCCAGCCGCCGCCCGGGCATCATTTTCATGGACCGGCGGCGCCGCCGGCAACCTCAAATATCAACCAAAGAGTTGACACTCAACAATAAGGGTGATATTTAACTGACATGATGACTATGAAAGCCGCGCCGCTGCAGCTCGTTTCCGCGCAACCGGCGCCACAGACCGATGAGATGCGCCTCGACCAGGTGTTCTTCGCCCTCGCCGACCCGGTACGGCGCAACATCCTCGAGCGTCTCGACGGGCATGCGCTGCTGGTATCGGAACTGGCGGCGGCTTACGACATCTCGCTGCAGGCCGTATCGCGTCACATCCAGGTGCTGGTGCGGGCGGGCCTGGTGCAGCAGGAGCGCAGCGGACGCATCAGCCGCTGCAGCCTCACCGTCGGTGCGCTCTACGGCGCGGCAGTGTGGCTCAACCGATACAGCAAGTACTGGCAGGAGCAGTTCGACACGCTGGCGGCGACGCTGGCGCATATCGATGCGCTGCCGCAGCCCGCGCGCCGGCCCGGGGGCAAACGTGCGCGGCGCAAGTAACCACTCAACGGAAGGAATGGCCATGACCACCCATCGAGTCGTTTCATCGCAGGACTGGCAGAGCGCCCGGCGCCAGCTGCTTGAGAAAGAGAAGGCCTTCACCCGCGCCCGCGACGAGCTCAGCCGCGAGCGCCGGCAGCTGCCCTGGGAGCGGGTCGACAAGGACTATGCCTTCGAGACCCCGGCCGGGAAGCAGACGCTCGCCGAGCTCTTCGCCGGCCGCAGCCAGCTCGTCGTGTACCACTTCATGTTCGGCCCCGACTGGGAGGCGCCGTGCAAGTCGTGCTGCTTCTGGGCGGACAATTTCAACGGCATCGTGGCGCATCTGGCGCAGCGCGACGTGACCATGCTGGCCGTGTCGCGCGCGCCGCTCGCGAAACTCGAGGCGTTCAAACGCCGCCTTGGCTGGAGCTTCAAGTGGGTGTCCTCGGAGGACAGCGACTTCAACTACGACTACGATGCATCCTTTCGTCCCGGCGATGACCGCGCGCAGTACAACTACGCTCCCAAGACCAACAAGATGAGCGACCTGGTCGGCACCAGCGTGTTTTTCCGCGACGCAGACGGCGGCATCTATCACACTTACTCGTGCTATGCGCGCGGCGTCGACATGCTCAACACCGCCTATCACTACCTCGACCTGGTGCCGAAGGGACGCGACGAGGACGACCTGTCCTACGGCCAGGCCTGGGTGAACTATCGCGACCGTTACGCGCCGGAGTCCGCATGAAATACGCCGAGACCGCACAGCGCATTGCCGAGTACCGGCAACAGATCGGCGCCATCCGCAAGCAGATGCGTGAGGCTCAGGCGCAGGTGGAGCCCCAGGAGGTCAGCGACTACGAATTCCAGACTCCCGCCGGGCCGGTACGGCTGTCGCAGCTGTTCGGCGCGCACGAGCAGCTGATCGTCATCCACAACATGGGCAAATCCTGTCCGGCGTGCACCCTGTGGGCCGACGGCTACAACGGCATCCACCAGCACGTCGCGAACCGGGTCGCCTTCGTCGTGTCGAGCCCCGACCCGCCCGAGGTGCAGCGCGAATTCGCGGCCAGCCGCGGGTGGACATTCCCCATGGTCAGTCACCTGGGCACGACCTTCGCGGCCGACATGGGATTTCGTGGCACGCGCGGCTGGACCCCGGGGGTATCGGTGTTCCAGCGTCAGGGCGAGCGGATCGTGCGCGTCTCCGAGGCCGTGTTCAGTCCCGGCGATGACTTCTGCACCGTCTGGCACCTGTTCGACCTCTTGCCCGGTGGCGCGGCGGGCTGGTCACCGCGGTTCGGGTACTGACATGTGCCCGCTGTGTCTGAGTGCCGCTGTCCTGTACGCCGCCGGTGCGAGCTCCGCCGCCGGAATCACGGCCCTGGTGGTGAAGCCGCGGCGCAACCGTGCGGCACGTCTGGCGGCTGCCGAGCGCAACGCAGCCGCGCCCGCCGGGCAGACCAACAGGCAGCGCGTCGGCCGCTAGGTACTTGACCTTGGCTGCGCCCGTGCCCGAAAGTGGGGCACGATGCGCTCCACACATCAGGTCATCGCAACCCTCTTCGGCGTCCTCGCCGCGGCCACCGCGTGGGCGGCGCCGGCCGACGGCGACTGGACCATGCCGTCGCGGGACTACGCCGCCACCCGGTACAGTCCGCTCACCGAGATCACGGCGCAGAATGCCCGGTCACTGCACCCGGTCTGGACCTTCTCCACCGGTGTGCTCGGCGGCCACGAGGGCCAGCCGCTCGTCGTGGGCAGCACCATGTACGTCGTCACGCCCTGGCCGAACGTACTGTACGCGTTCGACCTCGCGCGCGAGGGCTACCCGCTCAAATGGAAGTACCGACCCAACGTGAGCGGTACGGCCATCGGCGTCGCCTGCTGCGACTCGGTGAACCGCGGCGCGTTCTACGTCGACGGCAAGCTGATCTACAACCTGCTCGATGGCCACACGGTGGCCGTGGACGCCGCCAGCGGGCGTGAGCTGTGGAACACGGCGATCGCCGACGTCGGCAGCGGCGAGACCGTTACCATGGCGCCGCTCATCGTCGGCGACAAGGTTATCGTCGGGGCCTCGGGCGGGGAGTTCGGCATCTACGGCTGGGTCAAGGCACTCGACCTCGCCACCGGCAAGATCGTCTGGACCGCGCGCAACATCGGACCCGATGTGGACATGCAGGTCCATGCCGACACCTTCAAACCGGCCTACGATCACGGCGCCGATCTCGGCGCGAGCAGCTGGGGTGGGGACGGGTGGCGCACCGGCGGAGCGCCGGTGTGGGGATTCATGTCGTACGACCCGCAGCTCGATCTCTTCTACTACGGCACCGGCAACGCCTCGCCCTACAACCCCGAGCAGCGCGTCGGTGACGACAAGTGGACCGCCAGCGTAATGGCGCGCCGGCCGGCGGACGGGACCCTGGTGTGGGCCTACCAGTTCACGCCGCACGACAACTGGGACTACGACGCGACCGGCGCGATGGTGCTTGCCGACCTGACGGTTGGCGGCAAGACGGTGAAGGCACTGGTGCACTTCGACAAGAACGGCTTTGCGTACACCCTCGATCGCGCCACCGGCCGGCTGCTGTCGGCGGCACCGTTCACCCCCGTCAACTGGGCGCACTCGGTGGATCTGGCCACCGGCCGCCCGGTGCTCGACCCGGCCAAGCAGACCGGCCTTTCGCACGGTAACGTCAAAAACATCTGTCCGAGTCTCGAGGGCGGGGTGAGTCCGTCGTCCCCGCCGGCGTACTCGCCGCGCACGCACCTGTTCTACAGCTCCACGAACAATATGTGCATGGACTATGCCGCGGCGCGCGCCTCGCATCTCAAGGGCACGCCGTTCGTGGGCGTCAATGCTCCGTACAGCGCCGGACCGGGGGATTATCTCGGCTCTTTCATGGCCTGGGACGCGGTGAGCGGCAAGAAGATATGGGAGAACAAGGAGCCATTTCCCAACTGGAGCGGGGCGCTGGTGACCGCGGGGGACGTGGCGTTCTACGGCACGCTCGACGGCTGGTTCAAGTCCGTCGATGCCAAGACCGGCAAGGTGCTCTCGAAGTTCAAGGTTGGCTCAGGAGTCGTCGGTAACCCCATGACCTACCGTGGCCCCGACGGCCGCCAGTACGTGGCGGTGTACGCCGGCTTCGGCGGCGACTGGGCCCTGATCGCAGGCGATGCGCGCTCGGATGATCCGGCCGACGTGCGCGGGCCCGCCGACCCCGTCAAGAGCATCGCGCGCCACACCAGCCTCGGCGGCATCATCTGGATATTTGCCCTATGAGCGCACCCATCCACGAATGCCGCGTCGCGTCACTCGTGCCGTGCGTGGTCGCGGCGGTACTGCTCGCAGCCTGCGCACGCGAGGCCGCCGCGCCTGCCAAAGAGTCCGCAGCCGTTCCGCCCGGAGTGGCTTACGAGTCGCACATCACGGCCGGCGGACTGACGCCTCCGGGCGGCACGCTGCACAACCCGCACGCCGGCGACGCCGGGGTCGCAAAGAATGGTGCCCAGCTCTTTACCACCATGAACTGCGATGGCTGCCACGGCGCGGATGCTGCCGGCTGGGTCGGTCCGAATCTCGGCGACGGCCGCTGGCACTACGGCGGCTCGGACGCTGAGGTGTTCAGCTCCATCTACTACGGGCGGCCCAAAGGCATGCCCGCCTTTGGTGGGGCGCTCGGCGCCGAGGGCGTCTGGACCCTCGTCACCTACCTGCGCTCACTCACCCCGCCGCCGGACGTGCCGACGGAGTCCTGGCAGAACTGATCCGGCGCCGTCAGTGACGGTCGGCCTGCTCGGCTGCCTTGTCCGTCGAGCGCGCATGAGCTGACCCGGCGTTATCGAGCGCATGGATGAGGCCCTCGAGGCGCCGCACGCTCTCGAAGCGGTCCACGATGAGCAGGGTCTGGCTCTCCGGGTACGCCACCAGGTGACCGCTGGCGCGGACCAGCGGACGCAGGATCGGCACCATCTGCGGCGCGCTGACATTCTTACCACGATGAGCTCGCTGACGTACTCCGGCCCGGGACGCGTGTCGCGCGAGGTAATGGTCGGGATCGCCTCCGTCCGTATCGAGTTTTCCGGCACGACGCGCACAAAGTGGCCGTCGTCGAAGGCGGCGAAGCCGTACGCGTCGAGCACGTCGAGCAGCTCAGCGTAACTGAGCTCGGCGGGCGCCTTGCCCTCGATCACGACGTCGGCGCGGACGCGCGGATCGAGCACGAAGGGCTTGCCGATCTTGTGCGACACGGACGCTACCAGGCGCTCGACCGGCACGCCCGCGGGGTTGAAACGCCGGCGGAGGACTCATTCTGGGCGCGGGGCGCGGACGTGGCGCAGATGGCGCAGCACGTGAGGCTCGTGAGCACGGCGTTTCTCATTGGCAGGCTCCCTTGTGGCCGGACCTGGACCTTGCAGCACGCGCGACGGCAAAAAGTTTGCTCGGCGTGCGCCGCCGGCCGCGCCGGGGCACAATCGCCCCGCGGGTTGCGCTGCAACCTAAAAAGCGCATAGTCCAAACTCAAGAACTGAAGGGTCCGGACCATGATCCTGGGCATGTCGACCGCTGCCTTCACCCAGCTGCACGTGATCATCAGCCTGGTCGCCATCGTGGCCGGCGTCGTCGTGGCGTTAGGCATGCGCCGCGCGCAGCTGCTGCCCGGCTGGACGACGCTGTTCCTGGCGATGACCATCCTGACCAGCGTCACCGGCTTCTTCTTCCACTCCAAGAGCCTCGGTCCGCCGCACGTGGTCGGAGTCATCTCGCTCATCATTCTCACCGTGACGCTCGTGGCACTGTACGGGTACCACCTGGCGGGCGCCTGGCGCGCGCTGTACGTGGTCACGGCGCTAGCGGCGTTCTACCTGAACACCTTCGTGCTGGTCGCGCAGCTGTTCGCCAAGGTGCCGGCGCTCACGGCGCTGGCGCCCAACGGCTCGGAGCCGCCGTTCGCGGTCGCCCAGCTGCTGGTGCTGGTCGCTTTCGTGGCGCTGGGTATTTCGGCCGTCAGGCGCTTCCGCCCCGCGACGCCGCTGGCCGCCTGAAGTCCATGACGTCACATCACGAGTTCGAGCTTTCTGTGCCGGTGGGCGCGAGCGATCACGTGCGCGGCGCGGAGCACGCGCCGGTGATCGTGGTGGAGTACGGGGACTTCGAGTGCCCCAACTGCCGCCAGGCGCACTCGGCGGTCCAGCTGCTGCTCGAGCGCTTCAACGAGCGCGCATGCTTCGTGTTCCGCCACTTTCCGCTCGAGGACGTACACCCGCACGCGCTGGCTGCAGCGCAGGCGGCCGAGTGCGCGGGCGGGCAGGGCCAGTTCTGGGGCATGCATGACCTGCTGTTCGCGAACCAGGCGCACCTCGGAGCCCGGGACCTGCACCGCTACGCCGACCGGCTCGGGCTGGATATGGGGCGCTTCACCGCGGAGATGGGCGATCAGGTCTACCTGCAGCGCGTGCGCGAGCACGTGCAGAGCGGGACGGCGAGCGGGGTGCGCGGCACGCCGGGCTTCTTCGTCAACGGCCGAATTGTCGACGTGTCGTTCGGGTTGCGCGCCCTCTTTGACAGTGTCGAAGAGGCGCTGCATCCTGCGGGTCGCCGTTGAGTTACCGGGCTGCAGCATGTCCGTCGCGGGAGTCATCACCAGGGAGAGTCAGTCCGGCCCCGTCGACACCGCCGAGCGGCTGGTCGCCGCCATCGGCGCGCGCGGGCTGACTGTGTTCGCGCGCATCGACCATGCCGCCGGCGCGGCGGCGGCCGGCCTGACGTTGCCGCCTACGCAGCTGCTGATCTTCGGCAACGCGCGCAGCGGCACACCACTGATGCAGGCGCAGCGGCTGCTCGGCATGGAGCTGCCGCTGCGGGCCCTGGTGTGGCAGGACCAAGCCCTGCGCACCTGGGTATCGTGTCCGGACGTGCACTGGCTGGCGCAGCGCTACGGGACCGGGCCCGGCGCGGCGCCCGCGGTGACGGCGCTGGCTGCGACGCTCGAGGCGCTCGTCACCCGGGCGATTACCCCGGGTGCCGACGATCTGGACGAGGAGCTGGAGGAGACCTTCCCGGCCAGTGATCCACTGCCGTGGAGCCACGACACCCGGTGAGACACATTTCAGGGGAGCAGGCGTGCGGCGATTTCTTGCGTTGATGACGGTTGTGGGCGTGGTGGCCGCGACGGCGGCCGCGGGAGCGGAAAGCGTGGGCAAGAGCGGTCACCCGGACGCGAGCGATGACCCCTATGTCTGGCTGGAGGACATTCACGGCGCCAAGCCGATCGAGTGGGTCAAGGCGCAGAACGCCAAGTCGATGTCCGTGTTACAGGCCGACCCCGATTACCAGAAGGACTACGACGCGATCCTCAAGGTCATGGATGCGACCGATCGCATCCCGTACGGGGATCTCGATCATCAGTTCGTGTTCAACTTCTGGCAGGACGCCATGCATCCCAAGGGCATCTGGCGTCGCACGACCACTGCCGACTACGCGCGCGCCACGCCCGCCTGGGACACGCTGCTGGACGTAGACAAGCTGGCCGCGGACGAGCACGAGAACTGGGTATGGAAGGGCGCCGAGTGCAGCGTCTCGCTCAAGCGCTGCCTCGTGAACCTGTCGCGTGGCGGCGGCGATGCGGTGGTGGTGCGCGAGTTCGACCCCGCCGCCAAGGCCTTCCTCAAGGATGGCTTCACGCTCACCGAGGCCAAGTCATCCATCACCTATCTCGACGAGGACACCGTACTGTTCGGTACCGACTTCGGTGCCGGCTCGATGACCACCTCGGGTTACCCGCGCCTCGTCAAGCTGTGGAAGCGCGGCACGCCGATGACCGAAGCGCGCACCGTCCACGAAGGCAAGGACAGCGACGTGGCCTCGGCCGGCGTGGTGTTCCGCAACCCCGCCGGCACCGTGGCGCTCGTGCAGCGTGCGGTCAGCTTCTTCACCACCGAGTATTACGCGCTGGCCCCCGACGGCACGACGCACCTCATGCCCGTGCCGCTCGGCGCGGATCTCAAGGGCGCCCAGGGCGGCGACCTGATCTTCACGCTGCGCGAGGACTGGACCCCGCCGGGCGGGGCGCCGATCGCCAAGGGCTCGCTCATCGCCTACCGCGCGGCAGCGACGGCAGGCAAGGGCGCGGGGCCTGCGGTCAGCGTGCTGTTCACGCCGGATGCCCACAGCTCGATCGACGAGGTGGCCACCGGGCGCGATGCCGTCTACGCCTCGCTCTATCACGACGTGACCGGCAGCGTGCACGTGTTCCGCCCGCGCCGCGGGCACGGCTGGAGCGACACCAGCGTGCCGCTGCCGGCCGGGGGATCGACGCACATCGTCGCGGCCAATGCCTGGGGCCCGGAAGCCTACTTCCGCTTCGAGAGCTTCACGACTCCGACCACGCTCTACGCCGACAGCGGCGATGGCAGGCCGCAGGCAATCAAGTCACTGCCACCGCGCTTCGACGCCTCCAACCTCACGACCGAGCAGTTCTTCGCTGTCTCGCGCGACGGCACGCGCATTCCGTACTTCGTGACGCGCGCCAGGAACCTGAGCGGCCCGGCGCCGGCGGTGCTGTACGGCTACGGTGGTTTCGAGATCTCGATGACCCCGAGCTACTCGGCCAACTTCGGCATGCTGTGGCTGACGCGCGGTGGCGTCTTTGTCGTGGCCAACATCCGCGGCGGCGGTGAGTACGGCCCCGCCTGGCACCAGGCGGCGCTGCTGCAGAACCGGCAGAAGGCCTACGACGACTTCCAGGCGGTGGCGCAGGACATCGTCAAGCGTGGCATCACCACACCCCGGCAGCTCGGCATCATGGGCGGGTCCAACGGCGGACTGCTGGTGAGCGCCAACATGGTCGAGCGCCCGGAGCTGTTCGGTGCGGTCGTATGCCAGGTGCCGCTGATCGACATGATCCGCTACACCCAGATCGGAGCCGGTGCGTCCTGGGAAGCGGAGTACGGCGATCCGGCCAAGCCGGCCGACCGCGCCTGGATCCTCAAGTACTCGCCCTACCAGAACGTCAACGACAAGACGCGCTATCCACCGGTGTTCTTTGTGACCGCCACCAGCGACGACCGGGTCACTCCCGTGCACGCGCGCAAGATGGCGGCGCGCATGGAGGCCCAGGGCCACGAGGTGCTGTTCTACGAGAATACCGACGGCGGTCACGCCGCTGCGGCCGACCACAAGCAGGCCGCCGAGATGTGGGCGCTGAGTTTCGTGTACCTGAAGCAGAAGTTGTTCCATCCCTAGGAGTCAGGCGCAATGAGCGCAGCTGCGCACGCCCGCGAGGGCGGCTGCATGTGCGGTGCCGTCCGCTACCGCATCGCGGGTCCGCTGCGGCCGGTCATCATGTGCCACTGCACCCAGTGCCGGCGCATGACCGGCCACGTCATGGCGGCCACGGCCGCGCGGCGCACCGATTTCCACCTGCTCAGCGAGGGCGGCCTCACCTGGTATGCCTCATCGGCCGAGGCGCGGCGCGGCTTCTGCGCCCGCTGCGGGTCGACGCTGTTCTGGGACGGCGCCGGGCGTGACTACCTGAGCATCGCCGCCGGCACGCTGGATGATTCGCGCGGGCTCGGCATCGCCTTCCACATTTTCGTCGCCGACAAGGGCGGCTACTACGAGATCGAGCCGGGGGCGGTGCAGTACACCGACGGCGCGTTCCCGGCTCTGTCGCCGGCGTCGTGACAGTGGCGGCGCCGCAGCTGCTGCCGGCCGCCGCGCGTGCCGCGCAGCCGTGGAAGAACGCGGGCGGCATCACCCGTGAGGTGGCCGCGCATCCGCCGGGGAGCGACCTCGACTCCTTCGCCTGGCGCGTCAGCGTTGCGGAGGTGAGCGCGGGCGGCCCGTTCTCGCAGTTTGCGGGCGTCGACCGGCGCATGGCCGTGCTCGCGGGGACGCTCGAGTTCAGCTTGGCCGGGCAGCCGCCGCAGCGCCTGGCACCGGAAAGCGAGCCGGTGGCGTTCGCGGGCGAGGCCGCCGCCGCGGCCGCTCCGAGCGGCAGCACCGTGACCGACCTCAATGTCATGACGCGGCGCGGGCGCTTCGAGTCACGTCTCGGCCGGCGCCACGGGCCACTGCAGCTGGCGCTGACCGCGGACACGGTGCTGCTCCTTGCGCTCACACCGCTCACCGTGCGCTGTGCGGAGGCACACCGCGAGCTGGCGCCGCTGGATGCGCTGCGCTTCGACGGGGCCGTGCGCTGTCAGGTCGCGCCGGGTGCGGCGGGGGCATCCTTCTATCTGGTGGAGTTGAGGCACATATGACCAACGGTAAGGACGCCGTGCGTACGGTGGTGATCACCGGCGCTTTCGGTACCCTGGGAGGCGCCGTAGCCCGCAGGTTTTCCGGCGGTGGGGCGCGGCTGGGCCTGCTCGATCGGGTGCCGGTGCCGGACGGGGCGCTGCGTGAGTTTGCGGCTCCGCACGTGTGCGTGGGTGGCGTCGACCTGGCCAACCCGGGTTCCGCCGCGGCCGCGATGCAGACCGTGGCTGCGGCCACCGGCGGGATTGATGTGCTCGTGAACGTCGCGGGGGGCTTTCGCTGGGAGCCACTCGCCGGTGGCGACATGGGGACGTGGGAGCTCATGTTCACCGCGAATCTCAAGACCGCGGTCGCCGCCTCGCAGGCCGCGCTGCCACACCTGCTGGCACGCGGCGCGGGCCGCATCATCAACGTCGGCGCCGGCGCCGCGGCGCGCGCGGCCGCCGGCATGGGTGCCTACACCGCCTCCAAGGCCGGCGTCGAGCGCCTGAGCGAGGCGCTCGCGGAGGAGCTTAAGGACCGCCACGTCACGGTCAACACCATCCTGCCGGGCACCCTCGACACACCGGCCAACCGCGCCGCCATGCCGGCCGCCGACACCACGCGCTGGGTCGAACCGGCCGCCGTGGCCGATGTCGCGGTGTTTCTCGCCTCGGACGCGGCGCGCGCCGTGACCGGCGCCGCCATCCGGGTGTTCGGCCGCGGCTGACAGCGCTCGTGCTACTGTTTCCGGCATGAGCCCGCGCAGCGTCTACGGCACGGTGTTAGCGGCGGTGCTGCTGGTCGCCTGCGGACGGCACGGCGGCCAGTCG
>Ga0070732_10000377_pt1 | contig 29529 bp, 24 predicted proteins | sample Coa_R1_5_FD_66449 | JGI IMG/M metagenome (GOLD analysis project Ga0070732, IMG submission 66449) | Surface soil microbial communities from Centralia Pennsylvania, which are recovering from an underground coalmine fire - Coalmine... | ecosystem: Environmental > Terrestrial > Soil > Unclassified ... | reverse complement strand
CTCCTTATTGATGTCGTTGCGCGGGGGTATCTGCCAGACACCGTGCCAGCTGAACAGTTCCCTGATACTCCCGTAAGGATCCATGAAGACACCCGGCGCACTGCAACCCCTGATCGATGATGGCGTGATCGATGAAGTCATTCGCTCACTCAAGAGCGGCAAGGAAGCCACGGTCTATCTGGTGCGCTCAGGAGTGCACACGCGCTGCGCGAAGGTCTATCGGGACATGCGGCAGCGAAGCTTTCAGAACCGTGCACGCTACCAGGAAGGCCGCAAGGTGCGCGGCAGCCGCCAAGCGCGTGCCATCAACAAGAGCACGCGTTTCGGGCGTAAAGAACAGGAAGCGGCCTGGAAGAATGCCGAAGTCGACGCGCTCTACAAACTCGTCGCCGCCGGCGTGCGCGTGCCTAAGCCCTACGGCTATTTCAATGACACGCTAATCATGGAGCTGGTGACCGATGCCGCCGGGGACCCTGCCCCACGGCTGGGCGAGGTCGCTCTGTCGGCCGAGACCGCACGGGAGTATCACACCTTCCTCATCCAGCAGATCGTGCGCATGTTGAGCATCGGACTCATCCACGGTGACCTCTCGAAGTTCAACGTGCTAGTCGGGCCCGACGGCCCCGTCATCATCGATCTGCCGCAGGCCGTGAATGCCGCGGGAAACAACGGCGCGTTCGCGATGCTCGAGCGAGACGTGAACAATATTCGCGGTACACTCGGGCGCTTCGCACCGGAGCTGCTGGGAACCGAGTTTGCGCGCGAGATGTGGGCGCTGTTCGAGCAAGGCGACCTGACGGCCGATAGCACGCTCAACGGGGTATTCGCACGAGACGAGACCGCTGTTGATCCCGACGGTGTCCTGCTGGCCGTTGAGGATGCACGCGAAGAAGCGCTGCGACGGGAGCTGGGTCGAGACGAGTCTTAGTCGCGGCCGACCATATCGAGTTGAGCGTCGAGCAGATCGAACGGCTGAACAACTTCACGCCGGCCGCCGGCGAGCGTCACGAGGCGGGAAATATGGCCGTCATCGACCGCTGACAACACCGCAGTCGCACCCTCCTAACAGACGCACGGGCTCTGAGGAACAGGTACCGCCGCCCCGCATGTGGCCAAATGCTGCCCAGGTCTTGCTCCTGACGTACGACTGCTGGCGGCCAGCAGCTGCCTGTCACGCGAAGCGGCAGACTTTCCTGGTTGCAGTCAGTCGCAGGAATAGGCGCCGCCCCATGGAAATCACATTATTTGCGCCACAGAAACAATAAGCATGGCGGCTGGAATGAGCATCAGTTGTGCAAGAAGAGTCCTGGCCAGCCTACTGCCTAGGAGCCAAACGACGGCCCGTCTAAAATGCGGCTCTGACGTTCTGCCTTCGATCACGTCGTCAGCCACCACAGACATCTGCGGGTCAATGAACACAAACATCAGGATTGTAGCTGCGCCATTTACAACCGCCGACAAGTTACTGGAAGTTACTCGTAGCGCGGGGTTCAAGTAGCCTGCGTACAGTGATGCAATGACGCCCGTAGTCCAGAGGGCAATTGCCGCCACATTGAGTGCGATGACCCATGGCGAAATACCATCAGCCGCTCGAATTCGCGTAACGTTGGCAGCCGCGGGCAGGGTCGCCACGTCTTTTAGTTGCGCGAGGCCGCTCTTGAAGACGCAGTAGCAACATAGAAACCGAGCGATTGACTTGACAGTGCAGGACCGCGCGGCTGAACACGCGTTGTCCAACGGAAATCGGCCAGTAATCCGTGCGAGATGCCAGCAGCAATGTTGTTCTCAATCCGCTTGGCAAGAAACGGTCCCTGAAACGAGTTCGAGGCCCGTGACACCAAAATCAGAATGTTGAAAAGCGAGAACGAGATAGCAGTGCGTCGGGTGCGTACGCCGGCTATCCGAGCAGCATAGGCCAGGAGGCCGATCAGATGGATGACGAACGTGAGGACACAGATGATGAGAAGTTGACTTTCCATGTGTCCTATAACTTGTTGGAGTAGTATCTCCCGGGCAAAAGGAGCGCCCCATTGGAGGTAGGTGAATTCTACCGCTCGGCGCTGAGTTATGAGGTGCTGCTCAATTCATGCCCCAATTAAAGGGACGTCACGTATGCTGCATAAATTAAGGTTCGTTGCTCGCTTATCCGTTGCGGGTACCGTCACAGGGATCCTCCTCATTCCCTTTTCCGCCTCTGCACAAGTGGCAGATCCTGCTCAGGAAGCGGCTACCGGCGGATTGCACGCTGGTCTGGCCGCCAAGGCGGCGACTATCGAACAGGTCCACATGCATCTACACCACACTGTCAATTGCTTGGTGGGACCTACGGGACAGGGGTTTGATGCCAAGGAGGCGAATCCTTGTCAAAAGCTCGGGAATGGGGCGATTCCTGACACGAGCGATTCAGCGACGAAGGCCAAACTGACCGCAGCGCTGGCGAAAGCACAGGCCGGGCTTAAGTCCGACAACCCCACTGCGGCAAGAAAAGCGGCCACCGAGGCGCAAGCAGCTCTCAAATAGTCCTGATTGATCGCGATTCGGCCAAATGAGGGTCCGCCAAGCCGAGAGATCTCGGTCAAGCGAATGACTTGGTTCGGTGTGCGTTCGGCAGAGGGTGCGCCAACACCTAAGAAATCGCCTCAGGGCGATGATGTGCCCCGTGCACGTCGCATTCAGCAAACGACGGCGGAATCGCGACATCCACAAGGCACTACATTGATCAGAGGCGCCAAATTATGGCCTACATCTACTCCTACGCAATCGCGTCGCGCCACTTTGCGACGGCTAACGGCGTACCTTATCGCCGCTGCGGCGAGCTGGACCTCGGTTGGGCACGGAAGAGAAAAACAGCACCTCGTCTGCGCCAAACCCAGCGCCCTTACCCAGGCCGAGAATCGGCAACGCAAATTGGACAACTACACTGAGAAGTCGCTGGATCCTAGCAAGACCTGTAGCGGGTGCTTTTATTTCACCCCTGGATCCGGACCTACGGCTTGCGGCATGTGTGCAATATTCAGGGGTCCCGCCAACCCGCAGGGCAAGTGCGATGATTGGGCAGCGCGCCCGATTTGAGACCCCGCGTTCAAGCACGGATCTTTGACGGGCCAGGTGTGGTTGGAGCGTGCTGCAGCGAAGTCGCGCGAGTATGTGATGCCCGGGACTTACCTGCGGAGTTCGTACCCGCTATTGCGGGGGCAACCGCTGGAGCTGCGTCGAGCCGGGGCTGGGCGGGGTCGGCGTGTCGGTGCCGACAGTACGGCCGTCGGGAGCGCGCCACTGATACTGGGGTCTGTCGTCGAGATCGTAGTGCTGACCGTCGGGCGCCACGTAATGCGCGGTGTCGGTAATCGCGTCGTCCACTTGCTGGAATTGCCGGTGCTCGCCCTGCCACCGGGCCATCGCACCGTTGGCAAGCGACTGCGCCGTCGCCTCCTCCCGCGCGGTCCAGTCCTCGCTCTGGTGCAGGCTGGAGACGATGTGATTCAACAGTTGGTCTGCCGCCTCCCCTTGCCCGGTTGTCGTCACGAACCCGGCGAGTACCTGTGCATGCCCGCTGCGCACGCTCGTCTGGAATTGCAGCACCGCAATGGCTTCTCCGGACATACCCGCTTGTCGGTCGCTCTTGCAGGTGAATGACGCCTGCGCCGCGCTCCATTGGTTGTAGGGACCGAGCGACTTGGAGTTGGCAAACCGTACCACGTCGGGCAAGTCGGCGAGGTTGCTGATGTTCAACCCCAGGCATGCCAAGCTCATGACGCTTTCGGTGAAACGGCGCACATACTCGCGGGCTTCGATTGGCGCGGTATAGGGAACGCTATCCGGGTCGCCGACCGCAATGAGGGTGCGTCGGTCAGGCGACAGCACGCGCAGCACCAGGCGCGGCCACAGCGGATTGGGGTCTTTGCGGACGACGCCGCCGACCGCCTTCCAGCCTCGTGGAACCTCGATGGTAAATGCGTGTTCGTACGGATCGGTAAAAGTAGTCCAGGAGACGTTGGTTAGCCCTTGTGCCGGGGTGCCAGCGGACGCTGCACGCGGCAGCGCCGCGCCGCTGCTGGACGTCGGCACCGTGGCGCTCAGATCGCCCCGGCCGCTCGCCGAATCGAGCGTGGCGGCGAGCTGGCTGCGCGCGAAGGACCGGCCGTTCCAGCGCATCACGGTGAAAGTAATCCGGTCGCCCGCGCGATGGCTTGTGAGGTACGTGGTCAGATCCGTCGCCGAAGAGATCAACCGCGAATCGGCTTCAACGATCAGATCCTGCAGCTGCAGGCCAGCGTGCGCAGCAGCGCTGTCGGGTGTGATGTGCGTGACCAGCGCGCCATGCCACTGCGGCTGCGGGTTGGTAACCCCCACCCCGAGCACTCCTTTCCCTGTCGCCGACGCGCCATCCGCCGCCGCGGCCAAAGGCAGTCCCGCGGCCAGCGCGATCAGACCGCTCCGAAACAGAAGCCTAAGGGACATGCTCGGCTGTCCTCCCCTGCTTGGGCTGAGTATAGGGAGCGAGGAATCGAATGGCGAGACAATGGGCCGCGGTACCCACCGAACAAATTACGCAAACATACTGACCTGACAGGATAGTCATCCGCTCCCTTAAAAGCGGCAAGGAAATTATGGTCTATCTGGTGCGCTTGGGGACGCATACGCGCTGCGCGAAGGTGTATCGAGACATGGCGCAACGAAGTTTTCAGAAGCGTGCGCGCTACCAGGCAGGCCGCAAAATGCGCGGCAGCCGTCAGACGCGCGCCATCGCCACGAGCACGCGCTTTGGGCGCAGGGAGCAAGAAGCAGCGTTGAAGAATGCCGAGGTCGACGCGCTGTACAAACTCGTCGCCGCTGGCGTACTAGGCGTCAAACCTCTTGATATGCAAAATCTAACTGGTACTCAACATGTGTCCACGCCACCGGTTGCAGGCAGGATGCTGACGATGGCCCTTGATCGCCTGTATCGCTCAGGCGAGCGCGTATAAGCGACAGTGCTCGAGGTAGGCGGTCTCATGAATTGAGCCGAGCTCCACGACACTGCCCACAGCCGGGACGGCGCATCAAGTCGGGACGATTGGCGCGCGTTCAAAGACTTCGCAAATTCGCGGCGCGTTGCCGTATGGTCCCCACGATCCCGCAGCCACTTATAGAACTGCACCGTGCTGCCACGGACATACGCGTGAGCGGAGCCCGCCATCTTGAGCCTGCGGCGCTCGTCGAGCGTCCGCCGGCGGTACCGGCGACCAGGGAGCACTCTTAGCGCCACGATGAATTCCGGTTTCGGGGAAGCGGGCTATGTCGCCGAGAATTTCGCGAAGCACCAATTCGAACGAGACAGGTCGCTCCCATCACAACGGCGACATCCAAGCGCAACCTCACCTGTGCAATAGGCGCTGCGCCAGGCGGCGACGGGCAATCACGCGGATATACTTCTTCACGTGAGAGGTGGCTTCTAACTTCGCCACTTCCTCCTCGTATAGAGCTGTCACCAACTGAATTGAGCTATGAGTCCTTTTTGCCAAAGCAAGGAGCGCGCCGTCCTTAAGCGGTTCCGAGTCCTTAATCGTGCTCCGAGTTTTCATGACACCCAGTCTGCGACGGAAGCCGGACGTTAGCGACCGCAATCTTGCGCCAGAGAGCGCCTACCGCTTTTTCAACACAGGCGCGACGGCTGGCCTCGGCTAACCCTTGCCGGCCGCAGCCACGAGCTGCCGCTCGAATGCCGGCCATGCGCGGGACCGCCGACGGTAGCGCCTGCCATTGGCTTGGGTTGCGCACTGCCTGACTTTGCGGCGCTCGGCTTGAGCGCCGGAGCAGTACGAGTCTTTTGCGCCATTTTGTCTTGCATCCTTGTGCTCGTGTGCTGACCTGGTTTGGCCGCTCACGGACTACAGGTTCCTCGCGGGAGTGTGGAGCTACACCCTCCTGTAAGCCGCTATCTACGCCAGGGGACGTAAGAAGGTAGGCGGCAGCCTACTTCCACCGGGTATCGCGCTTCGGGACATCGGGCTGTTCAGCCAATGGCGGTGCGGACGATTCCTACAGCCCTCCATGCAGCGACGGGTAAGTTATAGCTAACTGCAATTCTGTCGTGCCGGTTGTCACGCATCCAAGGTGCGGATCTAATAGTCGCCGAGATGGCGGATCGCCGCCCAGCCTTCCGAGGCGTAATGAAAGCAAAAGAGTCCACAACGCCCGCCAGTAACCGAGAAGAGAATGCCCGACCACGCAGCTCCACGGCGTCGATCCTTCTCGTGTCGGCCTTCGCAGGTTCGTTGCTCTACTTCGCCCACGCGGTTTTCATACCCATCGCGCTCGCTCTCCTGTTCGCGCTCCTCCTCTCCGCTCCCGTGGAAGCTCTAAATCGGAAGGGTCTTCCCCGCAGTGCGAGCGCATTGCTCATACTGATGATCTTTCTTGTCGTGATTGGTGAGGGTGTCAATCTTCTCTGGGTACCTTCGCAAACCTGGCTCGCTGCCGCGCCGCGGACGGCGCAGACGATCCAGCGGAAAATCGGGCCCGCCGCACGCATCGTCCAGCGCATCGATGCCTTGACACGCCGCGCTGATCACCTGACTGATGACAAGACTTCACCGGCTCAGCCAGCTGCGGCCTCTTCCGCCGCTCCTGAGGGTGCCAGCGGACTTCTCGTCCGCACGCAGGGAGCGCTGATAGCCGGTATCACCGTTATCGTGCTGACGCTGTTTATGTTGGCGGCCGGCCCTCCGGTGCTCGCGCGCATGTCTGCGACTTTTGCGAGCAATCTGCACTACAGTGGGATGCTGCAGGTTATCGAGGCGGTGCGCAGTGAGGTCGGACGGTACTACGCGACGATAGCTCTGATTAATATTGGATTGGCTCTCGCCACGTTCGCGGCGATGTTGGCGCTGGGCATGCCCAACCCCGTCTTATGGGGTGTTATGGCGGGGGTGTTAAATTTCATTCCGTATGTTGGCTCGGCCATGACATTCGTGATTTTGACCGTTATCGCGTTTGTGTCCTTTGATGGAGTTGGCCGCGTTCTGGCGGTGTCCGGGAGTTACCTCGCGATCGCCACGCTTGAGGGCCAGGTCGTGCAGCCTTTGCTCGTGGGCCAGCGCTTGGATCTGAACCCGATCATTGTCTTCCTGGCCTTGTGGTTTGGCGGCTGGTTCTGGGGAATTCCTGGAATCGTGCTCGCGATCCCGAGTTTGGTGGCTCTGAAAGTCGCGGCTGAACACCATGCACACGGTGCGCTGCTCGTCGAGTTCCTCAGTCCCAGCAAGGTGAAACGCTTCAAGCCTCGGAAGCCTCGAACAGACCAGACAGCCTCGTAGGCAAGGGCCTCTAACGCATGACGGTCGGCCGGAGTCTTAGCGCAATGGCGCAGGAGTGCCGTTTTTACGCTAAGACGACCCGACCAATAGTCGAAGCTGGCCCGTCTTGCGGTCGACACACGCGGTCACCCTAGCCTCCGCAGTCGACCTACGCCTATTTGCCAGTGCCGAGCGTAACCTAGGCTTTAGCTCTCGACGGGCGACGGGGGCACAGGGCGGCTTCGGATCAGCAGCGCTCAACTGCGCCTCGGCATTACCGCGAGAAAACTCTTCGAGAACCTCTCGCAGCTGTCGGTACGCTAAAGCAGAGAGTCTTCACTAACCCGGGCGGATATTTGCTTTAAGTGACACACTAGCTGAGTTCCCGCTATTTATTTCTAAAGGGACGCCTGAATGGGTACTAGACACGCAGAATCCCCCGCCTCGCGCAACTTTCAGGGATTGATTCTCGCCGAGCGCCCAACGACTGGCACGCAAGATGACGACGATGACAGAGACGATGAACATGCCGGCGAAAATGAGGCACCCGTGCGCGAGGTTGACGAGAACACGGAAGCCCCAGAGGAGTTCGAGGTCGACGATGAGGACGAGTTGGGCCATCCTGAAGATGATGACGCCGACGAAGCTGAGAGCGAGAATTAGGTGCCTCTGTGAGCGATCGGCACGCAATAGGCGTGGTCGGAACGTCGCTGCCGACCCTTATCAAACGCTTGACGCTGGAGTACCTCGCCGGCTAGCGCTCAGCGACCTTTCCTGATCCCTCGTGAGCGAGCCTGGGAGCGGCGAGTTCGATGCTCCAGACGGGACCTCCCTCATATAACGGGCCTAGGAATTTGACGAAGGCGGGGACCTTACCCCCCACAATCCAAGAATTTACGTCTGGAGGCTGCTTCCCGATCATGTGAGCGACGGCACCCGCCAGACCGCCGATGTCCGTATGGCCCACAAAGTGGAGTGCCTCACGCGCAGGTCCGCCGGCAGAAAATGGTTCCGCGCCTCCGGCGCGAATCGTGAAGTTGACAATTCTCGGCCTCGACGAAGTGGTAACCAGCGCCACCGTAGTCTCCGTGTTTGGCTCCGGAAGATTCTTGAGAATCGTGATCAGCAGCCCATTCGCCAGATCCTCCGGAAGTTGCAAACGACTCTCCTGTTCCTTGCCCTCTTTTTCGCGGATGCTTACGCGACCGTCCGTCACATCGACGTAAGCGTCGACTGGTTTGGGAAAGCTTGGGCCTTCTTGCCTGAGATGGTCGCTGATCAGCCGGAACACTGCCTCCTGCGAGAACTCCGTTGTCTCCTCGTGCAGCGAGCCGTCCGTGAAGTGAAGCACGAGCTGGCTGGTTACACGGTCGCCTCTGACAGTCTGAATGGCGTCCCCTGAGGCGAGTATCTTCTCCTCCGCTGACCGCACGACCACAAATCCATGTGTAGTCCCTTCTCGATGCCGTACGGAAACAGCAGCCGCTAACAGGGGCGCTTGGATTGAGGTTGCCCCCAGAGCGAGTAGGAGCCATACGACCGATCGCTTTCCCGGGTGCATTACCGCTCGCAGCTGCGTTCGCTGAGTGAGGGGGCCGTCGCGCGTGCAGAACTCGAGGCTACGCGGTGCGCGTCGCCGCGAAAGGTCGCGTGGGTCTTGAACGAGCGTCAGAATGCACTGTCATGTCCCGGCGACGTCAGAAGGCTGGTGTGATGGGAAGTTAGACGGTAATCGAACTTTGATCTGTACGCCCGCGCACATTGGCAGATCGCTAGCGGTGCCCGGAGCTGGGTAGTGCCGGACGATCAAGTTGTGGCTGCTGTTGCGCGGATGTCTTCGTGACATCTGGCTTGGCGCGATAGATGGCCAGCTTCTTGGACGCCATGTTGCTTACTTCCTGCTCGTTGGCTTGCGCAACTCAGCATTCGAGTGCGCGACGCCTACGTGGAGACCAGGATCAGGCGCCGGTATGCCAGCAGGTGCCGGAAAGCCGGCTGGGCCTCGCCGCGTCGCGAATGTATGAGCGACAGATTGAAGTGTGCGTCAGCCATTCCAGGGTCGTGCAAGAGCGCCTCCCGGTAGGCTTCGATGGCTTCCATCTCGCGGTGAAGGTCCTCGAGGAGCACGCCCAGATTAAAATATAGGATGGGATTCGCGTGATCCGTGTCCCGGTATAGCGCTTCCGCCTCTTTCAGCAGGCCGTCGGCGTGCAAAAGGCGCCCCAAGTTGATCCTGGCCTCCAGGTGCGTGCAGTCTCCCTCCAGACACGCCTCGTAAGCGGCCCGTGCCGCGGCGGCATCGCGCGCCTCGAGTCGCGTCCCTCGCTTGTAGTGGACGTGCGATGTCAGGGGCCTGCCCTTCGCGCCCTCGGCGCGTTTTCGCCTCTTCGGCGCCGTGCGTTTCATCGCCGCGCCGACCTGCGCCTTGGAGCGTCCGAAGCCCGCTTGGGCGACTTCCGCTCCGAGGCCGGCCGGTCTGCCTTCGCACTGAGACTTGCCTTCAACGCCGACATCAAGTCGATCACATTGCTGCCTGCGTCCGCGACAGGAGCCTCAGCCAGGGAGATCTCCTTGCCCTTGACCTTTTGCTCGATTGCCACCTCAACTCGTCGCTTGAACTCGTCGTGGAACTCTGAGGGTTCGAAGCGCTTCGCTGCCAGCTGTTCAATCAATTGCTCCGCCAATTTCAGTTCGGGACCGGAGACCGTCGCGGGCTCGATCCCGAGGTCCTTCATGTCGCGCACCTCGGCCTGAAAATGCAGCTGATGCATCGCGAGGCCACCTTCAAGGGGCCGTATGACGATTACATTTTCTCGCCCACGCGAGATCCAGCGCCCCACTGCACATTGCTTCGCCTCGCGTAGCGCAGTCGTAAGCAGGGCATAGGGCTTGGCGCCGCCCTTGTCAGGCGCCAAGTAGTACGTCCCTGCGAAATACACCGGATCTACTGATTCAAGCGGCACGAACTCGCCGATATCGATCGAGTGCGTCGTCGCCTCCTCCAGGGCCTTCAGCTCTGCGGGTGTGAACCTTACGTACTGGTCCTTTGCAAACTCGTAGCCCTTCACCATGTCCGTCCGTTCGACAATCTTCCCGTCATTCACGGCGACGTACTGCTGTTTGACTCGAGATCCGTCTGTCTTTCGAAGGAGATTGAACGAGATCCGCTCAGAGGCGACCGTCGCCGAATATAACCTGACCGGGATGGATACCAGCCCGAACGAAATCGTTAGAGAGGCAATCGATCGCGCTTGGGTAGCCATGTAGGGGCTCTTGATATGATGCCGGGAGGTTGGCGCACGCGACTATGACAGGCGAATCGAGCAGCGACAGAAGGACGACCGCCAGCCCCAATGTAGGAAGCGCCGTACGCGACGGCGTTGGCGGGGTTGGGCTATCGGCCGCTAACTGGTTATGGGACCGGCGCGCTTGGCTTAGCCTGCAGGCGCGCTTCCCGCCTAACGGAGCCGAACGGTGGTCGCGCGAAATCCGTCGGAATCCTCTGACAGATAATGAATGCTCTCAACCCTTGGATCATAGGCTGGCGCAAGGTGATTATGGCCGTCCTGACGCGCTTGAGGCGTAGTCGTTCGGAGTAGAAATCATGTCAGTTTTGGGCTGGATCATTCTCGGGCTAATTTCCGGCTTCATTGCCAGTAAGATTGTGAACAAGACCGGAGAAGGCGTAGTGCTGGACATCATCCTCGGCATTGTTGGCGCAGTGGTCGGAGGTTGGCTCTTCACAACCTTTGGTATGGCCGGGGTGACCGGGGTCAACCTGTACAGCATGCTGGTTGCAGTAATCGGCGCCGTCGTCGTTCTCTTTATCTATCACGCTGTCACTCGCCGGCGCGCAATTTAGGGCATTTACGACTCAAACGAGGCGGACGCGGCGACGAGAAGCCGCGTCCGCTATCTTTAGTGCGCGGTGGATGCACATTCACGCTTCCCTTCCCACATTCACCGGCTAACGCCAGGCTTTCGCACGGCAGTGATACCTCCGCCTCGAGAATTCTGCAGGGGCTCGCAGACGATATGGAGCGTAAGGTATTGTGGTTCGGTAGAGGTTTTTCGCGTAGCTATAGGCACCAACGCAGCCAAGCGGCGGAGATGGCGAACAAGCCGGGGCACTCCGGTAGGCGGTTCTGGCAATCGGCATCGGCGGGCAGACCAGTATCTCTTTGTGGTGTCTGGCAAGGGGCTAGCAAAGGTGAATGGGCAGAACGCTATTGCGGCGGGGCGTGATACTCCTTATCGAGCACGGAGAAGGACACGAGATCCGAAACACGGGGCGCGCGTTGCTGCGCACTGTAAAATTCTACGATCCCCAGCCTCCAACCTAGCTGGCGATGAATTATCAGCGACCAAGCTGTAGTTTCGTTCAACTGGCTTCCGTCTTCCCATCGAAGCTTGAGCGCTTGCAAAAAAAACGTGCGATCACGCGACGGATGTGACGTAACGGCCCCAACCCCAACGGTTGAGCGCGCTCAAGACGAGCATGGCTAAGTCGTTTTCGCTGCGGCAGCCGCTGCGCGTGCTTGGCGATGCATTCGGATATGGACTGCGATTCATAGGCAAGCATGCCTGGCGCATGGCGTCGTGGTTCATTTGCCTGCTCATCCCGTTGTGGGGATTTGCATCCCTGGTCGGCGAACTACACGAGAAGGAAGTGTTCCCTTTCGACGCGCCAGTCCTGAACATGTTGCATGCAATGGCAACCCAGAAGCTGGACCGCTTCTTCGTTCTGATGAGCCGGCTGGGCTATCTATGGGGCGTAGTTCCGCTGGACGTAATCGTGCTACTTGCGCTTACGCTGCGCAAACGGCTTCGCGATGGCTTGTTCTTTGGCATCGCGGTAGCCGGATCGGCCATCTTAAATATCGTCGCGAAAAATCATTTTGCGCGCGTGCGCCCCGACCTGTGGTTGTCGCTCGCACCAGAGACCACCTACAGTTTCCCAAGCGGCCACGCGATGGGCTCGGCGACACTCGGCGCGGCGGTGATCATCTTGTTCTGGCCGACTCACTGGCGCTGGCCGACTACGGTCGCCAGCCTCGGTTTCGTGTTGCTGGTCGGGGTTTCGCGAGTCTATTTGGGCGTGCATTATCCTTCCGACATCCTCGCGGGATGGTGCGCGGCGGTCGCATGGGTGTTTGGCATGTACGTGTTGGTGGAGCGAAAGGCACCACCACCGCCACCGAGCGCAGAACCGAGCAAGGACACTGTAGTACGACGCCGCCCGGCGACTGGTAAGTCAAGCGGCTAAACGCGTCGCCATTTAGGCTACCGGCGCGTTTCGGCGCAACACTCGCCGCAGACTGCTGAAAGGCGCTGCCGTCGTGACGTTCATATTCTTAGACTTCCAGGCGCTTGAGGCGCGCGTAAGCTGTGCGACGTGTTTTGCTCCTGGCCGGGTCCGCGCTGCGCGACCATAGCTCGTAAGGACACGCGATCCGCGTAGTTGTCTGTCGCTTAAGGGAGCATGTGCTCATGGAAGAATCGCATCATCTCGCGCGTAGCATCGGGCCCCCGGGGATCGGTGTAGGAGCCATTGCAGCTTCCGCCCGACCACGCGTGGCCGGCCCCGTGGACCCGCCATTGCTCCAAGATGCTTCGCCCGCTCGCATCTCGGTGCACGGCGCGGGTATAGGCATGGCCATCGGGCACCTGTCCGTGTTGGACGGCCACCTGCAGAGCGGTTGCACCAGCGGCGTGAATCGCCGTCCATTGCGCGATCACTTGGTCGCCGTTGCGCGGGTGGACCTTCGTATCGTGATCTCCGTGGAACACGATCGCCGGGACGACCCGCGCGCATGGAATCGCTTCAGGCGAGTTACCGTGTTGCCGGCGACCTGGAGCGGCTGCGCCCTGGCGCATCGCGGCGAACGCGGAAGGAAGGTCGCGGGCGGCTGCGTAAGCCAATCCGGAATGCACGCCGATGGCCGCGTATAGATCGGGGTAGGTTACGCCCATGACGGCGGCCATCGCCCCGCCCGCAGATAGTCCGGCCGCGTAGACCCGCCGGGCGTCGACTTTGAATGTACCGATGATCTGGCGCGTGATGCCGGCAATGAGGGACGGCTCTCCTCGATCCCGCATCTGGTCTGTCGGCTCGAACCAGTTCCAGCAGTTCGACTGGTTAGCTGCGACCGCCTGAGCGGGATACACGACCAAGCACTGATACTCTTCGGCCACGTTGTTCATGCACGTGCCGGCGGCGAAATCGGCGGGGTCCTGCTTGCATCCGTGGAGCATCACGACGAGAGGCAGCGCTTGGCCCACGTAGCGGCTGGGTACGTACAACTTGTAGCTGCGGGTTCCTGCCTGATTGAAGTAGGACCCGGTGATAAAGCGCGCGCCCGATTGCTCGCCATGCGTCGGTTCCAGTGCGGGGGCCGGGCGGGATGCCCGCTCGAAGCGCTGCCGCCCTTGCTCGAGAATTGGCGCAGGTAAGCGCATGGCGGATTCACCAGAACGCCACCGCGGCGGGAGGAAATTCGGGGGCTGCGCGACCTTGTGGCCGTCGACGGGATGACAGCCCTTGATGGGCGCGTCCCTCGCCGCAGCGGCGGTGTCGGGCGCATCGTGCGGCACGAGCAAGCCTGCTAGCTTGCGCTGAATCGCGGCGGTGGCCTCGAGGGGCTTGCCTGCGTTAACGAGCCCCAAGGCTTCGTGCATTCCGGCGCGCATTCGTTCGTTCATCTGCATAGCTCCATCCTGCTCTGCTTAGCGGGTGCGGTCGGCCAGTGCCGCCTTGACCCCCGCAGTGGCTTGCAAGCCGCCCAGCACGACGAGGGAGGCGATGGTGGCGCGGGCCAGTTCGGCGGGCACATCCTCGGCGATGCGGGCCAGGCCGAGCACCTGAATGTGGAGCTGCTGCCCGGCAGCCTGCACCGCCTCCAGGTCCTGACGGGAGAAGTGCTGCAGGCCGAGGACCAGGGTCTTGCGGGCAACCGTTTGCCTGACCACTTCTGCGTGCGTTGCGAGCTGGAGGCGGATTGCGTTGCGGATGAAATCGGTGCGGTTGGAATAAAACCCCTCCTGCACCAGCAAGTCGATTTGCCCCAGGTCGACAAATCCCAGGTTGATGGTGATCTTCTCCGCATCGCTGGCTTTCGTTCGGAGCTCATGAACGCTCATGTGGATCTCCACCATCCATGTACCATCTCGCCACCATCCTATGGGATGGTATTGTGAATGCGTGCCGCTAGAAGTCAAGGCTCTCCGCCAAGCGGGGCAATCACCGAGGCGAATCCTCAGACGGCCACTTGCGCGGTTGGCAGACACCCGCCCGACGTAGCCAGCACGGGCTCCCGCCGCACACCAGGGATTCGATGTGAACTCCCTGGTTGTTCTTCATGGTGATTACGGTTGCTTGTGGTGGGTCGCGGTAAACGGCAACCACTACCCCAATGTCGAGCTGCCTGATGGGAGCTTTTCAGCATGGGGTGCCGGGGGTCACATGATTACCGAAATTCCCGCTTTGAATCTGGTAGTCGTGCACCGAGTAAAAACGGATGACCCTGGGAAAAAGGTCACCTTGGACCAAGTTGGTCGGCTTCTGCATCTGATTCTAGCCGCCAGGAAACAGGGATGACTTTGCTCGGGCGCGATTCGCAGCGGGCAGCGAGCGATCGCGGCCCCGGGCTACCCGCAAGCGCCAATCGCTTTCGTCCGCAGAGGGTAGAAAGCCGGCATGGGCGTGGCCCATGTAGGTAGTCGCAAACTTCTGTACGGCTGTCCAGACGGGGTCGGCCCGCGGGTCTTCATTTCAAACCTAGAACACGGACGGACTGTGGTCGGGAAAGCAGCGAGTGCCTGCAAGAGGCGCGAACCCCTGCGCCCGCACCCTGCCTATTCCCGATCAAATACCAGAATGTTCTTGGGCTCCTTGTCACCGGCCTGGCGTATTCTCATCGTCAAGGTTTTCAGATCCATAGAAACCTCGATTTGCCGGATGTCCGTAATCTTGCCTTGGAATTTGTTTGTGATTTCCAGGCTGTGCCGGTTCACGAGGCGGCCAGAAGATGTAGCGCCAGGCTGCACATCCGCACCTGTGTTTGCGTAGTCCTGGCCATCGAACTTGATGTTTCTGGTGGTTCGCTGACCTCCAAAGCTGAATGAAAGGCCATCGCCCTCGTACGGCTGGATCTCGAGCTCAATGCTCGAGTCCAGCTCTGCGCTCACGCTATCCCAAGTGCCCGGAAAACCTGAGCTGCCTGCGGCTCGCTGGTACGTATAGTGTACGTTTATTGGCGAACCGTCGGGCCGGTAGCTTGTGAAAGCGTCGTCGAGCGTTTTGCCGTCCGCGGAAAGCGTCCAGATTGCCGAGACTACTTTCCGCCCCTCCTTCTTGCGGACGACCTTCCAGTTGTTCTGGCCCTCCACCGTAACGGACAGTGTGGTCCCTTGCAGGGCTGGCTGGTCAGTCCCGTCGGCCACGATCGTGTCGACTGCACCGGGACCAAAGGTGAGGGCATATTTGTTTCCACCCACGGCCTCGACCTTCATTTCGTCGGTGAGTCTGCTCTTGGACGGGTTCACCCTCCACTTGCCTACGAAGGGATCGTCAGCCGCCCATGCCGTGCCGACAGCCACAAAAACAACCAGCAGCGAAAGAAGACTACGCTGTAGCATTGGCATTCCTGAAGCCTCCCGGTTCATCGGTTCGGCAACGCAAGCTCTGTCCGCTCTAACAATGCCAGTTGCATCGGCTTGCGATGGACAGAGGGTTGGCGCGAATGTACGGACGAGCGGACGCTAATCGGCCCACTACACCGTGTCCAGATGCAGCGGCGTTCCCCGCGACGAACGGACGACTACGGGCGGCCAACTGCTATATGCCGTGAAAAAGGGACTCGGGCCCTCGTCAGCGGTGGATGATGTGTTCGGCGCCTGGCGGATATAGGAGCGCTGGCCAGAACACGAGCGCGAACCGCAGCGCACGAAAAAGAACGGTGCGCCGCCGCTGGAATCGGTCGCTCGCGCATCGCTGCTCAGTCCTCGATGCCCGCGCGATGCCCCCCGGGTTGGTCGATCTCTTCAGACGTGAAGGGAGGTGATCTCAGCTCGCGCGTGACAGAGCACAGGATTCACCTCTTGCACCTAGCGGACACCGGAACGATCTCCCGCGCTGCAAGCCAAGTGACAATCACGGCCGGGTGCGGCACGCTCGATGCATGGCCGTATTCGAGCTAGCGATTGGACTTCTGCTGGTCGCGGCGCTCCTCTCGCTATGGGCAAACCGTATCGGTGTGCCTTATCCGGCGTTGCTGGCCCTCGGCGGGGGCGTCCTCGCGCTCATGCCCGGCGCCCCACAGGTCACTCTCGATCCCGAGCTAGCGCTGGCCCTGTTCGTGGCGCCGGTGCTGCTTGATGCCGCGTACGACGCCTCCCCGCGGGATCTGCGCCACAACCTCGCACCCGTGCTCAATCTCGCCTTCTTCACTGTGCTCCTGACCATCGCCGCGGTGGCCTGGGTGGCCCGGCTGGTCATTCCGGATATGTCGTGGGCGACCGCCATTGCACTCGGAGCAATCGTGTCGCCGCCGGACGCTGCAGCGGCGACCGCGGTGCTGCGGCGCCTGAAGACACCGCACCGGCTGTTGGTGATTCTCGAGGGCGAAAGTCTCTTTAACGACGCGACGGCACTCCTGATATTCCGCATCGCGACGGTTGCGGCGCTTACCGGGAGATTTTCCGCCGGAAGTGCGCTGGTCGCGCTGCTGCTCACGGGTGTCGGCGGCGTGATCGCAGGGTTCCTGTTCTCGCGCGTGCTCGCGTGGATGATGAGCCGCGTCGAGGACATCCCCATCTCGGTGCTGCTGCAGTTCATCAGCACGTTCGCGGTCTGGATAATTGCCGCGCGACTCGGCCTGTCCCCAATTATCACCGTCGTCACTTTCGCGATGTGCGTCGCTCGGCGGCTCCCGGCACGCCAGGATGGCCGCCATCGCATCGCATCCTATGCCGTGTGGGATGTGGCAGTGTTCGTTCTCAATGCGCTGGCCTTCCTCCTGATCGGTCTGCAGCTGCGCGGAATTCTGCAGCGTATTTCACCTGGGCAGTGGGACACTTACCTGCTCTTTGCCGGCTCGGTCTGCGCCACAGTGATCCTGGTCAGAATCCTCTGGTGGATGCCCTACAATTGGTGGACACGGTGGCGTATTCGTCGCAATCCCGCTCCGGTACGACGCCCGACCATGGTGCCGACCGTGGGTTCCGGTCTCGTGATCTCCTGGGCGGGCATGCGCGGGATTGTCACCGTCGCCGCCGCGCTGGCCCTTCCGGTCCGGACCGATGGTGCGCCATTCCCGTTTCGCGATCTGATCCTGTTGACGGCTTTTTGCGTGGTCGTCAGCACCCTGGTGATTCAGGGGCTGACTCTAGGGCCGATCATGCGGCACGTGCATCTCAATCCCGATGATTCCGTCGAGCGCGAGATCGGCGTGGCGCGCGCCAAGACGGCCAAGGCGGCGCTGCGTGCCCTCGAAGAGTCGCCCGACCGCGAGTCCGCGGAAATGCTGCGCCGGGAATATGAGGCGCGCCTGATGCTAGGCAAGGACGAAGCGCAGGCTAACGCCTCTGTCCGGCGCGAGTCGGCGCTTGCGGATCTGCAACAGGCCGCCGTCGGGGCGCAACGCGCCGCGCTGCACGAGCTGCGCCGGCAGGAGTTGATCGGCGACGATGCTTTCCACGCGGTGGAAGCTGAGATCGACGTTCTCGATCTCACTGCCGATGCACGCATCCGGCCGGATGGAGCCCGCGAATCGTAGGCAGAGGGTCTCTCCGGCGGTGCTATCCGCGCTCCGACAAGCCCCAGTTCAGTCGGTTATCGGGAAACTCGGGAAGTGCAGGTTTCACCACCGCACTGAACCCTCGTTGCCTATACGGAACAGAGCGTGATCCCTGTGAGTATCGACCCGATGCAGCCGTACTGCAGGGGTGTAATCCGCTCCTTCAGCACCGCCGCGGCATAGATGAGTGTGACGACCGGGTACGAGCCGATCAGCGGTGTGACGATTGAGATCGGTCCGTGACGCGCGGCGATAATCAGCCCGAGACTGCCCCCGGCCATCATTCCCATCGGCACGAACGAATGGACCCAAGCCCGAACGGAGTGCGTCCCGCGACGCCCGCGTAGTAGTCCAAAAACGCCGAGTGTGAGCGCGCCACCGATCGAACTGCAGACAGCAAGATTTGCCTCGTTCGCGCCGGGCAGAGAGTAGGAGTATTTGATAATCGTGTTGGACGTAGCCCAACAGACCAGCGCGAGCAATGACAGTGGGATCCATCGCCGGCTCGTGGTCTGGCTGTCTCCGCCAGAGGGCGTATACGAGAGCCCGAGGCAGCCGGCGATGACCAGTGTGACCGCCAAATACTGCAGGGGGGCGAGGTTCTCACGGAGGAAGACGCGCGCGAATACAATGGTCAGCGCGGGGTACGCCGCCGACAACGTCCCGACGATGGCAACCGGTCCCAGCACGATCGACTGGAAGTACAAGATCCATGCCGCGCCATCGAATAGGTAAGCTAGCACCCCGAAAGCCAAGAATCCTAAGCCGCTAGCCGCCAGGAGCGGCGGGTGATCATCCATGATGAAAAAGCCAAGATTGACGATCGTGGTGGCGAGCACGTAGTAGAGGCAGAAGCGCGCTGGCGGCACCTCGCCAATCCACTTCTTTACGAGGCCCTGCCCAAGACCATAGAGCAAGAGAGCGATCAGAGCGGGCGTGAGCCAGACGTAGAGCGGAACTACGTTGCTGCCAGGACTCATCGCGCGATCCGCGTCTGCGGGAGGAATCGTACGCGGCGCGAAGAATTACGACGAGACGCTACTGAACCTGGTGGGCCAAAGTGCGCAGTGATCATGGTCTAGGATTCTAGACTCAACCGGCAGCGGTTAGCTCGCCTGTCGCCGTCGCGACGCAGTCGGATAGTAACTCGCGTCACGCTTTCTGACGCTAGGCGGCGTGGCTGTCACCATCACCGTCTCGAGCGATTGTATCGCCCGCGGTGCTCTCCTCCGCAACCCTGGAAGTCCCAGCGCTGCCCGACGTTCCTTCCTGATCAACGGCAGGTGCAGCCGCGTAGTCCTCGGGGGCTGAGGGCAGCCTTGGTTCAGCTGACGACTGCAAGTCCGAACAGGTGTCGGCGACTCATCCAGCCTGCGATGAAATACACATTGCCGCTCCATCGGACTTCGCCGAGCTGTGGCTGCAACCTCGACTCGCTCGATTCAGGCAGCTGCATCCCAATCTGCTCTTCTGCATCAACGGTGAAGGCGATGCAAGGCCGCGGCTGGGTCGAATCGACTGCGAAATTCGCTTCGCACCTCCCGATCGGAGCCGGGGCGTTGACTTGCTGTTCCATGACTTTCTGACGCCGATCCGCCCACCGGAAAATGCCGAACGACTCGCGAAGATTGCCCGGCCAGCGCGGCTTGAGGGATTTCCGCTGTTGCATTTGGACTTCTACAAGGATGATCCCGCAGCGCTGCGGCGGCCTGACTGGATCGCGTCACACCGACTCAAGCGCACCGCACCGAATCGCGGCATTCGGTATCAACAGCTCGCGCCGGCGGTCGAAGCGGTGCTTTCCAATGCCGGGCTTATGATCTGTGGGCTAGCACTGATACACGACCCGGTCGATGCCGGAACGCTAGCGCTGCCATTTTCTCCGTCCATGGGAGGGCTGGCACAGCACGCCTTTCAGGCTCGGTTTCGCGTGGAGAGCCGCCGCAGGCCCCCGGTGCAGAGATTCAGGAACTGGCTGGTCGCGGAGAGCGCGGTAACACGGGCGCGCATCACGTCTTGGGCGGCGACTTCACGCCGCGCGGTTCCTGCCACAAGGGCAAACTCCCGAGCTAAGAGGCACTCAGGCTGAGTCCCGCGCCACTTCCCTCTGCGTGCGCAGCCACGCCGCGAACCTGCTGATCCCGCGCAGCCCGGGTCATTTGCGGCCGTCGCTCACTCAGCGAAGTGTACCAATCGAGCCGCCGCCATGACCGACCGCCTGCGGGTTGGGATCTGCAGGCCTGGGCGCAACCATCCCCGCCACCCGCGGGGGAGACGTCGCGCGCATGTAGCCACTCAGCCGGATCAGCTCACGAGCGAGCTCGTTAGGCCGCAACACGAACCGCACGCAGCCGGTCTCGATAGCATTGATTGGCATGCTGGGAAAACGAGCGGATCCTGGGTACTGCGCCAGCGCGATCCCGCCACTCTGACTGATCGCGCATACGCCACGGGCGCCGTCCGACCCTGTGCCCGACAGCACCACACCGATCGCGCGATCGCCGCACTGTTCGGCGAGCGAGGTGAACAGAATATCCCCGGGCTGATGGAGTGCTCCGGCTGCGGGTGTCACGCGGATGCGGCCGGCTTCCATCGTCAGCGTGGTGCCTGCGGCCATCACGTAGACCCGGTCTCGCTCCGGGACAACGCCGTCGTGAGCCGGCAGCACCGGGAAAGTCTTCCCCGCCGCGAGCCTTCGCACCAGTATCTTCTCGCGCCCCGCATCGTGGTGTTGAACGACAACAAAAGCTGCGCCGCATACATCAGGGAAAGCGGCCAGCAATTCGGAGACGGCGTCCATGTCGCCCACAGACGAAGCCACCGCTACGATTGGAGTTGTACCCACCTACTGCTCTCGCGTACTGACGTCGGCGCAGGATTTGCCATTGACCGCGCCCGGCGCAAGGACGGCTAAGCGTGCGTCCCGTCGCTCACAGCATCTGTGCGCTTGCGCACACTCGGGGGTGGGAGTCGAGGCGTCGGCGAGCATCGCGCGATGATCCGGGGGTGGCGAATCCGACGGATCAAGCCCCAGGACGCCCGGTACGCAGCCAGATAGCGGACTGAGGCTTAGTCTATAATGCGTGGTCCGGCCCTTGCACGATCATGGCACGGGCTCGGCCTCTATGCCCGGCCCAATCCACGATCCGCAGCACAATCACCTGCTGGCCGCGCTGTCGCCCGCCGAGCGGGAGCGACTTTACCCGCACCTGCGGCTCGTCGCGATGCCGCTCGGCAAGGTGTTGTATGAGTCCGGCGACCGGCTGCGACACGTTTATTTTCCAACCAACTCCATAGTGTCCCTGCTGTACGTCCTGGCAGACGGCGCGTCGGCAGAAATCTCGGTCGTCGGCAACGATGGGATCATCGGCATCGCGCTGTTTATGGGCGGTGAAACCACCCCGAGCCGGGCGATCGTGCAGAGCGCCGGATACGCCTACCGGCTGATTGGACAGCAGCTCAAGGACGAGTTCCATCGCAGCGGCGGCATGCAGCTCTTGCTTTTGCGCTACACGCAGTCGCTGATCACGCAGATGGCCCAAACCGCGGTGTGCAATCGACATCACTCGGTGGATCAGCAATTGTGTCGCTGGTTGTTGCTGTCTCTGGACCGCCTGTCAGTGAACCAGTTGACCATGACGCAGGAACTCATCGCCAACATGCTCGGCGTCCGCCGTGAAGGCGTGACCGAAGCGGCCGGCAAGCTCCAGAGGCTCGGTGTGATCGAATATAGCCGCGGACAGATCACGGTATTGGACCGCCCGAAGTTGGAGCAACTGTGTTGCGAGTGCTACGCGGTGGTCAAAAGAGAGGGCGATCGTCTGCTGCCGCGAACTGATGCGCAGACCCCTCTAGCGATCCCGCCGTGACTCCATCCCGAGCGCGCCAGTGACGCGGGGGATTCATTCGCTCACCGCAACGCTCGGCGAGCCAGCTTAAGCCTGACAGCGCGATTCCCGCAGCAGCAGCCGGGCCGCGGATCGCGGTCAACGCCTGCTATATGTGCTAGCGTACAGATGGCTGCCCGGCGGTCCCGCATGCTGCGCGCGCCGAGGCTGCGTGTCCGCACCGGAACGCGCCAATATCACGGAGAGCGACATGAACTGGGGTAGCCTTAAAGCCAACTGGAAGCAGTTCAAGGATCGACTGAAGGAACGCTGGCGATCCCGGGACGCCTCGCCCACCGCGCCCCGCCCGACTCGCTGACCCCGACCGACTTGCCGCCAACTGGGCAACGGACGTCCACCTGCGCATACCCACGTAGCGCACCGCGTCCGCGTCTGCGACCGTGCACTTAGTCCGGGGCTGGAACCCGGCGGCCCGCGTCGGGGGGAACTACCGTCCCGTCGGCCCGGATCACGGGATGCGCCCACCGGGGCGGTTCAATGTAAGTCGCGCCGCTCCAGATGGAGTAGGCAGCCGGCCGCAGCGCGGCGAGCCGGACCAGCTCGTTGTACGCTTGCGGACGTGTTTCGTAGAGGACGGATGCCAGGCGGTGCTCGCGCCGTCCGAGCATGCCGGTGCTTTGAACGACGTAGAAGACCTCTGCGGGCATCGGCGGTGAGGCAGACAGACTCATTCAGTCTCCCGGAATCCTGGTTCTGCTCATCGGCATATAACTAGCCGACCCAGATTTGAAATCACTCCGCCACCAGATTTTCAAACGCGGGTCTCCGTGTTCCCCCTGGGACAGCGACGAGATTGTGCGCGCGGAGCTGTTCAGCATCCAGCGCCTGGAGCAGCATGCAGCGAGCCTCGCCGCTGCACAACAGGTTGCGGAGCGGCAGCTTCCCCGCGAATCCCTGCGCGCACGCCTTCGCGCCAACGAATCGGTGCTGCTCGCGTCCTATCGGGCCATCGCGGCAGCGGCGGACGAGGGGCGCACGATCTCCCCGGCCGCCGAGTGGCTACTCGATAACTACCACCTGGTTGAGGAGCAAATCCGCGAGATCCGGCAAGATCTGCCGCCGAGCTTCTATCGAGGCCTGCCCAAGCTGGACAGCGGGCCCTTGCAGGGGTATCCGCGCGTGCTCGGGGTGGCTTGGGCGTTTGTTGCCCACACCGATAGCCGCTTCGATCCCGAGTCGCTGCGTTGTTTCGTGCGCGCCTATCAGCGCGTTCAGCCGCTCACCATCGGCGAGCTGTGGGCGGTCGCGATCACGCTGCGGATAGTGTTGGTGGAAAACCTGCGCCGCACCGCCGCGCGCATCGTAAGTAGTCGCGCCGCACGCCAGGAAGCGGATGTCCTGGCAGATAGACTCCTGGGTGTCAACGGTGCCGCTTTCGAGCCCGACGCTCTGCTGCGCCGCGACGCAGAAGGTGGGCGCTTCTCGCCCGCGTTTACCGTCCAGCTGCTTCAGCGTCTGCGTGATCAGGACCCGCAAGTTACGCCGGGCCTGCATCGGCTGGAGGAGCTGCTGGCGGCGCAGGGAACAACGGCGGACGAGATCGTACGTGACGAGCATCAGCGACAAGGTGCGTCAAATGTAACGGTACGCAACCTCATCACGAGCATGCGAGCGCTCTCGGATGTGGACTGGCCCGAATTCTTCGAAAGCGTCAGTTTGGTCGATGACTTGCTGCGCTCGGGCAGCGATTTCTGCGCGTCGGACTTTCCCACGCGCGATCTCTACCGCCGGGCAATAGAGCGTTTTGCTCGGGGGTCGAAACTGACGGAACTCGAAGTGGCCGCAGCGGCGCTGGCGGCCGCCCATGAATCCGATTCAAGACACGGCGGGGCTGCCGATGGTCGCTGCAGCGATCCCGGGTACTACCTGATCGCGAACGGGCGGCGCGCTTTTGCGAAGACCATCGGCTACCGAGATCCACGCTTCAGCTGGCCGAGCAGTTTCAAGCCGACGCCCGGGGTTGGCACCTACGTCGGCACGATAGCATTGGTGGCGGGCGTCGCCCTGTCGCTGCCGTTAGTGCTCCTCGACGCCTGGAGCGTCCCCGGCGCCGAGATTGCCCTGCTCGCCTGCCTCGGCCTGATCTCCGCCCTGGATGCGGCCGTCGCGCTGGTGAATCGCGCCGCGATGCGAGCGTTCGGTGCAACAACCCTGCCGGGTCTCGCCTTACGCGACGGCATCCCGTCGGACATGAGAACGATGGTGGTCGTTCCCGCTTTGCTCACCACGCGCGCCGCACTCGAAGCCCAGATCGATCACCTCGAGATTCACTATCTCGCCTCCCCGGACCGCGAGCTGTACTTCGCGCTGCTGTCGGACTGGACCGATGCCCCGACCGAGAACACGGCCGGCGACGCAGCGCTGCTGAGCGTCGCGGGCGATGCGATCGCGCGTCTGAACAGACTGCACGGCAACGGCTCGGCCGGGGGGCGCTTCCTGCTCCTGCACCGTCGTCGGGTCTGGAGCGACGGGCAGGGACAGTGGATGGGCTGGGAACGCAAACGCGGCAAGCTCCACGAGCTGAATCGGCTGTTGCGCGGCGCGACCGACACGAACTTCCAGGGTATCGATGGACGGGCACCGGAGGTTCCGGCCGGTGTGCGCTACGTCATTACTCTGGATTCCGACACCAGGCTGCCCCGCGACACGGCGCGCCGGCTGGTGGGCAAACTGGCGCACCCGCTAAATCGCCCGCGATTCGACGCCATCACCGGACGCGTAGTCGAGGGGTACGCGGTTCTGCAGCCGCGGGTCTCGCCGTCCTTGCCCGTCGGCCGCGAGGGATCCGTCTTTCAGCGCGTTTTCTCGAGCGCCAGTGGCATCGATCCGTATGCCTCGGCGGTCTCGGATGTCTACCAGGATCTCTTCGGCGAAGGCTCATACGCTGGCAAGGGTATCTATGAAGTCGACGCCTTCGAAGCCGCGCTTGCCGGCCGTGTGGCCGACGGCACGCTGCTCAGTCACGATCTCTTCGAAGGCATTTTTGCCCGCGCCGGTCTGGTCTCAGACATCGAGGTGGTCGAGGAATTTCCAGCGAGGTACGACGTCGCTGCCGCACGCCAGCACCGCTGGGCGCGCGGCGACTGGCAGCTGCTGCCGTGGATCTTCGGACGCGGCGACGCCGCCGGTGCCACACGTCGCCGCCGCAGCTTGTCTCTGATGGCCCTGTGGAAAATGCTGGACAATCTGCGGCGCACGCTATCGGCACCTGCGAGTGTTGCGGCCCTGCTGGCCGGGTGGCTGCTGCCACGCAACAGTGCGCTGGCCTGGACCGCCTTCATCGTACTGGCGGCCTGCGTGCCGGCACTGCTGCCAATATTCGCAGCACTCACGCCCCGCCGCGCCGGCGTCAACGCGCGCAGCCACCTGCGCGCGCTGCGCGAGGAGATCTGGCTCGGCGCCTCCCTCAGTGCCTTCCTGCTCACTTTTCTCGCGTACCAGGCTTGGCTGATGCTGGACGCGATCGCGCGAACGCTGTTCCGCCTCTTCGTCAGCCGGCGGAATCTGCTCCAGTGGGTCACCGTGGCGCAGGCGAACCTCGGACCCCGGCTAGACCTCGCTACCGCGTATCGCCGTATGAGCGGAGGCGTGGCCATCGCGATATTCGCCGCCGCACTCATTGGGTACTTTCGGCCCAGCGCCTGGCCAGTCGCAGTCCCATTCCTACTGCTGTGGATTGCTTCCCCGGCTCTCGCCGTATGGATCAGTGCCGCGCCGCGCATCGCGGGTCGCCTAGCGCTCTCCGAGGTCGACTCCCAGGCGCTGCGGCTGGTCGCCCGCCGCACATGGCGCTACTTCGAGACCTTCGTCACGGCCGACGACCAGATGCTGCCCCCCGATAACTTCCAGGAGGATCCACGGCCGGTCCTGGCGCATCGCACCTCCCCCACAAATCTCGGCCTGTATCTCCTGTCTGCGGTGAGTGCCCGCGACTTTGGCTGGGCTGGCATGAGTGAAATCGTTGATCGCTTAGAGGCTACGCTCACGACGATGAGCCGCTTGCAGCGCTGTCGTGGTCATTTCTACAACTGGTACGACACGCGCGACCTGCGCCCTCTTGATCCGCGATACGTTTCCTCCGTCGATAGCGGGAACCTCGCCGGGCACCTGATCGCACTGGCAAACAGCTGCCATGAGTGGCTGCAGACGCCCATGGCGGATCGACTTTCTAGTGATGGGGTGATGGACGCCCTGCAGCTCACGCGCGCCGCGCTGCGGGAACTGCCCCGCGAGGTACGTACAAACACGACCGCCTGCATTCACCTCGAACAGTCGCTCGAACAGCTCGCCACGGCGCTTGCCACCGCGGCGCAGCCGGGTGACCGCGCAGCGTGGTTGAAGTGCAGTGCGCCTCTGGCCGCGGCCGTCGCGGATATTGCGGCAGCACTGACCGCAGAGGTGGGAGATGACCTGGGCGGAGAAATACTCTTCTGGGCCAACGCCGCGCGACGTTCGATAGAGAGCTGGCAGCGTGACCTGAGCCTCACGGTCGAAGCCCTCGCGGGCCTGCGACAACGGCTGGAAACGCTCGAATCAACTGCGCGCGAGATGTACGAGGAGATGCACTTCGGTTTTCTGTTCGATCCGGAGCGTCGGCTGTTCTCCATCGGCTACCGCGCGGCCGACGGCACACTGGATCCAAGTTGCTACGACCTGCTGGCCTCAGAGGCACGCCTGGCAAGCTTCGTGGCTATCGCCAAGAACGAAGTCTCCGCTCGCCACTGGTTTCGACTCGGCCGCGCAGCGACACCCATTGGCCACGGCGCAGCGCTGATCTCCTGGTCGGGATCGATGTTCGAATATTTGATGCCGTCGCTGGTCATGCGCGCACCGTTCGGCAGCATTCTGGAGCAGACCGATCGGCTGGTCGTGCAGCGACAGATACAGTACGGTGCGGAACTAGGCTTGCCCTGGGGCGTGTCGGAATCCGCGTATAACGCGCGCGACGTGGAGCTCACCTACCAGTATGCAAACTTCGGTGTGCCGGGCCTCGGACTCAAACGCGGCTTGAGCGCCAACGCGGTGATCGCGCCCTATGCCACCGCCCTGGCTGCGATGGTTGATCCGGAACGCGCGGCTCGCAATTTCGCGCGGCTCAGCGCCATCGGTGCACGCGGTCGCTATGGCTTCTTTGAGGCTCTCGACTATACGCGCAGTCGGCTGCCCGAGGGATCTACGGTAGCGATCGTTCGCGCGTTCATGGCGCATCATCAAGGCATGTGCATAGTCGCCATCGCCAACGTTCTCTTCGACGGACGGATGCGCGACCGGTTTCATGCGGAGCCCCGCGTTCAGGCGACGGAGCTGCTGTTGCAGGAGCGCGCGCCGCGTGACGTTTCCGTTGCGCATCCGCGCGCGGAAGAAGTCGCCACGGCGGCGCGCACTGACGATGTCCAGCTCCCCGACGTCCGGCGTCTGAGAAGTCCGCACGAACTGACGCCCCAAACCCACTTGCTTTCGAATGGCCGGTATTCTGTGATGCTCACCGGCGTCGGGTCGGGCTACAGCCGCTGGCATGACCTCGGAGTGACGCGCTGGCGCGAAGACCCCACCTGCGACGAAGCCGGCAGCTATTGCTTTCTGCGTGATATCGAAAGCGGAGCCCTCTGGTCGGCCGGCTATCAACCAAGTGGTGCGGAGCCGGACAGCTATCAGGTTAGCTTCACCGAGGATCGCGCAGAATTCATTCGCAGCGACGCCGCGATCACTACCACCCTGGAAGTGGTCGTCTCGCCGGAGGATGACGCGGAAGTACGTCGCGTATCCATCACGAATACAAGCAGCCGGGCGCGGGACCTGGAGGTCACCTCTTATTGCGAACTTGTGCTTGCGCCCCCGGCGGCGGATACGGCCCATCCGGCTTTCTCCAAACTGTTCGTGCAGACCGAGTACGTGGCAAGGACGGGCGTGCTCCTGGCAACGCGACGCCGCCGTGCGCCCACCGAGCCCGAGATCTGGGTGGCGCATCACGCAGTGATTGAGGGCGAGACCCTCGGCGAGCCGGAGATCGAAACCGATCGGGCTCGATTCCTTGGCCGGGGCCGCGATATTCACTCAGCCGTCGCAATGCTGGACGCGCGCCGCTTGTCAAACACCGTGGGCACGGTACTGGATCCGGTGTTTGTGCTCCGCCACCGGGTACGCATCCCGGCGGGCGCGACCGCGCGCCTGGCATTCTGGACCGGTGCTGCTGCTTCCCGACAAGACGTGTTGGATCTTGTCGACAAGCACCACGAGGTCAACGCTTTCGCGCGTGCCAACACCTTGGCGTGGACGCAGGCTCAGGTACAACTTCGACACATAGGCATCGACGCTGCGGAAGCCAGCCTCTTTCAGCGACTTGCGGGTTACGTGCTCTACGCTGATGCAGCGGTGCGGCCGTCGTCCGACAGAATACGCCGCGGCGCTGGCAGCCCAGCCGCGCTCTGGGCTCACGGCATTTCGGGTGACCTGCCGATCGTCTTGTTACGTATCGCCGATGTCGAGGACATCGCCATCGCGAGACAATTGCTGCGCGCCCATGAGTACTGGCGAATGAAGCGTCTGCACGTTGATCTCGTAATCCTCAACGAGCGGACATCCTATCTGCAGGACCTGCAGCTGGCCCTGGACACGCAGCTTCGCATGAGCCAGTTGCAGCCACAGCTCGCCACGGACAATGCACGCGGCTCGGTGTTCCTGCTACGCGCAGACCTGCTCTCCGAGCAGACCAGCGCGCGGCTCGCCGCCGTGGCCCGGGTGGTCCTGGTCGCGCAACGCGGCGAGCTCGCCGAGCAACTCGATCGGCTGCGCACGCCCACGGCGCTTGCCGCGCGGCGCTCGCGAGGCAGCGCGCCCGTCGGAACGGCAGCGACCGCGCCGGTCACTGCGGCTCTTGAATTCTTCAACGGGCTTGGCGGTTTTGCGGCCGACGGCCGCGAATACGTCACCCTGCTCGGTCCGGGACAGGCGACGCCTGCTCCGTGGATCAACGTTATTGCCAATCCCGGATTCGGCTTCCAGATCGCAGCTGAGGGCGGGGGCTACACCTGGGCCGTCAACAGCCGGGATAATCAGCTGACGCCCTGGTCAAACGATCCGGTCGCCGATCGCCCGGGCGAAGTCTGGTATGTGCGCGACCAAGAAACCGGCGACCTGTGGGGGCCGACGGCTGCGCCGATCAGGGACAACCGCGCGCAGTATGTCGCGCGGCACGGGCAGGGCTACAGCCGCTTCGAGCACACCTCACGCGGCATTGAGCTCGATCTGCTCGTCTACGTCCCCACGGGCGATCCCATAAAGATCTCGCGCCTGAAGATCCACAATGCCTCGCCAAGGTCGCGCAGGCTCTCCGTCACGGCGTACGCCGAATGGGTACTCGGTCCCTCGCGAGCTGCCTCGGCACCATTTATTCTGACCGCGCTCGACCCCGCGACGGGCGCTTTGTTCGCCCAAAATCCCTGGAATGCGGCGTTCGGCTCGCACGTAGCGTTCGCGGACCTAGCCGGAAAGCAAACACAATGGACCGCCGACCGGCGCGAATTTCTCGGCCGACATGGAACCCTGGAC
>Ga0070732_10000376_pt1 | contig 29554 bp, 28 predicted proteins | sample Coa_R1_5_FD_66449 | JGI IMG/M metagenome (GOLD analysis project Ga0070732, IMG submission 66449) | Surface soil microbial communities from Centralia Pennsylvania, which are recovering from an underground coalmine fire - Coalmine... | ecosystem: Environmental > Terrestrial > Soil > Unclassified ... | reverse complement strand
TGGATCTCGGCGCCGACGACTACGTCACCAAGCCCTTCAGCCTGCGCGAGCTCGCGGCCCGTGTCCGCGCGGTCCTGCGGCGGAAGCAAGGCACGAACGCTTCGGCAATGGCCATCTACCGGGGCGCGCACCTCGTGGCCGACTTCGACGCCGTCTCCGTCGCGGTCGACGGACACCCGGTGAGGCTCACGCGGCGGGAATTCGAGCTGCTCCGTTACCTCGTGGAAAACCGCAACCGCGTGCTGTCTCGCGATCGGCTCCTCGAGCGGGTCTGGGGGTACGATCAGTCCATCGAGACACGATCGGTCGACGTGCACGTGGGCCGGCTTCGGTCGAAGCTGGGCGCGGCCGGCGCGCAGATCGAGACGGTGGTGGGGCTGGGCTATCGATTCGCCGAGTAAGCGGGCGGCGCGATCGGCGGGTCGACGGGCAGGTGGTTTTCAAGCGCGAACATCTGACGGGCGCGCTCCACGCGGTGCCAATCCGAACACTTCGTCGTCCGCACGACTCGGCTGTCGTGTTCTTCGCGAATCTCCCAGCCGGCCCCGCTCCGCGTGATGATCAGTCGCCGCGTGTGACCGCCGTGACTCAACTCGCTGCTGAACATCGAACGCTCCTCGGGGGGTCCGTGCGCGCCGTCGGCGCGCGATGGGTCGCGGATACGCTGGCCGCCCTGGGTGGCAACCGGCCTCCGTGTACGGCCATCATCCCCGACTCGCGCCGGCCGGTCTGTAAATTCTGTGTAACATTCGAGCCTCGGCCCGGAACCCCAGCAGATACAATGAGTCCCGCGCATGGATGACGTGTTGACGATCGTGCTCGGCGGCGGCCGCGGCACGCGATTGTTCCCGCTCACCCACCACCGATCGAAGCCGGCCGTGCCCATTGGCGGCAAGTACCGGCTGATCGACATTCCGATCAGCAACTGTCTCCACGCCGGGCTGAAGAAGATTTACGTGCTGACGCAGTTCAACTCCGCGTCCCTCAATCGCCACATCGCGCAGACGTACCAACTCGATTTGTTCTCGGGTGGCTTCGTCGAAGTGCTGGCTGCCGAGCAGACCCCTGAAGGCGAACAATGGTTTCAGGGTACCGCCGACGCGGTCCGCCAGGCCGCGCGCCACTTTCACGATGTCGAGGCCGAGTACTACCTGATCCTGGCGGGCGATCACGTCTACCGCATGGACCTCGGCGATCTGGTCGAATCGCACATCGAAACGGGCGCCGACATCACCATCGCCGCACAGCCCGTCTCGGCCGCCGAAGCGCCCGACATGGGGATTCTCACGTTCACCGGCAGCGGCCAGATCGCCGGCTTCGAGGAGAAGCCCAAGCCCGACCGGCTCGCGGAAATCGGGGCGAGCGCACCGCCAGGGACGCCAGCCGTCCCGCTCTCGCCGGACAAGCCGTTCGTGGCCTCGATGGGGATCTATGTCTTCTCGCGTGACGTCTTGCACGAGATCCTCGCCGCCGACATGGCGGTGGACTTCGGCCGGGAGGTCATTCCACATGCCATCGCGGCGCAGCGGGTGCACGCCTATCTCTACCGCGGATTCTGGGCGGACGTCGGCACGGTGCGTTCGTTCTTCGACGTCAACTTGATGCTGACCCGTCGGGGTGGCCCCTTCAACTTCTTCCACCCCCGGCGGCCGATCTACACCCGCCCGCGATTCCTTCCGGCGGCGCGCCTTCACGATTGCCGCATCGATGAAGCGCTCATCGCCGAGGGCGCCTACCTCGACACCTGCGAGGTGCGCCAGAGCGTGGTCGGCATTCGGATGACGATTCAGCACGGCGCCAAGATTACGCGTTCGGTGCTGCTCGGCGCAGATGCTTACGAGGAACCCGGCGCGGAACTGCCCATGGGCATCGGCCGCCAGGCGGTCCTCGACGGCGTCATCGTCGACAAGAACGCCCGGATTGGCGAAGGCGCGCGGCTCGTCAACGAACGCGGTCTCCAGAACGCCGACGGCGACGGCTATTACATCCGCAGCGGGATCATCGTCGTGCCGAAGGGCGGGGTCGTCAAACCCGGCACCGTCGTGTGAAGCCCGTCGTCATTCGCCGAGAGCGGATCATCACGATACCCGTCGACGTGGTCTGGCAGCTCGTCGAGCCCATCGAGGCCCTGCCGGCCTGGCTGCCCTTCGTCGTCCGGAGTCAACACCTGGGCGGCCAAGGGCTTGGACGGCGACAGCGCGTCACCGTGACCTGGGGCCACCGGCCCAGGGAGATCGAGCAGGAGGTCACCGACTATCGTCCCAATCAGACGATCGCCTGGACGCACGTCGCCGAGCGCATCGGCGGCCCTGGGACTTCCCCGGTCCCGGGCAGCGTGATGTTGCGAGTGTCCATGGAGTCCATGGGCCCAGGCACGCGCGTCGTGATCGAGGCGCAGCAGACCCCACGCACGTTCGGCGGGTGGCTCGCGCTCCGGGTCGCCGGCAAGCGCAGGATGCGGTCGGGATTCGACCGCGCGTTACGGACGCTCGCGAGCGTCGGCGGATAAATGCGGGTCCCGGGCCAGCCTCAGTCCAGTCCCCGCAACATCTTCGGCGTGGCGAACCAGACGAGCTGGCCCGCACCGGTCGGTGGGAGCTTCGCGACATCGATCCGGCACATGCCACCCTTCTTGAACGTAAAGGCGGTCTTCGCGCCGACGAGCCACGCGGCCAGCTCGCCCAGACTGGGCTCGTGCCCGACCAGGGCCAGAGCCTCGGCGCCGGCGTGCCCGCCGAGCGCCTCGGCCACCTGGGCGGGCGATCCCCCCGGTGCGAGCGCCTGCACGATCGACAGGCGCGGCGCCGGTTTGAGCCCTTCGAGCAACAAGTCTGCGGTCTGCTTCGCGCGAACGAGGGGACTCGTCAAGACGTCTTCGATCTGGGGCTCGAGGGCCGCCAATCCCGTGACGGCCTCGCGCATCTTCGCGGCGCCTTTCGACGTCAGCGGACGCTTCGCGTCATCGGGCCACTCGTCGCTGCGGTCTTCGGCGAGCGCGTGTCGAATCAGGTAGAGGGAGCACACTTTCGATGGCATCACGCTCTCCAGGGTCTTCGTCGGGCCGCCGCGTGCGGCGCCGCGGCGGCCTTCACCATGACTCGTCCAACCCGGACCGCTCGCGTCGCCACGCCAAGGACGCGAGCCCGATGCGCCACCTCCGCGAGGTGCGGCTCGGTCAGCAGGAACTCCGCGTGCAGTCTCCGGCACTCCGCCGCCAGGGCGCCTGACATCGCCGCCAGGGCACGGCGTCCCGACCGGTGGTCGGCGGGCGGCTCGGCCGCCACCGCGTCCAAGGCACTCTGCAAGTCCTGCAGGTCGTGCAGTCGGCCTAGCGTATCCTGCGCCTCACGGAGGGCGTCAATCTCCTTGTCGACGCGGATGCGACCGACATCCCGGGCCAGTTCGAGAATGTAGCGCAGCTTCTTCGCGGCAATTCGGGCCTCGTGGAAGCGGACGGGCGCGTAGAACGGCCCGGCGTGGCGGATGGCTTCGACGAGCCCGCTCGCGCGAATCCGCGCGCGGCGAGTCAGGCGGCGGGCCGAGGCGAGGAATCGCGGCTCCCGGTCGAGTGACGCCGTCACGCGAGCGCTCAGGCCGAGCAGGCTGACCAGATCGATGTGGGAGAGCGCGTGGTGCGCGCCTTGGGCCGCACGGCGTCGCCGTTCGGTCAGTTCGCGCCGCACGCGCGCGACGACGAAGGCCGGCCACCGATGGGCCTGCGCCCGCTCGGCAAGCAGGGCGAGCGTGACGTCCGCTTCGCGCACGGGGCCGAGGCTGCTTCGCAGCCGTCGCACCTCGGCGCGCAGCATGTCCGCGTCGCTTGCGGGTGGACCGGTGACGAGCGCCAGAGCTTCGCGGAGCCGACGGGCCGCGACCCGAGCCTGGTGAACGCCCTCCGGCTCGCCGGCGAGCGCCCGCGTCGCCTCTCGCATCAAGGCGTCGGACAATGCGCGGATCACCTCTGCCAGGTCTCGCGGAGGCGGCGTGGTAGCATGACTCACTAGCGTCGGCCAGCCCCTGTAACGTCCCTGTAACTCATGCGAATCGCGGCCATCGACATCGGGACCAACTCCGTCCACATGATCGTATGCCGCATCCGGCCCGATTTGTCGTTCGAGGTCGTCGACCGCGAAAAAGACATGATTCGGCTAGGCGCGGGCAGCCTTGACGGCGGGGCCCTGTCGGTGCCCGCCATCGCTACCGCGATGCAGACCCTGTCGAAATTCCGGCGTCTGGCCGACTCGCATGGGGTGGATGAAGTCATCGCATCGGCCACGAGCGCCGTGCGAGAGGCGGAGAACGGCGGGGACTTCGTCGCGGCCGTCCACCGGGACCTGGGGATTCGGGTCCGGGTCATCTCCGGCACCGAAGAGGCGCGCCTGATCCATCAGGCCGCCGCCTATGCGACCGGCGTCGGCGCGCACGCCGCCGTCGTCGTCGACGTCGGCGGCGGCAGCACCGAGATTACGCTCGGCACGGCGCGCCGCATGGCCCTCGGCCGAAGCTTCAAACTCGGCGTCATTCGTCTGACCGAGCGCTTCGTGAAGAGCGATCCCCTCTCGGGTCGGGACGAGCGCCGGCTCGTCAAGCACATCCGCAAGGAAGTGCGGGGCTTCGTCAAGCAGGTCGTCAAGCGCGGCTTCCGACGGGTCATCGGGACGTCGGGCACGATGCTGGCGCTCGGCCCGCTGGCGATGGGCGCGCGTCATGTCCCCGATGAGGTCCGGAATCTCCGGATCGAGGCACGGCAGTTCCGGCGGCTGCGCAAGTGGCTGACGGGTCTCACGCTCGACGAGCGGCTCAAGCTTCCGGGGCTCGATCCCCAGCGCGCCGATCTGGCGGTGGCGGGCGCGGTGCTCATCGACACGCTCCTCAGCGAACTCGGCGCCGAGGACGTGGCGCTGTCCGACTTCGCGCTGCGCGAGGGCCTGGTCCTCGACTACATCCAACGGAACCGGGCCCACATTCACACAGTCGATCGCTATCCGGACGTCCGGCGACGGAGTGTCATCGAACTCGGCGAGCGGTGCCGATACTACCCCGCGCATGCGCAGCAGGTCGCCCGGCTCGCGCTGGCGCTCTTCGACGCGACCAAGGCCGATCACCGACTCGGAGACCGCGAGCGCGAGTGGCTCGAGTATGCGGCGCTCCTGCACGACATCGGCGCCCACATCAGCTACGAACGGCACCACAAGCACTCCCATTACCTCATCACCAACGGCGGCCTGCGCGGCTTCGAGCGCGACGAGATCGCGATCATCGCCCTGGTCGCGCGGTATCATCGTCAAGCCACGCCGAGGAAGACGCACACGGGATTTTCAGCGCTGGACCGACCGGGCCGCCGGGTAGTGCGCGTGCTTGCGGCCCTGCTGCGCCTGGCCGAGGGCCTCGATCGCAGCCATGCGCAAGTCATCGACGGGCTCCGGATCCGGGAGGATCACGCGGACCTGGTCGTCCGCGTCAGCTCCGGGGGCGACACCGAGCTCGAACTCTGGGCCGCGGAACGTCACGCGCGGCCCCTCATGACGGAAATCGACCGTCCCATTCGCTTCGAACTCACGCCGGCCGCCGGCCGTGCCGGGCGCCGCGCGATCGCGGCCCAGGTCCCCTATGCTCAACACGCTCAACTCGCCGCACACGTATCCCGGCCGCCTGTTCGTCGTGGAGGGCATCGACGGCTCCGGAAAGACGACGCAGCTCGGCCTGCTCGCCAAGTGGCTCGCCGCCAGCGGGCGTAAGGTCTTCGTCACTGACTGGAACTCGTCGGCGCTCGTCAAGGTCGCGACGAAGGCCGGGAAGAAGAAGAATGCGCTGACGCCGATGACGTTCAGCCTGCTGCACGCCACCGACTTCGCGGATCGCCTGCTGTACAAGATCATCCCGCCGCTCAAAGCCGGCATGATCGTGCTCGCCGATCGCTACGCGTACACCGCGTTCGCGCGGGACGCTGCGCGGGGCGTGGCGCGCGAGTGGGTCCGCGACCTCTATAGCTTTGCGGTCCGGCCCGATCTGGCCGTCTACTTCCGCGTGCCCATCGACGTCTCGCTCGACCGGCTCCTCGCGCGCCGTGTCAAACTGAAATTCTACGAGGCCGGGCTCGACATGGGCTGGAGTGCGAACGTGACCGAGAGCTTTCGCCTGTTCCAGTCGAAGGTGCTCCAGGAGTACGACGCCATCGTCCCCGAGTACGGCCTCGAGGTCATCGATGCGTCCGGGAGCATCACCGATCAGCAGCGGGTGTACCGCCACCTCGTGTCCGAGCGGCTCGAGAGGCCGCCAGCAGGCACGCCATGACCCAACCGACCGAGGATCCCCAAGCCGATCATGGCGCGCACGGCGGTGTCACCCCGGGCCACTACTACGGCCACGGCTTGCCCTATCTGCCGGTCCACAGCTACCCGGGCCGGATCATCGCCATCGAAGGCACCGACGGCGTGGGCCGGTCCACGCAGATTCGGCTGCTGCGCGAGTGGCTCGAGGTCCAAGGGTATGGCGTCATCGAAACCGGATGGACTCGATCTCCTTTGATGCAGCCCACGATCGACTTGGCGAAAGCGAGCAATACGCTCAACAAGCTGACATTCGTGCTGCTCTACGCCTGCGACTTCGCCGATCGCCTCGAAAAGGAAATCATCCCCGCGCTGAAGGCCGGGTTCGTCGTGCTGGCGGACCGCTATATCTACACGGCGATCGCCCGGGCGGGCGTGCGCGGCGTGGACAGCGAATGGATCAGAAGACTCTACGGATTCGCCATTGCGCCGCATCTGGTCTTCTATCTGAAGCTCGACGCGGAAGCCCTGGCGCGGCGCGTCCTCGAGGCCGGCGGGATGGAGTACTGGGAATCCGGCATGGATATGAAGGCCGGGGACGACATCTTCGACAACTTCCGCAACTACCAGCGGCAGTTGCTCAAGGAGTACGCGGCGATGGCCGACGAGTTCGGCTTCCGTGTGCTCGACGGACGGAAGCCGGTGAACTTCATTCAGGAGGATCTGCGACGTCAGATCGGCGAGTTCCTCCAGGGCGGCGGTCCGGCCCGGATCGACCTGTCGGCGACGTAGCCTTTGATGGCACGCGGAGGCCAGCCGGCCTGGCGCGCCCGGAGCCAGGACCCGCTGTTACGCGGAATTTACAGGCCGGAAACGAGCGTGAAACCAGTCGCGGTTAGACTCGAGTCTGTACGCATGGCGGAGTCCGTCCAATCCCTGCCGCTCGCCGTTCCGAGGGCCACTCGATCGGAAGCGCTCGACACGCCGATCAAGATCGAGGTCAAGGATCTCGACTTCTACTACGGCGCGAAGCGTGCCCTGACCAAGATCTCGGCCACGCTCCGGTCGAACGTCGTCACGGCCTTCATCGGGCCGTCCGGATGCGGCAAGAGCACTTTTCTCCGGACCCTGAACCGGATGAACGACATCGTGCCCGGCACGCGCGTCGAGGGCGAAGTACGGATCGACGGCCGAGACATCTACGCGTCCGGGACCGACATCGTCTCGTTGCGCCGCCAGGTCGGGATGGTGTTCCAGAAGTCGAATCCCTTTCCCAAGTCGATCTTCGACAACGTCGCGTACGGCCTGCGGATCAACGGTCTCTTCGAGCACCGGCGCGACCTCGAAATGCAGGTCGAGGCCAGCCTCGTTGCCGCCGCGCTCTGGGACGAGGTCAAGGACCGGCTGCACGACTCGGCGCTCGCGCTCTCTGGCGGCCAGCAACAGCGGCTGTGCATCGCGCGCGCGCTGGCTGTTCGGCCGGAGATTCTGCTCATGGACGAGCCCGCGTCGGCGCTCGATCCGATCGCGACGCAGCGGATCGAGGAACTGATCTACACGCTGAAGGCGACGTACACCATCGTCATCGTGACGCACAACATGCAACAGGCGGCCCGTGTCTCCGACGCGACCGCGTTCTTCTGGCTGGGCCATCTCGTCGAGTTCGGCCCGACGGCGCAGCTCTTCACCAACCCGCGGGAGAAGCTTACGGAGGACTACGTCACCGGCCGCTTCGGCTAGCCGGTGCCGGACGTTTTATGACGACGGACCGCCACGTTCGCCACTTTCAGGAGGAGCTCGATCATGTCAAAGCCCGTCTGCTCGAGATGGGCGGCCTCGCCGAGGAGCGCGTGCGCCTCGCCGTGCGCAGCTTGGTCGACCGCGATCGCACCCTGGTAGAACGGGTGCTTGGCGGCGATGCCGCCATCAACCAGCTCCACATCGAGATCGACGATCGCTGCTTCAAGCTGTTGGCGCTCTATCAGCCCATGGCGGTCGACCTGCGCGCCATTGTCTCGGCAACGAAGATCAACAGCGATCTGGAACGGGTCGGCGACCTCGCCGTCAACATCGCGGAGGCCGTGTGGCGGTACCTGCAGCACCCCCCCGTGAAGGAGCTGATCGACATCCCGCGCATGGCGGAGCTCGCCCAAGCCATGCTCCGCGACAGCCTCGATTCCTATGTCCGCCGGGACACCGCGCTCGCGCAAACGGTGCTCGACCGGGACGACGAACTGGACTCGTTGAAGACGACGGTGTTCCGCGATCTTCTGGACCACATGCTCGTCGACGCCGCCACGATCGAACCCGCGCTCGATCTCATCCTCATCTCGCGGCATCTCGAACGGATCGGCGACCACGCCACCAACGTCGCCGAGGACGTCATCTTCATGGTGTCGGCGCGCGACGTTCGCCACCATGCCGACGAACCAGCCGTGTAAAGGACCGCGTCTGGCCTCGAGCGCGCCGCTCACGCCCGCGAGACGGCGTCGTCAGGGACGGGTCCAGCCCACGCAAGCGAGGCCCGTCCCCTAGTACAATTGTTCGGATGGACGGCGCGCTGCCGTGTGTCTATTGCCGCAAGCGGCCGGTCGCGCCCGCGTGGCGCCCGTTCTGCAGTGAACGCTGCAAGATGGCGGATCTCGGCCGATGGCTGGCGGAGGACTACCGGGTGCCAGGCGCAGATCCGGAAGACGGCCTGTCGCCGTCGCCTCCGCCTCGGGAGCGCGGAGCGCTCGACGAATCGTAACTGCTATGGCCGATACGCTCACGATCACCGACAACCGCACAGGCCACCACTACGAACTGCCCATCGAGCACGGGTCGATCCGCGCCATGGATCTGCGCAAGATTCGAACGGGGCCGGACGACTTCGGGCTCATGACCTATGACCCGGCGTTTCTGAACACCGCGGCGTGCCGCAGTCGCATCACGTACATCGACGGCGACAAGGGCATCCTGCTCTATCGCGGGTATCCCATCGAGCAGCTTGCCGAAGGCAGCACCTTCCTCGAGACCGCGTTCCTGATTCTGTTCGGAGAGCTCCCGACGGCGGCCGAACTCCGCGAATGGACCCAGAAGATCACGCTGCACACGATGCTCCACGAGAACATCAAGAAGTTCATGGAGGGCTTCCAGTACGACGCCCATCCGATGGGCATCTTCCTCTCGACGACGGGCGCCCTCTCGACGATTTATCCCGACGCCAAGCGGATTCACGACGAGGAGGTCCGGCGCCTGCAGATTCTGCGACTCATCGCCAAGGTGCCGAGCATCGCCGCCTACGCGTACCGCCACAGCATCGGCCGGCCCTACGTGTATCCGGACAACGACCTCAGCTTCACTGGCAACTTCCTGAACATGCTCTTCAAGATGACCGAGCTGAAGTACCGGGCGCACCCGGTGCTCGAGCGGGCGCTCGACGTGCTCTTCATCCTGCACGCCGACCACGAGCAGAACTGCAGCACGAGCGCGATGCGCGGCATCGGCAGCTCGCAGGCCGATCCGTACACCGCGCTCGCCGGCGCAGCTGCCGCTCTGTACGGCCCGCTCCACGGGGGCGCCAACGAGGCCGTTCTGCACATGCTCCAAGGCATCGGCAGCGTGAAGGCGGTGCCGGACTTCATCGCCGGCGTCAAGCGGGGCGACGGGCGTCTCATGGGGTTCGGCCATCGGGTCTACAAGTCGTACGACCCTCGCGCCCGCATCATCAAGGCGACGGCTGACCAGGTCTTCTCGGTCACCGGACGCAATCCACTGCTCGACATCGCGCTCGAGCTCGAGCGCATCGCGCTCGAGGACCCGTACTTTGTCAGCCGCAAGCTCTATCCCAACGTCGATTTCTACTCCGGGCTGATTTACCAGGCGATGGGCTTCCCCACGGACATGTTCGCGGTGCTGTTCGCCATCGCGCGCACGGCCGGGTGGCTGGCACAATGGGACGAGATGCTCCGCGACCCGGATCAGAAGATCGCGCGTCCGCGCCAGATCTACGTCGGCTCGGCCCACCGCGACTACGTGCCGATGAGCGCGCGGGCATGACGCGGATCGCCCGACTTGCAGCGCTCGGGGCGACCGCCACGCTCGTGGTCGGCGCGGGTCTGTCCGTGCGCGCGACGCAGGCCCCGAAGGCCGCGACCTTCGACAGCGGACGGGCCTACGAGCACCTGCGCCAGATGGTGTCGTTCGGGCCGCGTCCAGCCGGATCACCGGCGCTCACGCAGACGCGGGCCTACATCACGGCCCAACTGGCGGCGGCCGGGCTGTCGGTGACGCCACAGACGTTTACCGCGCAACTGCCGACCGTCGGTCCAACCGAAATGGTCAATCTCATCGTCCGGCTGCCCGGGCGGCGGTCCGATCGCATTCTCTTCACGGGCCATTACGACACCAAACGGGAGAAGAACTTCCCGTTCGTCGGGGCCAGCGATGCGGCGTCGAGCGCGGCCCTGCTCATCGAGCTGGCGCGCGCCCTGAAGGATCGCCCCCGCGAATTCACCTACGAGTTCGTCTGGTTCGACGGTGAAGAGGCCACCTGCGAGGGCTGGGACGAGTGCAGCCGCCCGGGCGCGCCCGACAACCTGTATGGCAGCCGGCACTATGTCGACGCGGCTCGCAAGGCGGGTACGCTCGGGTCGGTTCGGGCGATGATCCTGGTCGACATGATCGGCGCCCGGAACCTGAAGGTGCTCCGCGAGACCCAGTACTCCGCCGGCTGGCTGATCGACGTGGTGTGGGCCGCGGCCAAGCGGCTCGGCTATGGGGATACGTTTCTCGACGTCCCGTACCCAGTGGACGACGACCACCTGCCCTTCGTCCAGGCGGGAATCCCGAGCCTGGACATCATCGACTTGCGCGACTACCCGCAGTGGCACACCGCCCAGGACGACCTCGCGCATGTCGGCGCCGGCAGCCTGGGTATCGTGGGGGACGTGCTGGTTGCCGCAGCGCCGGACATCGAGACGCATCTCGGGAAGTCCTGACGGCCGAGCGTTTCACAAGAGGCTTTCGATCTCCTGGCGCGTGAGCACGGACGCCGAGGCTTTCGCCTTGCCGAGAATCCGGTCGACCCGCTCGTCGGCCGCCGTGTAGCCGCGCTTCTCGAGCCAGTAGACGACGTTCGATTTCCCGGACATCGGCCCGATTTCGATCTCCTGCTCGCGCCCAACCAGACTGGCCGGCACGCCCGAGTACACGGCGTCGGCGAGTGCGGCATCGTGCTTCTTGAAGGCTTTGATGACCGCCGCCGCATGGACGCCCGTCGCTGTTCGAAAGGCGTCACGGCCGAGCACCGGGTAGTTCCACGGCAAGGACACGCCGCACGCCTCGGACACCGCCGCCGCGTACTCCGTCAGTCTCGATAGATCCGCCTGACGGTTTCCCATCAGCACGAGGTTCACGAGGAGGAGATCCATCGGCGTATTGCCCACCCGCTCGCCGATGCCGATCGCCGAGCCGTGGAGGCGCGTGGCCCCGGCCTCCATGGCCGCCAGGCTATTGGCGACGGCGAAATCGCGGTCCCGATGCCCGTGCCAATCGATGCCGATCCCGCCCCCGCACTCGTCGACGACCGACTGGACGAATCGCACCACGGCTTTCGCCCCGGCGGGGGTCGCGTGCCCTGTCGTATCGGCGATGCAGAGACGCTTCGCGCCAGCGCGGATGGCGGTCGAGTACAAGCGGCGCAGCGAGTCCGGATCGGCCCGAGTCGTGTCTTCCGTGACGTACATCACGGTCAGGCCCTGCCGCACCGCGAAGCTCACTGCCTGCTCCGTCAGCCGCTGCAACTTCTCGATCGGCCAGTCTTCGGTGTACTGGCGGATCGGGCTCGAGCCAATGAAGGCGCAGCACTCAATCGGGAGTCCCGTGCGCTGGGCGACGTCGGCGATCGGCGCAATGTCGGCCTCGAGCGTCCGTGCGGCGCAGTTCGCCTGCACCCGCAGCTTGCCGTCGACGATCTCCCGCGCCAGGCGTTCGACATCCCGGACGACGTGCGGGCCGGCGCCGGGAAGCCCGATGTCGGCCGTATCGATCCCCAGTGCATCGATGAGGTGCAGGATGCGGATCTTTTCGCCGATGTCCGGCGTGCGCACGGAGGGCGACTGCAAGCCGTCGCGCAGCGTCTCGTCATCGAGCATGACGGGCCGGGCCGGCGGCGTCCTCGCCTCCTCCACGCTGTTCCAGTCGTAGATGAGCGGATGCACGGCCGCTACGCCTCGGGGGGCCCAGCCGGCGTGTCCGGGGTTGACGACCGCGCGCGGCCCGCGAGCCACGTGGTGGCCCAGCCGCAGCCGCCGAGCACCGCGGCCCACAGGGACGCGGCGACCACACCGTCCCGGCGCGCGTTCTCCATCACCTCGGCCATCGTCACGCGCGGCCCCAATCCAAGGTCGGCCTCCGCAGCTTTCTGGCCGTATTCGCGGGCGCCCCGGGACACGTACAGATCCAAGATGCCGTTCCAGACGGCCACGCCGAGGACGAACCACAGCGCGACCAGCGCGCGTCGCATGTCAGGCCGGGGCACCTGAGTACCGCGCCACCATGACGGTGATGTCGTCGCTCTGGGCGGCACCCCGTGTGAACGTGCGCACGGCCCCGACAACGTGTTCGACGAGGCCCTGGGCGCCGAGCGGGCCGGCCGTCTGCACGGCGTCGAGCAGGCGGGCGTCTCCAAATTCCTCGCCGGCACTGTTCAAGGCCTCGGAGACGCCGTCGCTGAAGATCACGATCGTGTCCCCCGGGTCGAGCTGAATGGTTTCCTGCTCGTACGGCGCGAACTCGAGCAGGCCGACCACCGGGCCGCCGGCCTCGAGACGCCGGACGCCCGACTTGCCAATGACAAAGGGCGGGTTGTGGCCGGCGTTGCAGTAGGTCAACTGCCCGCTCGCCGACACCAGGCCGTACATCAGCGTGACGAATCGCGACTCGAGGCCGCGCCGGCAGAGCGCCCTGTTCATGTTCGCAATGGCCGGCGCCGGGCCGGCGGTGAAATGCGCCTGCGCGGCAAACATGCCCTGCATCATCGCGCTCATGAGCGCGGCCGGTGGCCCCTTCCCGGCGACGTCGCCCAGGGCGAACCCGAATTCACCGCCGGCCTGATCGATGTAGTCGAAGAAGTCGCCGCCGATCGATCGACACGGGATGCTGGCCGCGGCGGCCTCGATGAACGTCACGCCCGATGTGGCCTTCGGAAGCAGGGCCTGCTGGATCTCGGCCGCGATCCGCATCTCCTGTTCCATCTTCGCCTTCTCGAGGGTCTCGCGATACAGCCGCGCGTTCTCGATGGCGACGGAGGCTTCGGCCGCCAAGGTCTCGAGCGCGGACCGCGTCGTCTGCGACAGCAGCGTGCCCCGCTCGCGGCTGTCGAGATATAGCACGCCGATGCGCCGGTCCTCGCCCCGCGAATCGGCGGCCTCCAGGTACTGCACGTGATTGAGCGGCACACACACCACGTTGCGGATCCCGAGTGCCACTGTGCCCATGTGCACGTCCGCAAAGCTGCTGTCGAGGAGGTCCGCGACGACCTTGGTCTGACCGGTGCGAAAGACCTCTTCAGGCACCTTCCGACTGGTCGCGAACGTGGTGTCCGTCAGCGTCTGCTTGGCGCGCCCGCGCGCCAACCGGAATTCGAGCTCGTTGGCCGGCGTGGCGAGCATGATGAACGCGCGCTCCGCGTTCGAGATATCGATCGCGGCGTCGAGGACGAGGGCGAGCACTTCCTGGAGCACGCGTCCGGATCCGAGCGCGCGGAATCCTTCGAGCAGCGCGGTGATCTGGCGAAGATCGTCGCGCGCCCCGGTCGTCGATCGGCCCGACGCGTACCGCTCGTCGTCGGCCGCCATGAACACGAGATCGGCGCCGCCGCCACGCCCAAGGCGCACGGCATCGCCGGACTTCAGCTCGCACTCGGTGACCGGCTCACCGTTGACGAACGAGCCGTAGCGGGACTGCTTGTCGCGGAGGAGGTAGCGCCCATTCTCGAGCACGATTTCCGCGTGCTCGCGGGACACCTCGCTCCCGCCGAGGCGCAAACCGTTTGTCTCCCGGCGACCGATGGTGAACGGGGTCCGATCGACCGTCACGACGCGCTCGCCGAGCACGTCACGAACTTCCAGGCGGGGGTCAGCCATGGCGCAAGCGCCAGTTTATAGCAGGTGCCGAACGAGGCCCACGGCGAGCGCGGCGCACAGCACGGCCGCCACCACGAGGGCCACGAGCAGCCAGCGTCTGCCACGCAGTGGACCCGCGGCGATCGGTCTCTCCGGGGCTAGCGCGGCAGTCGGCGCGCCGCATCGATAACAGACGATGGCGTTCTTGGCGATTTCATGGCCACAGGACCGACACTTCACGCGCTTGGCTCCGTGATACAAGGTTGATCGGTGATCCCGCTTCGCGATGTCATCCCGTCACGAACGACGCCCGTCGTCACCATCGCGCTCATCGGGCTCAACGTCCTGGTCTTCATCCACGAGCTCCTGCTGTCGCCTTCAGCGCTCCGGCAGTTCTTCTTCACGGTGGGACTCGTGCCGGCGTCCTTCTCCTGGTTCTCGCTCATCACGTCGATGTTCGTGCACGGCGGGTACGTGCACATCGGCGGCAATCTCCTCACGCTCTGGATCTTCGGCGACAACGTGGAGGACCGCATGGGACACCTCCGCTTCCTGGTCTTCTATCTGGTCGCGGGCAGTCTCGCGGCGATCGGCCAGACTTGGGCCGATCCGTCGTCCACGGTGCCGATCATCGGCGCGTCGGGCGCCATCGCCGGCGTCATGGGTGCCTATTTCCTGCTGCTGCCGCGCTCGCGCATTCTCGTGCTGATCTTTCTGTTCTTCTTCATCGACGTCGTCGAAGTGCCGGCGGTGTTCTTTCTCGGGTTCTGGTTCCTGATGCAAATCTTCGGCGGCGTGGGCCAATTGGGATCGTCCGGGTCGAGCGAGGACGTCGCGTTCTGGGCTCATTTGGTCGGGTTCGTCAGCGGTCTCATCGGCGCGTGGCTCCTCGCGCGACCCGAGCGGCGCACCGTCGAATGGTGGGGCTAAGCGCTGATCGATCGGAATGGGGCAATGTGTGAATGGGTCCTAGGTGACGTTGCGATCTAGCGGCCGCTTCGGCGGCGGATCTCGTGCGAGACGACGGACAGGTCCACGATGAGTGGCTCGAACGCGCGATCGAACGCCGCTGCCGAGAGCGTGTCGCGTCGTCGACGCAGGTCGTCGATCTGCCCCGTGAGCGCGCGCTGGCGCTCGTACATCGCCTGGACCGCCGGGTCTGCGCTCGTTGGCGTCGCGACCGCATCGAGGTAGGTCAGGCCGGCAAGTGAGCCGTTCTGTCCTCCAGCGGTCGCATCGCGCCCTGTGCCCTTGCCCGTGTCATCGATGAGCGCGTGCTCGGTCGCGAGGTGGCCCTCCTGCTGGTAGTGATCTGCCACCTGACGTGACGCGTACTCGAAGGCCTCCCAGATCGAGACCCGGCCGTCCTTGTCGGCGTCGGCCGCGTCGGTCGAGAACGCCCGGATGAAGCCTTCCGCGAATACCGTGTGGAATCGCTCTGACACGCTCCGCGTCGCGGTGACAATCACTCGTCCAGGCGCCGCCAAGGCTTTGATGAACGGGAAGCTGGCGCTCGTCGCGTCCACGAAGACCAACCGGCCGGGAATGGGCACGAGCAAGGCGTTCCACTCGTCGGCCGACAGATCCGGGCCGACGAGATTGAACTTCACGTCGGGGCCATCCCCGGTGCCATGACCAATCAGCATGACGAAGAGGAGGTCGCCGGCCTTCACGGTCTTCGCCAACCGGCCGAGCACGCTCTTGACGACCTCGGCCGTGGACTTCTGCTCGCCGACCCCGGGCGTCTCGGCCAACACCGTCACGTGGCTCGCGTCGAACCCCAGTTTGCCCTTCAGGACCCCGACCATGCCGTCGAGCCATTGGCGATGGAGCCTTGCGTAGGTCTCATCGCCTGACACGCCTTCAATCACGAGCGCGTACCGCGCTGACGAGGCTGCTGCCGCCGTCGGCGGAGGCGAAGGCGGTGCGGGGCCGGCCGTAGACGCGCCTGCCGCTCCCGCGGCTGCCGTCGGCGCGGCGGTCAACAACAGATCCTGGGCGCGGGCGTAGGTCGGCGCGTCCTCGAGGGCGAGCAGGGCTTCCTGCTTTGCTTCGTCGCGCCGATTGAGCGCCAGAAGCGCCTCGGTGACGTCGGCGTGGGCTTCCGCGCGATTCGTAGGTCCGAGCGCCAGCGCGGCGCGGAACTCCACCAGGGCGGCGTCGTTCTGGTTCAGGGTCAGCTCTCTGCGGCCGAGCGCGGCATGGGCGCTCGCATCGAAGGGATCGAGGTCGGTCGTCACGTGCAGTCCGTAATCGCGGTCCGCGTCGGCGTGGGCATCCGTGGCGAGCGTCGTCAACTCCCGAGCAGCCGTCACCGCGTCGTGGTCGTAGGTCAGAAGCGCCCGCAACTGGCGGCGCGCACCGGCGTTGTCACCGGCCCGGATGTCGATCTGGGCGAGGAGCGCGTGGGGGCTCGCCGCGCCCTGGGCGGGCGGGGCCAACTCGGCGGCCCGTTCGAGGGGCGCGACCGCGCCCTTGTCGTCACCGTCAGCCACCAGCGCCTGGCCAAGTTCCAACTGCGCCACGTAGTTCCCGGGTGCGCTCGTCGCGCGCGATCGCAACGCGCCGAGGTCCTTGGAGTCGATGCGACCGGCCAGGGGCTTCAGCGCCGCGGCAAGCGGGCCGTACTGCGCGTTCACGAACTGGCGAAACGACACGTCCACCGCGTCGACACTCTGTCCGAACGCGCGTCCGAACGCCTGCTCGTCGGTCGCGCCGTCGGCATACGCCAGGAGCAGCTCGCGTAAACCCGCATCCCCCTTCAACGCCACCAGGTGCTCGACCACGAGCGAAGCCTCGAAATAGGCAATGGTGAAGTTCTCGGGGTCCTTAAAGGCGTTGGGAAGACCCTTGACTCCGAACGTCTTGTTCTGGCTCCACAACGCCGCGTATTGCAGCGCGACCTCGCGTCCCCAGGCCGGGTTGCGTCGGTGCTCCTCGAAGACCGAAATCCCCTCGGTCAACCAGCGCGGCACGCGGTACTTGGACAGCTGGAGCGTGAAGACGTGCGCCAACTCGTGCCACTCCGTCGCCTGCCAGCTGAACTCGTCGGGCGGCCGCGCCCGGGGCGAGTCCATCGTCACGACGCGACCGAAGCACGCGCCAAGCGCGCCTTCGATCCCCATCAGGCCGGTCGTTCGAACCGCGAAGTCATCGTGCTTCGGAAACACCTCGACGAGGATTGGTCCCTTCGGCTTGAACTGGTAATGCTGCTCGTACGTGCGCATGGCCTCTTCGCCAAGCGGCAGCGCGTACAGCTTCAACACGGGCGCTTCGGCCTTCGAGAACTTGAAGATGAGGTCGCCGTCGGGCACGACCTCAAACTGGTCGAGATCATCGAGCAGCGTGAGCAGGTTGAAGGTCAGGGCATTGCTGTTATCGAGCTTGAACGCGGCCTCGAGCGCCGTTCGCGCGGCCTTCTCATCGCCGGTGCGCGCCTGCGCCAGGCCCAACTCAAATTGCGCGTCGCGATCCGTCGGGTCGACGGCGACCGCCTTCAATTCGAGGGCGACAGCATCCTCGGAGCGGTACAGCTGTGCGGCCTCCTGTCCGGCCCTGACATAGGCGATGGCGGAGGTCGGATTGATCGCATGGACGCGCGCGGCCTGAGTTTCGACGTCGTCCTGCCGGTCCTGGGCAAAGTCGAGCGCTGCCCGTCCGGCGGGTTCCTCGACCGTGTTGGGTTTCACCTCCGCGAGCCGGTCCAACGCCTTCGCCGCGGCCGCCCAATCTTCGTCAGCGAGAGCCATCTCGCTCGCGCGTATGAGGACATCGGGATCGTCTGGCGCAATGGCTTGCGCTGCCGCGAGGGCCTTGGCGGCCTGCGCCGGGTCATCGTCCTCGAACGCGCGCGCCCGCCCAATCAGCGCGGGCACCCAACGCGGGTCGAGTTTCAACGCGCGGTCGTAGCAGACGACGGCATCGCCCGGTTTGTGGCGACCCACGAGGAAATCACCCTCGCGCGTCTGAACGTCCGCACTCGGCACACCCTCGAGCGCGACGTAGGCATCGAAGGCCAGCTGGTTGTCGCCCAGCATTTCCCCGGCCTTCGCGATACGGACGTAGTCCCCGGTAGTCCGCAGGACTTTGGCATTTTCAATCGCCGCGAACCGCTGCCGCGCCTCGACGCGCCGACCGTGGCGCATGTCGACGAGTGACAGCTCGAGGGCTGCATCGCCGATCGGCGCCGGGGCGGCGAGCTTTGCGAGGCGCCCGGACGCCTGGTCATCCTTTCCCTGAGCGATCTCTACGAGCGCCGCCGCGAACTCTTTGGCGGTCGCCGGCTCGCGGGACGTGTCGACGAGACGTTGAGCCTCAGCGGCAGATCCGTGTGCGAGCGCTGTGCGCACGTCCGCGACGAGCCCAGCGGGCGCCGCGAGGGCGGCGGCGCCCTGATCCGCACGAACGCCCCCTGCGAGCAACACGACGGCCACGACGGTCAGCGTGCGCGTAGACATCAGACGCCTGCCTCAGACCGGGGCGCGAGCGCGCTCAGCACGCGATTCTCGAATCGCACGCGCCCCCATAACACGACGCCAAAAGCCGCACACATCAGCGGGCCCGTGACTGCCGCCATCATCATCATAGCGGCGCCGACCAATTCGCCAACGACGCCGACGTAGTTCGGGTGCGCCAGGTAGCGGTACGGACCCCCTCGGACGAGCGGGAGCCCGGGCACGATCATGACTCGGAACGACCATCGGTCGGCCAAGGTCCGCATCGCCCAGTACTTGAGCGCCTTGGCTCCGGCGAACAGCACCGCGCCCGCAGCGAACCAGTGCTGACGGCCTTCGAAGGGCGCCACTTGGGCGCGCCACACGCCTTCAACCCCCATTGCGAGGAAGGAGAGCGGGTACAACACCGCCATCCAAGTCCAGACGTCGCCATCGGGCTTGAGTGCCCCTCGCGATTCGAGGGCCGCTTCGTTCGCCCGGGAACGCCTGGTTTCTGCGAGCATCAACCCGATGATGCCGCCGAGCGCGACGGCGTCGAGCTGGGCCATCGGCGTCAGGCCGGCGCTCACGGCGTGTCCCCGGCGTATCGGACCACGGCATTGAGAATGGACGGCGCGACGGCGACTGTGAGACTGGCCGCGTTGATGGCCCAGGGCGAGCCTACGGTGGCCCGCAGGGCGCGGTTGAACCGGAGCTTTCGGCCGAACGCCACGCGCCGCGCTTTGGCGAGCCGGGAGGCGGCGCCCTGAAGATCGCCGCGCTCCAAGGTCGCGAGCGTCTCATGCGCAGCAAGCGCGGCGCCCGTCATGGCCAGTCGGAGGCCGTCGCCTGTCATCGGATCGACGAAGCCTGCGGCGTCCCCGGCGAGCAGCAAACCGTCCACTCCGAGGCCGCTCACCTCGACGGCCAGCGGTCCGAGCACGCGAACGTCACGCACGAACTCGGCGCGAGAAAACCGGTCGGCCAGCGTCCGATCGCCCCGAATCGCCGTCAGAATGACGTCTGGCGGGGTCGGCCCGCCCGGGCGCGGTCCGGTGACCACGCACACGTTCACCAGGTTGTCGGCGATCGGCGCGATGCCGATGTACTTCCCCGGCCGAATGTGCATCTCCCCCACGTCCGACACGCCGGACACGCCGGACGCGTAGGTTCCGAACGCCCAGCGCCTTGGCGACCTTGGATGGCGGCTCAAGCCCAACGCGCGTGCGAGCGCGGAGCGGCGCCCATCGGCGGCAATCGTGATCGACGCCGGGAGCCGCAGGGGCAGGGCTTGACCTCGTCTTGCCATCGCGACACCACGGACGCCAGACCGACCATGCGAGGCGGCGCTCATGAGCGGCCGCTGAACCGTCCACCCGGATTCGAAGCGCGCGCCCGCGCTCACGGCGCGCTCGAGCAGCCACGCATCGAGATCCGTTCGAACGATCGATCGCCCGACGACCCCGGCCGGATATGAAGTTCGGATGCTCGTCCGCGGACCGCTGACCAGCATGCCGGTGAGCGCCGGCCCCTGGTGCCAGGGTCCGTCCGCCAGTCTCAGGGACGCCAACAGGGCGATCGCGCCAGGATTCAACGTGTCGCCGCAGAGCTTCGGCCGCGGAAAGTCTTCGCGGTCCACGATGAGCACTCGGGCCCCGGCCCGCGCAAGCACCCAGCCGGCGATCGATCCGGCCGGTCCGGCGCCTGCAATGAGCACGTCGAGCATGCGACCCCATTCATCCCGCCGCACGTCCGATGACGAGCGCGCTGTTCTTGGATCCGAATCCGAGGCAATTGCAGAGCGCGGCCGCCGGCTCGCCAGGCCGCGCGATGTTCGGAATGAAGTCGAGGTCGCAGGCCGGATCCTGGTCCGCGAGGTTGATGGTTGGCGGCAGTCGTCCGTGGGAGAGCGCCAGGGCGGCGGTCACGACTCCAGCGGCTCCGCTCGCACCCTGCGGATGGCCGATCATGGACTTGGTCGAGGAACCCGGAATCCGGTCGGCGCGACTGCCGAACACCCGCCGGACGCACCGCGCCTCCACGGCGTCATTGAGCATCGTCGAAGTGCCGTGGTAGTTCACGTAGCCGATCTCGTCGCGGGACCGACCGGAGCGATCCAGCGCGAGCGTCATCGCCCTCACGATCTCCGTGCCATCGGGATCCATTTGCACACGGTGATACGCGTCGCACGTGGAGCCGTAGCCGTCAATCGTCGCGTAGACCTTCGCACCGCGGGCTCGGGCGCGATCCTCGCGCTCGACCGTCATGAGCCAGGCGCCTTCGCCGAGGACGAAGCCGTCGCGGCCCCGATCGAACGGCCTGGACGCCTGCGCGGGTCGATCGTTGTACCGAGTCGACGCCACGCGCATGCGGCAGAACCCGAACAGCATCCCGGCAGTGGCGCAGGCATCCGCGCCGCCTGTCAGGAGGACGTCGGCCTCGCCGTGCCGGATCATGGACGCCGCATAGCCGATGGCATCAGTAGAGCTGGTGCATCCCGTCGACAGCACGTGGCTGATTCCCCGGAGGCCGAGCGCAATTGAGATCTCGCTCGACACGATGCCCACGATCGAGACGGGAATCGCATAGGGCGAGACGCGGTGACGATCGCCGCGGTAGTAATCGCCATACTGGCGCTCGGCCACGTCGATGCCTCCGGCGCCGCTGCCAACGATGACGCCGATGCCGTCGGTATGGGGGGCGATGCCGGCGTCGGCGAAGGCTTCCCGCGCCGCCAGCACGGCGATGCGGGACACCTTCGCGTACCGTCGCGGGTCCGCCCGGCCATGCCCGTTCGCCGCGGGCTCGTCGCCCAGATCCGCGGTGTCACTCCCCGCTGACACGAGCGCCGCATCCGGCACGGAGGCGAGCACGCGCGAGGTCAGCTCGGACGCGTCGAACTCCGTGACAGCGCGGGTGCCGCTCACGCCGCCGCTCACGGACGACCAGAACAACTCGCGGCCGATGCCGAACGGAGACACCACCCCGATGCCCGTGATTGCAACGCGCGGCTCAGCCACCAATCACCTGTTCCTATAATAGGCGCGATGTCGCGGCTGCCCGAGGCACAGCGCGCCGGTCACCTCGCCGTCGCGACGTTGGGGGGACTCGCGTTCGTCGCGTCACTCGTGTACTTCGGCCTGAGTTACGCCGGGCGCTACGGCGTCGCACTCGACCCGACCACCTCACGGAGCCCACTCGTGCCCCTCGTGGTGGACATCGCGCTCTTCTCGGCGTTTGCGCTGCACCATTCTATCTTCGCGAGAACCGGCCTCAAAGCCGCCGTCATCCGGGTCCTGCCCGCGACGCTCGAACGCTCGGCGTACGTGTGGATCGCGAGCCTGCTCTTCCTCGGCGTCTGTGCCTGGTGGCAGCCCATCGCCGGTCTTGCCTGGCATCTCGACGGTGCTTGGAGAGTCGCGGCCCTGACGGCCCAGATCACCGCGGGCGTCGCCGCGCTCGTCGCCGCCCGGCAACTCGGCATGCTCCGGCTCGCCGGTGTTCGTCAGACCTTCGCGGCCACTGGTCCAGACGCTCCGCCGGTGCTCGATGACCGCGGGCTCTACGGGCTCGTTCGCCATCCGATCTATCTGGCGTGGCTCGTCCTCGTCTGGGCGGCGCCGGTCATGACCAACACGCGACTGGCATTCGCGGCCCTCAGCTCGGCCTACCTCTTCGTGGCGGTCCCGTTCGAGGAACGAGATCTCCGGCGCCTCTTCGGGACGGCGTACGCGGACTACGGTCGTCGCGTGCGATGGCGGATCGTGCCGTGGGTGTATTGAATGAGACGAAGGCTGGAAGGCTGGAAGGAAGTTACAAGAACACCATCGTCTGGTGGGAGGGAATCTCGAATCGGCGGCGGCAGCGGGTGCAATTCACCATGTCGTCGACTCGAAACAGATGATCGCGAACCTTCCCGAACATCGCGCGGTCGCGCTCGTCGGCACCTGGCGGCAGCCGATCCTTCTTCGTGCGCTTCAACCACTTGATCTGGTAGTCGTCGCGATGCCGGCACTGCGGGCAGGTCAGCGACATCGGCTTCAGTTCGGTCTTCTCGGTGAAGAAATCGCGTTCCTGCATCAGAGGTCATCCTAACATGCTGGCGGCCGCTGCCAGGTCAGCACCCAGGCCGGCGGCACGTTTCGTATCACGAGCGTGGCTTTGGGCGGCGCCCCCATCCGCCGCGTCAGCTCGCGCCGAAACGCGACGGCCGGCGGCAAGATGTACGCGTGAACGTATTGAAAGGTCGTAAAGGTGCCCGCGGGCCGGAGCGACCGCTCAATCCCATCCAGGATCGTTCGCGTGGTCGCCTCCGGCAGGCTCGCGAACGGCAGGCCGGACACAATTCGATCGACTGGCAGCAAGCCTCGCGCCGCCGCCAGCTCGGGCAACGCCTCGGCCGAGGCGCACACGCACTCCACGGCGGGCCAGCGGCGACGGATGCCCTCGACAAACGCGGCGTCGAGCTCGACGGCAAGCAACCGACCGCGGGACCCCAGGCGCCCGACGATCTCGCGCGTAAACGACCCGGTGCCTGGGCCTAACTCGGCGACGCGCTCGGCGTCGCCCTGGCCGACGAGGGTCACCATCTCGCGCGCCAGCGCTGCCGAACTGGGCGCCACGGCGCCAATGGTTCTCGGGTGCCGCAGGAACTTGCCCAGCAGCTGGAGATGGTCCCGAACCGTCGGACCGTTGTCGGCCATCGGGCTCTCTAATGATCCGCGCCCGCCACAAGTTCCCGGATGAGGGCCAGAGCGCTTACCGCCGACCCATGGAGAGACGTGATGTGGACACCCTCGACGCGAGAGCGGAGCCAGTCCACGATTTCGAGAGATAACGTGCGTCCTTCGGCCCCCGCGTCGGTGGCACTACGCAAGCGTTCAAAGACAGCGGTGGCGACCGGCACACCCAGCAGTTCTCCCGCCAGGAACTCGGCCTGCCGCAGGCTCTCCAGGGCGGCGACGCCCGCCAGGATGGGCAGGCCGGTTTCCCGCAGCCTTGGCAGGGCCTCCTCGAACGCTGCTACGTCGAGCACAGGCGGCGTCATGATGAACTCCGCGCCCGCTTCGACCTTGTGACGAAGGCGACGCCACTCGGCTTCGGGGTTTGGCGCAAACGGATTGACGCCCACTCCGATCAGGAAGCGCGTCGGCGCGCCGAAGGGCTGACCCGCGATATCGAGTCCTCGATTGAGCCGGACGGCCATGTTCGTCAAGCCCACCGCATCGACGTCCGATCCTGCCGTCGCGTCGGCGTACGTGCCCTGTGGGGGCGGCACACCGGTCGTCAGCAAGACGTTCCGAACGCCCATCACATGAGCGCCAACCAAGTCCGATTGCATCGTGACCAGGGTCCTGTCGCGGCACGCGTAGTGCAGCACGGTCTCGGCCGCCCCCTGCTGCTCGACGAGCGTCGCCAACGCCAGGGCCGTGGCGCGCGCGCCGCTTCGCGGATAGTCCGGAATGTTCACGGCCGTCGCACCAGCGACTCGGAACTCCGCCGCCTGTCGAACCGCGGCCGACAGGTCCAGGCCGCGCGGAATCGCGATGTCCGACAGCACGACGAAGCGGCCCTCGTCGAAGGCCCGTCCGAGGGCCGACTTCTCGCGCCGGTTGACGCGTTCCACCCCCGCCGCGCTTGCCACCGCGACGACCGGCGCTGTACGGCTCACCGACGGCGTGCTCGCACCCAACGCGCTCTTGATGTGCCGGATGTGGTCCGGCGTCGTGCCACAGCATCCGCCCACCAGCCGTGCGCCGGCGGCCGCAAACCGTCTCGCATACGAGGCCATGTAGTCGGGCGAGCAGAGATACAGATTCCTGCCGTCCACGTCGCGCGGCCGGCCGGCGTTCGGCTGAGCCGACAGCCGTGCGGTCGTCACGCGAGCCATGCGTTCGATCGTCTCGAGCATGGCCGCAGGCCCGACGCTGCAATTCACGCCGACGACGTCCGCGCCGGCTTCCGCGAGGGCGGGCGCGAACACCTCCGGCGGCGTGCCGTCCAAACTGTTCCCGTCGTCTTCGGTCGTCATCTGGGCGACGACTGGCAAGGTCGTGGTCGCGCGGGCGGCCCGAATGCCCGCCGTCAGCTCGTTCAGATCCCTGAACGTCTCGAACAGGATGAGGTCGACGCCGCCGGAGGCGAGTGCGGCGATCTGCTCGCCGAAGGCCGCCTCGGCCTCCTCCACGCTCGTCTTGCCCCAGGGCTCGATTCGCACGCCCAGCGGGCCGACCGAGCCGGCGACCCAGACGTGGCGGCGCGTGATTCGCCCGGCAATTTCCGCGCCGCGCAGGTTGATCTCCGCGACTCGGTCTGACAGGCCGAAGTTCGCGAGCTTGTAGCGATTCGCGCCGAACGTATTCGTCTCGATGACGTCAGCGCCCGCGCGGACATAGCCGTCGTGGACGCCCGCCACCAGATCGGGCTGCGTGACATTCAGCTCGTCGAAACAACGATTGAGGAAGATGCCGCGCCCGTACAGCACGGTCCCCATCGCGCCGTCGCAGACGAGCACGCGGGCGTCAAGAGTGTCGAGGAACGAGGTCGTCAACGCGCCGCCGGCGCCGGTGAGGTCGAGGCTGGAACGAGCAGATCTGCCTTGTCCCAGATGAAGTCCTTGTTGCTGTAGACCGCGAGCTCGTAGTCCTTGCCCATGAAGATGGCGGCGACCGGGCACGCCTCTTCGCAGTACCCGCAGAAGATGCAGCGGGTCTTGTGGATCTGATACACGGACGCATAACGCGGGCCCGCCTGGACGGTCCCGTCGTTCTCCGCCGCTTCCAGGTAAATCGCATCGGCCGGGCATGCCACCGCGCACAGCCCGCACGCGACGCACTTCTCCAGGCCGTTCTCGTCGCGCATCAGCACCTGTTTCCCGCGGTACTTGGGAAACACGGGGATCTTCTGTTCCGGATAATTGACCGTGATCGGCTTCCGAAACATGTGCTTGAAGGTCGTCGCGAACCCGACAAGAAACGGCCGAATCATGAGGTCCATCATACCAAAGGGCTGCATTTGGGCCGTCGCATCGGCGGCCCCTCCCGGGCGCCCTGCTATAGTTAGCGCCAGGGCTGATGCAGCCGCACGAGCTTCACACCCTGTCACCCGAGCAGCTCCTGCTCGTCACCCTCATTGTCAACCTGGCCGTCGCGGCCACGCTGTCGACGATGCTGGTGCGCTTTCGATGGTTCCGGCGGATTCTCCTCACGGAGCGCCGCGACTGGCCGGAGCGGCTGACGTTTGCCGTCTGCGTGGGCGTTCCGCTCGTCGCCGGCGTCGCCGCCCGGCTTCTTCTCAACTACGGGGCGGCGGACCTCACGTTGCCTGGGGCCTTTCTCGCCGGCCTCATCGCGGGGCCCTATGCCGGCGCCATTGTCGGAACGGCCTTGGGACTGCCGACGCTCTTCACTCCCGAGCACGCGGCGTTGCCGTTTGCGATAGGCTGCGGGTTCGCGGGCGGAGGTCTGCGCGAGATCTGTCCCAAGGAAGAGATCTGGAAGTTCTCGCCGTTCTTCGTGACGAAGCTGCCCCAGTCGCTCTGGAGGCTCGTCCGCCGGCTCAGCCTGGACTGGCAGATGATCCTCGTGACCGCCCCGGTCCTCCTCGAGATCCTGCGACTGGTCATTTGGGAGAAGTACCCCTCCAGCATCTTCATCCTTTCGAGCAGCGCGGGTGCGCCGAACGCCGCGCTGCCCTGGGTCAGTTGGGGCAACGGCGTGCTCCTCGTGCTGACGGCCGTCCTCGGCGTGGCCATCCCCATCAAGATTTGGAACAGCGCCCGAATCGAGCACCGCCTCGCCGAGCAGGAACAGCTCCTCATGGAAGCCCGGGTCGAGGCGCTCGCGAACCAGATCAACCCGCACTTCCTGTTCAACACGTTGACGTCCATCTCGTCGCTCATTCGATCGGAGCCCGAGACGGCCAGGCTGCTCATCGGCAAGCTCTCCGGCCTGCTTCGCCGCTTGCTCAGGAGCCAGGAGCACTTCGTGACGCTCCGCGAAGAACTCGAGGCCGTCGGCGAGTACCTCGACATCGAGCGCATCCGCTTTGGGCCGTCCCTGGTCGTCGAAATGGCCATCGACGCGCAGAGCCTCGACATCGTCGTGCCGAGCATGATCCTGCAGCCTCTCGTCGAGAACTCCATCAAGCACGGCCTGGGCCGGAAGCGCGGCGAGGGTCGGATCACGATCCGGTCCGAGCGGCGCGCGGGGCATGCGGTCCTCGAAGTCATCGACAACGGCGTCGGTCTGCCGGCCGACGGCCCGCCGCCTTCCGCCGACCACGGCATCGGGCTCAAGAACGTGAACGAGCGGCTCCGCGTGGTCTACGGCGCGAACTACCAGGTGAAGCTCACGAGCGAGCCGGGCCGGGGCACGTCCGTCACGATCGAGATTCCCGAGTTGGTCGTTCTCGAGAGGCCCGAGCGAGTCTCGGCGTAGTCATGCCCCCGATCCGGGCCTTCGTGGTCGATGACGAGCAGCTGGCGCGGGAAGAGCTGTGCTTCCTCCTGGGACAGGCGGGCGACGTCGAGGTGGTCGGACAGGCCAACGACGGGGTGGACGCGCTCCGGCTCATCGGCGAGCTCGAGCCGGATCTCGTGTTTCTCGACGTGCAGATGCCGGGCCTCACGGGGTTCGAGGTGGCGCGTCGGCTCATCGAGGCCGACCTGCTCCGCCCTCTCGTGTTCGTGACGGCCTTCGACCAGTCGGCGGCGGAGGTCGCCTCGGTCGACGCCGTGGACTACCTCCTGAAGCCCGTCGATTCCGCGCGGCTCGAGCAGACCCTGGCGCGCGCCCGCAAGCGTCTGGCGTCAGAACAGCCGGCGCGGGGACGACTCACGCCGGCCGACCTCGAGCGAGTCGAGCGGGCGATCGCGGCCCTCGAGACCCGACAGGAACAGGTTGCCATCCGAGTCGGCCAGCGGTACCTCCTAGTCCCGGCGGTCGAGATCAGCCACGCGTCGGTTGTCGATGAGACGCTGACCGTGGCAACCCAGACGATGTCCGGACAGTCTAACTACAGGACGCTCGACGAGTTACAGGCCCGGCTGGACCCGGCCATTTTCTGGCGCGTGCACCGGTCGCATCTTGTTAACATTAGGAATATCAAGGAGGTCGTCCCTCTCTTCAGCCGCAACTACGTGCTCAAGATGAAGGACGCCAAGGCCACCGAGATTCCGGTGAGCCGGGCCCAGACCAAGCGTCTTCGGGACTACCTCAAGCTGTAACGAGTGTTCGATCACCAAAATGGACGATCCGACTTCCTCACATCCGCCCCTCGGCACCTCACCCCCGTCACCGGCCGCCGAGGCGGCTTGGACGAGCAGCCCGACCGACGTCCCGATGCCGGTCGCGGCCACGGCTGAGTCGGGAGAGATTCACGGCCACGCCTTCACGGACGATCAATTCCGCACGGGCGCAGAACCAGTCCCCGTCGGCTTTGCCGCGGCGGCGCTGCCCGCGGAGCCCGGCCTTCATCCAGAAGCTGGATCGGCATTGGCGCTCCCCGCCGGCGTGCCGGTCGACCAGCCCGTGTTTCACTGGGGCCGCGTGGCTGAAGAGCTGGTCGCGTGGTTCAAGACGCTCGCTTCGGCGGCGGTTTACGCCACCCTGATTGTCACGTTCGGCTTTCAGGTGGCGCGCGTCGAAGGCCAGAGCATGGCCCCGACGCTCGAGGATCAGGACCGGCTCATCGTCAACAAGCTGGCCTACCAGATTGGCGATCCGCAGATCGGCGACATCGTGATGCTGTATTACCCGGTCGACCCCAGCAAGTCGTTCGTCAAACGGGTCGTGGGCGAGCCGAACGACACCCTCCGCAGTGTGGATGGCCGGGTCTACCGGAACGACGTTCCCCTTCCCGACGACTTCATCCCGGAGGAGTTCCGATCGCACGACACGTGGGGACCACGCGTCGTCCCGGAGGGCTACTACTTCGTGATGGGCGACCACCGGAACAACAGCTCCGACAGCCGGTCATGGGACTTCGTGCCCAAGAAATACATCATCGGCAAAGTGCAAATCCGCTGGTGGCCCGTCAACCACGCTCACTTGTTCGAGGCGTGGAAATAGCGCCTCATTCCGCGTACAGGCTTTCCAATAGATCACGGTAGCGTGCCTCGATGTGGCGGCGGCGCACCTTGAGCGTCGGCGTCAGGATGCCGGATGCGATCGTCCACTCATCCGGCACCAGGCTGAACTTCTTGATGCGCTCGAACTGCGCCAGAGGCGCGTTGACGGCGTCGACGATCGCCTGAAACGCCTGGAGGACGTCGACTCGCCCGAGGTCGGTGACGAACGTCGAGGGCGATGCGGCCGTCGCGCCTGTCAGCCGCGCCACCGCATCGCGATCGGGCAGGATGACGGCAGACACGAAGCGGCGCCCGTCGCCAACCAACGCGACGTCAGCCACGAGGGGATGCTCGCGCAACGCCGCTTCGATCGCCTGCGGTGCGATCTTCTTCCCCCCTGAGGTCACGATCAGGTCCTTCTTCCGATCCGTAATGCGGAGGTAACCCGCTTCATCGAGCGCGCCGATGTCACCGGTGTGCAGCCAACCGTCTTTCAGGGCTTCAGCCGTCTCGGCCGGCTTCTTGTAGTACCCGCGCATGACCGACGGGCCACGGACGAGGATCTCGCCGTCCTGGGCGATTCGGACTTCCACGTTCGACAACGGCGGCCCCACGGTGCCCGCGCGAACGGCGCCCGGTGGCGTCACGCTCACAACCGGCGCCGTCTCGGTCAGG
>Ga0070732_10000375_pt1 | contig 29563 bp, 48 predicted proteins | sample Coa_R1_5_FD_66449 | JGI IMG/M metagenome (GOLD analysis project Ga0070732, IMG submission 66449) | Surface soil microbial communities from Centralia Pennsylvania, which are recovering from an underground coalmine fire - Coalmine... | ecosystem: Environmental > Terrestrial > Soil > Unclassified ... | reverse complement strand
CGATGCGCCCTGCCCGCGCGGACTGTCTAGGGGGTTATGTCCAGGTGTAGCGGAAATTCCGAGATTAGATCGCGCCGACCGACCGGCCGACAAGCCGCTGGGCGTCGCGCACGTGGATGCGCTTCAGCTTGAAGGGGCCGATTTCGTAGTACGTGATGACGCCTTTGCGCATGTAGCGCCGCACCGTCTCGACGTTCTCGCCGATGAGCGTGGCGACTTCACGCGGCTTCAGAAATTGGCGGTCGTGCGGGGCCTGGGCTGCCATAGGCGGGGCTACTCGAAGGGACGGCCGGTGTTCGGGTCGATCAGAATCTTGTCGGGCCCGCGGCGGCTAGATCCGGCGCTTTCATTGTCGAGCTGCGCCTGCGAGACGGCGATCTGCTTCTGCAGATGGCGCGGGATCTCCAGCGTGCCGACGTTGCGCTGCGACCGCGTTTTCCGCAGGATGTCGAGCTGTTTCTTTTGCTCGTCGAACTGGCGCCGGCGCTCGGCGACCACGATGCGATTCGCCGCTTCCTGATCGCGGCGGGCCTGCTCGAGTCCGGGCTGCGGCTTGTGGGACACGTTCTGATGCTTCATCGGTCAGTCCTCGCCGGCACGCGACGCTCGAGCGCCGCCCGGTCCACGTGCTTCGCCTTCGACCGCCCCACCGGCTCGTAGGGGATGAGCTGGCGCTGCATCCAGCTCCGCACCACGCGGTCGGTCACCCCGTACTCGCGGGCGATGTCGTCGATGCGCAGCAGTACCGGGCCCGGCTCGGGCGCCTTCTCGACGCGCAGCGAGACGGCTGCCGCCATGTCGCCGCGCAGCCACGATGGCGGCACGTCGCCGACCGGGAGCACGTCGCGCTCGGCGTGGCAGAGCTTGCAGACCCACGGGCCGGTCTGGATGAGCAGCCCGGCGTCATCGCCCTGGCCGGCCTCGACGGTCGGGGCCCAGTCGTGCCGGCAGTTTGCCACCGGCCGAGGGCCCTGGCCGCCTGGCGCCTGGCTGGATGGCGGGGCCGCCGGGGTGCTCGCTAACCCCTTTGTCGACCGCTTTTCCACGCGTGCAGGCATCGGCGTCTGGGCCTTAGCGATCGGACTTTGCCACCGGCGGGTCGCTCGAGACCTTCGCCTGGCCTTCGGTGGGTGCCAGCTCGACGACGCGAAGCGGCTTGTCCGGGTCGCCGGCCAGAATCGCGGCCGGGTCGGTCACGGGTTCCTTCTCGTTGATGGCGATGGCGGCGTTGGCCCACATGACGGCTTGCTGAATGTTCGTCAGCGCCAGCGACTGCTCGCGGCTCGGCGGCGTCATCGACACGATGAGCTTCGCCAGCTCGCGGGCGTTGTCGCGGATGGCGGTGAAGCGCACCGGCTGATCGCCGAAAGGCTTGTGATACGTGAAGATGTTGTCGAGGTCGACGGTCGGCGCGGCCATTACTCCCCCTGTTTCGTCTTGAGCAAGCGCAGCTCGGCCTCGGCGGTCTCGACGCGGCGGACCAGCTCGTTAATCGCGGCACCCATCTGCAGAATCAGCCAGCGATTCGGGTTCGACTGGCTCATCCGATCCAGCGCCTCGTTCGCCTTGTCGATGAGCGTGTCGACGCGCAGCTCCGGGGCCTGCCCGAGCTGCAGCACCTGCGGCGCACTGGTCGAGGGCTTCGTCCCGAAGCGCGACGCGTGCAGGGCCTGGGTGACTTTGCCACGGAGCGCCCGGGTCTCAGCGTCACGTCGGAGCGTCGCCGGGTCGTCGAGGATTACAAGTTTGTTATTGGCGTTCTGGGTCATACGTGCACCCTGCCACGCGCGGCCAGGACGCTGCGGAATGCGGCTCGACGTTTCTCTAGCGTGCGCATCGCAACCGCTGTCTGGCGAGCGCCTAGAGCGCCTGAGCGAGCGCCGGCACGTGCAGCCAGACGTCGCCCGACCGCCCCCGCGCCCGCTGCCGGGCTGGGTCCGCCAGGTCTGGCCGCGGGCCCACCAGGTCGAGCACCAGGCGCGGGCTGTCCGCTTCCAGGCACTCCCGGCTGGGGCTGGGCGCTGCTGTCGGCGCCGGACTCATCCGGGCCGGCGTCGCTCTCGAGGCCACCCGGGTCGTACCCGCCGGCTTGCGCCGGGTCATCGGCGACACCGCTCGTCGGCAGCTTCGCCGCCTGCAGCAGCGCCTCTTCCAAATCGTGATCGGGGAAGAGCGACATGCCCGAGCCCGACAGATTCTTGATGTAGGCGCCCAGGTCGGCGAGGTCGATCGTCTCGACGTCGCCGTGCGCCATCGTGGGCGCGAGCGACAGCGGGATCCCGTTCACGCTGAGCAAGAGCGGCACGGCGTAGCGCGTGATGACCGCGCAGATATTGTCCAGGAAGCCAGTGAGCGCCTGCGCGAACAGGGACGTCTTCGTCGAGGCGAGGCCCTTCGAGCCGACCGCGTCGTGCCCAATCATCACGAAGTCCGCGAGCACGGACATGCCGATGCGCTGATCGTAGCGCGTGATGATGGCGTTGGTGTCGAACATCCGCCGGGCGCCGCCGGTCGACGTGAGCACCAGCTTGGCCCACGGCGGCATGACCGCGCCTTCCTGTTCGTCGCGGCGAATCTGTTTGACCATCTGCTTCAACGTCGCGAGCATCGCCACCATGCTCGTGTCTTTCGTGTTGAAGATGTCGGGCGTGCGCATCAGCTCGGTCGGCGGTTCGAGCTGAATCACCGGATAGCCGGCTAGGTCGCGCTCGACGCCGATGGCCTCGAACACCTGGATCTTTTTCTTGAAGTAGTAGGACGTCCACGCGTTGCGGAGAATCGAGTACCCCTCGGGGTTGTTCTTGGCGAGCCGCGTGCGGAACAAGAGCGCCTTCGCGAGCGGGATCCGCCGCAGCCGATAATCGGGCGGCGCCATCTGCTGCATCACCGTGGCGCTCGACAGCTCGTCGAACTCCCACATAAACAGCGTCTCTTGCGAGCGCAGCGCCCAATCGCGGAAGCCGATGCGCCCGTCGTTGAACTTCGAGGGCGCGAAGTCCGAGACCGTGGTGCCGATGCCGGCGGGCCCGCTGACGCTGCTCGAGCCCGTGTTCGGGAGCTGCGCGACGGCGGCGGTGCGCTCCTGCTCGGTCGGCGCCAGCCCGCTCGGCGGCGTCGGGCCCAGCCGCCGCTTGAGCCGCCACTCGAGCAGCGACCAGCCGAAGGGCAGCATCGACATGATTTCCGTTAACGTGTCGGGCCAGGTCTCGGCCATGTCGTCGAAGATGGCACCGCTCACGAAGTCGGCGACGGCCTGGGCCTCGGTCGAGCTGTCGCACGCGTCGAACCGGAAGACGACCGAGCGGGCGAGGTTGTAGCACGCGAACATGATCGCGCCCGCGATGGGATCGTTGTCCATGAACTCGCGGTAATTCTTCATGCCCTGCGGGCCTTGCAGCTCGCGCAGGAACTCTTCATAGACGCGGCTAACCGGGCCGTACCGGGTCAGCCCCGATATGCCGAAGTCCTGGTACTCGTAGGTGGGCGCGGGACGTTTGGCCATTTACGCAGCGACGCGCGGGGACAGTCTGCGGGGAAATGCCTGCGCTGTCAAGAATTGGGGCGCCGCGTCGGCTCGGTCTTGCGCCCGAGCGACCTGCGGGATGGGCCCGCCGTTCTCTTGTGAACTACGGCGCGGCGCCCCGTCGACGAGCTTACTACGGCGTGGGCGTGCCGGGCACCAGCTTGAGCCCAGCGACGTTGTTGAGCACGATGACGACGTCGGACCCGCTGACGGTGCCGCCGTTGATCTTGCCGCTGCACTCGATGGTCGTCGAGCCAGGGGCGACCGCCGTGACGACCGCCGTGAGCCCATCGGCCGAGGCGGCGACGGTGGCGATGTTGGGCGACGTCGAGGCCCAGGTGGGCGGCGCGTCGAAGGCGAGCTGCGACGGAAGCGGGACGCCGCTCGCGTCGACTTCCTGTTCTCCGTAGGGCACGGTCTGACCGAGCTTGATGGTGACTGCCATAGATGACTCCTCTTTCGGGGCGACGAGTAGTTTCACGGGACGGCCCGCACCTTAGCACACTCGCGCAACGTCGAGCGCGTCAGTTGGAAAAGTTGTAGGTGCGCGGGCCCGGTTCGGATCGCTCGATGCCCTGCGGCATGCCGTACGTGATGGCGCCGCCATCCGCCTCGTACGGCAGAAACGCCAGCATCAGCGCGTCCGCGCGGTCGGGGCTCGGCAGGCTGCGCTTCTTCATGTCGATCTTCGATTCGATGACGGTCTGCCCCTTCGAGTTGCTGGTGTACCGGATATTCGAGAGCTGCGCCGCCAGCACTTCGTCGCTCGGGTCGATGATGATCTCGTTGTCCTGGAACCGCTGGCGCAGCCCCCAGTACCCGAAGGCCCGCAGATTGAGATAGCGGTCGGTGTCCGGGGCCGATTCGGCGACGTTCACGCCGACGAAGGGGCGCAGCAGTTCGCGCCCGCGATCGACGACGCCGTGACCGATGCCGATGGTGTCGACCTTGATGCGCGTCGCCCCGGTCTCGAGCAGCGCGGCGATCATCCGCCCGCAGGTGACCATCGTGTCCGGGCTCGAGTGTTCGTGCACCAGCCGGGCGAACTGCCCCAGCCGTTCGTAGACCGTGCTCTTGTCGTGCCCGCCGCCGACGTCGCCGCCCAGCTCATGCGGCCAGCCCGCCCGCACGGCGAGCAGCGCCTTGCCTTCGTCGCTCTCCGGGCGCTCGATGGGCGCCGGCCAGGCCAGCTCCCGGCCGCGGTCCTGCGCCCGCCGAATCCAGGCCATCGGGATGAGCGCGTCTTCGCGGGACTCGGGAAAGAGCCCGAGCACCTTGGCGGTGTACATGGGGCTCGTCTCGCCCCATTCCTTTTTCGCGGTCTCGACGTAGGACGGGCCCACTAGGTCGAGCGCGAGCGCCGGCGGCACCGGCTCGCCGGTGAAGTTCGGCGAATCGAAGACGCTGATGCGCTCGACGTGCCAGCCGGAATCGGGCCGACACATTTTCTCGAAGCGGGCGGTCGGGTCGTCCGGGTTGCCGATGGCCAGGATGCGGGAGTTCTCATTCGAGGCGATGCCGATGGCGGCGTCGATGAGCGCCGAGGCCAGGCCGCCGGCTTCGTCGAGGACGACGAGCACGTACGGCGCATGAATGCCCTGAAACGCCGAGGGGTCGAGGTCGCTCGGCTTGCGCCCGAGCGCGATCATTTCCTCGATGGCGCCCGGCGGCGTGTCGTACCACTCGGTCTGATTCACCCGGCCGCGCAGCGACCCGCGCGTATGGGCGCGACGGATGTAGCGCCAGAGCACCGTCTTGACCTGGGGCGCGGTCGGCGCCGTCGTCAGCACGAATGCCTGCCCGGGTTCGTGCGCCTCGAGCCACCACGCCGCCGCGTCGGCTGCGGTGAAGCTCTTGCCGACGTTGTGCGCGGACTGGACGGCGACCTTGCGATGGTCTCGGATGGCCTCGAGGACGATGCGCTGCTTCGACCACAGATGATCGCCGAGCTTGTCCTTGACGAACAGCAGCGGCTCGGCGAGCCAGCGGGCCCGCTGCGCCGACTCGGCCTTCTTGGCGGCGATCGCGGCCTCGATGACCGGGATCGGAATGGACGCGAGCGTCTCCGGGCTGATGCGCGTCACACTTCGTCCGGGCGAGGAATGCGCGGGCTGATCTCGACGACGACGTGGCTGTCGTCGCTCCAGTCGAGCCAGTAGTCATGATCGAACGGCATGAATTGGCAGTCAGGCTCGAAGCCGGCCAGCGTCTTCTTGGTGGCGGCGCTGACGTCGATGGCTTCCCAGTCGCCGAGCGACCACGGCGGATCGTAGTGCAGCCGTGCGACGCGGGCCCAGTAGACGCCGGATGTCGTCGGCATCGGTGCAGCGGTGGGCTTCCAGCTCATTTGACGTCCCTCTTTTGCGCCTTCGCCGCCAGCAGCTTGAGCTGCTCCAGCTCGGCGAGCGTCAACTGGTCCTTGAGCACGGCGACAACCGGCTGGAGCTGGATGGGCCCGCCGTCCGCGCCCGTGTGTTCGTATCGCTCGCGGTACTTCTCCGGTCGCGCCCCCTTGGCGGCGAAGATGAGCAGCACGTCCGAGAAGACCCGCTCCGTGCCCACCATGCGGCCTTGCTGATAGACCGGGCGCTCGAAGCCCTCGACGCCGCGCCGATAAATTTCCGCCTCCAAGCGATCCGCGGCCAGGCCCTGCGCCATCGCGACGGCTTTGTTGAAGAGTTCGTCGCCTTCGTGGCGCCAGTTCCAGCCCGTCCGCAGCGTGACGCCGGCGGCGGCCGCCGCGTGATCGAAGCGGCCCGTGACACTGTAGGCGGCGAGATAGGCCCGCCGTTTTACGTCGGAAATTTCGGGAAATTCAGAGGGCAGCGCGTCGGCCCACTTCGCGACCGAGAGCTGAGCGCCCCGGATGGGTTGACGCTCGACCGCCGGCAGCCGGCCGCGCTTCGTCTTCGGCGCCGAGGGACGCCGGGCCCGAGCCCGCTGCCGCTCACGTTTGGACATCCAGATAGGCGCGAATCAGCGCCGCAGCGACTTGCGGGACGATGGCGTTGCCGTAACCGCGCAGGCGTCCCACTCGCGCGGGTACCCCATGAGCCAGCGGGAATGTGCCGGGTTCAATCGGCCGCGCCTTCCCGTCGACGCATCGGACCCATTCGGCGTCGGCCCAGAAATGAGGTCGCGAGTCAGCCGCGCCGAGTCCGTGTCGGTCGTCCCGCTGTAGGTCTCCGTCGCCGGGGTGCCCGCCATCGGCGTCGGCCACCCGCTCAGCCGGGCGACGTTCTCCAAGTCGACTTGCACCTTCCGGCCCGAGGGCGAGAGCTGCGTGCTCGTCGCCTCGTCCGTCAGCGTGCGCCCGCCGTTCGGCACATTCGGCGTCGGCCAGGCGGCGAGTCTCGCCTGCTCGTTGAGCGGGGGGCCTTTGCCGTCCCGGTCCACCGGGCCCGCATCCGGGGCCCCCTTCCAGTCTCGGGCCTGCGGGCTGGCCCAGCTCGCCATTTCGGTCAGCGCCGGGCCCGGGCTCTTCGTGCGCTGTCGACGCGTCGCGGGCGTCTCGAGCCCCCGGTCGGCATCGCCCGCCCGGGGTGTCGTCCAGCCCGCTTGCTCGACCTTGTCGACCAGATTGCTGCGACGGCCCGTCGAGCGCGACAGCAGCCCGCCCTTGCTCTTCTCGCCATCGCTCGCCTGCGGGCTCGGCCAGGTCGCCCGCGCGGCGCTCGTCAGCGTGTCCGGGCTGCGGCGGTTCGGGTGCGGGCCCGTCTGCTCGCTGTCCTCGGCCCGAGGCGTCGGCCATGCCGTGAGCTGCGCCGCATCGTGCAGCGTCGTGCCGGGATTGCCCGTCAGCATGTAGCCGTGCCGGCGACTTGAGCGGGCGTCGCTGTCGGTCGTCGTGGGCCACGAAGAAAAATCGCTGCCGCCGATGCGGCGCTCCGACGCCGCTAGCCGGCAGATCGAACGTCCCGAGGGCGTAGTCCGCACCTTCCAGATCAGCCGAAACAATGTCGAGCCAGTATTCGCCATCGCGTGACGCAGTCTGTTCTCCAAAGATCGTGTGAGGGCGGCACTCGCGGATGAGTGGAAACCACGCTGGCCAAAGGTGGCGCGAATCGTCGGTACCCGCGCTTGCGCCCGCCACGCTCCACGGTTGGCAGGGGCAGGATCCGGTCCAGCACTCGCGGTCTCGGGGCCAGCCGGCCAGGTCGAGGGCGTGGGCCCAGCCGCCGATGCAGGCGAAGAAGTGGCAGCGGGTGAAACCGCGCAGGTCGTCGGGTCGAACATCGACAATTGACCGGGTGTCGATTTCGCCGGGTTCAATCTGTCCATGCCGCATCAGCTCCTGCAGCCACGCGACCGCAAAGGGATCGATCTCGTTGTAGTAGGCACTCACGGCTCGAAGATCAGCCAGGGATGCGTCAGCAGCATCTGGACTTTGTGCCCGTTGCTCAGCGTGAGCTGACGCCAGCGACCGAGCCCGTCGACGAACTCGACGACGTCGATGATGGTGAGCCCGACGAGCCAGCCTTCGACGGTGTCAACGCGCTCGGCGCCGGCGAGCGGGTCGTGCTCGTCGACCGGCGCCTTGAACGTGAGACTGCCCCGCTGGTCGGGTGGGATAGACGGTCGCTTCGCCATAGGTTCGCACCAGGGTCTCGCCCAGGTCTGAAAAGCTCTTGCCCGTGCGCCGCCGTAGCCGCCGCAGCACGCGCCCGGCCCAGGTGGGCATGCGAATCGACATGACGCCCGGGCCCTTGCCCGGATAGACCACGCCCGGCTCAGCGAATCGCTCGACCTTGTCGCCGTGCTCGCTGATCAGATGCGCCAGGATGTTGTTTCGACTCAGCCCGGTCTGCCCCTGCAGCGTGTCGAGCAGGCGTCGACCGGCCACCGTGAACTTCATCGGGAACGCCGCCATATCCAGGCCCGGAAAGGCAGACTTCCGGCCGGCATTTTCTCGAGCGCCCCCCCGTGCCATCGCCCCGGGAGTCTGACACGAACCGCCGAAGACAGTCAATTTCATACCCTCGCTTTCATCGCAGGTATCCCACCAGCCGCCGGTTCGGGTCGCGCAGCGGGATGGCGAGCTGCTGCTGCGTGCGGATGTTGCGCATCCAGGTGCCGGCGAAGCTCGCCTGTTCGCGCTGCTCGCGTGGGCAGACGCGGGCCGGTTGGTCTCGGTCGTTGAAGCTGGTGACGGCTTCGCGATACGAGCCGACGTAATCATTCCGCCAGCTCGTCGCATAGAAGAGCCCGGACGGGCCCCGCCAGAACGTCATTTCCGGGTCCGACATCAGGTCGCCATTCTGCTCGCCGTAGTGCGCGACGCTGAAGCGGTCTCGACCGATGCACTCGACCGAGACCGCCGTGTACGTGCCCGCCGCGTTGTCGATGCGCTTCGCCTGCCCAGGTCGACGCAGCCCGTCGACCAGATGCTCCAGAATCCGCTGCGCCGTGTGATTGACGGGCGTCATCGCAGGCCCCCGGCCAGTCGATAGGCGCATCGCGCGTAGTGCACGGCCCAGCGCGTCGCGCTGCTGCGCTCGACGCGGTTCGCGTGGTCGTCGCAGGCGTCGTGCAGCGCGGAGAGCAGCAGATGGGTCATGTCGTCGAGCCCACTCGGGTCTTCTGGCGGGCCATCGGGCGCGAAGCCCCCGCCCCACGGGCCGTACGCGTCATCGTCGAGTGGCTCGTCCCGCACGGTCGGGTTGTAGGGCTCGCGTGGTAGCCCGTGCTCAGCCAGCCACGTCAGCCGGACGCTCTCCAGCGCGTTGGCCAGCTCTGCCAGCAGGTCCGTCAGACGCTGGACGCGCTCGGCTGCGTTGAAGGGCTCGCCCGCTCTGGTGAGCTGTTCGACGCGGGCGCGGGTGATGAGTTCAGTCAGGTGCAGCATGGTCGTATCCTCCTAGCGAAGACGGAACGCGCGTTGCACGGCTGCGATGTCGGCCGCATCGATGTCGTCGTCGTACTCGGCGATGTCGATGTCGTCCCAGCGCGTCGTGGTGGGCGTCTTGAAGCGCAGGTCGAGCTTGCGCAGGTAGCACGTATTGCTCGCGTGGATGCCCTTGCTCACTTCGGTCCAGCCCGCGCCGTACCGCGTGACGCCCTTCGGCGTGACGAGCACCACGCGCTGCGAGTCGGTCACGTGATCCTGAATGACGTCGGGCCCGAAGGCGGACACCAGCTCAGCCATGACGCGCGAGTCCGAATACTCGCCGGTCGGGTTGTTCACGTACTGCTTCCAGGCCGACCAGTGCCCGTTGTGAAACAAGACGCCCTTCGGGGTGCGCCCGACGAGCTGCGTCGGGTTCAGGCGCCCGTCGAGCGGGAACGGGTGACAGAGCCCGGGCTTGACGCCGCCCACGGTCGCGATGCGAGCGTGGAAGACGTAGGGCAGCGGCAGCTCGCTCGCGAGGTCTTCGACGTCGTCGAGCGTGACCGCCTTGCGGAAGCACACCTTGCGGTTTTCAATCCAGGCGAGCCCGTTGCCGTCCGGGTTCGCGTTGACGGCCTGCCGGATCAGGGTCGGGCTCAGCCGCTTTTGGTCAGCGATCAGAATGACGCACATGGGAGTCTCCAGTCCTCAGAGAGATAGCGAGCGCAGAATGCGCCGGGCGGTCGTCTCGTCGACACGCCACAGACCCTGCCAGCCCCGATATGGGACTGGCTGAGCGAGGACACGCACGTCCTCAAGGTGAAACGCGAAGCGCCCGATGGTGTAGTCACCGAGCGAGTATTCGAGCGCCGACAAGCTCTTCAGCAGCTCGACGCGCTCGACGTCGACCAGTCGCGCGACGCCCAGAATCGACGCGCTCGGCAGGCCCGCGACCGCGTGTCGTTTCGACGCGTGGATCGCGATCAGCCCCCGGTAGTGCAGATTCCAGCTCCGGGTTTCGATGCGCTTGTGTCCGTCGATGACGTTCGACGCCCACGGCTGACGCAGCGTCAGGGCTCGCAGGTCGACGCTCATCGCGCCCGCCGTACGCGCTTGACGGGCAGGCGCATCAGGTCACGCGTGAGCGACGACATCAGCGCCCAGTCCCGCGCCGCCACCGCGCGGTCGCGCTGTCGCATGAGTTCATAGCGTCGCAGCTCCGTCTGGTCGGGCTTCGTCCCAGCGAGCACGTAGAGCGTGCGGACGTCGCCCACCTTGCAGGTGTAGAACCCGTGGAAGAGCAGCATCGCTGGGACGATGCGCCCGAGCATCGCGGGCAGAGCCCGCGCGTCGTCCATCGTGAGAGGGACGACGCGCTCGGCCTGCTGTCTGATTGATGCAGTCAGTTTCATGATAGCACCCCTGTCTAGATACCAAAGCGGTCAGCGGCGACGGTCGCGACGGTCGGCGCAGCAGCGACGCGCGAGCGACGCGGACGGCGCGTGCCGTCCGGGTTGTCGTACTGCTTCGCCATGCCGTTGAGCGCCCGCAGCATCTTGGGCATCAGCTCGACGTTGAGCACGCCCGCCGAGCAGCGGCCCGGACGGACGGCCTTGCGCCAGTGCAGGTGCGTCAAGAGCACGCGCATCGCCCAGAGCCCGTCTCCGACGTCCTGTCGCGTCTTCATCGGCGCGTCCCACGGCAGCGCCTTGCGGTGATTGTCGAGCGCCTTCGACACGATGCCGAGGCAGAGCTGGACGTAAGACAGCATCTTGACGATGTTCAACGTGCCAGCGAAGACGCGGAACTCGACCGTGCGCTTGCCGGTGTTCGCGTTGTTCAGGTTGCGCAGGTTGAGCACGTGATAGCGGCTGATGCCCGCGTAGAGGATTTCCGACTCTGACGTCAGCGCCTGCAGTTGCTGATAGCGAGCCTTGATCGATGAGCAGAATTGATTGTGCTCGCGTGACCGCGTGCCGGTCGAGGCGAAGAGCGCCTTCTCATGGAACGCGACGAAACAGATCAAGCGGCGAAGCTGCTCGACGTTCCCGCCCCAGCCGACGTGCACGTGGAACCCGGTCGAGCGGTTGACGTGAGCGCCCATCGCCATCAGCTTGGCGACCATCGTTTCAATCTGCTGCAGCCCGTCGAGCCCGCGCAGAATCGGGGAGACCACTTCGACGCCCACGTTGGGGTAACGCGCTTGAATGCTGCCATCGTGCATCGTCTTCCAGCCCGGGTGACCCGCGATGTCCGCGCCGACGTGATACTGCCCGATGGTCCAGCCCTGCTCGCGCATGCTGGCGTCGGGGATCGTGCACTCGATTTCGATGCCGAAGGTCAACGTGTTCAGGTCGGTTCTCATGTCCTTGTCTCCTCTAATCAAGTAGTCAGAATCAACTAACAAGACAAGTGTAGTCACAATCAAGTATGCCGTCAAGGGCTATACCTGTGGCAAAAGTCGCCTGTTTCCAGGCACTTACAGGACTGTGATCCTGAGCGTTTGGACGAGCGTTTGACGTCTGGGACGCGTCTGGGATGTGCGCTGAGACAGCCCAGGAGCGTCCCTGAGCGTCGAGGGTAGGTCGAGCTGACTAGGGACGCTCAGCCCAGAGCAGTCGCGCCTGCGCGACGTCGGGCCACGTCGGGCCCACGTACCGAAACGTCGCGCACCAGCGCCAGTTGACAGCAATCGTCCCGGCGGTGTGTTTCGAGCGCATGCTGGGAACTTGCGTGAGCCGCCAGAGCGGCGACCGCGTGCGGGCGGCGATGAAGCTCGGGTGAGACGTCGTCGAGGCGTACTGCCCACCGGTCGCCGCGCGAGCGATGCCCGCCACCAGCTCGGAGACCCGCGCCCCGAGCCCGACGCCCTGATACTCGGGGCGGCAGACCACGCGATGCTCGCGCCAGAGCCCCTGGCGCCCGAATTGCGGCAGCACGGCGACGAAGACGGCCGGGTCGCCATCGAGCGTCGCGACGAAACACCTGGCCACGCGATTGAGCGTGCGGCTCAGATAGTGATGCGCAGCGAAGTGCGCCCACGCGTCAGCCCGGCAGCGCGTGACGTCGAGGGTGAGCGGCGGTCGACGTTGAAGCTCCCTCCACTGAAAGCGGCCCAGATGCGGCTGGAAGATCCAATCGGGCTGCAGCCAGGACTCGACGTCGTAGTGACAGGTGACCGCGACGAACTGCCGCTTCAGCCGGCGCACCGCCTTCGCCACCGCGGCCGAGCCGATTTGCGCGACGCGGCGATCGACGACGCTGGTGAACTCGTCGACGACGACGAGCGGCCGGGGATCGGCGAGCGCCCGCGCGAGCGTCACGCGAAACTGCTCGCCTGTCGACAGCACGGCAAAGGGACGCAGCCAGGCCGGCGGGCTGCTGAAGCCCACCGACGACAAGAGCCCGGTGATGTCCTTCATGGCGAGCGCCGGCGGGAAGCCGTCGACGAGGCTCTTGCGGGCGGGCCACGGGTAGCCGGTGATCACCGCCTGGCCGAAGAGTTCGCGGGCGACCGTCGACTTGCCGGCGCCGCTCGGGCCCACGATGAGCCCGAGGCTCCACGGCCGCGCCCCGAGCGGGACGTCCGCTGACCATTTCTGCTCCGACATCGCCGCCGGCGGCAGGTCGAAGAGCCCCTCGAGCTGCACGACACGCGGCGTCCGGGCCACGGCGATGCGTCTTACGACATCAACGCGCGGCACTTGCGTTTCTCCTTCAGCATCTGCGCGATGAAGGCTTGCTGCTCGCGCTCGTCACGGCAAAAGACCAGGACGGCCCACTGCTCGACCGTCTTCACTTCGGGCGGGTCGTCGTCGCCGTGCTCGAGCAATTTCGCCAGCTCGTCTTCGTTCCAGAGCCCGGAGAGATCAAAGCCGCTCGTCTGCAGCGCCCGCAGCGCGTCCTCGTCCCATTCCGCCAGCTCGGCCGAGCGGTTGTCGTAGAGCGCCAGCGCGGTCTTCGCCGATTTCGAGAGCCCGCTGCGCCGCACGGCGACCAGCGTCTTGCCGTCGACGTCGATCACCTTGAGCTTGAGGCCCTTGTCCTTCGCGACGGCCGCCGTGGCGTTGCCGGCGAGGATGACGCCCTTCTCATCGATGACGATGGACCTGGCCGCGCCCACGTGATCGAGGGAATCGCTGACGCTCGCCAGATTCCGATCCGTGTGTCTTCGAGCGTTGGCGGGGTCCGGGATGAGATCATGCAGCGTCTTCGGGTGTGCCGCGCGGCCTCGAGCGGTGCGGTTGGGACGGCGTCGGGCGGGCATCAGCGGCGGCAGTCTCTCACGGGCGCCCCGAATGGTCAATTTCCTACGGACTTGCCATCGGCCGCGCCGGGGCGTAGGCTGAATGATTATGACTGCCTGTCTGGCCGTCTGGTGCGACCGCTGCGGGTTGGAATTGATTACCCGAGCCGCCGGCGTGTCGAGCTGCGGCTGCCCCCGCTGCGGGGCGAAGCACGTCGAAGTGTGCGAGCTGGCGCCGCCGGCGCCGCGTCCGCTGCTGATGATCGTCGGTCGCGGGCGCGTCCAGGCGCTCGCCGATCTCGCTCGCGTCTAAGCCACGGCGCTCGCCCGGGCTCGCTTCCGTTGCCGGACGCGGATCATGCGCACGCCCTCGCGCGAATTCTTGGCGTCGCAGCGCAAGCACACGAAGGGGTCATCGTCGGCCCACTTGTGATTTCGGAAGCCCGCGTGACAGGGCGGGATCGCCGCCCGGGTCTTATCGCGCGGGACGCTCGACGTGAGGATCGTGCGCGGGTTCTCGAGCGGCACCGCATCCTCGCTATGCCCCTGCCGCGCCTCGTAGAGCACGATGTCCGTGGCCCATTCGTAGGCGAGCGCGATCAGCTCGCGGCGCCGCTTGGACGCACGTTCGGGATCGGCGGCGATGAGTGCCGCCAGGATGGGCAGGGCCAGCTCGCGACGGTCGTCGCGCACGGCGGGAGTGTACCCGCGCCGGGGTGTGATGTGAAATATATGATTTCAGATAACAGTCAGCGAAGACGACCGAGCCCGCGTGCCAGCTCGACGCACTCGACCGCCGCGCACTGCAGCAGGAAGAGCCCGGCGAGCACGTGCCAGATCACAGGCCCTCGCTGGCGCGACGCCCGCGCAGCAGGCCCGGTTGCATGAGCAGACGCCCTTCGATGTAGCGCACCACTTCGCGAGCTTCACCAGGGACGAAGACGTCGGCGTCGCTCTGATTGCCGTCGAAGGCGCCGCCGTGGACGACGTTCTTCGTGGTGCGGATAGCGACGACGCCATCGACGAACTGCCAGAGGCAGAGCACGTGCTCGGCGTTGATCCACGTCGCCGTGCCTTCGCTCAGCGCCTCAGCGTCCGAGCGTGTCATCCAGACCTTCAAGAATCGCATCGCGGCCTCAGTTCTCGACGGGACCGCCGATCATCGGGCGACCCGTCATCGGGATCATCAGGTTACTGAGCATCTTGGCGCGGCAGCTCGGGCTGCGGCGCCAGTGGTCTTCCCAGGTAAGCCGCACGGTGCGCTCCATCCAGTCGCGCACGTCTTCAGTCGCGTCGCGCTCGGGCACGTCGAGATTGATGTTGTCCAGGAAGCACACGCTGCAGGAGTAGCGGACGGTGATCGCCGCCATTCAGGGCGTCGCCCCCACGCCATGCCGGCGAATCAGAAGCCCGACCGCGTACCAGCCAGTCGGCTTGAGCTTCTCGAAGGCGTCGCCGTGTTCCGTCGCATCGATCAATTCATTCTCCGTGTAGACCACGCGCACGTCAGCGGTCTCGAGCAGCGCGATCAGATTCGCCAGACTGCTCGAGGCGTTGAGCGCGGCGATGCCGTCCAGCGTGGCGCTCGTCACCGCCGGATCTTCGTGATGCACGTGCGAGCGGAGCAGCCGAATCAGATCGTTCATGCGACCTGCCTCACATTCACCTTCATGGCGCCGACCACGCGGTATTCCTTGCGGGCTCGGCCGCTGGTGTCCTTGCCCTGCTCGATAGTCAGAAACCCCAGCTCCGCGAGGGCATCGAGTTCGGCGTACATGTTGCCCGGGCCCGGATCCTTGCCGCGGCGGGCCAGCTCGCGCTGCGTCTGGGTGCCGCCCCGTCCCTGATCGAACCAGCCCTCGCTGATGAGCAGCCCGACGCGCCCGCGCAGCGAGCTGCCATCCGCCGAGATTACTTCGCGTTTGACCGCGATCGAGAGTTCCGGCCGCGCCTGCGCGATTTCGAGGACGAGCGCGGGCGACCTGGCCATGAGGCGGCGCTCGAAGAGTGCGTACAGCTTTTCGACTTCGATGCCGAGCTTCGCGAGTGTGTCGAGGTCTTCGTCAGCTCGCGCAGTCTCAGATTCTCCAGCTTCAGCTCGAGACACTGCACCACCAGATGCCCGATGGCTCGGCGGGTCTCGGCGCTCAGATGCTGCGGATGAACGCTGAAGCTCGCGCGGGGTTTCGACATCGGCGGGCGTCTCCTGGCTGCGGCGCAGCGCGGCCTCTAGTTTCTGCTCCAGGGCGCGGACATCGCGCCGCAGTTGCTCGTTTTCGGCTCTGAGTGCGTCGGCTTGTTCGTTGGTCACGTCGGAACTCCCCCCCTGCTGCACGATGGTGCGAGCGCCGCGAATCGGCGGCCGATAGTGCTTCACTTCGACGGCGCCGGTGGCGATGGCGTGGGCGACCGTCTCGTCCATCCACGCGGGCTGCACGTAGGTCTTGATCGCGTGCGCACCCCAGCACGCGTAGAACTGCCCGAGCTGCAGCGTCGCAACGTCCTGCGCCTTCGGGCGTCGAATCCCGGCCGGGATCGTGTCGATGGTGCGCTTCAGCTCGTTGAGTTCGCGCTGCACGCCCAGGATGTAGACGGACGCCGCCTGTCGGACGACGGTGTCGACCCCGGCGAGATCCTGGCTGTCGCAGAGCAGGAAATTGTTCAGGACCGCGCCCTTCCGCGCCATCGCGATGGCTTCGTCCTTCGCCGGCGCCGACCGGCTGCGCGGGGCGAACTCCCAGGCTTCGGGAAACACGGTCAAGACGTGTTCTTCGTGCCGATTGATGCGCTCGAGCGCCGCCCGGATGATGAGCGCCTGCAGAATGGCGCCGACCCCGGCCAGGTCCATCACGTTGAGCCCGGGATCGAGCTGCAGCACGTCGACCGCGCCGAGCTGGCGCATTTCCGGCAGGATCAGGTCGAGATATTCGCCGAGCAGCTCGTACACTTCGGCGCCGCGCGGGCTCTTCGTCTTCCGCAGGATGCCGGCGACGTTCGCCCGCACGCCCTCGAGCGACATCGCGCCTTTGGCCGCGCGGATGAGCTGCAGGCGTTCGTACTTGAGATTCCGCTGCCCGAGCGCCGAGGCCACGATGGTCTCGACCAGCCGCCAGTGGATCGGTTCGTGGCCCTCGCGCGGCAGGTACGGGCGGATGCGTCGGCCCTCGAAGGTCTCGCCCCGCTTCGTGACGAAGATCAGCGCCCGGCGCCCCGACCGCTCGACGATGGCCCGGAGCGCGGTGGTCTTACCGGAGAGCTGCGTCTGCCCGGTGACGAACGTATGCGCCAGCGGAATCTCGACGCGACGGCCGGTCTCCAGCTCGAAGCCCAGATGGACGGTCTTCGTCATCGCTTGCCCGTCTGGGCGCGACAGGTCGCCATTTCCTCGGCGGTCGGCGGCGCGAAGAATTCTCGGCAGACCTGATGCCAGCGTTCATGTTCCGCGACGAAGCGCCGACTGACGAAGGCGCCGCAGCGGCAGACGTAGTGCGAGCCGAAGACACGCGTCAGCAGAAACCGACGCACCCGGCCGATGTGATGACTCGGGATGCCGATGCAGATCAGATTCGCGTCCATCAATCCCTCGGGAACGTGATGCGCCGATTGCGCGTGTGCCAGTCGCCGCAGGAGTCGCAGCGGTACGGCTCAATGTGGCACCCGGGCTCGACGCTGCCGCGCGTCATCTGGCCCTCGCAGGCGTCGAGCGCGGCGTCGCGCGTCGCATACCCGATCTTGTGCGTCTCGCATTTGACTTCGAGGCGCCGAGGGTCGATGCGCTTGCGCGTGGCGGTGCTACCCATGTCAGAGAGTCAGAATCATACGGACAACGCCCGCCGTTGTCCAGTCGGGCCGGTTGGCGAAGTCCGATCAGTGCGTGGTGGGTCGGGGCGGCGGCGAGCCGGCCCCGCCGCTCTCGGCTGCTGGCTCGCCCTCGAGGGGCAGCGTGCCCTGCGCGGCTCGGCGGATCGCCAGGGCGAATCGCTCCAGGTCGCGCTTGTAGAGCCCGTGCCGCTCGACGATGGCCTCGAATTCTTCGATGTCGTGCTTGCGCGTCCGATAGATCGTCCGACCCTTCGCGTCGGTCTTCGGCTCGCCCTGCTCGTCGTACTTCACCGCCGCGTGGCAGAGTTCGTGGTCGAGCAGCGCCCGCCGCTGCGTCGGCTTCGTGAAGTTCCCGGTCCAGAAGTGCTGGCTGAGCAGGATGACGAAGTCGAACGCCGCCAGCTCGCGATCCAGGTCGCTCGCCCGCTTGCACTTGCCGATGGTGATATGCCCGTCAACGTCCGACTTCCAGGACGTGCACCACGCGAGCGCGATGCGGGCTCGCTCCAGGTCGTCGTGGTACTCGGAGACCAGCTCGTCGAGCAGGGCATACATCGGACGCCCGACGTCGCCGTCCTTGGCGATGAGCTGATAGGTGAGTTTCTTTTCGCGAGGCGGGCCAGAGCGGCGTCGAGGCATGGGTCACCCTTTCATGTGTTCGCGGCGATAGTACGCGACGTTGTCGGCCAGCAGCCAGCCGCCGTCGATCAGAAACTTGAACAGGTCGTCGAGCGTGCCCACAACATAGGCGACATCGCAGTCGGCGCAGCAGTTCGCGAAGAGTTCCTGCATCGGCGAGCGGCGCCCATCTTCGGCTTTGGCTTCCCACCAGAGCCCGCAGCCCTTCGGCGACGCCGGCATCTTGCCATCGAGCGGACTCTTGTATCTCGGGGGCGGCAGGAAGGCCCAGACGTCCGGGATGCCGGGCGTTTGCATCGTGCCCTGATGATCGCCGCGTCGCCGGCGCGTGCCGAGCACCCAGGCCCGCCCGCCGAGCGACCGCAGCAGCGCGACGCCGTTCGCCTGCTCGACCTTCTCCGGGATGCGCGGCTGGCGGAAGCGGGCGATGCGAGCGGTCACGGCAGCACCCCTTCGGCCAGATGCCCGTACAGATCCTTCAGCAGTTGAATCTGCCGCAGCAGCTCGACGCGTCGAGCGCCCTGCGGGCCGTCCAACGGTCGAGGCAGGCGCTCAAGATCCCGGCAGTGCGATTCGAGCAGCCGCTGCTCCCAATCGACACGCGCGAGCAGCGCCCCGACCGTTAGACGACGCTCGGCGTTCGTCATGCCGCCACCTGGCGCTGCGCTCGAGCCCGATCCCGATACGCCTGCCGTTTGCCCAGATGCCACGCCTTCATGATGGCGGCGTCGCGGTCCAGATGGGCCACTTCGGCGAGCAGGCGTAGCGTGTAGCCCATGATGCGCGAGCGGACGGCTTCGCGGGCCCAGCGGCGCCGCATCGCGCGGGTGATGACGATGCGCGGGCGCTGTCGCCGGCGGAAGCGTTGCGCGTGCGTATTCGACACGAAACGGTGATGGCGATTCCAGGTGACGATCCGCTCACCGCAGCCGCAGGCACACGGACGTTCGACGTGAATCATGATCGCCCCCGTCTGAAGCTGCTGGCGGCCGGGCAGGTCGCGAAATGATTTCGAGCGAGATCCACGCGCCAGACCGTGCGCCCGTCCTGGCTGGTGACTTCCACGGGCTGCAGCGGGGCGTCGAACGGCATCCATTTCGCCGTCTTGGTGTTCTCGGCGAAGACGAGAATGCGCCCGCAGCTCGCGTGCTTGCACTTCTCCTCGCGACGCGAGTCGGCCCAGATGCTCGTCGTGCGCAGCGCGTCCGTCACAACGCCACCCGCCGCAGCAGCGCCAGCTTGTACTCGGTCTTGCCGACCACCCACTCGTAGCCGAGCCGGCGCGACAACCGCGCCCGCTGCGACTTGCCGGTGCGGACGATACGCTTCGACCAGCTCTTGCGTCGAAGCAGCCGCCATCGGAGTTCAGCCGCCGAGGCATGTCGGGCGATGGGACTCATGGGGTCTCCCGTGATGCTATATAGCCGCTATATGCCATCAGGCGGCGCCTTTGGCCGTCAGCCGGTACCGCCGCGTCGTGCCGACGCTCAGCACGTCGACCTGTTTCGTCCGCGCCAGCTCGTCGAGCGTCCGTCCGAGCGCCTCGAGGGTCAGCTCAGGCCACGCCACGCGCATCGCGCGATGAATGTCGGCAATCGATTGGCTGGCGCCCGAGCGCAGCGCCGCCTTCAGCGATTTCAGATCCACGATGATCGGCTGCACGTCGCTCGGCGTTTCCGTCTGCCGCCGATAGTGCAGCTCGCGGCCCTTGCGGAAGCTAATCAGCGCGTTCTCTTTGACCAGCTCGTCGAGCACGGACACGATCTCGTCGTACCCGAGCCGCCCGAAGACGGGCTCGAGCAAGGTCGGGATGTCGCCGACATGCTGCGGCACCTGGCCGTCGAAGACTTCGCGCATCAGATAGGCGGCGACCGTCGCCCGCGTTTTGGCGGCGGGGCTGGGGGCGGGTTCGGCTTGCTTGACGGGTTCGGCGGCGGCGTCGGCTGTTTGCGGTTGCCCATGCGATCCCTCCGCGAGTTGATAGCGCGTCGACGTCGTCATGCCGCTGCGCCGCACGCGGCCGGCGTCGACGAGCCGCGCGAGCGCCTGTCGGATCTTCCAGTCGGGCAATTTCGTGGCGCTCTTGACGCTCGCCACCAGCGCGGCGCCGCGCATGTCGCCGGCGCCGAGTTGGCGCACGATGGCATCGGCCGCGACCCCTTCGGTGGACTGATCGCGCGGGGCACTCACGCGGGCCAGTCGCGTCTGCGGCGAGGCTTTCGGCTCGACTTTGACGGCGGGCGATTCGATGGGCTCGTTGAACGCCGCGAGCGCAGCCCGCAACGCCGCCGCCGCCTCGGTGAATCGCTGCGCCGCGAGCTGCGAGCGTCGCGCTCGCGCTTCGAGTTCGTTGATCGCGGCCTGGATGGGATCCATCATCACACCCTTCAGTGCGCGAGGCGCCTGAGCACCGCGCGGCCGTTTCGACAGCGGCTCGCCAGCTTGCAGAGCAGGTCATGCGCGAGCAGACCGCCCTTCTGTTTGACGATGACGGCGATGGCGAGCATTTCCTCTTCCGTCGCGGTCACGCGACCGGCGTCGATCTCCGCGCACAGCCGGTCGACCATTTCTCGCGTGCGGACGGTCTCCATCAGGCTCATGCGGTCTCCCGGTCGTCGAACCAGCGGGCCCGCTGCCCGTGGACGACGATGGCGACGTTGCGGGCCCCGGGCCGCGCCGTGCCGACGCAGAGTTTACACGTCTCGCAGGTCAGCCGATGCCCCGCCTCGGCGCTGGCCGGGCAGACGATTTCCTCGTCGCCGACCGGCTCGTCCAGCCGCCGCACGCGAAACGAGCGCCAGCCGAGCGCCATCGCCTCGAGCGCCTCGCTCGGTGATTCGACCGACGCCATGCAGTACGCCCGCAGCCGTTGATCGCACGTGCGCCACTGATGCGTGTAGCCCGTCCAGCCGGCCGCATAGTCGAGGAGCTGACGCCAGACGGCGGTCGGCACCGCCGCCGGGTCGCCGTAGGCCGCGAGTCGGATCGCCTTGCCGACGAGGCGGCGAGCGGCGCGGTCGAGGCCCGGCGCGTCGTACTTGCCCGCCGCGAAGGCCCGATAGACGTTCAGCGGGCCGAGCCAAGTCACCACGTAGCAGGAGCGCCCGACGTTGGTGCCGCTCCGGTGCGGGCAATGCCCGCAGATGCTGGCGTCGGCCCCGCTCAGAATCGCCTGCTGCACGTCGAGATCCGCCCGGAGTATCCACGCCTGCGCCATGTGCCCGGTCTTGCTGTTGACGCTGTCGGTCGTCACGATCGCGACGATGGGCTGCCCGTCGAGCAGCGACGGGCCCTCGTACGCGATGAAGCCGCCGTGTATCACTTCGATCCCTTCAGGGCGTCGAAGAGTTCCTTCGCGGTGATCTCCACGCGCTCGGCGCCGCGCGTGAACAGGAAGCGGTCGACCGACACGTCGTCGAGATTCATCGAATAGGTCAGCGGGTGAGGCGCGACGAACAGATCGATGCTGCCGCTCGAGTTCGGCGCCGGTGGCTTCGGCGCCTGCGCGTGCAGCTCGCCGGTGAGACAGGCGAACCAGCCGGCGACGACCTGCAGCGCGGTGCGGCGATTCATGATGCTTTCCTCGATTTCTTCTCGCAGCTCGTACACATCCGCTTCGTCGCATCCGTCCACGCGCACGTGCCGAAGGTGCCGACGCACGGGTCGGCCTCGGTGCAGCCGCAGCCACGGCAGACGCCCTTCGGGAACCGCGGCCGGGTGACGGCGCCGATCACCATGCCCTTCGGGCTGCGCCGGCTCGGGCTGTCGAGCTGGAGCAGGATCCGGTCGACCGCCGGCACCATCGCCCAGAGCCGGTAGTCGCAGCGGATCCGCTCGAGGGCCCGCGCGAGCGGCAACGTCTTCGCCTTCATGACGCCTTCTCCACTTTCGCCGCCGTCTTTGCCTCAGCCGCCAGCTTCGACTCGACTTTGCCGAGATTGAACTTGAACGGCTTGACGCTCTTCAGGAACCGTTCGCGATTGTAGGTGTCGACGGCGTAGAGCGCCAGCACCAGCGCGGCGGTCTTCGACGTGAGCGCGACGCCGTAGTACTTCTGAATATCCTGGATCTGATAGGCGTCGAGCGACAGCTTGACCAGTTCGGCGCTGAATTTCACGTTGCGCAGATGCGCGACGAGCGCCGGCGCGGCGGCTTTGCAGAGCACGTCCCACGCCTTGCGCTCGCGCGTTTCCTTCGCCTGGCGTTCCTTCCAGTCGTCAGCCGGCTTCGGCGGCTTCGGGGTGGCGCCGGACTTGGTTTTCTTCGCCAGCGGGAAATGCTTGCGGCATTTCTTCGTGATGCAGACTTCCAGGAACCGCGACGGCCCGCCGTGCGTGATGACGCCGCGCTGCGCGAACTCGCAGCGATCCTTCGCCTTCGAGATTTCGCGCCAGTGCGCAGGCGTGAGCGGCGCCGGCTCGCCCTTCGCGGCGCCGATCTGCGTCCGCACGAACGGGTTTTCCGACAGCTCGAGAATCGTCGGCAGCACCGGATCGTCGGCCGGCAGCGAGGCTTCCCACTTCTCGATTTCGAGGCCGAGTTCGGGCTGGAAGAATTTCACGTCGGTCGAGGTCGGGTCAAAGTGCGTCTTCTGTCGGGCGTACGCGTCGAGATCCGTCACCGGCCGCAGGTCGTCACGCGAGGGCACCCAGCTTGCCTCCTCGTCGAGCAGCGGCGAGCGCCGCCAGACGACGCCGAGATCCGGGTCCGCCGCCTGCTCGCGAGCGGCGGGCGACATGCGGACCAGCCGCTCGGCGTGCGCGATCGTGAGTCGGTCTTCGGCGACCGCCTTCTGCAGCCAGGGCGGCAGGTCGAGCAGGCGCGTGCGCCGATAGACGTGGCCTTCGGTCTGCCCGATGCGGGCGGCGACGTGCGCGTACGGCCGTTCCCGGCCCTGCCCGAGCGCCTGCTCGATGAGCGTCTTATAGGCGAGGGCCTCATCGATGGGGTTCATGTCCTGGCGTTTGACGTTCTCGGCCAGCGCATACTCGAGCGCCTCGGCGTCGCCGAGCTGGCGCACCAGACAGGGCACCGAGCCCAGCCCGGCGGTCTTCGCCGCCGCCAGCCGGCGCGAGCCGGCGATCACCTGATAGCGAATCGCGTCCGCGTCGGCATTCTTCCAGACGGCCCGCACCAGCAGCGGCTGGATGATGCCCTGCATCTGGACGGAGTCGACCAGATCGGCGGCGTCGACGACGCGACGCGGGTTGAAGGGGTTCTCATCGATGACGTCGAGCACGATATGCCGCATGTCGGTGTGCGGCACCTGCTCGACGGGAACCAGCGAGTACTCGGACGTGGGTCGTTTGCTCATGGGCTCTCCAGACGTGGTCAATCGTGATCGCCGGATGCGGCGACCTTTGGGTCGAAGACGTGACGCAGCTCCTCGGACATTTCGGCCGACGAGCGCATGGGTCGCCGCAGTTCGTGCCGGCGTACCGGCGTGCGCCCGATACTGCTGATGGCGGCGACGTCGAGCCGATCCTTCTCGATGCGGAATCGCTCGAGGTCAATCTCGGCGGCGTTGAGCGGAAACCCGAGCGCCGCCGCGCAGGCGACGCAGCGGATCTTGCGCAGCGCGGTCAGCGTGGCCATCGGCTGATCGGGCGGGATCGGCGTCGAGCAGCGCCCACAGGTCTCGTCCACGATGGCGACGGTCCAGATCATCGCTGACCTCTGAGTGCACCCATCTTGCGACGCTTGAACTTGCGGACGGCATGCATTTTGGCCGCCGCGACAATGTCGCCGAGTTGCCGCACCTGATTTGCTTCGTCATCGCCGCCGGCACCCCAGCGCGCGTACCAGTCGATGAGCCAGTCCTGATCGTCTTTGGACAGCCCGAGCCCGCGCAGATGTCCACGAATCTCTGATCTGGTCATGCGCGGCGCCGCTCGCGCTCAGCGCGGACGGCCTCGATGATGGCGTGAATGCCGCTGCCGTCGTATTCGGCTCGCAGTTTCACCGCGATGCATTTCAGCTCTTCGCTTAGGTCGGTCGCGTGGATGTTGGGATGCTCGTCGAGAATCTGATGGGCGGCGGCTTTTAGGTGACTGCGCACGGATTCAATCGAGAGCTTCACCGGGCTCGGCATGAAGGGATGCCGCCGGCGCGGCGCCCAGATGCTCGCCCGCTTCGCGGAATTGCAGGGCTTGCAGGCTGGCACTACGTTCGCGATTTCGTGACTGCCGCCCTTTGATGTCGGGACCACGTGATCCATTTCGGTCGCGGCGGCTTGCTCGCAGTACGCGCACTGATGCCCGTAGAACTCCAGCACCACTGCCCAATCGTGCACGAAGGCGGCTTTTCGTTCGGCGAGGTCGCGCCCGTCTGCGGGCGGATCTTGATCTTCGGAATGTGCTTCTGAGAGTGCAAGTGCCTCTGATGGCGTCACTTCAGCGTTAGCGAGCGTTACCTGTAAGTTACGCTTGCGTTCCCGGTGTTTTCGGACACGATCACGCGTCTGCGCCCGTTTGATGTCGGCGGTGACCAGCTCGCGATATTTCACCGCGTTCAGCACCATCCAGCCGCCAGGAACTCGTTCAATGCGGCGACCTTCGTGTTCCGGGTCGGCCGATTCAGGGTCTGGCTCTTCGAGCGTCTTGACGGCCTTCTGCGCGTCCGCAAGTGACACCCTGGCCCGATTCGCCAGATTGCCGAGCGCCGCGAATTGAGCGAAGCCGTCCTGATCCATCGTCGCCAGCAGCGTCAGCCAGACGATGCGCGTCGGCATAGCTTCGAGCCAGATGGACGAATCGAGAATCTTGGCGAAGAGTTTCGAGTACATCGCGTTGCGGGCGTTACTCTAGACGCGGGCGTTACTCTAGACGTTACACAGAGCAGATGCAAGGCGGGCCGTCAGCTCGCCCGCCGCGTGGGCGTCTTGACCAGATGGATGGCCGTGCCGGGCTGGAGCCCAATCGTCAGCGAGCCGGGCTCCTGGGTCGCTGCGCGGGCCGCTGGTGCGACGTCCTGCAGGCGCCGGCGGTCGCCGAGCCAGGCCGTCGACATGAACTCGGTGTCGATCTCCAGCTCGCGCGGCCGGGGTTTCGCCGCCACGTAGGCGAACCGCCAGAACGCCAGGGCCAGGGCGACGCTCAGCAGCAGGTCGACCCTCATCGCGGCACCGCCGCGCCGGCCTCGATGACGCGCCGAGCCATCTCTACTTCTCCTTCGCCGACGCCAGCCGGTCAAAATGAGTCTCAGCCTGCTGGATGTAGCGCAGCGCCGTCTCGTGCCGCGACTCGCCTTGGTATTTGTTGCCGACTGCCGTGAGCAATTCCTGATACTTCGCAGCCACGTCAGCCCGTTCTTCCCAGATACGCTCCCGGCCAGCCGCCGATTGACGGGCGTGGTCCCGTTCCCGTTCTGCCGCCTCCCGTGCCGTCGTCGCGGCGGCGAGGGCGTTTTGCAGTCGATACACCTCGGCTCTTAGCCCGTGAATGGCGCAGGCTTCACGGGCGTCCGATGAGCCGCCTGTTGCGCCGGGATCGCCAAGCCAACAGGCGCAGGTAGCCTCTCGCGGGTCTATCATGAGCCATCTCCGCCTTCAAGTTGATCCAGCTTGCGTAGGACAGCACCCAATGTGGCACTTCTTGCGCAATCGACTGCCGTCCGTTTCCGCCCAATCTTTCGTCGCTCGTCCCGTAACCAGGCACGAAGTTTGAGTTGCACATCGGATGGTGGATCAATGTACTCGTCCGTAATGACGAGGCGTCCGATTTTAGTCTGCGCGTCTAACGGGCCGGCGGCTAGCTCTTTGGGCGGATGGACCAGTCGTTCATGGGTGTGGCGGCACTCCGATTTGTCGCACACGTGGACGGACTCCTTGCCACCGGAATTGATGCCGCAGTCAGCGCACGCGACGATGGTGGGCGTTCCGCAGACGACGCAGGGCGCTTCGATGTAGGGACACTTGTAGGAGCCCCAGTGCTCCCCGCCGCACACGTGGCAGTTCACTGGCCCTCCTCGGCGAGCGCACGACGAATCGCTGGAACCACATCAACCTGAAGCTTGTTGCACGCCCAGCCGCTGGCATTGCTGGCTGCGAGTCCTTCAAGCAGCGGCATGATTTCTCGCACCCGCTCCACTCTCCCCTCCGCCGTCCGGATTGCAGCCGATGCAGAACGTCGCGCCGTAGAACTTCGGGTCTCTGGCGTAGAGCCCGGTCGTGATGAGGACGGGAATCATCGGTACCCCCGCCAGATGAGCACGATTGCGGCGATGGTGCCAATCGCCTCGAGCAGCACGACCGATACGCCGGCGATGCCGAGCAAGAAAAACTTAAAGGTGTCACGCCACGATGGATCAATGGCGGTGATCGACTTCGTCAGCTCCTCGCCCGTTGCGTAGGTGGCCGCAACTGCCACCGCCGCCAAGACCAGCACGGCGAGCGTGCCAGCAAACCGCAGCCACTCGTTCATACGGTCTCCGCTGCGAAGGGCGGCAGCGTCGTCGTGACCGTGCCGTCATTGAAGACGAGCTGCGCGTCCGCGAGCGCCGCCGCCGCCAGGTTGTGGGTGATGAAGTACACGCGCCGGAACCCGCCTCGCGCCTGCAGCCGTCGCAGCATCGCGACGTACTGCGGCGCCGTCTCCGGGTCGAGCGAGCCGATGGTCTCGTCCCGCCAGCAGGTGCGGATGGGCAGCACGTTCCGCTGATTCAGGTGCAGCGCGATGGCCGAGCGCAGCGCCTCCTCGACGATCACTTCCTCGCCGCCCGACAGCAGCCCCAGATCCTTGCCCTCGCCCCCGCGCTGGTGATCGTAGACCGTGACGCCGAAGACTTCCTTCATGTCCTTGCCGTCTGTCGTCGCCTGCTGCGTCACCAGCTCGACGGAGAACCGCCCGCCGGTGCAGGTCTCCAGCAGGTCGTTCGCGAGCGCCGACACGCCGGGCCCGGCCGCGTCGATCTCGAGCGTCTGCAGCCCTTCCTTGCCGAAGATTCGCGCGAGCGCCTGCCACTCGATGAGATCCTGCGCGAGCGTGCCGGCGATGGTCTCATAGCGCGTCCGTTGCTCGCGCTGCACCTGAAAGCTGCCGCGCTGCGCGTTGAAGCTCTGAATGTCCGCCTCGAGCCGCGTGACGATGTCGCGGGCCCGCCGGTCGATCCATTTCGCTTGCTCTAGCCGCTCGAGCGCCGCCGCGAGCGCCGCCGCGGCCGGCGCCTCGCGCTCAAGAATCTGGCGCAGCTCGACGAGCTGGGCTTCGGTCTGGGCCGTGAGGGCGCGGGTCTTCTCGACGTCGGCCTTGAGGTCGCGCAAGCCCTCGGCCATGTGCGTGGCGACCTGCGCGATGTCGAGCTGGAGCTGCTCGGCGATCCGATGCAGGTCGGCCTTGAGCTGATAGCGGTCTTTCGACGCCTGCTCCCCGCGTCGATTCGTCTCAGCCTCGGCCCGGGCGTATTCCTCGGCCGCGCTCTGCTCCAGGCTGAGAATGTCGGCCTGCAGGTCGGCGACGCGGGCCTCGGCGGCGTTGAGCGCCGTCAGCTTGACGCGCTGCTCGGCCCACGCCTGCATCGCCTTCTCGGCGGCGACCACGCGCAGATTGGCCGCTTGTTCGATCTCCAGCGTCTCGACCGCCGCCGCGTTACATGCCTCGACCGTCGACGCGTGCGCGTCGGCCAGAATGCCCTTCGCGCTGATCGCATCCTTGAGGAACTGGCAGGCCGCAAAGGCGCCCGCGCCGCCGCAGGGCACGGTCGGCAGCAGCGCCGCCGCTCGCGCGGCCCGCGCCGTGTTCTCGTCGTAGATGCGGGCCTCGTCGAGCGCCCCGACCGCTTTGCGCGTCTCGACGTTCGCCGCCTTCGCGGCTGCCCGGGCCGCGTCCAGCTCGCCGGCGGCCGCTTCGAGCCGGGCGTGCTCGGCCCGAATCTCGCCGGCCGCGTCCAGATACTTTCGATTGTTCTCGATGCGCTCGCGCTTCTCGGAGCGGGCCGTCTGCAGCGTGCGCTCGATGCGCTTCTGGGTGATCGCCAAGTCGGTCGCGAGCCCGGCCGGGGTCGGCAGCGCCTCGAGCTGACGCGTCAGCCGCGCCGTCTGATCCTGCGCCCGCCCGCGCAGATGCTCCTGGCTCCGAGCGCAGTCGATCGCCGCCCGATCGACGGTGGCGTTAAGCCGGTCGAGATACTCTTGGGCCGTCTTGAGCGCCGCCACGCCCGACCGTTCGGCCTGGGCGGTCTTCTGGTACAGCGCCGCCCGCTCGCGCAGCTCGGCGACCGTGCTCTCTTGCTCCGTCAGATTCTTGCCGGCTTCGTCGCGCGTCGCGCTGGCGTCGGTGATGCTCGCCTGGAGCGTGTTGCCCTGCACGTGGTAGTGCTCGGCCAGCTCGTCGCTCGTCAGCGGGCGCAAGTGCTCGATGAGGCCCTGCAGCCGGCTCAGACGCTTGTCGACCGTCTGCGCCGCCGCCCGGGCCGTCTGGGCATAGTTCTCCAGATGCCGCAGCCCGAGCAGCTCCGCGAAGAGTTCCCGCCGGGCCGCGCGGTCGAGCCGAGCGAAGCTGCCGGTTTTCTTCTGCCCGGCAAACGCCGAGGCGAGCAGCACCGCGAGCGACGGCAGCTCGCGCTTGACCGCCGCGCGGAACGTCGAGACCTTCCCGTCGTTCAGCCGCTCGACCGTGCCGTCCGCTTTCGTGCGCTCCAGGATGGCGTCGGTCGCCCGGGCCACGCTGTCGACGTTCACGCGGGCCCGATACCGGCCGCGCTCGGCCAGGTCGAGCGTGACATCCAGGAAGGCGTTTCGCGCGTCGAAGCTGTCGACGAAGGCGCCGGGACGGCTCGGCCATTCGCCGTAGAGCGCCGCCGGCACCGACTCGAAGAAGGTGGATTTGCCTTGCCCGATGCGCCCGACGACCGCGACGAGTCCTTCCGGCAGCGTGTCGAGCTGCAGATCCAGCGCGGCATCCGGGAAGAGCGCGAAGCCCTTCACGCCGCGAGCGGCGAGGCGGGTTAGATCCATTTACGTCACTCCAGCCGGCACGTCGTCATCGACCAGCGCCGACAGCATACTCTCGGTCGATTGATTCTGAATAGCTGAAAGTTTCTGCAGCAGTCCCGGGGTCACGGCGACGCCCTGCAGCTCGGCGCAGCGCGTCACTTTGGCCTCGAGCGTTTGCGCGGTGGCAATTTCCGGCGCTCGAACGGTGTGCTCCAGCTCGGGTACCCCTTCCAATTTCAGGGACCGGCACCCGGCGACGGCCGCGTAGATATGCGCGACGTCGAGCGCCGCATGCTCGGCCTTCGTGAAACGGTAGCGCACGCGCACGTCGGCGCCCGCCATCGCCGGCAGCGGGGCATCGGGCGTGAATCCGTCGCGCGTCAATCGCCCGTCGATGAGCCACTGCGGCGGCACGTCGAGCGGGATGAACGTGTAGGCCCAGCTCCGCTCGACGTCATCGAAGGTCCATTGCAGAAACCCCTTCGCGTCGTTCTCGCCGAAGTCCATCCGCGCGATCGAGCCGGCGTAGACGGCGCCGTGGATTTCCTGGTGCAGATGAATGTGATTCGCCATGAT
>Ga0070732_10000374_pt1 | contig 29564 bp, 26 predicted proteins | sample Coa_R1_5_FD_66449 | JGI IMG/M metagenome (GOLD analysis project Ga0070732, IMG submission 66449) | Surface soil microbial communities from Centralia Pennsylvania, which are recovering from an underground coalmine fire - Coalmine... | ecosystem: Environmental > Terrestrial > Soil > Unclassified ... | reverse complement strand
TGCACAGGGATGCCCAGGAAGGCGTTGATTACGACGTCGACCGCCTGACGTCGGTGTGGACCGCCACCAATGCCCAGGACGGCGCGCTGGTCGAGCGCGCGCACCAGGGCATCACCAGTCCGGCCTACGAGCCGGGGCCCTACTCGCCCTTCACCGAGGGGCTGGTCGACAAGTTCTGCGACTGGTACCTGGGGCGCCTCGCCGCGGGACTCACCTAGAGCGAGTGCTCGAGCCGGGCCAGCCCGTCGCGTGAGCGGCGGTCGGTGCCCCCGCTGCTCAGCACGCGGCGGTATTCCGCCACAGCGCGCTGGCGCAGCGCCGCGGCATCGAGGTGCGCATCGCCCTGGGCAGCGGCGCGCGCCAGACCATCGAGCACGTAGGCACAGTCGGCGCGCGCGGCATCGGAAGCGCCCTGCGCCAGCAGCTGATCGACCGCGGTCAGCGCCTCAGCGTAGTCACCCTTGGCAAGCTGCGCCAGCGCCAGCGCCCGCAGCGCCGTCTCGTTGGCCGGTGCCTTCTGCAGCACCTCGCGGCCGAGCTGCAAGGCATCCGGGCCCTGCTGGTAACGCACCGACAGCAGCGCGAGGCGCGCCTTCACCTCGGTGGCATCGAGCCTTGTGGCGACGGCACCGCCAGCGCTCGGATCGTCCGGCGAATCCATGATGTAGACATGCGCGCGCTCGTGCATGGCCTGCACCAGCTCGCGATCGAGATCCTCGTAGCTGATGGCGAAGCTGGCGGCGAACGCCGCGGCCTCGTCCTTTCCCTGGCGCATGAGATCAAGGTACTTGCCGAACTCGGCGCGATGCAGGCGCTCGACGAACACCTCGCGCGCCAGGTACCAGGCCTCGGCGTCGTACATGTCGAGGAAGTGCTTGCCCTTGGCCTCGGCGTCGCGCTGTCTGAGCCCGAGGAAGGTGCGCATGGGAATGAGCGCACCGCCGGTCACGAGGGTATTGGCGAAGCCGGGTGTCACGTTGCCGATCTTCACCTTCGCACCCTCGAACACCACATCGGCGAACACCGACGGCACGCCCACCATGTACCAGTCGGGCCCGCCGAGCAGCCGATCGCTCGAGAGCAGCGTCGCGGTATAGCCGAAGTACGCCCCCCAGTAGGGACGCCCGTTGGACACCTCCGAGCTGTCCAGGATCACCGTGGTGTCGTACCCGGAAGAGCGGTACACCGAGCTGTAGTCCCCGGCGGTATAGAGCTTCATCTGTCCGGCGGGCAGCGCGTAGATGTGGGTGGGGAGCCGGTCGCTCGCGCGGATGCTGAGGATCTGCGTCAGCAGAGAGTCGAGCCGCACGCAGTAGCGTGCGACATTCACCGCGTAGGCATTGGTGCCCGACGCGGTTATATCGATGTTGCGGTACGTGTAGCCCCAGTAGTCATCCGCCGCGGGCGCCGCGGCGGACAAGCCGAGACCGAGTAGAAGCGTCGCACAGCCTAGGAATCGCATCGCAGACTCCCCCCGTTATTCGCAATCTGTCTTCTTCTTGAGCGGGATCTCGGCAGATTAGCTCCACTGTCGCTTTCAGGCAAGAAAGGCGTAAAATCTGGCATGTGGTACTGCCCCGCAGCAAGTACGCGTTCCTGACCCTGCCGCGCTACTCGATGATCGCGCTGTCGAACGCGGTCGAGCCGCTGCGCATGGCGAACACACTCACCGGCCAGACCGTGTACGAGTGGTCGATCGTCAGCGTGGACGGCCAGCCGGTCGCGGCGAGCAACGGCCTGCAGCTGTCCCCCACCGTGGCGCTCGAGCAGGCCGGCACCTTCGACATCCTGTTCGTGTGCGGCGGGGTGCACGTGCAGGAGTCGGTATCGGCCAAGGTGCTCGCGGCCTTGCGGCGCCTAGCAGAGCGACGCGTGCCGCTCGGCGGGCTGTGCACCGGGGGCTATGCGCTCGCCAAGGCGGGGCTGCTCGACAAGTACCGCGCTACCATTCACTGGGAGAACCTGTCGGCGCTGCGCGAGGAGTTCCCCCGCATCCAGCTGAGCGACCAGCTGTTCACCATCGACCGCGACCGCTTTACCTGCTCCGGCGGGGTGGCGCCGCTCGATCTGATGCTGCACTTGATCGAGGCCAAGCTCGGCGCGCCGGTGTCGCAGCTGATCTCCGAGCAGTTCATCGTCGACCGGGTGCGCTCGGACCGCGACCGTCAGTACGTGCCGCTGCGCGCGCAGATCGGCGTCAGCCACGAGAGCCTCATCAAGGTGGCACAGCTGATGGAGGACAACATCGAGCGGCCGCTGTCGCTCGATGAGATCGCCTCGGCCACCGGACTGTCGCGCCGCCAGATCGAGCGCCTGTTCAAGCGCCACCTCAACTGCGTGCCCAAGCGCTACTACCTGCAGATGCGGCTGCGGCGCGCGCGTGAGCTGCTGCTGCAGACCTCGATGCCGATCATCGACATCACGACCGCCTGTGGCTTCCAGTCACCGCCGCACTTCTCGCGCTGCTACCGCGCCCAGTTCGGCTGCCCGCCGAGCGCCGAGCGTCAGACGCGCCAGGGCCGCGGCCTCCCCGCGCCCGCAGCCGATGAGCTGGCCCCGGTCTGAAGCGCCCGGAACGTGACTCCCGTCCCGGGCGGGTTTTTCCTTAACGCCGCACGTGTCGCCCGTGGACACGCGGCAGTCGCGAAGCAGCCATTACCCCCCGGACCCTACCCTTACCATTTGCGAAAAGCGCCGCGGCTAACCCAAAGTCGCGCTTGGAGATTTCGACCATGTCCGAGTCTGCCGACGCCGACTTCAACCTACGTGACCTGAACGACCAGGAACTCGTCGAGCAGGTGCACGACGACCTCTACAACGGCCTGAAGGCCGAGGTCGAGGAAGCGACCCATCTCTTCCTCGAGCGCGGCTGGAATGCCGAGAGGGTGCTGAACGATGCACTGGTCGAGGGCATGCGCATCGTCGGCATCGACTTCCGCGACGGCATCCTGTTCGTGCCCGAAGTGCTGCTCGCCGCCAACTCCATGAAGGGCGGTATGGAGATCCTGCGGCCGCTGCTCGCCGAGACCGGCGTGCCGCCGATCGGCAAGATCGTCATCGGCACCGTCAAGGGCGACATCCACGACATCGGCAAGAACCTGGTGTCGATGATGCTGGAGGGCGCGGGGTTCGAGGTGATCGACCTCGGCATCAACAACCCCGTCGAGAAGTACCTGGCAGCGCTCGAGCAGCACAAGCCCGACATCCTCGGCATGTCAGCGCTGCTCACCACGACCATGCCCTACATGAAGGTGGTGATCGACAAGATGAAGGAGACCGGCATCCGCAAGGACTTCATCGTGCTGGTCGGCGGCGCCCCGCTCAACGAGGAATTCGGCAAGGCGGTGGGCGCGGACGCCTACTGCCGCGACGCCGCCATCGCGGTCGAGACTGCCAAGACGCTGCTGGCCGCGCGCCGCGCCGGCGGCTCGCACGCGGCCACCGCAGCCTAGGAGCGTGTCCCCAATGGAGCAGCAGCGCGCCGGCACCCTGGTGATCGCCTGCGGCGCGCTGGCGCGCGAGATCGCAGCCCTGAAGCGCGCCAACCGCTGGGACCTCATCGAGGTGCGCTGCCTGCCCGCCGAGCTCCACAACCGCCCCGAGCGCATCGCGCCGGCAGTGCAGGAGGAGATCCGCGCGCAGCGCGGCCGCTATGCGCGCGTGTTCGTCGCCTACGCCGACTGCGGCACCGGCGGCGCGCTCGATGCGCTGCTCGCCGCGGAAGGCATCGAGCGGCTGCCGGGCGCGCACTGCTACGAGTTTTTCGCCACTTCCCCGGTGTTTGCGCAGCTGCACGACGCCGAGCCCGGCACGTTCTATCTCACCGACTTCCTGCTGCGGAACTTCGAGCGGCTGGTCATCCGCCCGCTCGGCCTCGATCGCCACCCCGAGCTCAAGGACGAGTACTTCCGCAACTACCGGCGCCTCGTTTATCTCACGCAGGTCGAGCGCGCGGAGGCCGTCGAGCAGGCGCGCGCGATCGCCGCGCGCTTCGGCTTTGCCTTCGAGCATCGTGTCACCGGCTATGGCGAGCTGGGCACGCGCCTCGCCGCGCTGGCCGCGGGCCGGGAGCGCGTGGCATGGCAGCCCTAAGCATCATTTCCTGGCGCGACATCCCCGCGCAGGTCGTGGTCCGCCGCGGACGCGAGACCGCGAAGGTGCAGCTCTCGGCACGCTTCCAGGAGGCGGTCGATCGCGCCGCCATGCGCGCCGGCAAAGGCTCGTCCGATGCGTATCTGGCCGACTGGAAGCGCAGCGAACCGCGTCCCTGCTCAGACGACCTCGAGGCCGAGGCGGCCGCCGAGGCCGCACGCATCGAGGCGCGCTACGACGATGCGGCGCTCGAGGCGCTGATTCGCGCCAAAGGCCTCGCGGCCGGGTCCTGAGCGTGTACGCCATCCGCCACTGGTCGGTGCGCCATGCACGCGGACTGAACGCCTTCTACAAGGGCTTCGAGTCGACGCTGGTCGCGCTGCATCCGCTGCTGCGCCGCATCGGCTATCAGCGCCTCGAGCGCCCGGTGGCCGCCGTCGAGCGCGGCGTGAAGGGCCTGCTGTTCGACTGCCGCATGTGCGGCCAGTGCATCCTGTCCTCCACCGGCATGTCCTGCCCGATGAACTGCCCGAAGAACCTGCGCAACGGACCGTGCGGCGGGGTGCGCGCCAACGGCCACTGCGAGGTACGCCCGGAAATGAAGTGCGTATGGGTGCAGGCCGTCGCCGGCGCCCGCCGCATCGAGGGCGGACTGCAGGCCATCTCCCAGGTGCAGGTGGCCGTCGACCGGCGCCTGCAGGGCAAGTCATCGTGGCTGCGCGCGGTGCGCCAGCGCACGGCGGATGCGCCATGAAGTTCGAGGACGAGCCGGTACCCGGCTACCCGCTGCCGATCCTGCCGGGACACACCTCGCCCGGCCGCTTCGAGCGCGTGCTGCGCGCCGGCCTGTTCGCGGTGACGACCGAGCTCGACCCGCCCGACTCCGCCGATCCGGAGGACGTGTACCGCCGCGCACGGGTGTTCGATGGCTGGGTCGATGCCATCAACGCCACCGACGGCAGCGGGGCCAACTGTCACATGTCGAGCATGGCGGTATGCGCGCTCCTCACCCGCGTCGGCTACGCCCCGGTGATGCAGATGTCCTGTCGTGACAAGAACCGCATCGCCATCCAGGGCGACATCCTGGGCGGTGCGGCCATGGGCGTGTGCAATGTCCTGTGCCTCACGGGCGACGGCGTGCAGGCGGGCGATCATCCGCAGGCACTGCCGGTGTTCGATCTCGATTGCATGACCCTGCTCGAGACCGCGCGCACGCTGCGCGATGAGCACCATTTCCTCTCGGGCCGCCAGATCACCTTCGCACCGCGGGTGCTGCTCGGCGCGGCCGAGAATCCCTTCGCGCAGCCGCTCGAGTGGCGGGCACAGCGGCTGGCGAAGAAAGTCGCCGCCGGCGCGCAGTTCATCCAGACCCAGTGGTGCTATGACGTGCCGATGCTGCGGACCTTCATGCGGCACGTGGAAGATCTGGGGCTGTTCGACAAGGTCTTCATGCTCGTGGGGGTGGGCCCGCTGCGCTCTGCCAAGTCGGCCGAGTGGATCCGCACTCACGTCCCCGGCGTGCATATCCCGGATGCGGTGCTCAAGCGCCTGGCGGGCGCGGCCGACCAGGCGGCCGAGGGGCGCCGGCTGTGCATCGATCTGATCCAGGAAATCCGCGCCATCAAAGGCGTGCACGGCGTGCACGTCATGGCCTTCCGCCAGGAACACACTGTCGCGGAAATCATCGAGCGCTCCGGGGTCCTCAACGGCCGCGTGCCGTGGTACCCGGGGCGCGATCCGCAAACCACTGCCAACAGGATCGCCTCGTGACCGAAACCGTCGTCAGCTCCCAAACCCGCGAGGTCGTCATCGGCTTCGAGCGCCCGTTCGTCATGATCGGCGAGCGCATCAACCCCACCGGACGCAAGATCCTGGCCGCCGAGATGGCGGCCGGCAACTTCAGCCGCGTGGAGTCGGACACCCAGGCGCAGATCGCCGCCGGCGCCCACATGCTGGACGTCAATGCCGGCATCCCGCTGGCGGATGAACCGGCGATCCTCGCCAAGACCATCCAGCTGGTGCAGTCCATCACCGACCTGCCGCTGTCGATCGATTCTTCCATTGTCGCCGCGCTCGAGGCCGGACTCGCCGTCTATAAGGGCAAACCCCTGGTGAACTCGGTGACCGGTGAGGAGGAGCGTCTCGAGGCGGTGCTGCCGCTGATCAAGAAGTACGGCGCCGCCGTGGTCGCGATCTCCAACGACGAGACCGGCATCTCCGAGGACCCGGACGTGCGCTTCGAGGTGGCCAAGAAGATAGTGCACCGCGCCGCCGACCACGGCATACCGGTGAGCGACATCGTGGTCGATCCGTTGGTCATGCCGATCGGGGCCATCAACCAGGCGGGCGTCCAGGTGATGCGCCTGCTCGGGCGCCTCCGCAACGAGCTCAAGGTGAACACCACCTGTGGCGCCTCCAACATCAGCTTCGGGCTGCCGGCGCGCGAAGGCATCAGCGCGGTATTTCTCTCGATGGCGATCGGCTCCGGCATGACCTCCGCGATCATGAACCCGATGCACGTGGAGATCGTGAAGGCGTGCATGGGCGCCGACGTCATGATGGGCCACGACCCGGACTGTGCGCGCTGGATCAAGCGCTTCCGCGAAGCGCCGCCGCTGGCGGCCGGCGGCGGCGCGGCCGCGACTCCCGAGGGGGCCGCGCGTGGCCGGCGCGAGGGCGGACACCGGAGGCGCCCCCAGAGCCCGGCATGACCTCGAAGGACCCACTGGTCGTCTTCACTCCGTCCGGCAAGCGCGGGCGCTTCCCGCGCGGTACCCAGCTGCTGCAGGCGGCGCGCAGCCTCGGCGTCGACGTCGACTCGGTGTGCGGCGGGCGCGCCATCTGCGGCCGCTGCCAGGTGCTGGTCATGGAGGGGGAGTTCTCCAAGCACGGCGTCACCTCGAGCGGCACGCACCTGTCGGCGGTCGATGCCGCCGAGCAGGCGTTCGCGCGCCGCCGTCCGCTGCCCGCCGGCCACCGTCTGTCCTGCTCGGCGAAGATCGAGGGCGACCTGGTCATCGACGTGCCGCCCGGCAGCCAGGTGCACCGGCAGGTGGTGCGCAAGGCCGCGGAAGCCCGCGCCATCACCCTGGATCCGGTCGTGCACCTGCACTACGTCGAGGTGCGCGAGCCGGACATGCACGACCCGTCCGGCGACTTGCAGCGTCTGCTCGAGGCTCTGCACCGTGAATGGGACTTCGGTCCGCTGCGTTGCGACCTCGCGGTGCTGCAGGGCCTGCAGGCGGCGCTACGCAAGGGCGAGTGGCGCGTCACGGTGGCGGTGCACGCCGGCGCGCAGCTGATTGGCGTGTGGCCGGGATTTCACGACCGGATCTATGGGCTGGCGGTGGACGTCGGCTCGACCACCATTGCCGCGCACCTGTGCAACCTCGAGACCGGCGAGATCGCAGCTTCCGCCGGCACCATGAACCCGCAGATCCGCTTCGGCGAAGACCTGATGAGCCGCGTGTCCTACTCCATGATGCACCCGGGCGGGGCGCAGCAGATGACGGAGGCGGTGCGCGGGGCGCTCAATGCGCTCGCGGCAGAAGTCGCGCGCGAGGCAAAGGTCGAGGTGTCCGACATCCTCGAGCTCACCATGGTGGGCAACCCGATCATGCACCACTTGCTCCTCGGCATCGATCCGGTGGAACTCGGCGGCGCCCCGTTTGCGCTCGCGACCGACTCACCGCTCAGCCTCAAGGCCAGCGAACTCGGACTGACGCTGCATCCCGGCGCGCGCGTCTACACCCTGCCCTGCATCGCCGGCCACGTCGGCGCCGATGCCGCCGGCATGATCCTCGCCGAGCGCCCCGACCTGTCCGACAAGCTCACGCTGCTGGTCGACGTCGGCACCAACGCCGAGATCGTGCTCGGCAACCGGCAGCGCCTGCTCGCCTGCTCGAGCCCCACGGGGCCTGCGTTCGAGGGCGCACAGATCAGCTGCGGCCAGCGCGCCGCTCCCGGTGCCATCGAGCGCGTGCGCATTGACCCTGCGACCCTCGAGGCGCGCTTCAAGGTCATAGGGTCCGACCTGTGGTCGGATCAGCCGGGCTTTGCCGAAGCGGTGGCGGGCACCGGCGTGACCGGCATCTGCGGCTCGGGGATCATCGAGGTCATCGCCGAGATGTACCTCGCCGGCATCATCAGCCAGGACGGCGTGGTGGCCGGCGAGCTCGCCGCGCGCAGCCCGCGCATCGTCCCCACCGGCCGCACCTTCGCCTATACCCTGTATGCCGGCGGTGCCACGCCCCTCACCATCACCCAGAACGACGTGCGTGCCATCCAGCTCGCCAAGGCGGCGCTCCTGGCCGGCGTGCGGCTGCTCATGGACCGGCTGGGGACCGACCAGGTCGACCGCATCCGACTCGCCGGCGCATTCGGCAGCCACATCGACGTCAAATACGCCATGGTGCTCGGCATGATCCCGGACTGCGATCTGTCGCAGGTGTCCTCGGCCGGCAATGCGGCCGGCACCGGCGCGCGCATCGCACTGCTCGACAACGCCTCGCGCAAGATCATCGAGGACCTGGTGCGCAAGGTCGAGAAGATCGAGACCGCCATCGAGCCCAAATTCCAGGCGCACTTCGTGGAAGCCATGGGCATCCCGCATTCCACGGCGGCCTATCCCAACCTGCGCAAGGCGGTGCAGCTGCCCGAGCCCAAGACGGCCGCGCGCGCTCAGCGCTCGCGCCGCGTCACCCGCACGACCCCCGCCTGATCGCGGGCGATGCGGACATCGAGCCGCCGGCCGCGGAGGCTCACGTTCTTCAGAGTGAGTGACGTCCAGCCCGCCGGCAGCACCGGCGGGTACGCCTGCACCAGTCCCTCAGCGCGTATGCGTAGTCCGCTGAAGCCATAGACGAGGTCCTGCACGTAACCCGCCGACCCGGTGAGGAAGTAGCCGGTGTTGTTGTCCGTGGTCTCGGTGCGCACGTTGTAGGGCGGCTTCAGGGTGCCGCCGCTGAAGTTGCTGGCGAACAGCGTCGCGGCATGCGCGGTGTCCCCGGCGGCGGCGGCGGCCACGATCGGCGGGGCGAGCCCCATGCTGAAGGTTCCGAGCCGCTCGGCACCCGTCGCCCGCACCCCGAAGTCGTAGTCGCCGCGCAGCAGCGCCGGTGACAGGGCCAGATCGAGCGAGGGCAGGAACAAAAGCGGCAGCGGACCGCCGCCGAAGTCCCCGCTGCGCCCGTAGACACTCGGGTCGAACGGCAGGTGGTGCGCACCGTCGGCGGCGAGCGGCACGTACATCCCCCGGGCGATGCGCTCCCACACCGGGTCAGGCCTCTCCCCGACCACCCTGGCCGCCTCGACCGCGATCTCGAGCGCCCGGGCCGCGGCGATGTTGGTGAAGGTGTCGTTGGGGATGTCGGTGTGCGACTCGGCGACCGAGTTCACGTGCAGGATCTCGTAGCGGTGCGCCTGCTCGTTGTAAGTCGAACGGCTCGCCCAGAAGCGCGCCACCTCGCGAATCACGGGCCAGCCGCTCCTGCGCAGCCACTCGCGGTCGCCGCTCGCCTGGTAGTACTGCCACTGGGCGATCGCGACGTCCGCGTTCACGTGGATCTCGCTCTCGCCCAGGACGTAGGCAAAGTGCGGCACCTGCTCGCTGCCGTTCTCGGGATCCGACTCCCACGGATACATCGCTCCCTGGTAGCCGTGCGCGCGCGCCCGCTGCTGTGCTGCCGCGAGCGTGCGGTAGCGAAAGTCGACCAGGGGCCGGGCGCGCTCGGGATGCAGCAGCAGCAGCGCCGGGAAGATCCACGTGTCGCTGTCCCAGAACACGTGGTTGGTATATCCGGGCGTGAGCGCGCACGCCCCGGTTGCCCAGGCGGTCCCGGCGGTCGAACTCGCCAGCAGGTAGTAAAGTTCGGAGTGCGCCACCTGCTGCGCCTGCGGATCGCCCTCGATCAGGATGTCCGCCTGCCACAGCGCATCCCACGCCGCGCGGTGGGCCGCCGCCAGGGGCTCGAAGCCGTCGCTGCGCGCGCCGCGCGCCAGCGCCAGGTCATCCTGTGCGCTGCCGCCCCAGCCCGCGCGCGACAGCGCCACGTACTTGGTGAACTCGTAGGTGTGACCGCGCTCGACCTTGATGCTGACGTCGAGGGCGAGGCGGTAGGCGTCGCGGTGCACCGTCACACTCGCCGGTGCGCCCTGCGGCAGCGCGACGGCCGCCGCCATGGCCATGGCGGGCCCCTGTTCCGCCTGCGCGTCGAGCCACAGCGATAACGTCGTGGTTTCGCCGGCGCTCTCGAGCACCTGCGTGTGCCCCGGGTACCAGATCGACTCCCGATCGGGGGTCGCGGGCGGCTGCGCGCGGAACGCGAAGCCGTTGGCGGCCAGCACCTCCTCCATTTCCGGGCCGGTCATGCGTCCGAGCGGGAAGCGCGGCGCGTGTGGCGCCCACAGCGTGAGCGCAAAGGACAGTCGCACCGTGTCATCGTAGTCGGGGGTGATCCGGAAGCGCGTGGCGGCGAGGTGCGGCGCGGCCTCACTCACCAGCGTGGTCGCCTCTACCCGGGTCTCGCGGTCGGCATCGACGTATCGATAGCTCGTCGTCAGAGTGGCGCCGCGCAGATCGAGGCTCTGGCGGTAGTCCCGGAAGTGGCGCGCACTGAGCGGCACGCGATTGAGCCACAGCTGGTTCGGTGCACCGGCGGCACTCGAGCTGAAATCGATGTCGGTCCACGAGGGCACGGCCGCCGGGCGCGACACGTCCCCGTCCGCATAGTCCATGAACGCGATGAGGTAGGCGCGGGTCGGCTCGGTACCGCGCGGCGCGGTCAGGGTCGACACGTAGCCATTGCCGAGGTAGCCGGGGAAATAGCCGGGCAGATCCTGGAGCCCCGCCGACAGCTCGAAGCCCGGATCGTCCGCGGCCCGCGTCGTCACGGCGGCGAGGAGCAACAGCACCGCTCCCACCGTGCGGGCGCGCTTTGGGTTCCTGATCGTCAAGCGGACCTCCCCAGTCGCAGACCACGATTGTAGCGTGGTGCCGCAGCCTCGCGGCTGCCGCTGCCGCCACGGCCGCGTTGCCGCCGCGCAGCCGAGCGCCCATCATCCCCGCATGAGACTCTCACGGCGCGACTTTGCCGCGCTGGGGCTCGGCGCCCTGGCCGCCGCGCGCCTGCCGCGGGTGCGGGCCGCTGCGAAGGTGCAGCCGGTGCTCACCGAGTTCGGCTACGGCGACGTGGCCCTCGACAGCGCGGCGCACCGGGCGCAGATCGAGAACACGCACGACGTCCTCATGAGCCTGAGCGAGGACAGCCTGCTCAGACCTTTCCGCCAGATGGCGGGACAGCCCGCGCCGGGCGAGGACCTGGGCGGCTGGTACAACTACGACCCCGACTTCGACTGGCACCGGGACGATGCGGGCTTTGCACCCGGTGCGACCTTCGGCCAGTGGGTGTCGGCGCTGGCGCGCTACCACGCCATGACCGGCTCAGAAGCGACCCGCGCCAAGGTGCTGCGCCTCAATCGCCTGTACGCCGCCACCATCAGCGAGGACTTCTACGAACGGAACCGCTTCCCCGCCTACTGCTACGACAAGCTGGTGCTGGGTCTCATCGACTCGCACAAGTTCGCGCACGACCCCGGCGCCTTGCGCCTGCTCGAGCGCACCACCGCGGCCGCCCTGCCGCATCTGCCACCCGGCGCCATCGATCGCGAGCTGCCGTGGCGGCCGGGCAAGGACCAGTCGTATCGCTGGGACGAGTCGTATACCAACCCCGAGAACCTGTTTCTCGCCTACCGGCGCGGCGCCGGCGCGCGCTATCGCGACCTGGCGGTGCGCTTCCTGGACGATCCCAGCTGGTTTGACCCGCTGGCGCGCGGCGACAACGTGCTGGCCGACAAGCACGCCTACAGCTACGTCAACTCCCTCAGCTCGGCCATGCAGGCCTACCTCACGCTCGGCAGCGACAAGCACCTGCGCGCCGCGCGCAACGCCTTCGACATGCTCAGCGCCCAGAGCTACCCGACCGGCGGCTGGGGCCCGGACGAGAAGCTCGTGGCACCGCAGAGCGACACCCTGTACGCGAGCCTCGCCGCCACCCACAACAGTTTCGAGACGCCGTGCGGTGCCTATGCGCACTTCAAGCTGACGCGTTATCTCTTGCGCGTCACGCGCGATGCGCGCTACGGCGACAGCATGGAGCGCGTCATGTACAACACGGTGCTGGGCGCCCGGCCGCTGCGCGCCGACGGCCACGCGTTCTACTACGCCGACTACCACAATGCCGGGCGCAAGGTGTACTCGAATCATCGCTTCCCGTGCTGTTCGGGCACCCTGCCGCAGGTGGCCACCGACTACGGCATCAACGCCTACCTGCACGACGGGCATGACCTCTACGTCAACCTGTACGTGCCCTCGCGGCTGCGCTGGCAGCGGCGCGGGGCGCGCGTGACGCTGCAGCAGCGCGGGGACTACCCCTTCGGCGATGCCGTCTCGCTGCGGGTCGGCACCTCGCGGCCGCACCACTTCACGGTCCACCTGCGCATCCCGGCCTGGGCGGGCGCGGCGCGCGTCACGGTGAATGGCCGGGCGTGGGACGGGGCCGCCGAGCCCGGCACCTTCGCCGCGCTCAGCCGCAGCTGGCGCGACGGCGACCGCATCGAGCTCGAGCTGCCGCGGCGCCCGCGGCTCGAGGCACTCGATACGCGCCATCCGGATACGGTGGCGCTGCTGGCGGGGCCGCTGGTGCTGTTCCCGATCCGCTCCGGCGCAGCGCCACGCGCGGGACAGCGCGCCGAGCTGCTGGCCGCCCGGCAGACGGCAGCGAAGCGCTGGGAGGCAGTGGTCGGCGGCGCGGCGGTGAGCCTCCTGCCGTACGTCGCGATCGATGAGGAAGCGTATTCGACCTTCCTCGCCGTCAGCGGGTAAGGGGCTGACGCGGCTAGATGTTCGAGTCCGGAAACGAGGCCTTACGCCGGTTCATGTAGTCGTTGAGCGCCTCATCGACCGCCGCATCGAGCGGCGGCGCCTCGTACTCGGCGAGCTGCTTCTTCCACAGCGCATTGGCGCGCTGGATCATGTCCTTGGCACCCTCCGCCTCCCACTGCTCGACGCTGTTGTTATCCGCCAGCGGTGAACGGTAGAACGCGGTCTGGAAGTTGGCCTGGGTGTGCGCGCAGCCGAGGAAGTGCTTGCCGGGGCCGACCTCGCGGATGGCATCGAGCGCCTGGCCGTTCTCCGACAGGTCCACCCCCGCGAGCAGCGTATGCATCATGCCGGCCTGGTCGGCGTCCATGACGAACTTCTCGTAGCCCATCGACAGGCCGCCCTCGAGCCAGCCGGCGGTGTGCAGCACGAAGTTGACCCCGCCGAGGCAGGTCGGGAGCAGCGTGTTGGCGGACTCGTAGGCGGCCTGGGCATCGGGGATCTTGGCGGCGCATAGCGCCCCGCCGGAGCGGAACGGCACGCCGAGGCGCCGGGCGAGGGCCGCCATGACGTACAGCACCAGCGCCGGCTCGGGCGTGCCGAAGGTCGGCGCGCCGGACTGCATCGACAGCGACGAGGCGAAGCTGCCCAGGATTACCGGAGCGCCAGGGTTCACCAGCTGCGCGAGCGCCATGCCGGCCAGCGCCTCGGCGAGCGTCTGCGCGGCGGTGCCGGCCACGGTCACCGGCGACATGGCACCGGCGAGGATGAAGGGCGTGACGATCGTGGCCTGATTGGCGCGCGCGTAGGTCTTCAGCGCCCCCAGCATGGTCGCATCCCAGGTCAGGGGCGAGTTGGCGTTGATGAGGCTCGTGATGCAGGTGCGTGGCTTGCCGGTGGCCGGATCCACGAAGTTGTCGCCGAACAGGATGCGGGTCATCTCGACGGTGTCGCGCGCCCGGTCCGGGTGGGTGACCGAGCCCATGTAGGGCTTGTCACTGTATTTCATGTGCGCGTACACCATGTCGAAGTGCCGTTTGTTCACCGGCAGATCGACCGGCTCGCAGATGGTGCCGCCGGAGTGGTGCAGCGACGTCGCCATGTAGGCGAGCTTCACGAAGTTGCGGAAGTCCTCGATGCGCGCGTAGCGGCGACCCTCGTCGAGGTTGCGCACGAACGGCGAGCCATACGCCGGTGCGAACACCGTGCGGTTGCCGCCGATGACGACGTTATGGGCCGGATTGCGCGCGTACTGGGTGAATTCCCTGGGGGCCGAGCGCTGTACGATGCTGCGACACATGCCGCGGGCATAGCGCACGCGCTCGCCCTGCACGTCGGCACCGGCCTCCTTCCAGATCTGCAGCGACTCCGGATCGTCGCGGAAATCGATGCCGATCTCCTCCAGGATGGTGTCGGCGTTGTGCTCGAGCAGCGCGAGCCCCTCCTCGCCCAGCACTTCGTAGTAGGGAATCTTGCGGGTGATGAACGGGACGAAGGCCTGGCTGCGCGCGGTGCGCGCCGCGATTTTGGCGTCGCGGCCACTGGGGCGGCGCGCGCGCGCCGGCGGGCTGGCCTGGGGCTGCTGGTCCATGACATTCACCTGAGCGATTACACGCGTCGCGGACGCGCCCAATGCCCATTATGGCCGCGCCGCGCGTGCCCCAACTGGTCAAATTGCGGCATGCACTTCTCCGCCTGCGCCACCTGCGGCCGCCGGTCGCTAGGGCGCGGCCGCTACCGGCAATTCGATGAAGCTCGCGCTGTCGCCGGCGTGGAACACGCGCTGCGTGGCCTTGCGGTAGCCGGCCGGACGAGCGAAGAAGATGTTGTCCACGTAGGTCTGCGGGTTGCGGTCGTAGAGCGGAAACCAGCTCGACTGGATCTGCACCATAATGCGGTGCCCGGGCAGGAACACGTGGTTCACGTGCGGCAGCGCGAAGCGGTAGCTCTGCACCTTGCCGGCCGGAATGGGGCTGGGGTGCGCGAGGCTGTCGCGGTAACGGCCGCGGAAGATGTCCATGCCGATCGGCAGCTGGTAGCCGCCCAGCGGCGGATCCGACGGCACCTCGTCGGGGTACACGTCGATGAGCTTGACCACCCAGTCGCTGTCGCTGCCGCTGGTCGAAGCGAACAGGTTGACCAGCGGCGCCCCGCCCAGGTGCAGCGGCTCGGTCAGCACCGGCGTCACGTACGTGAGCACGTCGGTGCGATCGGCTACCGCGCGCTGATCGGTGACTAGCCAGCGCTGCCAGGCGAGCCGGTCCTCGAAGTGCACCGGGCGCGGAATGTAGGGCACGGGCTTGGCCGGATCCGAGACGTACTCGTCGTAGGGGCTCGCGCCGCGCGCCGGGGCACTGAACCCCAGGGCAAAGCCCGCCTGCAGGTACAGGCGCCGCGGTTGCGCGGGGCAGCCCGCCGCACAGGACAGCGGCCAGGCGTTCAGTCGCCGCCACGCATTGGTGCCGGTCTCGAACACGAACACCGGCGGAGTATCGGCGCGCGGCGCTCCATCCTTCAGATGCGCGGCGAGGAACGGCTCCATGACGTCGCGTCGGAACTGCAGCGCGGTGTTGCCTTCGAACTTGAGCGGGCCGAGCTCGGTGCCGTCGTAGTTCACGCCGCTGTGCCGCCACGGCCCCAGCACCAGGAAATTCCTGTCGTTGCCCGTGTCCTTGGGCTCGGTGGCGAGGTAGGTGTGGATGCCGCCGTACATGTCCTCCTGGTCCCACAGGCTGGTCACGTACATGGTCGGCACCTTGAGGGGGGCGCGCGCGAGGATCTGGTCCAGCGCCTGCTCGCTCCAGAACTGATCGTAAGCCGGGTGCTCGGTGAGCTTGGCAAAGAACGGCAGTGCGTCGATGCCGAAGCGGTGCGCGAAGTCCCCGGCCGAGCCGCTGGCGAGGAACAGCTCGTAGTCGTCATAGGCGCCGCGGGCGATGTGCTTGCCCTCGGCGCGTTCCGTGGTCTGGCCGTACAGGTAGTCGAAATTGGTCTGGCGGAAGGCGCCGTTGTGGAACCAGTCGTCGCCCTTCCACCCGTCCACCATCGGGCTCATGGGCACCGCCGCCTGCAGCGCCGGGTGCGGGTTGACGAGCGCCATGAGCACCGTGAATCCCTCGTAGGAGGAGCCGATCATGCCGACCTTGCCGTTCGACTCCGGCACGTTCTTCACCAGCCAGTCGATGGTGTCGTAGGCATCGGTGGAGTGATCCACCGTGGTCGCATTCAGCGGCCCGCGCAGCGGCCGCGTCATCACGTAGTCGCCCTCCGAACCGTACTTGCCGCGCACGTCCTGGAACACGCGGATGTAGCCCTTGGGCACCAGCATCTCGTCCCCCATGGACAGGCTGGCGAGCATGTGCGGGCTCGCGAAGCGTTCGGCACGGCCCGAGGCGTTGTACGGCGTGCGCGTCAGGATCATGGGCGCGTGCTGTGCCCCGCGCGGCAGCACGATGACGGTGTGGAGCTTCACGCCATCGCGCATCGGGATCATGACTTCGCGCCTGACGTAGTCCCATTGGCCCGTGGGGATGGCGAAGGTGGGCGGAACGTCCGGCTGCATGGGTGGCGTGTCGGCCGCAGCGGCCCCGACCGCCAGCCACCCGGTCAGTGCCAGGACGGCAGGCACCACAGCGTCACGCATCGGCAGCTCCCTCGACGACCGCGACCCGCGCGGCGGCGCAAGCCTAGCAGATGTCGGCGGCGCGATGCGGGTGCCGCTCGAGGATGGGCGCGGCCGGGGCGGCGCGTTAGGATGCGTCATGGACGGCGCGGATATCGTCACGGCCCTGCGCGCAGTGCTCCCCGAGGACTGCCTGTTGACGCGCGAGGAGGAACGCCGCCCCTACGAGTGCGACGGTCTCACCGCGTTCCGGCGCCTGCCCCAGCTCGTGGCGCTGCCGCGCACCGACGAGCAGGTGCGACAGGTACTCATCACCTGCAACCGTCTGGGGGTACCGCTGGTGGCACGCGGCTCGGGCACGGGCCTGTCGGGCGGCGCCACGCCCCACGAGCAGGGTGTGCTGCTCTCCTGCGCCCGCATGAACCGCATTCTCGACATCGATCCGCTCGCGCGCGTGGCGCGCGTCGAGCCCGGGGTGGCGAACCTCAGGATCTCGGACGCCGCCGCGGCGCATGGCCTCTACTACGCCCCCGATCCCTCCTCCCAGGTCGCCTGCTCGATCGGCGGCAATGTCGCGGAAAACTCAGGCGGCGTGCACTGCCTCAAGTACGGGCTCACCGTGCACAACGTGCTGGCGGTGCGCGGCTACACCATCGCCGGCGAACGCCTCGAACTGGGCAGCCGCGCCGGCGATGCCCCCGGGCTCGACCTGCTGGCCCTCACGATTGGCTCCGAGGGCCTCTTGATGATCGTCACGGAAGTGACGGTGAAGCTGATTCCGCGGCCGCCGTGCGCACGTCTGGTCATGGCCTCGTTCGCCGACGTGCATGGTGCCGGGGATGCCGTGGCGGCCGTGATCGGCGCCGGCATCATTCCCGCGGCCCTGGAGATGATGGACCGCAAGGCCACCGCGGCCGTGGAGCCATTCGTGCAGGCCGGCTACGACCTGAGCGCGGCCGCGATCCTGCTGGTGGAGTCGGACGGCACGCAAGAGGAGGTTGCGGAGCAGGTGGCCGAAATCGAGCGCGTGCTGAAGGGCTGCGGCGCCACGTCGCTGCGCGTGTCGGGCTCCGAGGCCGAGCGGCTGCGCTTCTGGTCGGGCCGCAAGAACGCCTTTCCGGCCGCCGGGCGCATCTCGCCCGACTACTACTGCATGGACGGCACCCTGCCGCGCCGGCACGTGGGGCGGGTACTGGAGGCGATCGGCGAGATGGAGACGCGCTATGGCCTGGGATGCATGAACGTGTTCCACGCCGGCGACGGCAACCTGCACCCGGTGATCCTGTTCGACGCCAACGAGCCGGGCTCCTGGGAGCGCGCCGACCGCTTCGGGGCGGAGATCCTCGAACTGTGCGTTGAGCTCGGCGGCACCATCACCGGCGAGCACGGCGTCGGGGTCGAAAAGCTCAACTCGATGTGCGTGCAGTTCTCCCCTGCCGAGCGCGCCGCCTTTGCCGCCGTCAAGGAAGCCTTTGATCCCGCCGGTCTGCTCAATCCCGGCAAGCTCATTCCCACGCTCGTGCGCTGCGCCGAGTACGGACGCATGCGCGTGCATCACGGCCAGCTCGGCCATCCCGAGCTGCCGCGCTTCTGAGCGGGTGATGGTCGCCAGCGCCGACGACGCCACCCTCGCAGAGCTCGGCGAGCGCGTGCGCGCCGCCGCCCGGGCGCGCAGCCCGCTGCGCCTGCGGGGCTCGGGCGGCAAGGACTTCTACGGCGAGGCGCTCGCGGGCGAAGTGCTCGAGCTTGGTGCCTGGCGCGGCATCGTCGACTACGAGCCCTCAGAGCTCGTGGTGACGGCGCGCAGTGGCACGCCGCTGGCCGAGCTCGAGGGCGCGCTCGCCGAGCGTGATCAGTTCCTGGCCTTCGAGCCGCCCGCCTTCGGGCCCGGGACCACGCTCGGCGGCGTGATCGCCGCCGGCCTCTCCGGGCCGCGGCGCATGTACGCCGGCGCGGCGCGCGACTTCGTGCTGGGTACGCGCCTGCTCACCGGCAGCGGCGAGCGGCTGCGCTTCGGCGGCCAGGTGATGAAGAATGTCGCCGGCTTCGATGTCTCGCGCCTGTTGTGTGGCTCGCTCGGGATCCTCGGCATCATCACCGAGGTGTCGCTCAAGGTGCTGCCGCGGCCGCGCGCCGAGGCAACCCTGCGCCTCGAGCTGCCGGCACCCGCCGCGGTTGCAGCCTTCAACCAGTGGGCGGCCGAGCCCGTGCCGCTGTCGGCAGCGGCCTGGTGGCAGGGACAGGCCTGGGTGCGCCTGTCGGGTGCGGAGCCGGCGGTACGCGCCGCACGCGCGCACATCGGCGGCGACCTCATCGAGGCGACGCGCGCCGAGGAGTGGTGGGCAGGCGTGCGTCACTGCCGCCATCCACTATTCTCGCAGCCGGACATCTGGCGCGTCTCCGTGCCGGCCACCGCCCAGCCGCTGCCGCTGCCCGGAGAGCCATTGATCGACTGGGGTGGCACGGTGCGCTGGTACGCAGCATCACTCGACCCGGCGACGGTACGTGCCGCGGCTGAGGCAGCCGGCGGCACTGCCCTGTGCTGGCGCGGCAGCGCCCCGCAGGGGCGCTTTCACCCCCTGACACCGCCCGTGGCGGAGCTGCACCGTCGCCTCAAAGCACGCTTCGATCCGGCGGGTATCTTTAATCCCGGGCGCCTGCTCGCCGGTCTGTAGATGCGTCGGCCTCAGCGCGCTTCCGCTGCGTGGGCGTGCGCCATCTCGATGAGACTGTTGAAGCGGAAATCGTAATCCGGTGTACCCACCGGCGGCACGGTCGCGCCCCACCCGCGCTGCTCGTGCCGGCGGTCGATCCAGGCGGAGCGCAGTCCAGCGGCCTGCGCCGGGGCATGGTCGTGATACAGGCTCTGCGCCGTGTGCAGAATGTCGCCGCGGCCGTGGCCAAGCCGCGCCACGGCCTCCACCACATAGCGGAAGTTGCGCGGGTCGGGCTTGTAGGAGCCGATATCCTGCGCCGTGCAGACCGCATCGAACTCGACGCCGAGGCGGCGGTTGCTGGCGGCGAAGCTGGTGCGGTCGACGTTGGAGAGAATCACCAGCTTGTAGTAACGCTTGAGGTACTGCAGTGCCTCGGCGCTGTCCGGAAAGGCCGGCCACTGCGGCACCGAGTCACCGAAGATCTGATGTGCCGCCTCCGGCACGCTCACCAGCCATTGACGCGCCAGACGCCGGTGCACCTCGGCCAGCAGCTGCGGGTAGAGCATCGCGGGCGTAGCCGCCTGTTGCGCGGCCTCGTGCTGCGCGAACTGCGCCAGTACCTCCGCGCGCGCGGCGCTGAAGCGCGCGACCTGCAGCAGCGGCTGCAGGGCACTGTACAGCCCGCTCTCCCAGTCGATGAGCGTGCCGTAGCAGTCGAAGGTCAGCACCTTGAAATCGGCTAGCTTCATGCCCGTGCCTGGTTTACAGGTGGATGACCCCGCGGCCGAGCTCGATGACTTCGCCGCTGACGAAGATCTGGCGCCCGCCGTCCACCGCCAGGCGCAGCGACGAGGGACGGCCCGTGTACTCGCCCTGCGCGATGTCGAACTCGCACGGCAGTGTGCGCCCGGTCGCGAGGCACCAGCCGCCGAGGTTGGCGGTCGCCGAGCCGGTCGCGGGGTCTTCGAGCACCGCGCTGCCCTTGGGGAAGAAGAAGCGCGCAATCAGCCCGCTGCCGGCCGGCGCGAACACATAGGCCATGCTCTGGCCCTCAGTGCTGGCGAACTGCGCCAGCAGCTCACCGCGCACCCGCACGCGGCGCACCGCCTCCTCGCTGCGCAGCGGCACGATCATCTGCTCGTGCCCGACGCTCACCCACAGCGGCCGCTCGCCGATATCCTGTACCTCCAGGCCGAGCATCGCGGCGAGCGTCAGGCGCGGCTCGACCACCTCGCGCCAGCGCGGATTTCCGGCCTGCAGCGTCCAGCGATCGGCGCTGGCGCGCACCGGCACGATGCCGGCCCGCATCTCCAGCGTCAGGCGGTCCCCGCCGAGCCCGAGCGCGCGGCAGACGTGCGCGGTACCGAGCACCGGGTGCCCGGCGAACGGCATCTCGAACGTCGGGGTGTAGATGCGCACGCAGGCACTGGCACGCTCGGAGGGCAGGATGAAGGTGGTCTCGGACAGATTGAACTGCAGCGCCAGCGCCTGCATGCTGGCGTCATCCAGGCCCTGCGCGCGCTCAAAGACGCACAGCGGATTGCCGCTGAGCGTCGTGCGCCCCTGCGTGAACACGTTCAGGATACGATAAGCGTAGGCCGCCATTGCGCGCGGATTCTATCCCACGCCGGAACCGCCACGATCATGACCGAACTGCTTTTTCGGACCGATGCCTACCTGAAGACCGCCAGCGCCCGCGTGGTCGCGGTCGGCGAACGCGGCATCGAGCTCGACCGCACGCTGTTTTATCCGCTCGGCGGGGGCCAGGCCGGCGACAGCGGCTGGCTGGTGCGTGCCAGCGGAGAACGGCTGCCGGTCACCGACACCCGCAAGGGCGACGGACCTGATCGGGTGTTGCACGTACCCGCAGCGGGTGCGACGCTCCCCGAACCGGGTGAGACGCTGACGCTCGAGCTCGACTGGCCACGGCGCTACAGCCTCATGCGCCTGCACACCGCGCTGCACCTGCTGTCGTGCGTGATCACCGCCCCGGTGACCGGCGGTAACATCGTCCCCGACAAGGGACGGCTCGACTTCGACATCGAGCTCAGCCAGCTGAATGCGGCGCACATCGAGCGCGAGACCAACGCGCTCATTGGCGCAGGTGCCGCCACGCAGACCGTATGGATCACGGACGCGGAGCTCGAGGCGCAGCCCGAGCTGGTGAAGACCATGAGCGTGCAGCCGCCGCGTGGTGCCGGCCGCGTGCGGCTGCTGCGCATCCCCGGCATCGACCTGCAGCCCTGCGGCGGCACGCACGTGGCGAACATCGCCGAAATCGGCGCGATCCGTGTGCTCAAGATCCGCAGCGAGGGCAAGCACAACAAGCGCGTAGAGGTCGCGCTCAGCGGAAGCGGCTGACCTCCAGGCCGTTGCCGACGTCCAGCAGCACCGAGGTCATGTCGGCGGCGGTGAGCACGCGCTGCCGATAGGCCTTGGCATGCGCGCGGGCGCTGGCCGGCTGCAGCATGTTGTCGGCGACGACGATCGCGCCCTGCGCCAGCTTGGGGTGCAGCAGGTCGAACACCGGCACGTACAGGTCCTTCCACAGATCGATGAGCACGAAGTCGAACGGCCCGGGCAGCGCCGCCAGTCCGGCCAGTGCATCGCCGACCCTGAATTCGACGTACCCCTCGAGTCCGGCGCGCGCCAGCTGCTGGCGTGCGTACTCGGCCTTGGGTCGCTGCAGCTCGAGCGACACCACCTTGCCGTCGATGGCGCGTGCGGCCTCCGCCAGCCAGGTCGTGGAATAGCCGTAGGAGCTGCCGACTTCGAGAATGCGGCGCGCCTCGGCCTCCCTCACGAGCAGATTGATGAGCGTGCCGGCGGCGTGACCGACCGGCAGCAGCATCTCGTCGCGGCGGCGCATGACCTCCTCGTCCGACAGGGTCGCCAGCACCTGTGACTCGCGCTTGGCCCGCGCCTCGTATTCCTCCAGCACCGTCGCTACTGCCTTGTCCACCCCGCCCCCTCTCAGGCCGCTCCGGAAAAGTATTCCTGCAGCGACGCCACCCCGAGGCGCTTGGCCTCGAACAGGCTCTCCAGGTGCTCGCGCGAGTTGACCAGACCGCGGGCGCGCAGGATCCCCTTCTCATCCAGCAGCGCCGCAAACGGCAGGCGGCTCACCTGGAAGGCAAGTCCGAGCGCCGTCGACACCACGTACGGAATGCCGTCGAGTCCCTGGGTGCGCACGAACTCGCGCTGCGCGCCGGCATCACCGTCGCTCGCCAGGATCACGTCCATCCAGCCGCGCTCGTCCTTGCGGCTGGACTTCACCGCCGGCAGCAGCGTCTTGCATACCGGGCAGGTCGGCGAGACGAACAGCAGCAGCGTGCTGCGCCCGTCGGCACGCGCCGCACCCACCTGGTGCGCGGCGCCCTCGAGGTCGGCGACCTGCATGACCGGCGCCGGTTCGCCGACAGCCAGCCCCTTGCTGAGCATGAGCGCGCCGGCCGGAGCGATGCGTTCGTGCAGCACACCGAGCTGGCGCACCAGCGCCAGCACGACCGCCGCCAGCGTCAGCACCAGGGCCCAGAGCACGATGTTGGAGATCGCGAGCGCCGTCACCTCGTCCCCCGCAGCAGCGCCACTTGCGGCGCCACGCGCCCGAGCAGCCGGTCGAGACTCATATATAAGAGCGCCACCACCGCCGTTCCCGCCCCGACCGTGAGCGCGTCCGCGGTTTCCAGGGGGCGTGCGCTCCATGGCAAGAGCAGCGCCGCGAGCAGGGCGGCGAGCGCCAGGTTGCGCCACACCATCCAGGATGCGATGGGGCGACGCTCCAGTGGTCCGCCGCAGCCGCACGCGAGATCACGCCGCCCGCGCTGCAGGTTCACGCCGATGGCCGCGGCGTACAGGAGCAGCAGCGCGCTGCCCGCCGCGCTCGCCGCTGCGCGCCGCTCGCCCAGCAGCACACCCGCCGCGACGGCGAGCTCCAGCAGCGGCAGGAGCCACGCCAGCCGTGCTGCGCCCGCCGGCAACAGCTCGTAGGCCGCGAATGCGTCGGCAAATCCCGCCAGGTCACGCAGTTTATGTATAGCCGCGCTCGCGAACAGCAGCGCGAAGGCTGCCGCGAGCAAGTTGCCAAGTGCCGGGTCCATCATGGGGAGGCCATCATAAACCCGTGTAGTATCGGCAGCATCCCCGCGGCCGCGAATGGATCTTGCCATGACCGCCCTGACTCTCACTGACAGCGAATTCCGCGCCCTGGCCGCGCAGATCACGGACTTAGCCGCCGGCTACCTCGCCGGGCTGGACGGCGCACGCGCTTATCCGCAGGTGAGCGGTACCGAGGTGGCACACACCTTCGCCGAGGCGCTGCCCGAGACCGGCCTCGGCGCGGCGGCCCTCGGAGCTCTGGGGGCGGTGCTGGAGCGCTCGCGTGCACCCACCGGCCGCTTCTATGGCTATGTGTTAGGTTCCGGCGAGCCGGTGGCCGCGCTCGCCGACCTGCTGGCCAGTGTGCTCAACCAGAACGTCACCGCCTGGCGCTCGGCGCCCGCGGCCGTGACCATCGAGCGTCAGGTGGTGCAGGGACTCGCCGCGGCCATCGGCTGTGCCGGTTTCAGCGGCAGCCTGTGCGGCGGCGGCTCCCTGGCCAACCTCATGGGGCTCGCCATGGCGCGCGAGGCACGCCTTCCGGCCAACGAGCACGGCGCGCGCCCCGGGGTGGTGTACGCCTCCTCTGAAGTTCACATGTCGATCCCCAAGGCCATGGGGCTGCTGGGACTCGGGCGCACCAACCTGCGCATGCTGCCCGCTGATGCCGACTTCCGCCTGCCGCTGGAGGCACTGCGCGAGGCGGTGCAGTCCGACCGCGCCGCCGGGCTCGAACCGCTCGCGGTGGTGGCCAGCGCCGGCACCGTCAACACCGGCAGCATCGACCCGCTGCCGGAGATCGGCGCGTTGTGCCGCGAGCAGGGTCTGTGGCTGCACGTCGACGGCGCCTACGGCGCCCTGGCGGCACTCGCCGTGCCGGAGCGCTTCGCGGGCTTAAGCAGCGCCGACTCGCTATCGCTCGATGCCCACAAGTGGCTGTATCAGCCGCTCGACTGCGGCATGCTGCTGTTCCGCGACACGACCGCCGCGCGCGCCGCGTTTTCGTTCACCGGCGACTACGCCAAGTCACTGAGCGTCGACCCGCTCGAGTCATTCGCGTATTTCGATGAGTCGCTGGAGCTGTCGCGACGCTTCCGCGCACTGAAGCTGTGGCTGTCGCTGCGCTACCACGGCCTGCAGGCGTTCCGCGAGGCGATCCGTGCCGACCTGAGCCACGCGCAGCAGCTGGCGCGGCACGTCGCTGAGAGCGGGGAGCTCGAGCTGCTGGCGCCGATCGCGCTCAGTGCGGTCTGCTTCCGCCATCGGCACGGCGGCGAGGCAGTGCAGGGCGACCGGCTGAATGCGGCGATTCTCGGGCGGCTCGTCGAGCGCGGGCGCGTCTACCTCTCCAATGCCACGCTGCACGAGCGCTTTGCGCTGCGTGCCTGCTTCGTGAACCATCGCACCACGGCGGAGGACGTCGCGCAGATCGTGCCCGAGGTGGTCGAGGCGGCGCGCGAGGTCGCACCGCTGCTGTAGCGGCGCGGCGCTCTCAGCGCGCTGCCGGGCGCAGGTCCTCCTCCCAGAATTCGTGCGGGCGGCGCGCGCCGTCCGCGCCGCGCGCCGCTTCCAGCTGCCGCAGTTCGACGCGGCGGATCTTGCCGGATATCGTCTTGGGCAGGGCGGCGAACTCGAGCCGGCGGATGCGCTGGTACGGCGAGACGCGCTCGCGCACGTGCTGCAGGATGGCGGCAGCGGCGGCGGCATCCGGCGCGCGGCCGGCGACCAGCACCACGAACGCCTTCGGCACCGCGAGCCGCAGCGGGTCCGGACTCGGTACCACCGCCGCCTCCACGACCCACTCGTGCTCGATCAGCACGCTCTCGAGCTCGAACGGGCTGATGCGGTAGTCGGACGACTTGAATACGTCGTCCATGCGGCCGACGTAGGTGAGGTAGCCGTCGGAATCGCGGCTGGCGACATCGCCGGTATGGTAGTAGCCGCCCGCCATGGCCTCGGCGTTGCGCTGCGGATCGTCGAGGTAGCCCTGCATCAGCGCCAGCGGGCGCTGCGCGAGCTCGATGCAGATCTCGCCCTCCTGCGCCGGCTGGCCGTGGATGTCGATCAGGGCCACCGGGCAGCCCGGTAGCGGACGGCCCATCGAGCCGGGCTTCACCGGCTGCCCGGGCGGGTTGCCCACCTGCGCCGTGGTCTCGGTCTGCCCGAAACCGTCGCGGATGGTGAGCCCCCAGGCCTCGCGCACCTGGGCGATGACCTCGGGATTGAGCGGCTCGCCGGCGCTGACCGCCTCGCGCAGATGCACGCGCCACTCGCGCAGATTGTGCTGGATCAGCATGCGCCACACGGTCGGCGGCGCGCAGAAAGTCGTCACGCGGCAGCGCACCAGCTGGCTGAGCAGCGCGCGCGCATCGAAGCGCTCGTAGTGGTACGCCAGGACGCAGGCCTGGGCGTTCCAGGGAGCGAAGAAGCTCGACCAGGCGTGCTTGGCCCAGCCGGGCGAACTCAGGTTCAGGTGCACGTCGCCGGGCCGCAGGCCGAGCCAGTACATGGTGGTGAGGTGCCCGACCGGGTAGCTCACGTGGCTGTGCGCGACGAGCTTCGGGCGCGCCGTAGTGCCCGAGGTGAAGTACAGGAGCATGAGGTCCCCGGCACGCGTCGCGGCGGCGGCTCCGTCCGCCGGCGCCGTCATCGAGTCGGCGTAGTCCAGCCAGCCCGCGGTGGGCGCCCCGGCCGCGATGCGCAATGGCGCGCCCGCGAGGCCGGCAAAGCGCCCGGTCAGCGCCGCCTCGGTGATCACGGCCCTGACCCGGCCGCGCTCGAGGCGATCGGTGAGGTCGGAGCGCTCGAGCAGCGTGCTGGCCGGAATCACCACCGCGCCGAGGCGGATGGCGGCGAGCATGGTCTCCCACAGCGGCACGCAGTTCGGCAGCATGAGCAGCACGCGGTCGCCGGCCTGCAGCCCGTGGCCGGCGAAGAAATTCGCCAGCTGCGCGGCACGGCGCGCCAGCTCGGCGAAGGACAGCTCCTGATCGGTGCCGGCGTCATCGACCAGGCGCAGCGCCGGCGCGGCATTGCCGGCGGCAATCACCTCGAAGTAGTCGCGCACCCAGTTGAACTCGCCGAACTCCGGCCAGCGGAACCCCTGCTGTGCCGCGGCCAGGTCCGCGCGTGTCTGCAGCAGCGCATCGCGCAGCTCGATGAAGCGGTTGCTCATGGGCGGCCCCACCCTGCAAAAGCGGCGTCGATGAGCTTAACACCGCCGCCTGCTAGTATCCCGGCATGACTCCGGCGCGTCTCGAGGCGTTCACCGACGGTGTGGTCGCCATCATCATCACCATCATGGTGCTGGAGCTGCGCGTGCCGCACGGCAGCGACCTGGCGGCGCTGCGCGAGGGCGTGCCGCTGCTGCTGGCGTACGTGCTCAGCTACGTCAATGTCGGCATCTTCTGGAATAACCATCATCACATGCTGCACGTCACCGAGCGCATCGATGGCAGCGTGCTGTGGGCCAACCTCGCACTGCTGTTCTGGCTGTCGCTGGTGCCGTTCGTGATCCGCTGGCTCGACGAAGCCGGCTTCGCGCCGCTGCCGACCGCCGCGTACGGCGTGGTGCTGGCCGGTGCCGCCGTGTCCTACGTCGTGCTCGAGTGGCGCATCGTCGCAGTGAACGGCCGCAACTCGCGCCTTGCGGTGGCGGTCGGCAATGACTTCAAGGGCAACCTGTCTCTGGCGCTGTACGTCGCAGCCGTCGCCCTCGCCTTCGTACGCCCGTGGCTGTCGATTGCGGTCTATGTCGCGGTGGCGCTGCTGTGGCTGGTACCGGACCGGCGCATCGAGGCGCTGGTGAAGCGGGCGCTGCCATGAGCGGCGGTGCCACGGTCAGGGCGGTCAGCGGTGCGAGCCCCTGGCTGGTGACGCTGCGCGATGAGCTCGGTCACGAGTGGCTCGCCGACGAGCCGCCGGCCAATGGCGGCGGCGAGCGCGGGCCGACGCCGCACCAGCTGCTGCTGTCGAGCCTCGGGGCCTGCACGGTCATGACGCTGCGCATGTATGCGGCGCGCAAGGACTGGCAACTGCGCGCGGTTGAGGTCGAGCTGCGCTTCAACCCGCATGGCCCGCCGCCCGGGGACGGCTCGCTCATCGAGCGACGCATCACCCTGGAGGGCACGCTCGATGCAGAGCAGCGGGCGCGGCTGCTCGAGCTGGCCAACAAGTGCCCGATCCACCGGGTGCTGACCGGCGAGGTGCACATCGCAACCTCGCTCACCCCGCCGCCATGAGCACCGGTACCGAACGCATCGAGTGCCGGACGGCGGAAGTCGGCGACGGGCTCATCATCCGCCGGGCGCTGCCGAACCGTCGCCGGCGCACGGTCGGCGCCTGGTGCTTCTTCGATCATGCCGGGCCGGTAGCGGTCAGCGCGGGCGGCCTGCACGTCGGACCGCACCCGCACATCGGGCTGCAGACGTTCACCTGGATGATCGAGGGGGCCGTGACCCATCGCGACAGCCTCGGCAACGAGCAGCTCATCACGCCGGGGCAGGTCAACATCATGACCGCCGGCGCCGGTATCGCCCATTCCGAGGACAGCGCCGACGGGCCAGGTGCGGCACCGCGCCTGCACGCGGCGCAGCTGTGGATCGCCCTGCCCGATGCCGAGCGGCACCGCGCTCCGGCCTTCCGCAATCATCCGCAGCTGCCGCGGCTCGAGCTCGGTGGGTTCGGCGTGCGCGTGCTGGCCGGCAGCGTCGCCGGCCGCGCCTCGCCGGTGGAGGTCTACTCCCCGCTGATGGCGGCTGACCTCTCGGCGGGCGCCGCGGCGGCGGCCGAGTTGCCGTTGACCGCGGCATTCGAGCACGCCGCGCTGGTGCTCGAAGGGGCCGCGGAGGTGGCCGGCGAGGCCCTGTTGCCCGGCACGCTCCTGTATCTGGCGCCCGGTCGCGCACAGCTGGCGATCACCTGCCAGGCCGCGGCGCGCCTGCTGGTCATCGGCGGTGTGCCGTTCGCCGAGGAAGTGCTGCTGTGGTGGAACTTCGTCGCCCGCAACGCCGAAGAAATGGCCGCCGCCACCGATGACTGGAATGCCGGAAGGCGCTTCGGCGCCGTGCACGGCAGCCCGTCGGCGCCGCTGCGCGCGCCGGCCCTGTCGGGCCTGAACCTGCGCGCCTAGGACCCGGGCCGCGCGCCGGGCGCGAGCGTGACTGCCGGCAGCTGCGGCAGCTGGCACCGGAAGCGCAACGCGCTCACCAGGGGCTGGTGGTAGTCGTGAGCGGCGTCGGTGTTGAGCACCTGGGCCGCGCCGTTGCGCACACACAGCTGCGGCGCCGCCCCGGGCGAGGCCGCGCCTGCGGCCCCCTGCCCGTCCCAGACGATGTCGGGCAGCGGCTGCTTGCCGCCCGCGAGCGCTGCGCGCAGCGCCTTGAACGGCTCGGCCGCGGGAGCATTGCCACCGCCCGCGAAGCGGTTGTCGTGGACGAAGATCGCCGTCGGGTAGGCATCAAAGCCCGGCGCCGCGGCGCCGGCCGCGACCAGCAGGTTGGCGGTCTCGTTGTAGGCAATGTCGTTGTCGAAGATCTCCACCTGGCTCACGGCGCGCAGTGCGATCCCGACCCCGCTCGGCACGGCCGCGGCAGCGGCGCTGCCCGCGGCCGTGAGATTGTTCTGGTAGATGCGGTTACCGAAGATGCGCACCGCATACCCGGGCGGCGCCACCCCCGCTGCGCTGGTAACGAGGAGGCCGACGCCGTTGCCGGTAACGATGCTGGCGGAGACATCGGCGGCGGCGGTATTGGCGAGGCCGATGCCGGCGGAGTTTTGCTCGACGTGGCAGCGCCGCACGATGACGTTGCGCGCCTGGCTCACGGCGATGCCGGTGCCGGCGGCAGAATAGGCCGCCGAATCCTCGAGCAGCAGGTTGTGCACGCCCTCGGCGCGGATGCCGTCGGCGCCTGCGGCCGCGGCCGGGTGATTCCAGGCGACGCGCACGCCGCGAACGCTGACATCGCGGCCACCGCTGATCACCAGGCCGTCGCTGCGCGTGTCCTCGATCGACAGGTTCTCGATGCGCACGTCGTTGCCGGTCACGACCAGGCCGGCCGAACCGGCCGCGGCATCCGCAAAGGACAGGGTGCTGCTCTCGGTCCCGGTGCCGCGCACGGTCACGCCGCTGGCGCGCAGGGTAAGGGTGTGCCGCAGCGGGTGCGTGCCGAGCGGGATCGCGATCACACTGCCCGGTGCGGCGCGCTGCAGCTGCTCC
>Ga0070732_10000370_pt1 | contig 29693 bp, 25 predicted proteins | sample Coa_R1_5_FD_66449 | JGI IMG/M metagenome (GOLD analysis project Ga0070732, IMG submission 66449) | Surface soil microbial communities from Centralia Pennsylvania, which are recovering from an underground coalmine fire - Coalmine... | ecosystem: Environmental > Terrestrial > Soil > Unclassified ... | reverse complement strand
GCATTTGCGTCGTGCACTCTGTGGGCCGCCACGCGCGAGCCGCCCGCTCAGGACAAGGGGCCCGAGGCCGAGCCGCCGAAGGCGGAAGGGCACAAATTCGAGCCCTTCAAGCCGGAAGCCGTCGAGAGCAACGGCAGCGTGACCGTAGGCGGACACGCCATCAGCTATCAGGCGATCGCCGGCACGCTCATCGTGCATCCGAAGGGATGGGACGACGTCGCGCGTGACCCGAACGAGAAGCCTGCGCCGGGTGCGGCGGAAGGCGGCGAGCCGCCTAACCCGACCGCGCAGGCCGCGATGTTCTACGTGGCGTACTTCAAGAACGGCGGCGGGCCGCGCCCCGTCACCTTCTTCTACAACGGCGGACCGGGATCGGCCACGCTGTGGCTGCACATGGGAGCCTTCGGGCCGCGCCGCATCGTCACCTCCACCGATGCGCATACCCCGGCGGCGCCGTACTCGCTGGTGAACAATGCCTCGAGCCTGCTGGATGCCACCGACATGGTATTCATCGATGCGCCGGGAACCGGTTTCAGCCGCATCGCGGGCAAGGACAAGGAGAAGGCCTTCTTCGGCGTCGATCCCGACGCTTACGCCTTCTCCGAGTTCATCTCGGAGTTCCTCAGCAAATACGGCCGCTGGAACTCGCCCAAGTACCTGTTCGGCGAGAGCTACGGCACGCCGCGCTCGGCCGTGGTGGTGAACCAGCTCGAGTCGGATCGCTCGATCGACCTGAACGGGGTGATCCTGCTGTCGCAGATCCTGAGCTTCGACCTGAGCCCCGACCGCCCGACCGGCAACCCGGGCGTCGACCTGCCGTACCAGACGGTGTTGCCGACCTACGCAGCCACGGCGTGGTACCACCACAAGCTGCCCACCGAGCATCCCAACCTTGAGACCTTCCTGACCGAGGTGGAGCAGTTCGCGATGGGCGACTACGCACGTGCCCTCGCCGCCGGCTCCGACCTCAGCCCCAACGATCGCAACGCCATCGCCGCCAAGCTGCACGAGTACACCGGCCTGCCGGTCGAGTACATCCTCAAGGCCGACCTGCGCATCGACGGCGGTGAGTTCCGCCAGAACCTGCAGGGCGATGGCAGCATCACCACCGGCCGCCTCGATAGCCGCTTTTCGGGACCCGACCTCGACCCCCTGAGCCAGCGCGCCGACTATGACCCGCAGTCCTCGGCGCTCGGCTCGGCCTACGTCTCGGCCTTCAACGAGTACGCGCGCAAGGAGCTGCACTACGGTGATGGCAAGATGTTCAAGCCGAGCATCCGCACTTTCCGTACCTGGAACTTCTCGCACCAGCTGCCGGGACAGGCAGAAGGCCCGCTGTCGCCGCGCCAGGGCACCAACGTCATGCCCGACCTCGCCAACGCGATGAAGCTGAACCCGAACCTCAAGGTGCAGCTCAACGCCGGCTACTTCGACCTGGCGACGCCGTTCTATCAGGGCATCTATGAGATGCACCACCTGCCGATCCCGCAGAGTCTGCAGGGCAACATCGAGTACCGCTTCTATCAGTCGGGCCACATGGTGTACGCCAAGGAGAGCTCCCTGAAGCAGCTGCACGACAACGTGGCGGATTTCATCCGGCGGACCAGCAACACGGGCGGCTGACCGCAACGCGCGTACTCAGCTTTCGAGGCGCGGCGGCCGGCGGGCGTGGCGCGTCCGCTCAAAGGCGCGGCCGATCTGCAGCAGGCGGCCTTCGCGAAACCGCGGCGCCACGAAATGAATCCCGACGGGCAGGCCGGCCACGAAGCCCGCCGGCACCGTGAGACTCGGGTAGCCCGCGACTGCGGCGGCGGAACACATGGGCGGCCAGCCGCCGCTGTTCTCTTGGCGATCGCCCCACACCGGGTCGATGAGCTCGGCCGGCCCGTTGCCGGGTGCGACCAGGGCATCGAGGCGGTGCTGCGCGAAGACGGCCGCCAGGCCGCGGCTGTCGGCGGCCTCCTCGACACGCTGCAGCGCCTTGGCGTAGGCGGGCTCGGTGCGCGCGCCCTTGGCCTGTGCCCGCTCGAACAGGTCCTGGCCGAAGAACGGCATCTCGGTGTCAGCGTGGCGGCGGTTGAACTCGATGAGATCCGCGAGCGTATGCACCGGCAGCGCAGCGCCGAAGCGCGCCAGGTAGGCGTTGATATCCGCTTTGAAGTCGTACAGCAGTACTTCTAACTCGTCGTCCGAGAGCGTCGCCCACGCCGGCGGTGCGGCCACATCGACCAGCGTCAGCCCGGCGCCCTGCAATACTTTCAGCCAGTCCGGCAGCTGACGCAGCACCTCCGGATGCGCCGAGTCGGGGGGCTGCAGCACGCCCAGCCGCAGGCCCCCGGGGAGCGAGTCGAGCGCGGCGACGCCGTCCCAGCGCACGCCGGGCTGCGCCATCACACTCGCGAGCAGCGCGGCGTCGGCGACCGTGCGCGTCATCGGTCCGGTGGTGTCCTGGCGCGTGGTGATCGGGACCACTCCCACGCCGCTCACCAGTCCGACGGTCGGCTTGAGGCCCACCAGTCCGTTGATGGAGGCGGGCGCAAGAATCGAGCCGTCGGTCTCGGAGCCGATGGCGGCCGCACACAGGCTGGCGGCGGCGCCTGCCGCGGGTCCTGCGCTGGAGCCGGATGGATTGCGGGCCGGGTCGTATGGGCAGCGGGTCTGGCCGCCGACACCGCTCCAGCCGCTGACCGAACGGGTGGAGCGGAAGTTGGCCCATTCGCTCAGGTTTGCCTTGCCGAGGATCACCGCACCGGCGGCGCGCAGCTGCGCGGCGACCGGGGCATCGGCCGCGTGCCGCGCGGCGGCCAGCGCCAGCGAGCCGGCGGTGGTCGGCAGCGGGTCGCGCGTCTCGACGTTGTCCTTGATGAGGAGCGGAATGCCGTGCAGCGGCCCGCGCAGCCTGCCCGCGCGCCGTTCCGCGTCCAGGGCACGGGCCGCCTCGAGCGCCTGCGGGTTCACCGCGAGCACCGCCCGCAGCGCCGGGCCGCGTCGGTCGTAGCGCTCGATGCGACGCAGGTAACTCTGCGTCAGGGACTCCGCGCTGGCCCGCCCCTGCGCCTGCGCGGAGCTGAGCTCGGCGATGGACTTCTCGACCGGATCGAACTCGGGGGGCGCCGCCGCGAACGCTTCCGCCGTGGCCAACGCCGTGGCCGCGCCGATGGCTTCGACAAATTCCCGTCGGTTCATGAGACGCCTCGCTGGTGTTGTCGGCCACGCCGGTGCGCGGCTCAATGATCCGGGCTGCCGCAGTCGTGAATCAAGCGCTCGAGCAGGGCCACGACCGCCGCGGGCTGCTCGACGTGCGCATTGTGTCCGGCGTTGGCGATGGTGTGCGCCTCGCCGACGTGGGCGCGCAGCTCTTCTGCAGTCACCATCGGGTCGCTCGCGCCGCGCGCCAGCGCCAGGCGCGCGCTGGCGCTGGCGACCAGAGACCCGAACGAGGCTCCGGCGACAGCGAACGTGCGCGGGTCCTGCGCCAGGCGCCAGCCGTCGGCGCCGCGCACGATGCCACGCGCGAGCGTCTGCGGCGCGGGCGCGATGTCGGCGGAGAGACCCGACACGCGCCGATAGCGCAACACGGCTTCGGCCTCGGCCGGATACCAGCGCAGCGGCCGTGCCGCCAGCTCGTGCGCGGCGGCGAGGTCGGCCGGCGGCCACGCAATCTTGGGTCCGATGCCGAGCACACCGCGCACGCGCACGCCGAACCCGCCCCCGGCGAGTGCCAGCGCCACGTAGACCCCGACGGAGTGCCCGACCACGAATACTGCGCCGGCTTCAGGCCACAGCGGCACGAGGGCCGCGGCCAGCTGGCCGACGCTGTAGTCCTGCTGCCAGTCGGACCCGCCGTGGCCGCTGAGATCCACGGTCAGCCAGCGCACCATCGCGCGCGCGTCCAACAGCTGCCGCACGCCTTCCCAGGCCGCGGCGGTCGCACCCATGCCATGCAGCAGCACGACGGTGCAATGGCCGGTGCCGCCGCGTGCGTTCCACATCATGAATGCGCGCTCAGATGAGTCACCTCGCCGCGCCGCCGCCTCACCCCGGCGCACGGCCGATCATATCAAGCCATCCGGCGGTGCCCGCGCCGGCAAACCTAGGGGATGCGCACCGCAAAGATGGGGGCTGCTCCCCGATGCCCGCCCGCCACGCCGCCCGCAACATACCGCCTCAGATTCACCCCAACACATCGAGACTCTCATGTTCATCGACCATCGTCCCATATCAGCGGTGCTGGCCGCCCTGGCCACCTCCACCGTGTTCGTCGTGCTCGACCTGCTGCTGCGGTATGCGGCCCGCTGAGCCCATGCCGCGCCGCGACAACGGCGCGGCGGCCGCCGCGCGCTGGCATGCCAGCGTCAGGCGGGCTTACCTGAAGTTGGCCGGACGCAGTGCCACCGACTACGTGCTCATCCAGTGCCGTCTGCACTGGAAGGCGTGGTCGGCGTACCGGTGAGGCGCAGCAGTGCGTACGGCGCCGCCCGGGCGCACGCCCCCGCCGGACTGGCGCCGCAAAGCGGCCGCGCGGGGCGCGCCGCCGTGCTGCCGTTACACGCAGGCGCGAATGTCGTTAAGCTCGGCGTGTCAGCGGAACACGCCATGCTACTCGAGCGCGAACAACCCCGGGCACGCCTGGAGGCCGCCCTCAGCGCCGCGCGCGCCGGCGCCGGACGCGTCGTCTCGCTCGAAGGCGAGGCCGGCATCGGCAAGACCTCCGCGGCGCTCGAGTTCGTCGCCGCGCATCGCGGCGACGCCCAGGTGTACGTCGGCGGCTGCGAGCAGCTGAGCACGCCCGAGCCGCTCGGCCCGCTGCGCGACATCGAGCGCGACAGCCACGGGCGCTTCGCCGTTTCCGCCACCAGCCAGCTGGCGACCTTCGAGGCGCTGCTGCGGCTTCTGACCACGGGCCGTGACCCCGGCCTGCTGCTGATCGAGGATCTGCACTGGGCGGACGATCCGACGCTAGACCTGTTCCGGTATCTGGGCCGGCGCATCCGCACGGCGCGCCTGCTGGTGATCGCCACATTTCGCAACGACGAGGCGCCCTCGCACTCACGCCTGAGCTCGCTGTGGGCCGACATGCCCCTCGACTCGCGCGAGCGCATCGAGCTGCGGCGGCTGTCGCCCGCCGCGGTCGCCACGCTGGCCGCCCGCGGCGGCCACGCCGGGGCCGACGAGATCCACGCGGTGACCGGCGGCAATCCGTTCCACGTCACCGAGTACCTGGCGACCGGCCGCGCGGCGGTACCGCACAGCGTGCGCGACGCGACGCTGGCGCGCACCACGCGACTGAGCGCCGGGGCCCGGCGCGCGCTCGACTGCGCCTCGATCTTCCCGCGCCAGATCGACCAGGCGCTGCTGCGGGTGCTGGCCGAGGACGCCGGCGACGTCGGCGTGGAGGAATGCATGCGCGCCGGCATGCTGAGCGCGAGCGGCGAGGCGCTGGCGTTCCGCCACGAGCTGGCGCGGCGCGCGGTGCACGAGGCCATGTCGCCGCTGCGGCGCCGCGAGCTGCATGCCGCGGCGCTCGAGCTGCTCAAGTCCTTCCCGCAGATGCGCGCCGCCGAGCTCGCCCATCACGCCCAGCAGGCCGGCGCGGTCGCGGACCTGGTGCTGTACTCGCGGCGTGCCGCCGACGAGGCCGCAGCGCTCGGCGCGCACCGCGAGAGCCTGGCGCACCTGACGCGGGCCATCGCTCACGGCGTATGGTTTTCGAACGCAGAACGAGCCGACGTGCTGCAGCGCCAGGCCGAGGCCGGCGAGCAGTGCGGCGCCTTCCCCGAGGCCATCGCCGCGATCAACGAGGCGATCGCGGCGCGCAAGCTCGCCGGCGACATCGTCGGACTCGGCGATGCACTGCGCGTCGCCGCGCGCCTGTACTGGCTGTGCGGGCAGTCGGATCTGGCCGAGGAGCTCGCCGCCGAGGCGCTGGAAGTGCTGCGCGATCATGCCGATACCTGGCAATACGCCATGGCGCTCAGCTCGCAGTCGCAGCTGGACATGCTCGCCGAGCGCAACGAGCTGTCCATCGCGCGCGGCCTCGAGGCCATGGCGCGCGCCGAGACGTTCGGCTGCTCGGACGTGTACCTGCACGCGCTCACCAACGTGACGGCCTCGCGCTGCTCGCTGGATGTGGAGTCTGGGGTGACGGAAATCGTCGCCGCGATCGCCGAGACCCATCGCCGTCAGCAGCCCGACCTGGTGCCGCGGCTGTACGCCAACCTCACGTACATGATGGCCTCGGCGCGCCACTATCCGCGGCTGTTCGAGCACATCGACGCGGGCATCGGCGCCTCGGCGGCGCGCGACAATGCGCCGCTCGAGGCCTATATCCGTGGCGCGCGGGCGCTGGCGCTGCTCGATCTGGGGCGCATCGCGGAGGCGATCACCGAGGCCGAGTTCGTGGTGTACGGCCCCTACCCGCGCGGCACCTGCCGCTTCAACGCGCGCATTGCCCTGGCACGCGCGCGGCTGCGCAGCGGCGTGGACGAGGACGGCGCACTGGACGAGGTACGCGCCATGCCCACCTCGCAGCGCGACGTCATGCGCCGCGCACCGCTCGCGGTCGCCGACGCCGAGGCGCTGTGGCTCGGCCTGCCGCGCCCGGGCGCCCGCGAGCGGCTGCGCGCGGCCTTCGATGACTCGGTGCGCGCCCAGGGTCAGGGCTGGAATCTGGCCGAAACGGCGCTGTGGCTGTCGATACTGGGCGAGCTGCCACCCCTGGCGCCGGAGGTCCTGCAGCGCCTGCCGGCGCCGCACCGCGCGCATGTCAGCGGCGCCTGGCGCGAGGCCGCCGCAGCGTGGGCGCAACTCGGCTGTCCGTACGAGCAGGCGCTGGCATTGTCGGCGGGCGATGAGGGCTCGCAGCGCGAGGCACTCGCGCTCTTCGACCGGCTGGGGGCCGCGGCGGCGGCCGCCCGGCTGCGCCGGCAGATGCGCGCCGGCGGTGCGCGCGCCATTCCGCGCGGTCCCATCGCCAAGACGCGCGCCAGTCCCGCCGGGCTGACGCGCCGGCAGTCCGAGGTGTTCGCCCTGCTCGTCAAGGGGCTCAGCAACGCCCAGATCGCCCGGCGCCTGAGCATCGCCCCGAAGACCGCGGAGCACCACGTGTCCGCGATCATGGCGCGCATCGGCGTGACCACGCGCGCGGAGGCCGCGGCGGCCGCCCGGGCGCGCGGACTCCTCGACACGCCCGAAACTTAGGGGACACGCCGCCCAAAGATGGGTGCCGCTCCCCCATGCGCGGCCGCCGTGCCCCGACCATCCTGCAGGCTCGCCAAACAGCTGCGGGAGGCAGTAATGAAACGCATCGTGATCTTCGTCTACGGGGTGCTCTGCTACGCCCTGTCGCTGGTGGCCTTCGTGTACGCGGTCGGTTTCATCGGCGGCTTTCTCGCCCCGACACTGCTCGATGCGGCGCCCAACCGGCCGCTGGCCCAGGCACTGGGCATCGACCTGGCGCTGCTCGCGGTGTTCGCGCTCCAGCACAGCGGCATGGCCCGACCGGCCTTCAAGCGCTGGTGGACCCGCATCGTTCCCGAGGCCGCCGAGCGCAGCACCTACGTGCTCTTGAGCTCGCTCGCCGTCGGCGCGTTCTTCGCCTTCTGGCAGCCGGTCGGCGGGGTGATCTGGCAGAGCGAGGGCACGACACGCGCGCTGATCATCGGGGTATACCTGTTCGGCTGGGCACTGCTCTTCTACACCACGTTCCTCATCGATCACTTCGACCTGCTCGGCCTGAAGCAGGTCTGGCGGCAGCTCATCGGGCGCGAATACCGCCCGCCCCAGTTCTACACGCCGAGCCTGTACCGCGTGGTGCGGCACCCGCTGTACATCGGCTGGCTGACCATCTTCTGGGCCGCGCCCACCATGACCGTCTCGCACCTGCTGTTCGCGCTGGCGACGACCGCCTACATCCTGGTGGCGATCCGGTTCGAGGAGCGCGACCTGGTCGACGCCTTCGGCGACGCCTACCTCGCCTACCGCCGGCGCACGCCGATGCTGGTGCCGAATGTGCCGGCCTTGGGCCGCACGCCGGCGGCAGCGAAGAACGAGGCCCCGACATGAGCGCACGTCTCAATCCCGACGAATGGTTCACCGGCGGCGCAAGCGTCGGCGACCTGCAGCGCACGCTCGCCACCGCCGGGCACCGCCGCCTGTTCCAGCGCGCCATCGAGCACGCGAGCGCGTTCCGCGATCGCGTCGCCGACCGGCCGCCGCGGCCCTTGATCTCCGCCGCCGAGCTGCAGGCGCGCTTCGACGGGCCGACGCCCGAGGTCGGCGAGGAGCCGCTCGCCGTGATCGATGCCCTCAACAGTGCCGCCGAGCCGGGGCTGGCCGGGTGTACCGGGCCGCGCTTCTTCGGCTGGGTGATCGGCGCCTCGCAGCCGGTCGGCGTCGCCGCCGACATGCTGACCAGCGCCTGGGGGCAGAACGCCGGCGCCTATGCCTGTTCTCCCGCCGCGGCCATGGCGGAGAAAATCGCGGCGCGCTGGCTGCTCGACATGCTGCGGCTGCCCGCCGACAGCTCGGTGGGCTTCGTCACCGGCGCCACGATGGCCAGCTGCGTGTGCCTGGCGGCGGCGCGCAACGCGGTGCTCGCGCAGGTGGGCTGGGACGTCGAGGCCGACGGCCTGCAGGGCGCCCCGCCGGTACGGGTGTTCGTCGGTGAGGATGCGCACGTGACCGTGCACGCGGCGCTGCGCTACCTCGGCTTCGGCAGCCGCGCGGTGCGCATCCCGGCCGACACCCAGGGACGCATGGATGCCCCGGCGCTGCGGGCCGCCCTGGACCAGGGCTCGGGGCCAGCCATCGTCATCGCCCAGGCCGGGCAGATGAACACCGGCGAGTTCGACCCGGTCGCGGACCTGGCGCGGACCTGCCGCCGGCACGGTGCCTGGCTGCACGTCGACGGCGCCTTCGGGCTGTGGGCGCGGACCGTTCCGGAGCTGGCCGAGCTCACCGCCGGGCTCGAGGAAGCCAGCTCCTGGTCGGTCGACGGGCACAAGTGGCTGCAGCTGCCGTACGACAGCGGCTTCGCGATCGTGAGGGATGCCGCGGCACACCGCCGCGCGATGTCCATCACCGCAAGCTACCTGCCCCCGGCGGGGGAAGGAGAGTACGAGCCCGGCCAGCTCGTTCCCGAGCTGTCCCGGCGCGCGCGTGGCTTTGCCGTGTGGGCCCAGCTGCGCGCGCTCGGTCGTCACGGCATCGCCGACCTGGTGCGCCGCCACTGCGCGCTGGCGCGGCGGGTGGCGCGGCGCCTGGCGACCGAGCCGGGCGTGACGGTCCTGAACGCCGTGCCGCTCAATCAGGTCATCGTCACCTTCGGCACCGGCACCGTCGAGGAATGCAACACGCTCACGCAGGCGACCGTGGCGCAGCTGCAGGACGACAACATCTGCCTGGCGGGTGGCGCGCAGTGGCGCCGCCACTTCGTGCTGCGGCTGTCGCTCATCGCCGGGCCGCTGGTGGAAGCCGACGCCGACCGCCTGACGTCGGCCGTCCTGGCCGCCTGGCGCCGGGTACGCAGCCACGCGCGCCGGCGCCAGGCGGTCGTGGTATAGCGCGCGCCACGGCGCGGACGGCGCAGCGCGGGTCGCGGCGCGGGCGAGCGCCGCAACTCCGGTAGGCAACTGGTAGCGCAGATCGCTACAGTTGCGCATTCGCCGGGGCCGCCGAAGGAGCACGACGTGTCACTGTTCCTGTCCTCCCTGCCGTTGTGGGTCGGGGCAATCCTGATCGTCGTGCTGCCCACCGTGGCCGCCTCATCGGGTCTCATCCTGATCCGCCGACACGTCGGCCTGGAACGGCTGACGCCCAACAACGAGGTTGCGGGCTTCAAGTTCGCCGTGGTCGGGGTGATCTACGCCGTACTGCTGGCATTCGCCGTGATCGTGGTATGGGAGCGCTACAGCGAGGCCGAGCTCACCGTGGTGCAGGAAGCCGGCGCCGCCACCACTCTCTACCGGCTGGCCGCCGGGCCAGGGCCGGAAGCGCTCGCGACACGCACCGCGCTCGGCAACTACCTCAGGCTCGCCATCGAGCGCGACTGGCCGCGCATGGCGGAGGCGAAGGACAGCCGCCAGGTGAACACGGCGCTCAACGACCTGTACGCGGCGGCGCTGCGCCTGGCGCGTAGCGACCCGCAGCAGGCCGCTACTCAGGTGGCGATGTACCAGCAGCTCGATCAGCTGACCCAGGCGCGGCGCACCCGGCTGCACCTGGCGCTCGGCATCGTGCCCATCGTGCTGTGGGAGGCGCTGGTGTTCGGCGGGCTCCTCACAGTTGGGTTCACCTACTTCTTCGGCACCGTCAACCTGCGCGCGCAGGTGTTGATGACCGGGATCCTGGCGTTCATCGTCTTCATGGGCCTGTTCGTCATCGTCTCCATCGAGCATCCGTTCACCGGCCCGGTGCACGTCGAACCCTATCCGCTCGAGCGCGTGCTCGCGGACTTCAGCGGCGACTGAGCCGGCGCGAGCGGGGACGCTGACGTGGCTGGAGCGCGGCCGGCGGCCGTGCGGCGCGATGTTAGAGTGTGCGCAACTCCTGTCCATCCGGAGCGCGCATGAACATCCATCTGCAGGTCGGGCCAATCGTATCGCTGATCGCCGGCGTACTGATTCTCATGATCCCGCGGCTGCTCAACTACATCGTCGCGATCTACCTGATCATCATCGGCCTGCTGGGACTGTTCGGCTGATCGTGCGGCCGCCTCAGGTGCGCCGCCCACTCGTCACCTTCTCGAACACCTGGCGGCGGTGAAACTCCAGATACGCACGCTGCTCGGCACGGAACGGGCGCGGCGGCCGCGCCTGGTCGAGCCCCCAGGCCTTGGCGACCGTTGGGTTCAGGTGCTTCGAGACCAGCAGCCGACCGTCGTCGGCGAAGGAGATGTGTCCGCGTTCGAACAGGTGCTCGATGTGCGGCGACAGCAGCAGCCCGTTGCTGCCGTCGAGCCTCTCACGGTCGTCTGACAGCTTCCACGGCTTGATGTGGCTCGCGCGCAGGTGGCGTCGATCCGGGACCCCGGTGACGCGGCACAGTTTCTCGATGCCCTCGACGTTCAGGCGGAAGGCACCCTGGCCGCGCCGCGCCGCGATCAGCTGGCGCTTGTCGCGCAGCGCGAGATCGCTGCGGCGCCAGATCTGCTCCTCGACGGCGGCGTCCCCCAGCTGGCCGTCGGTCTCGATGGCGATGGCCTCCTCGATCCTCTGCAACTGGCCGCCGAGCAGTTCCTCCAGTACCGCGGCCATGCGCGGGGGTACCTCGGCGAGATAGGGGCCGGGGCTGCGCGCGCCGGCCGCGCGCAGCGGCGCGTGCTTCGCGGGCAGCACCGGGGCGAGCCGCTCCCTGTGCTCGCCGGGGACGAGCGGCTGCCCCAGCACCGCAAAGCGCACCGGCAGCAGCCAGCCGCCGGGCGCACGCCGCGCGGACGCAGGGCGTGCGCCCGGTGCGGGGGCGGCCCGCTGGCGCTCGCTGACCACCCCGACCGCGCCGATGCGGCCCTCGGCAAAGGAAAACACCACTTCCCCGGGTGCCGCGCGCGCCATATTGTCGAGCACGACGCTGCTCCGGCCGCCGCCCTTGGCACACCACAGGTACCCGCCCTCGATCTCCGGGCGAAAGTCCTTGCCGTGATTCGCCCACCAGCAGCGCGCGCGCTGCTCGGAGGGCGGCGTCTCATCCCCGTTACCGGACCTCATGCCGGGATTGTGGCCTATCGAACAACGTGTAGGCGAGATCCGACCCGACAAAGTCCACTTCAGACACTGACGTGGCCGCCCGGAGAATTCTTAGGATGGCGCTGAAGTCTGCGGCGCCCCCCCGGTGCCGTCATCCACGGAGGAACCATGGCAAGCAACAGAACTCGTCGGCCCCGCCGCAGCGCGGCCCGCAAGACCGTCGCCAGGCGCGCCAGCACGGCACGGCGTCGGCTGTCCGCCGCGGCCCGTCGTGCGTCCGCGGCGACCCGCCGCCGTGTATCCACTGCGACCCGCCGTCGCGTGTCCGCCGCCACCCGCAAGCGCACGGCCGCCCGTAAGCGCGCCCGCGTCGCCGCCGGCCGGGTGAAAGTTGCGGCGCGACGCGCGTTGAAGAGTGCGGGCCGCGCAGCCAAGTCGGTCGCGAAGGTTGCCGCGCAGCGCGCCGCGAACGCCGGACGTCGCGTCGCGGCCCAGGGCGCACGCTCGGCCGCGAAGGGCGTGCGTGAGGCTGCACAGGAAGCCGGCACGGCCACTGCGTCCGCGCTCAACTCCGTCGCCGACCGCATCGAACCCACCGCCGGCTAGCGGCGGCGCGCGTCAGTCGGCGCCCGGGCGGAACACGACGCCGTCCTTCATGACGAAACGCACGTCCTTCAGCGCTGCGACGTCCTGCAGCGGATCGCCGTGTACCGCCATGAGGTCCGCGTAGGCGCCGGGCGCCACGACGCCGAGCTCGTTGCGCTTGCCGAGCAGCTCGGCCGCGCGCGTGGTGGCCGCCTGGATCGCCTGCATGGGGGTCATGCCGAACTCGACCATGCGGGCGAATTCCTGGGCGATGGGATCGGACCAGACGAAACCGCCGACGTCGGTGCCGAAGGCAATCTTCACGCCGGCGTGCAGTGCCTTGCGGAATGACACGCCGTGCACGGCGACGCGCTGCCGGTCGCGCTTGCCTGTCGGAGTCTCCGGCGGGTCCGGGTCGTAGTAGTAGACCGCCAGCGTCGGCACGTACCAGGTGCCCTGGCGGATCATCTGCTGGATCTGCGCGTCGCTCAATTCCAGGCCGTGCTCGATGGAGTCACAGCCTCCATCCAGCGCGCGCTGCAGCCCGATGCCGTTGTAGGCGTGGCAGGCGACCTTGCGACGCCACCCATGCGCCTCGTCGACGATGGCGCGCAGCTCCTCCACCGTCAGCGTCGGCTGCGACACCAGGGCGCCCTGCTCGTCCACCCACGAGCGATGCGTCATGTACACCTTGATCCAGTCAGCGCCGTGGTCGAGCTGCTCGCGCGCGGCCTTGCGCGCCTCGACCGGACCGTCGATGAGCTGCGCGCCCTTCGGCACCGTGATCTCGGGGGCATAGCCCTCCAGCTGGTAGCCGCCGGTGCTGGAGATCGCGCGCGTCGCGACGAACATGCGCGGCCCCGGGATGATGCCTTCGTTGATCGCGCGCTGGATGCCGACGTCGCCGTAGCCGGCGCCTTCGGTCTCGACGTCGCGGATGGTGGTGAAGCCCTGCTCCAGGGCACGGCGCGCCGCCACGATTGCGCGCGCCACGCGGTACGAGGCCGGGTAGTTGAGCAGCTGCACGTCGTAACCGCCCGCTTCCGGCACCTCGCCCTGGAGGAAGATGTGGGTATGACAGTCGATGAGCCCGGGCAGCAGGGTGGCGTCGCCGAGGTCGAGGACCTGCGCGCCGTCGGGCGCCGGCTGCGCACCGCGCGCATACACCGCGGCGATGCGATCGCCGCGAATCAGGACCTCCTGATCGTGCAGCGGCCGGGCGCCGGCCCCGTCGATGAGCGTCGCGGCGCGCACCACCACGACGTGCTGAGGCGCAGCACCTGCAAGGCCCGCCCACGCCAGGCACAGACCCAGAGCTCCGAGGCACAGGTAACGCATGTTGAGGCTCCTCGCTTGAGACCCGGAGCCTGCCCGGTGGCGGCCCCGTGGGCGGCAAGCCTCGCCCGGCCGCCCCGGCCGCGCAAGCCGCGGAGGGCTACCAGCCGCTGGGATGGGTGGGCAGCACGACCCAGGTCCGGTAGGCCTGCGCGTCGCCGTCCTTCAGCGCCTTGACCCAGGCATTCCAGTCGGTCAGTCCGGCGCTCGCCTGCAGCGCCTGCTGATTGAGCTGCGCCGTGAGGGCGGCGACCTGGTCGGCATGGCCGCTGAGAGCGAGCGCCTCGATGCGCTGCGCAGTCTGCGCCGAGCCTGCCGCCAGACCCTGGGTCTGCTGGCCGCCGTTGGCCCGGTGGGCGTGCGCCAGGATCTCCTTGTCCGCGGCGACCCAGTGCCCGGGATGGGCCGGGTCCGGCAGGCGCTGGAAGAATGCGTGCTGCAGGTAGCCATACTGGCGGCACAGCGCGTCGAACTCCGCCTGGCGCTTCTGCATCTGGGCGATCACCAGGAGCTGCTGGAAGAACTCGCCCGCGCAGTGCACCTCGCCCGCTGCGGCCGTCTGCCATTTGATGCTCACCCGCAGATCATCGGCGAGCGTCACGTCGCCGTGCCGGGCCAGCAGGATGTCGACCACCTGCTGGTAGCTCAGGATGACCGGGCCGTCGGCCTGGTTGCTGAAGCCGGGCTTGTCCCGCGCCGCGTACAGTGCGCGGATCTCTGCCACCGGTCTCTTGGACAGGAACACGTCGTAATGCTCGCCGCGACCGACGCCATTCAGGCGCACGGCCTGCGGGGGTGGCGCCGCAATGTACCCGGCGGCGCGCGCCTCGCCGGCAAGGCCCAGCACCGCGACGGCGGTGGCGGCGACGCTTCGGGTATGGGTGCATCGGGTAGTCATGGGCAGCCTCGTGCCCCCGGCCCGGGATCTGGGCGGTCCTGGGGCGCATCGGGTCTTATCGAAAGACGCGCAAGGCGCGGGCGAAGCGGAGCATTTCGTCGCAGGCACCGCACGGACTGTCCGCGTGGCAGGGCGCAGGCCTGCCTTGTGGCCTAGCATGCGGGGACCGTAGCTGGAGAGACCCGTGATCCTGCGGCAGATGCCCGCCATCCACCACCCGGGGTTCCGGCGCTGGTTCTACCAGCGCTGGGGCCGGGAAAACTGCGTCATCGCGGCGCGCACGCGCCACGCTGAATACCCGCCGTTCCGGCAGACCCTGTCGGTCAAGGCTGCCTGGGGCGGCCATGAGGACTACTTCGTCGACGGGCGGCGTGTGTCCGTCCATGACGATACCTTCCTCATCCTCAATGAGCAGCGCACCTATGCCAGCTGCCTTCGCAGCGTGACGCCGGTGACGTCGTTCGCGGTGTTCTTCCGGCCGGGCATGGCCGCCGAGGTCGAGCGTTGCCACGCCCTCGCCCCGGAAGTGCTGCTCGAGCACTGGCATGAGCCGGGCCCGGGCGTCGAGTTCGCCGAGCACTCACGCCGCCACGATCGCCTGATCACCCCGGTGCTGCGCTTCATCCGGCACCACGCCGAAGCCGGCCTCACCGACGAGAGCTGGTACGAGGAGCAACTGTATTTCCTGCTGCAGCGCATGCAGGCACTGCACCGCCGGGACCTCGCCGCCGCGGCGCTGCTGCCGGTGCGCCGCGCGGCGACGCGTCGCGAGCTGTCTCGGCGCCTCGGGCTGTGCATCGATTTCATGCACGCGCACTACGCACGCCCGGTGCGGCTGGCGGACATCGCCGCGGCCGGACACCTCTCTCCCTACTACTGCCTGCGCCTGTTCCAGGCGCTGCACCGGACGACTCCGACGAGGTACCTCGCGGGGATCAGAGCGCGCACTGCCGTGCGGCTGCTGGCCGAGAGCACCCTGCCCGTCGAGGCGATCGCGGCCCGCGTCGGCTTCGACGGCCGCGCCACGCTCTACCGGCACCTCAAGCGACTGCGCGGCCGTTCACCCCGCTCAGTAAGGCAACAGGCCGTGTCGCGGTGACGCGCGCGGCGCGCCGCGTGACGCGGGAAGCGCAATGCCGCTCGAGACCACGAACACGCGTCCCGAGTGGTAACCGTTCGCACCGCTCCAGGCGGCGGTAAGCAGCAGGTCCCTCGTGCCATCGCCGTCCACGTCGCCGAGCCCGACCGCGTCAAAGCCGAGCGTGTCGCCGGGCACCCGGTCCGTATAGGTGCGCAGCAACCGGCCGTCGCGGCCGGAGTAGAGGTAGACGCGCCCGGCCGAGAGCGCGACCTGACCGTACTGCCACGCCCCCACGATGAGGTCGGCGTGGCCGTCGCCGTCGACATCGCCCGCACCCGCCGGGCTGGTGCCGAACCCGTCGCCTGGATGCTCGCCGGTGAGCGTGAGCAGCCTCTTCCCGCTGCGTCCCGAGTGGACGTAGATGCGTCCGGTGGACGGGCCGAGGGCGGCATTGGCCCAGTCCGAGGCGTAGACGTCGGGTACGCCGTCGCCGTCGAGGTCCCCGGGCACCGCGACGAACATGGCCCCGAGCGCCCTGCCGGTGGCATCGGCGTCGATGGTGAAGCGCAGTTTGTGATGCGAGCCTGCGTACACGTACACGCGGCCGTGATGCTCCGGCCCGGCGCGCGGCGCGCCCACCACCAGGTACCGCTGGTGCGCACCGGCATACCCCGCCACGGTGCTGCCGAACTGGTCGCCGTCACGCTCGCCGCTGAGGGTGAGGAGCAGCGCCCCGCTGCGCCCGGAGTACACGTAGGCATGTCCGGGCGTGGGACTGCGCGCATCCTTGCCGGGGCTGCCGACCATGACGTCCGCGCAGCCGTCACCGTCCTGGTCGCCGACCCCGGTCGCGTGGCTGCCGAAGCTCTCATCGCCGCGCGGGGCGTGGAACTCGTGCAGCACCCGCCCGTCACGGCCCGAGTAGATGCGCGCGACGCCGCGGCCGGCAGGGCCGCTGGCGATGACGTCGGGGATGCCGTCGTGATCGGTGTCGCCGGCGGCCTCGACGCCGGTGCCGAGCTGATCGCCCGGGGCACCGTCGGCGCTCCACAGCAGCCGGTCGCGGCCGGTCGAGTAGACATAGATCCGGCCGGCGCCCTGTGCGCCGTGGGTGGGCGCCGAGGTCACCACATCGTTGACGCCGTCGCCATCGACGTCCCCGATGTTGCGTGCGATCCAGCCGAACTGGTCGTTGGCGCTCTCCCCGCGCCATTCGCGGATGACGCGCACACGCTCCACGAACGGCGCGTCGAACTCCGACGCTTGCGGCAGCAGGGCCGCAAAGCGCGGGTCCGTGCGCAGCGCCGCGAGGTGCTCGTCGACCGTGGCCTGAGTCATGTCGTAGCGGTGTGAGGCCCGGGCACGCGCCAGCCAATGCCAGGCGCTCGCGGCATCGTGGACGGCCGCATAGGCGCTGCCGAGACTGTAGAAGATCTGAGGCGAGTCGGGCTCGATGGCCAGTGCGCGCTGCCACGCATCGATAGCCCGCCGGTAATCCCCGCTCTGTCCTGCCGCGCTGCCGAGTGCGCGCCAGGCGCGCGCGTTGCCCGGCTCGCGTGCGGTCAGCTGCTCGAGCAGCGTCAGCGCCGTGCGCGCCTCGCCATCCTGCAGTTTCTCCTGGGCATCCTCCAGCGTCGTGGCCGACTGCGCTGCGGACGGTACGACCGGGCGAGCCGGTGCCGCGAGGGTCGCCAGGAGCACGGCGCACCATGCTGCCGCCGGCCCCGGTGAGCAGGTCTTTCGCATGGGCACACGCTAGCGGCCCCGCGGCGCCTGTAGGTTGCAGGACTTGCACACTTTTCGTGGCGGCGGCACCACGTCCGGGCAAGTCCGGGCGGGCTGCTACCATACGCGCCACGGAGTTGACCTCAGGTGGGCGGCCCGCGCGGGGCCGGGGGAGTGGTATGCGCCATGGGTTGCCAATGAGCTGGCCGCGGCCGGCCGGAACCGTGCTGGCAGGTGTCGCGCTCCTGGCGATGGTGCACGCGGCTGCTGCGCAGGGCGCAGCGCCGGCGGCGATCGATCGCCTCGTCACCGACACCCTGAGCGCTCAGCAGGTGCCGGCCATGACGGTGGCCGCGGCGGTGTCCGGCCGGCTCGTTTACTCGAAGGCCTTCGGCTACGCCGATCTCGAGAACACCGTCCCCGCGACCCCGGAGACCCGGATCCGTACCGCCTCCATCGCCAAGTCCATCACGGCGGTGGCCGCGATGACGCTGGTCGAGGCCGGCAAGCTCGACCTCGATGCGCCGGTGCAGAAGTACTGCCCGCCGTTTCCGCTCAAGCAGTGGCCCATTACCACGCGCGAGCTGCTCAGCCACACCTCGGGCATCCGTCACTACGCCGAGGGCGAACCCGAGCACACCCAGCACTATCGCTGGATGGCGGACGGCTTCGCGCTGTTCGCCGCCGAGCCGCTGCTGTTCGAGCCGGGCAGCGGCTTCCAGTACAGCACCTACGGCTACACCGTGGCCGGCTGCGCCATCGAGGGTGCCGCCGGCACCCCCTTCGCGGAGTACGTCGCCGCGCACGTGCTGGGGCCGGCCGGCATGAGTCATACGGTCGTCGACGACGTGTTCGCGGTGGTGCCGCACCGCGCGCGCGGTTACCAGAAGATCCACGGCGAGGTGCGCAACGCCGTCCTCATGGACAGCAGCTACAAGATTCCCGGCGGCGGCTACGTCACCACCGCCGAGGACCTCGCGGCCTTCGGCCAGGCGCTGCTCGACGGCCGGCTGCTGCCGGCATCCGCCGTGGCGCAGATGTGGGTGCCGACCAAGATGAGCGGCAAGGACAGCTACGGCCTCGGCTTCGAGGTGCGTGATGGCGGACGCTTCGTCATGCACAGCGGCGGCCAGGCCGGCACCACCACGCGCCTGCTGATCGTGCCCGAGGCGCACCTCTCGCTCGCCATCCTCGCCAACATGGACGGCGTGCCGCTCGATGACCTGCAGCGCGCCATCGTGCAGCAGCTGCACGCGCCGGTACCGCCGGACAAACGTTGACGGCGGCTGAGAACCGGCAGCCGCGGTAGCCGGCTGCGCGGTGGCGGTGCGCTACGGGCGGCGCTCGATGAGCGCGAGCTCGGAGTTCTCCTGGACGCGGTCGAACACGACCTCCGAGCCATCGGCCGCGACGTCGAAGTCCTGGATGACGAAGTCGCGCGGCAGCTCGCTGAGCACGCGCTCGGCGCCGCTCTGCAGGTCGACCAGCCACAGGTTCTTGTGGCCGATGTCACCGCGCAGCAGCACGAGCGCCTGGCGGTTCTTCAGGAAGGCGACGCGCCGCGCGCCGCGCGTCAGCATCACACCGGGCACCGGGTAGGGACGACCGTCGGACGCGGCCGCCCGCAGCGGGAAAGTCGTGCCGACATCGGCGCCGGAGTAGACCACGAACTCACCCTGCGGCGACCAGGTCGGATCGAGTGAATATTCACCCACCAGCTGTGCCGGCGGATCGCCGTTGAGGAACACGCGCGTCAGGCGCGGCTCGCCGTCGCGAACCGCGGCTGCGACCACCGACTGCCCGTCGGGTGCCCAGGCCGGGCTGCCGCGCAGCAGCAGCGCGTCGCTCAGCACCCGCGCATGTGCCCCGTCGCTGTCGACCACGTACAGTCGCGTCCGGCCCTCGTCCTCGGCGCCGAAGGCGATGCGACGCCCGTCCGGGGCGATCGCCGGCGCGCCGACGATGCGCGCGCGCGCACTGCCCCAGATCTCGCGCCGCACGTCGTGCCTGAGCGTCCAGATCCCCTGCCGGTCGCCGGCGGCGGCGACGAACACCAGGAAGTCCGGGCCGAGCCGCGGCCGGCTGCCGCTGGCGAGGACCGCCGTCGGTGCGGCGACGGGCGCTGCAGCGCCGTCGGCCGGCATCACGATACGCCACAGGCTGGTGCGCGGGCGGGCCATGGTGGCGACCAGACGCGCGCCGTCGCCGCTGGCGCCGAGCGAGGTGTAGCTCTCCAGTCCGGCGCTGATGCGGTGTGGAACGCGGCGCTCGACGTCGAGGGCGTACAGCCACGGCCCCGAGCCGTCGGCATCGGTCGCGAGGTACAGCAGCGTGTGCGCATCGAGCATCGCCGGATAGGCCACGCGTGAGTTGTGCGCGGTGATGCGCTCGAGCCCTGCGCCCGAGGGGCGGATGCGCCAGACGTCCCAGTCATCGGGCGGCACGCCGCGGACGAAGTAGATGAAGGCATCGTCCGGCGACCAGATCGGAAAGTGGCAGTGCACGCCGGCCGGCGCCACGTACACCCTGCGGTCCGCTTCGGCGCCCGCCGCGCGCGGCCGCACGAACAGCGGGTCGCCGGGAGCGGTGGTGTGGTACACCATGCGCGCGCCGTCGTGTGACCAGTCGAACTCGGCGGCATCGCGCAGGTACGGCTGCAGCGGGCCGCCGGCCGTCGGCATGGCGAGGATATTGACGTCGCCGGGCTGCGAGCCGTCCGCGTGGCGGGTCCAGACCGACACCAGGGAGGAGTCGGCCGAGAAGCCCAGCGTACGGATCGAGGGATTGACGAGCTCGGGCACCGTGCCATGCGTGAGGTTGCGGTAGGTGCCGCTGCCGACCGGGCTCAGCCAGGCGTCCGTCTGCCCGTCCGTGGCCGCAAGAAACGCCACGAAGCGCCCGTCGCGCGAGATCGCCGCCGCCTGCTGCGTACCGGCGAAGTCTCCGAGGCGGATGAACCGGGCATCGGCGAGCGGGTTGCGCCAGAAGAGCCCCGCGGGCGCTGCGAACCAGGCGACGGCGCCGAGGGCCACCACCGCGGCCAGCGCCGCGAGCGCAACTCGGGGCCGGAAACGTATCCCCGGGCCCCGTGCGGCAGGCACCGCAGCGCCCGGCGGCTCAGCCCGGGCCCGCTCCTCCCCCTCCTCGGCCGCCAGGAGCTTGCGGCGGCCCTCCCACCAGGCATCGAGTTCGGAGCGGAAGGCGAACACCGATCCCAGGCGGTCGTGCAGGTGCCGGTGCACGGGCATGCCCTCGCGCCGTTCCCAGCGCTGCACCGTGCTGACGTCGCGCTTCAGGTAGGAGGCGATCTTCTTCCACGAATCGAGGCGGTCGTCGGCGCGGCCCCGCACCGATGCACTCTCCGCGCTCCCCTGATGATCGTCCATGGCCGATCCAGCACCGACGCCCCATAGCCGGGCGATTGTTGCACTCCAACAAACGAGCGGCAATCAACGGTATTGCACGGCAGCGGGCCTGCCACCCCCGGTTGCCGTGCTTTGCAGCTTGCCGGGGGTTCACCGAGGCCTGAGTGTCACCACGCCGGGACCACCGGCGCTGATGCAACCCCGAAGTCGGAGATGAAAAAATGAAGACAGCACCGTTCCAGGGATACCTCCGGACCGCGGCCTTGCTCGCCGGCTGCGCCCTGCTCGGCGGCAGCGGCGGCCTGCCGTACGCCTACGCCCACGATGGCGACGACGGCGAGGAGTCGCGCGCCGCGCGCGGCCTCGAGATCGCCCCCGTGCCCCTCAACCTCAGGGGCAAGGACCGCCACCTCGTCGGGCTCGGCAGCTACCTGGTCAACGCCGTGGGCAGCTGCAACATGTGCCACTCGGCAGGTCCGGCGACCGAGTTCACCGCTACCGGCAACCCGTACTTCCGGGGCAACCTGCCCAAGACCGTGAATCAGGCTACCTACCTGGGTGGCGGGCGCGCCTTCACGCCCCCCGGCGCCGGCAACCCGAGCATCCTGTCGAGAAACCTGACACCCGACAAAACCGGCCGGCCGGCCGGCGGCATGTCGTTCGCGACCTTCCGCGAGATCATGCGCACCGGCGTGGACTTCGACCACGCGCACCCCAACTGCTCGGCCACCGTCACCACCAACTGCTACCCGGCCACGCAGCCCTACGACGGTGACCTGCTGCAGGTAATGCCCTGGCCGGAACTGCAGGGCATGACCGAGCGCGACCTGCGGGCCGTGTACGAGTACCTGAGCGCCGTTCCGTGCATCACCGGACCGCCCACCGGGCTGCTGCACAACGACTGCACCTAGTTCGCGGCGCGCGGGGGCGGCGTGCGCCGCCCCCGCGTCCGCGCGCTACTGCTTGAGCTTGTAGCCGGTGCGGAAGATCCAGCTCACGGCGATGACGCACAGCGCCAGGAAGCCGAGCGTGGCGGCGGTGCTCGTGACGACATCGACGTCCGCAGCGCCGAAGAAGCTCCAGCGGAAGCCGCTGATCAGGTACACCACCGGGTTGAAGAGCGTGATCTTCTGCCACAGCGGCGGCAGCATGGTGATCGAGTAGAACGCGCCGCCGAGGAACGTCAGCGGCGTGAGCACCATGAGCGGCACGACCTGCAGCTGCTCGAAGCTCTCGGCCCACACGCCGATGATGAAGCCGAACAGGCTGAAGGTCACCGCGGTGAGCAGCAGGAACGCCACCATCCACAGCGGGTGCGCGATCCCGTAGGGCACGAACAGGCGCGCCGTGACCAGGATGAGCAGCCCGAGCATCACCGACTTGGTGGCCGCCGCACCGACGTAGCCGATCAGCACCTCGATGTACGACACCGGCGCCGACAGCAGCTCGAAGATGGTGCCGGACCACTTCGGCAGGTAGATGCCGAACGAGGCGTTGGAGACGCTCTCGTTTAGGATCGACAGCATGATGAGCCCGGGGACGATGTAAGCCCCGTAGCTCACGCCGTCGATCGCGCCCATGCGCCCGCCGATCGCGGAACCGAACACCACGAAGTACAGCGAAGTCGACAGCACCGGCGAGGCAATGCTCTGCATCAGGGTGCGGAAGGTGCGCGCCATCTCGAAGCGGTAGATGGCATGTATCGCGTGCAGGTTCATTGCCGCCCGCTCACCAGGCTCACGAAGATGTCCTCCAGCGAGCTCTCGCTCGAGTGCAGGTCCTTGACGTCGATCCGCAGCTCGCTCAGGCGCTTCAGCAGCGTCGGGATGCCGGTCTCGCGGCTGTGCGCGTCGAAGGTGAAGAGCAGCGCGTGGCCGTTGTCGGTGAGCTCGAGCGGATGGCCGGCGAGCTCGGGCGGTACCGCGCCGAGCGGCTGCTGCAGCTGCAGCGTCAGCTGCTTCTTGCCGAGCTTGCGCATCAGCAACGCCTTGTCCTCCACCACGATCAGCTCGCCCTTGTTGATGACGCCGATGCGGTCGGCCATCTCCTCGGCTTCCTCGATGTAGTGGGTGGTGAGGATGATGGTGACGCCGTTGTCGCGCAGCCGGCGTACCAGCTGCCACATCTCGCGGCGCAGCTCGACGTCGACGCCGGCGGTCGGCTCGTCCAGAAACAGGATGGTAGGCTCGTGCGCCAGCGCCTTGGCGATCATCACGCGGCGCTTCATGCCGCCCGACAGCGTCATGATCTTGGCGTCCTTGCGGTCCCACAGCGTCAGCTCGCGCAGCACGCGCTCGCAGTGCGCCGGGTCCGGCGCGCGTCCGAACAGTCCGCGGCTGAAGCTCACCGTCGCCCAGACGCTCTCGAAGGCATCGGTGTGCAGCTCCTGTGGCACCAGACCGATCTTGCTGCGGGCCGCACGGTAGTCGCGCACGATGTCGTGGCCGTCCGCCTCGACAGTGCCGGCACTCGCCCTGACGATGCCGCACACGATGTTGATGAGTGTCGTCTTGCCGGCACCGTTCGGGCCGAGCAACGCGAAGATCTCGCCGCGGTTGATGCTCAGGTCGATGCCCTTGAGCGCGACGAAGCCGCTGGCGTAGGTCTTGCGCACGGCGCGCACTGCCACGATCGCGGCGGGCGGACGGGTGGAATCGGCAGCCAGTTGTTGCACGGCGGACTTGCGCGGGTTCGTCTCGGGACCGCTATCCTAACGGCTTGCCGCCGCAGCTGTCAGGCGCCGCGCTCGAGCTCGTCGATGCTGCGCGGCCAGTCCTGCTTCAGCAGGCGCGACAGCGCGCGATCGGCCAGCAGCCGGCCGCCGGTCTGGCAGCGCGCGCAGTAGTTGGTCTCGTTGTCGGCGTAGCGGATGCGCTGCACCGGCGCTGCGCATACCGGGCACGGCTGCCCGAAGCGACCGTGCACCGCCATGTCGGTGCGGAACGCCGTGACTTTCTCCGGGAATTCGCCCGCGGCCAGGTCCCGCAGCCGCCCGGTCCACAGCTGCAGCTGCTCGCGGCAGGCGGCGTACAGCCGCGCGACCGCCGCGTCGTCGATGCGGCGGGTGAGCGTTACCGGCGAGAGCCGCGCGGCGTGCAGGATCTCGTCGCCGTAGGCGTTGCCGACGCCGCTGAAGAGCCGCGGGTCCGTCAGCGCGCGCTTCAGGGTGTGGTTGGCGCTGCGCAGCCGTGCGGCGAACTGCGCGAGCGTCGCGCCCTGGAGTTCCAGGCCGCCGGGATCCTGCGCCTGCAGGCCGGCCTCCCCCTCGACCAGGTGCAGCGCGGCGCGGCGCTTGCTGCCGGCTTCAGTCAGGGTCAGCGTGCCGCTGCTGAACTCGAAGCGCGCCAGTGCGGCACGCCGGCTGCGCGGCGTGCCGGCGGCGAACCAGTGCAGGCGACCGGCGATCATGAGGTGCAGCACCAGCCACAGGCCGCCGTCGAGCCCGATGGCGAGGCGCTTGCCGACACGGCGCAGCTCGCGCACCGTCCGGCCGCGCGCGGCATCCAGCGGCGGCGTGACGGTACGCAGCAGGAACGGCGAGGCGAGCTGCACCTGCTCGAGCCGCGCTCCGACGATCCGCGCCTGCAGCGCCTCGAGGTAGACGGTCAGGTCAGGCAGCTCGGGCATCTGGGTAACCGGCTCCTGACGGCGAATTCATGCGCATGCGGATGCTACGATAGTTACAAAACCGTCGAAGGGATTCCCCATGCGCAAGAGCATTTGCCTGGTCCTGCTGCTGCTGGGCGCCGCGGGCGCGGGCGCTTCCGCGGCCGCCCCGGCAGGCGCCGACGCTCACCCCGGCGCCGCGCGCGCCGTGATGAACGAGATTGCGGACGCGGGCTTCAACCACAGTGAAATCGCGGAGACCGCCGAGTACCTCGACGATCAGATCGGCGGGCGCATGACCAACTCGCCCGCCATGCGTCGCGCCGAGCACTGGACCGCGGATCGCTTGCGCGCCTGGGGACTGCGGAACGTCCATACCGAAGGCTTCGACTTCGGCCGCGGCTGGTGGATCGAGGCGGCGCACATCCGCATGATTGCGCCGCGCCCCCTCGACCTCAAGGGTATTCCCGTGGCCTGGACCCCGCCCACCGACGGCGTACTGAGCGCCGCGATCGTCGTGGCACCGATGGCCAGCGACAAGGACTTCGCGCAGTGGAAGGGCAAGCTCTCGGGCAAGATCGTGCTCGCCAGCTACCCGGCGCCGGAGAGGGATGGCACCGAGCCCATGTTCGAGCGGCTGTCGGACACCGACATCGCCAAGCGCGACCACTTCGCGCAGCCGGTCGAGGATCCCGAGCAGCGCAGGAAGCGCATCGAGCGCTTCCGCTTCCGCGCGCAGCTCGACGCTTTTCTAGCCGAGGAAGGCGCTCGTGCGCTCGTGACCATGTCGCGCAGCGACGGGCGCCTGGTGCACGGCGAGGGCTACAGCCACCAGGCAGGGCGCACGCCGAAGCTGCCGGCGGTCGAGCTGGCGGCGGAGGACTACCGCAAGCTCGCGCGCCTGGCGAAGGTCGGTGAGGTGCGCGTGGAGATGGAGAACCGCGTGCACTTCGAGGACGCGGACCACAACGCGTACAACGTACTGGCCGAGATCCCCGGCGCCGATGCCGCCGCCGGTTACGTGATGGCCGGTGCGCATCTCGACAGCTGGGTGGCCGCAGACGGTGCCGCCGACAATGGCGCCGGCTCGGTCATGGTCATGGAGGCGGCGCGCATCCTGGCCAGGGTCGGCATCAGGCCCCGGCGCACCATCCGCTTCGCGCTGTGGGCGGGCGAGGAGCAGGGCCTGCTCGGCTCGGCCGCCTACGTCGAGCAGCACCTCGCACGGCGTCCGCCGGTCACCGACCCCGCGCTCAAGGACCTGCCGCCGTACTTCACCCAGGACACCTACCCGGTACGGACGCTGCCGGGCTTCAGCGAGCTGGCCGGCTATTTCAATATCGACAACGGCTCGGGGAAGATCCGCGGCATCTACGCCGAAGGCAATCTCAACGTCGTGCCGATCTTCCGCGAGTGGCTGGCGCCGTTCGCCAGCATGGGCGTCACCGCCGTGGTCGCCGAGCCCACCGGCGGCACGGACCACATGTTCCTCAGCCGCCTCGGCCTGCCCGCCTTCCAGTTCATCCAGGACCCGCTGGATTATGAGTCCCGCGTGCACCACACCGACCTGGACACCTACGATCATCTGCGTATCGAGGACATGAAGCAGGCCGCGGTGGTGCTGGCCACGGTGCTGGTCGCAGCCGCGGATGCCGATAAGCCGCTGCCGCGCAAGCCGCTGCCGACCGAGCCGCGGGTCACCGACCCGTTCGCCTATCCCGAGCCCGAGCCCGGCACATGACCGGCGTGCGGTCCGCCTCAGTCCTCGCGCTCGCCGCCCTGTGCGTCGGCGGCGGCGCACCGCGGGCGGCGCCGCCGGCCCCGGCACCGGTGCGCATCGCCGTGTTCGCCTTCGAGCTGATCGATGCCACCCCCTCCCAGGTGCTGCTCGGCAAGAGCACCAGCGAGGCGGCCACCCTGGTGAAGGTGAGCCAGGCGGCGCGCGAGCAGCTGGCGCAGTCAGGCCGCTACCGCGTGATCGATGCGAGCCAGGCAACCGAGCCGCGGCTCGGCGACTGCGACGGCTGCGAGGCCGCCCTCGCCCTCAAGCTCGGTGCGGATCAGTCGCTCCTCGGGGTGGTCAAGCGCGTCACCCAGACCGACTACTACATGCTGATCCAGATCCGCGATGCGCACACCGGCAGGCTGCTCGATCAGCAGGGCGCCAACTTTGCGGGCAGCGAGGACGGTTGGGCGAGCGGGGTACGCATGCTGATCAAGCACCAGATCCTCGCCCCGCCGCCGGAGTGAACCTCCGCTGAGGCGGGCGCTGGCGCACGCCGGTACCGCGTCGCTGCATTGCAACGCTACGGCCGCCGACGCACCTAGATTGCGTGCCCGGTACCCCCAGAATGCATCACCCGTACCCAAGCGGGGGGGCTTGCCCGATACTCCGGGCGTGGATCTCCTGGAACGCCAGCCGCAGCTCGAGGAGCTTGCGCAGTACCTGCGCGAGGCGGGAACGCGTGCCGGCAAGATCGCGTTCGTGAGCGGCGAGGCGGGTGCCGGCAAGAGCGCGCTGGTCGAGCAGTTCACGCAGCAGGCACCGCGCGGCACGCGCATCCTGTGGGGTCACTGCGACGCACTGCAGACCTCGCGCGTGCTCGGGCCCGTCAACGAAGTGGCCGCCGCGCTGCTGTCGGCGACGACGCGGCGCGAACCGGGCGATGCGCGCGAGCAGCTGTTCCTGCGGGTACTCGAGGGCCTGTCGCCGCCGCATCCGGTGAGCGTGGTGGTGCTCGAGGACCTGCACTGGGCGGACGAGGCGACGCTCGATTTCGTGGGCTTCCTGGGCCGGCGCATCCAGCGCACCCGCTGCCTCCTGATCGTGACCCACCGTGACGACGAGCTCGATCCGAGCCATCCGCTGCGTGCGGTCCTCGGGGAGCTCACCGGCCAGCACGCGGCCCGCCTGCGCGTCCCCGCCCTGTCGCTCGACGCCATCGAGCGCCTGGCGCGCGGCACCCGCCTCGACGCCGCGCACATTCAGCGCGTCACGGCCGGCAACGCGTTCTTCGTGCGCGAGCTGCTGTCGGCCGCGAAGGGCACGGTGCCTGAGACGGTGCGCGACGCGGTGCTTGGCCGCCTCATGCAGTGCTCGCCCGCGGCGCGCGAACTGGCGGAGGTCGTCTCGCTGGTGCCGGGACGCACGCCCGGCTGGCTCACGCGCAGCCTGCTCGATGCCAGCGGCGAGTGTGCCGACGAAGCGGTGGCGCGGGGGCTGCTGCGCCACCACGAGGATGCGCTCGGCTTCCGGCACGAGCTCGGACGCCTGGCGGTTGAGAGCAGTGTGCCGCGCGGGCGTGCCCAGGCACTCCACGCCCGTATCCTCGCGGCGCTCATCGAGCGCGATGCCGACCTGTCGCAGCTGGTGCATCACGCGGCGCACGCGCACGATGAGGCGGCGCTGCTCGAGTACGCCCCGCGAGCCGCCGAGCGCGCCGCCAGCGCCGGTGCGCACCGCGAGGCGGTGGCGCACCTCGCGACCGCCCTGCGGCACGCCGCAACGCTGAACGCCCCCGAGCGCGCCTGGCTGTTCGAGCGGCACGCGGCCGGCTGCAACATGACCAATCAGGTCGCCGAGTCCATCGCCTCGGCAGAGGCGGCGCTGGCGCTGTGGCGCGAACTCGCCGATGCGGCGGCGCAGGCGCGCGTGCACCTGCTGCTCGCGCAGCAGTACTGGAAGGCGGGCGACAAACACAGCGTCGACACCCAGGTGGCCGCCGCCGTCAGGCTGCTCGAGTCACTGCCGGCCGGGCCGCAGCTGGCCATGGCCTACAGCAGCCGGGCGCGCTACGCCATGAACTGCGGCGACAACCCCCAGGTGATCGCGGACGCGGGACGCGCACTCGAGCTGGCGCAGCGGTTCGGTGATCACTGCGTCCAGGCGCATGCGCTCACGAACATCGGCGCCTCGCAGCTGAATGCGGGGGATGCCACCGGCCTGGCCAAACTGGAACAGGGGCTGGCCGTCGCGCTCGAGCACCGCCTGCCCGAACACGCCGGGCGCGCGTACGCCAACCTGGTTTCGGCCGCGGTGTCGCTGCGCATGCCGGAGCTGGCCGAGCGTTATCTGGCGGAGAGCCTCGAGTACTGCGAGACGCACGAGGTGCAGGACTGTCTTTCCTACAACCGCGCATACGGCGCCTATGCGGCACTTAACGGCGGCCGCTGGGAAGAAGCCGCGCGCGCGGCTGCCGACCTGATCACCTATCACTCCCTCGCCACGGCGCAGCGCATCCCCGCGCTCACCGTGCTCGCCCTGGTGCGCGCACGGCGCGGCGATCCGGGCGCCGACCCGCTGCTCGAGGAGGCCCTGCGCTTGGCCCTGCCCACCACCGAGGTGCAGCGCATCGGGCCGGTCGCGGCGGCGCGCGCCGAGCTCGCCTGGTACCGCGGCGACCACCGCCGCGCGGCCCAGGAGGCGGCGACCGGCCTGCAGGCGCTCGGCGGCCGCCGGGAGGCATGGATCTGCGGTGAACTCGCCTATTGGGGCCGGCGCGCCGACCCGGCATTCGAGATCCCGGCGCAGCTGGCCACGCCGTACGCGCTCATGCTCGACGGCAATTGGCAGGCCGCAGCGGCTGCCTGGGAGCAACTCGGCATGCCATACGAACGGGCACTGGCGCTGGCCGAAGGCCCCGAGGCGGCACTGCGCGACGCGCTCGCCATCCTCGAACCACTGAGCGCCGGACCGCTCACGGCGATTGCGCGCCAGCGCCTGCGCGAGCTGGGGGTGCACAGCATACCGCGCGGGCCGCGCGCCTCGACCCGCGAAAACCCGGCCGGGCTCACCGCCCGTGAGGTGCAGGTCCTGCGCCTGCTGGTGCAGGGGCATACGAACACCGAGCTCGCGCACCGCCTGCACGTTGCGCCCAAGACCGTCGAGCATCACGTCTCATCGATCCTGGCGAAGCTCGAGGTGCGCTCGCGCACCGAGGCGGTGGCGGCGGCGCTTGGTATGGGCCTCGGTGAACTGGGCGCCATCGGCGCGCACGGTTCACGGGGCAGGGCAGCAAGGGGACGCTGAGGCCGTCCCCTTCCGTGCCCCCGGCATCCTAGCGCTGCGCGACAGCGACCGCGGGCCGGTTCTTAGCCAGGTAGTAGCCGGTCAGCAGTGGCGCATTCACCTCGTAGACGGCGCGCTGGATCGCCTCGTGCGTGCAGCGCTGTCCCTCGGCACGCCACTGCAGGTCGCTGAAGATCAGCGGCTCGCACACGACGCGCGCGGCGGCGCGGATTCGCTGGTACAGCACCACCACGCCGCTGGGGCTGGCGAGGTTCAGGTCGGAGTATTGAACCGTGCGCTGGGGCACCTCGGTGGTCGCGTTCCCGGCGGTGGCGATGGCGCTCACCGAGCCGAGCAGCACGGCGGCGAGCGCGGTGCGGATGGCAGATTTCATGGTCGGTCTCCT
>Ga0070732_10000366_pt1 | contig 30047 bp, 25 predicted proteins | sample Coa_R1_5_FD_66449 | JGI IMG/M metagenome (GOLD analysis project Ga0070732, IMG submission 66449) | Surface soil microbial communities from Centralia Pennsylvania, which are recovering from an underground coalmine fire - Coalmine... | ecosystem: Environmental > Terrestrial > Soil > Unclassified ... | reverse complement strand
TCCAGATTCAGCGTCACGATGACATTTTCGTGGTGACGCCGTCGCCGGAAATCGAGAGCATGTCGGATGTTATGATTGAAAATGCGGCCCAGATCGTGCTGGCCCCTATCAAGGCCGCCGACCGGGCGCCGAGCGGGATCATCTTCGACCTCACGAATATTAATTACTTTGGGTCGATGTTCATCACGTTCTTGCTGCGCTGCCATTTGCAGCTAAAAAAGGTCGGCGACGGCGAAGTGGTGCTCGCCGGCGTGTCCGACCGAGTCCGTGAGCTGCTGCGCATGACGCAGCTAGATACGCTCTGGGCGCTGTACGACAGCAAGGCCGAGGCACTCGAAGCGCTGGGGACCGATTGAGTTGAAGACAAGATCTGAACAGAAGCAAACAAAGGAAACGAAGAAAAAAACAAAGACCGCTCTGTGCTGATCTCTTCTTCGTTTGCTTCGTTTCCTTCTGTTCAATTCTTCACCCGCCGTAACGGCGGGTTGTTTTTTTTCCCGATTCGCCCATTCCCGCCACTCGGCTACAATGACACTCTCTGCGATTCTCTTCACCGTGGAGAAAGGAAACACATGGAAGCCAACGGCAAAATCGACGGACAGGATTCGTTCCACCGTATTCACGATAACGAGCTTCATCACGAAGGCGCGTACCAGAAACTCGGCGTGGAGGACATGGTCCGCCAGATCAAGGAGACGGCCGATAAGCTGGTGCTCGACCACGCCACCCGCGGCGATGTGAAGCTCCTCAGCACGGCCATGAAGGAACTGCGCTACTGTTTCAAGGTCTTCTCCGCATTCCGAGAGCATCGCAAGGTCACCGTTTTTGGCTCGGCCCGCACCAAGCCCGACAATCCTTCTTACAAGCAGGCCGTCGAATTTGGCCGGAGAATGGCGAAAGAAGGCTTCATGGTCATCACCGGCGCCGCCCAGGGCATCATGGAGGCCGGCCATGTGGGGGCCGGGCGCGACATGAGCGTCGGGGTGAATATTCTGCTGCCGTTCGAGCAAGAAGCCAATTCGATCATTCACGGCGACAAGAAGCTGATGCACCTGAAATACTTCTTCACGCGCAAACTCTTGTTCGTGAAAGAGGCCGCCGCCGTGGTGCTCTTCCCCGGCGGCTTCGGCACTCTGGACGAGGGCTTTGAGGCGCTCACGCTGGTGCAAACGGGCAAATCGCACCTGTTTCCGATTGTGCTCGTGGACGAACCGGGCGGCGATTACTGGAAGCAATTCCAAGTTTTCATCGGCCGCTGCTTGCGTGACCGTGGCATGATCTCGCCGGAAGACATGTCGCTGTTCAAAGTCACCGACTCCGTGGACGAAGCTGCCGCAGAAGTACTGAATTTCTACCGCGTCTACCACAGCATGCGCTACGTGGACGGCGAACTGGTTCTACGACTCCAGCACGACCTCAGTGACAAAACGCTGGCCCGCATCCGCAAGGATTTCGCCGGCATCGTAGAGCAAGGCACCTTCGAACAAGGCCCCGCACTTCCGCAGGAGCAAAATGAGACGCAAATCCTGCACCTGCCAAGACTGCGCTTCCGTTTCGACCGCCGGAGCCTGGGCCGGCTGCGGCAATTGATTGATGTAATCAATCGGGAATGAGGATTGGATTGGACGGATTGGACAGTTCGTCTGTTTTTTTGTTGCATGCAACTTGACATCAGGTACAATCGAACGTGGAAAGGACACGCGCTGACGCGACCTCATTTTGGGAGATAACGAATGATCCTCCCCGAAATCCTCGCGATGGTGTCAGTGACAGGGAATCAGCACGACGATTACGACGTCGCGCAGGGAAATCTTTTAGCGGCCCATGGACTGCCGGGAGCCGAAGGCAGAAACTTTTTGAATGACTTAGACTGGATCGACCATGTCGCCAAGACCGTGCGGATTGAGACTCTTCGACATTCCTATCAATTTCGCGACAACCCATCAGCGTTTGAGAATTGCCCGGCGTATTTTTGCATGCTCGTGCTCGCAACCGTGATGTACCAGCAATTTGGTGTGCGCTATAATCCGGCACGCATTCGCGATCCCAAATTCCAAGACCCCTATTGCCTTGACCCTGATTTTTCTGATTCTCGCGATTTGTTTATCCACGGGATGATTGGCGGCCCCGGCGGAACATGTGCCTCAATGCCCGTCCTAAAGGCGGCGGTGGGCAGGCGATTGGGCTACCCGCTGAAGCTGGTCGAGGCGAAAGGTCACCTATTCCTTCGCTGGGATGATGTCAGCGGCGAACAATGGCGGCCCGGTGCGAGATTCAACATTGAGGCGACGTGCGAAGGCTTGGCATGCCCGCCCGACGAACATTACTTGCGCTGGCCGCACCCTATGGATGAAAGAGATTTGACTGTCTATGGCTACATGCAGCCATTGACGCCGCCCGAGGAGACCGCGATGTTCCGCTCGACAAGGGCAATTTGCCTTTGGGAAAATGGGAATTACGCCGAATGTCTGCGCGAATGTCATTGGGCCATTGTGTTAGCCCCGCACCGCCCCCAGCATTGTTGGCAAATTATGGACTTTTACAAGAAATACCGAGCTGTTATGGCGACCAAAACGCGCGAAGAGGTCGCAAAGCTCGCATTGTATTTTGAAGAAGAGCATGCAATTCAAGAGAACATTGTTTTCGGACACCAGGAAAGGCTTCGGAGAGGTAGGCCCGGCTTTAACTTGGCAGAATTTGGAGTATTTACGCCAGCAGAGTTCGAAGCAAGAAAACAGGAATTGTCTGCCTTGCCCGGAATAATCACGCGCCCGAAAGTCGAAGCAATCCCGAGCGTATTTTGAGGAGATGAAGCCATGTTTAACCCGGTAACCGGCCGGTTTTTGTCTGTCGACCCCAGGTCGCCAGATGGGGTGGACCTCCTTTATGAGCACCCATTCGTCTACGCTCGAAACAATCCCGTTAATTGGGTTGACCCCACTGGCGAGCAAGCGCGCAAGCTCGAGGACTGTGAGAAATGTCTCGTAGCCATTTTCCAGAACGCGGTTTTTGCCCTTACTCCGGCAGAATTCGACGGCGTGACCAACGCCGCGATCGAGGTTTTCCCGAAAGGTTTTAGGATGGGGGCTCCTTCGCCCCAATCAAGATTAGCGCTGTGATAAGTGGAGAATATGCCGCGCGAATTGCCCAGCTCGCGTTCGACAACGACGCTGATGCAATTACTCTCCCGGGCGTCTTTGGAACCATGGTTTTTGCGCGGTCGCCGCTACGGCCATGTGCAGGCTTTCAAATTCGTAGCACCATGGACTTCGCGCTTGTCGGCCACGAGCTAGTGCATGCCCTACAGATTAACCGAATTACCGGGGCGCGATTCCTTGCACAATACCTCGCGGAGTACGGGTACAACATCACAATTGGTATGGCACCGAAGGCCGCTTATGAATGCATTTCTTTTGAGGTGGAGGCCTTTGCGTTCCAACACGCATTAGAGCAAATTATGGCCAGGGGTAACAATAAGGCGCTTTTTGCGGGCGCGTGCTGCGATCTTGACCTTAATTCACCGTTCACCAATTCGGGCCGGAATCCTACCAAAGCGCTAGCAGATGAATTTGCTGCGGAGTTCAAAAAACAGCTAGCAATCGCCCAGCTTAAATGTAAAGCCGCCGTCCCCCCATCGACGACGATCCGTATCCTGCAAATGATTAGACGGATAACCGAATGAGACGATAAGCAGGGAAGCAAGCTCCACGCAGTTTAGAGATGGCTCGGAGGACGCCATTTTTTGGAGGTGTACTCAATTGCGGCTTTCGCAATGCCGGTATTTTTGGGTTTGTAGCATAGTTTGCGTGGCCGTTGGCTGCCGGCCGACGGCAAAATATGACGTTGTCGGATTCGTGCGAACGGAGCAAGGGATTAACCATTCATTCGCCCTTTCCCAAGCACAAGCCCAAGGGCCGGAACCTCCGGTCGCGCATGCAAAGATTTGGTTGACATATGACTCCGATGGAAAGCAGCCCATACGTGGCTTCGATGCGACATCCGACGAGACTGGATATTACAGAATTCGCACTGAGAACATCCCCCCGGCAACCGACCCCGACGGTAATTATTTTTTGGTCGTCGAAAAAGAAGGATATGACCGACTGATAGTGCCAATCAGATTGGGGCTCCTGTCCAGGTATGGTGAAAACACACTCATCCTCAAAAGCACTGAAAACAAGCCCTGAAACGTCCGGCTGCTTCGGATGGAACGATAAATATTTGCACCCTTCGGAAATGCCCGCTTCTAAAGCGGCAGCAGAGTTGACGTACGATTTGATGAAAAAAAAACAGGGCCACCGACTGGTGGCCCTGTTACCAAGCTGACTTACGGGTCCCGTCCATCCCTTCGGTAGCTTGGATGCCTTATCCGTTCCCCCCTCGGAACGGTTAAGACGCTCATTTAAGTGGTCACAACGACAAAAGCTCGTTGCTACAAAAGAACCCTAGAACGCGCTTTTCGAAAATGCAAATCGCCGAAGCGTTTTTTTTCAAAGATTTCCAATTTTTCTTGTTGTGTAACGGAAAAACCGTCAAAAACAGACAACCGCTTGCAACCGATCCCTTGTCCCAGGATCGAATCGCAAGCGGTTGGTATTGAATGCTTTAAGAAAAAATCACCGGTGGCTGACAAGCCGGATTGGCGCTCCTTCATTCCAATTCGGCGGAATCGGCCGGCGGACGGCTTCGCCGTCAAAATGCCAGTAGGCCACGTTGTCTTCCCCCATTTGCCAGGAGAAAAATGCTGGCCGGCCGTTCACTAAAGTGGGGAACCCAATCTGACCGGTAGTGACGTTTACAAGTATCGCGCCCAGTTGGGCTAGTTCCTGCTGTTCTTCTTGAATGCGGCCTTCCAGGCGCACGACCTCGCCCTGAAGCGTATAACGGCGTTCGCGTTCCGGCCACGACAATTCCCGCTTGTTGCGATCCAGGCCTTCCTGCTCGAATTGAAAGCGATTCAGTTCCTGACGGTCGTGAATAATATCAGAAACGATGCGTTGGACGAGTGGCAACATCCGACGCGCGGTGGTGAGATCGACAGTCTGGTTCTTTTGCCGGGTTTTCTCGGTGGAGGCCCGGTTAGGTTTGCTGCTCATGGCATACCTCCCCAATTGCCAGGGCGAAAGCCGTCATCACAACTTCCCCCACAGTTATCATAGTCCGCAGATCAAGCCCTTGTCGTGCGAAAACAAGGAGACCGGCGAAGAAAATCAGGTTCGCAAAACAAAACGAACCGGTCAGGAAAACCTTTTCAACCAAAAAGCTTACCCGCTGCAGCTGTCATAGCGAAGCCGGGCGAGATTTTCCACATGGATTGAAAAACCTAACCCCTAGCCCCTTCCCTACGAGGGAAGCGGCGAACGGATTGTCTCCCCGTTCCTCTCAGAAAAGGGGGTCGGGGATTAGGTTAATTCCCCTTCCACTGGACGAATCCCTCCAGCGCATAATACTCCGGCAGGCCCAGCCGGTCGTAAAGCTTGGCGGTATCGCGGTTACGGTCTTCGGCTCGCTGCCAGAACTCGCGGGTATCGCTGGAACCGGGGTACATCGCCCGGTCCTTTTGCGACTGGTGCCGAAAGATCGCTAATTTCTTCCGCTCCAGATCATACGAACCAAGCGGCACAGCCCGCTCAATTTCGTGAGGTTGCCACTCTTCCCAGGCCCCGCGGTAGAGCCAAACCTCAAAGTCTTGCGCCTGCTTCTGCACCCGCCGAACGGCTTCGAAAATCGCCTCGGCACAGATCCGGTGCGTGCCATGCGGGTCGGACATTTCGCCCGCCAGGTATATCTGCTTCGGCTGCATGCGCTTCAGCAATTGCACAATATCGTCGATGTCTTGCGGATCGATGGGCTTTTTCTCGGCCGAACCGGTGCGGTAGAAGCGCAGATTCATGAATTCCAGTTGGCCCGGCGGAATGCCGCACGCCGAGGCCGCCGCTCGTGCTTCCGTCTCGCGAATCAGTTTTTTGATTTCGAGCAAATCGCTGGAATCGATTTCGCCCGGCCGGCGCTTGCGCAGGAATTCTTCCACCCGCTTCTGAATTTCGCCGGTGCGATCCTGGTCGATGTCGAAGAATTTGTTGAACGAGCGCACGAAATCGATGAAGCGCCAAGCATCGTGGTCGAAGACGGCCACATTGCCGCTGGTCATGTAGGCAACGTGGACCTTATGCCCTTGTTCCACCAACCGGATCAGCGTCCCGCCCATGCTGATCACATCATCATCCGGATGCGGGCTGAATACGAGTATATTACGCGGCTGGGTCCCTGCCGGTTCGGTGCAAACCGTGCGCATGCGGTCGTGAAAGACGCGCTGGCCCAAGTCCTGAGCCGGCCCGTGCTCGCGCAGGAGTTCGTGGAGCTTGTGCTCCCGGAAGTCTTCATCATTCAGCTTCAAGAGTGGTTTGTTGACTTCGAGGCTCAGCCAAATGACCGCCTGGCGAATGCGCTCGTCATTCCACTGAATCGAGCCCAATTCCCACGGCCGGCGGCAAGCACTTAGCTCTCCGGCCGCCGCGCGGTCGAGAACCACGGTGGCATCCGAATGCGTTTGCAGAAAGCTGGCCGGCACGTTGATGCCCGGCGGCTCTTCCACCATTTGCCGCACGATTGTGGCCTTGTGCTCGCCGTAGGCCATCAAGATCACTTGCCGCGCTTCCATAATCGTGCCGATGCCCATAGTGATCGCATGGTGCGGCACATTCTCTTCGCCATAAAACCCGGAAGCAGCATCAAGTCGAGTGACCGGATCGAGCGTGACCAGCCGAGTGCGGCTCGACCGGCCGGAACCCGGTTCGTTGAAGCCGATGTGCCCGGTCCGGCCAATGCCGAGGATTTGCAAATCGAGCCCACCCTTCTGGCGGATCAATTGCTCGTAGCGCATGCATTCTTTTTCGACTTCATCCTGCTTCCACGTACCCTTCGGAATGAAGATTTGCGATTCTGGAACATTCAGGTACTTAAAGAGGTTCTCGTGCATGAAGCGGTCGTAACTATGCTCATCCGCCGGCTTCATCGGGTAGTATTCGTCGAGATTAAACGTGATGACGCGCGAGAAGTCGAGCGCTTCCTCTTCGCGCATGCGCCGCAACTCTCGATAGAGGCCCAGCGGCGTCGAGCCGGTGGCAAGGCCCAGCACCGTGGGCCGTTCGAGCGCGTTGTTATGGACGATCAGGTTCCGAACGATCAAAGCCACGTGCCGTGAAGCTTGGGAACTGTCGGGAAAAACGAGGGTGGGTATGAGCACATTCGGCACATACAACGACGACATGACCGGCCCACCTCCAGAAGGCATAGCGCTCCACGATGAATTTACTTCCGTCCATCATATGTATTATGAAAGTTAGCGACGCTTCGTAGAAGCGTGGTTAACCCGGCTCATTGAAATGAGAAACATCGATGCCCACCATCACCGTAAATGGCGAATCCCGCCCACTCCCCGAACCGTGGACCGTGGCCGAACTTCTACGACGACTGGGCCACGACAACGGCAAGGTCGCGGTCGAAGTGAATCGGGATGTAGTTCCGCGCGCCCGCCATTCGGAGCAGCATTTACGCGACGGCGATGCCGTGGAAATCGTTACACTGGTTGGCGGCGGCAGCGGCGAATCGATTCCGCAAGATAAGCCGCTGGTGATCGGCAAGTTTCGCTTTCGTAGCCGGCTGATCACGGGCACGGGCAAATATGCAACGTACGACCTGATGCGCGATTGCCTCGCCGCCAGCGGTTGCGAAGTGACGACGGTCGCTGTGCGCCGCGAGCGGCTGATCGACAGCCAGGGCCGCAATCTGCTCGATTATCTCGACTTGAAGCGCTTCACGATCCTGCCAAACACGGCCGGCTGCTTCAACGCGGAAGACGCCATACGCCACGCCCGGCTGGCGCGCGAGCTTCTCACTAATTTGAGTAATCCCGGCGCCGAGTGGGTGAAGCTGGAATGCCTGGGCGACCGCAAGACGCTGCTGCCCGACCCCATCGACACGCTGAAAGCCACCGAGCAACTGGTGAAAGAAGGCTTTCAGGTCTTGGTTTACACGACCGATGATCCAATCCTGGCGCAAAGGCTAAAGGAAGCCGGGGCCGCGAGCGTAATGCCCGCTGGCAGCCCCATCGGCAGCGGGCAGGGAATCCTCAACGGCAACAACATTCGCATTATTCTCGAATACTTAAAAGACGGCGACCCGGATTATCCGGTCATCGTCGATGCCGGTGTGGGCACGGCCAGTGACGTTTCCGCTGCGATGGAGCTCGGCTGCGACGGCGTGCTGCTGAACACGGCGATTGCTCAGGCCCAAGATCCGCTGCGCATGGCCCACGCCATGCGCATGGCCTGCGAAGCCGGCCGGCTCGCGTATCTAGCGGGGAGAATTCCGCGTAAACTGTATGCAAGTGCATCCAGCCCGATGGAAGGGCGGATTGCGGCGAGCAAGTAAGCCGCCTTTTTGTGGCATTAATTATGGGCCGGCAAATCCGCTTTTTTCTCTGCGATACTATGCGTGCGGCAATCGAAGACGAAGGCCAACGACGGGGCGTCACATTAGTCACAACTTATTCGCCGGAAGAAGGCTCGATCCAATATTCGAACATGGCAGAGCGCGAAGGGCGCCTCTGGACCGAAGCCGGTGATCCAACGAATTACAACGCGCTGTGTCGAGCGATAAAAAAAGGCGCTGTTTACGATCACGAACTGGGTCTGTGGGTAAAGCGTGTCTCGTACACGGCATTCGTCACCTTCAAAGAAGAACGTCAGAAGGCCATCGATGAATTGGTCGAAAAGAATCGGAAGTACGCCATCGAGGTACTCGGCGGTCGTCCAGTAAAAGATTCGAGCCAGTAGTCCGCCGCGCTCTGCAGCGCGACACACTACCCGATAATCTCCTCCACCGCCGCGGCCAACCGATCGATCTCCTCATGCGTGTTATAGAAATGCGTCGACACTCGCAGCAGCAAGTAATCCGGCCGGATGACAATCGGAATCTCGATGCCGCGTTGCCAGAATTCCTGACGCAATTCCGACCATTCGCGCTTGACCTTGTCCGCAATGCGGAACGCGGTCATGGATCCGTGAAGAAGCGGAAGGGCTGGCGTGGCCAATTCCAGGCCGCATAGGCCCGTTAGCCGTTGTCGCGTGTATTGCACCAATTCCTCAATCCGATTGCGAATCTTGTCCCAACCTAACTTCGCTTGAAACTCGATGGCCTCCGGCACGGCGAGCCAGGGACAGAAGTCGCGCGTGCCTTCGAATTCCAACGCGCGAGTCCGAGGCGTGGAGCCGTACTCATCGGCAGCGTCCACATTCTTGCGCTCGTAATGCCAGCCCCAGCTAACTTGCATCGGTTCAATTCGCTCGATCGCTTCCGGCAGGAAATAGAGAAAGCCGGTCCCGATCGGCGCCAGCAGCCATTTGTGGCCGTTGGCGCAATAGAAGTCCGCGTGGATCTCTTCGACATTCAGCGGAATCATAGCCGGCGCATGGGCTCCGTCTACGACCGTCATGATGCCACGCCGACGAGCCTCCGCACAAATTTCCTTCGCCGGCAACACCAGCCCTGTCGGTGACAGCACGTGGCTGAAAAAGAGCAGCCGCGTGCGCTCGGTCATCGCCGCGGCAAAGGCCCGAACGATTTCTTCCGGCGAATTCGCCATCACCGGCAAGGGAAAGGTTCGCAGTGTCAGTCCCTGGCGAATCGCCGCGCGTTCCCAGCACCAATGCATCGCCCCGTATTCATGGTCGGTCAGCAGGATTTCTCCCGGTGCTGCCAATTGCAGCGACGACGCCACGATGTTGATCGCCACGCTCACATTCGCCGTGAAAACTAGCCGCTCCGGCCGCCCGCCGATGTAGCGAGCCAATGCTTCCCGGGCCTGCCAGAGCAACGGCGGCAAGCGGCGGACAATGAAATCGGTCGGCTCCGCCGCGAGCTGCTTTCGGAATTCCGTAACACGCTCGAACACGCACCGGGGCAGCGGACCAAAGGAGCCGGTGTTGAGATTGCAAACATTCGGATCGAGCAGCATGGCCGAGCGAGCCTGCTGCCAGAATGGATCGTTGAGAGAATCGGTTGTCATTGCCAATCCTGAATTTCGTAGACGGCGCTGCCAGCGTCGTCAGGGGACTCGACGACGCTGGCAGCGTCGTCTCCGGAAGCGCATTTGGCAGCTGCAACCGTCTCCACCCATTCACGTTTATTGCGATCGTTGCGAGATTCCACCCGCGCCTCGGCTAACCCTCGCTCGGAACGGCACTTCTGATCCTGAAGAATCGCTTCGACCATTGCGAACGCTTTTCAAACCCGGTCCATCAGCTCGAAATCAACGAATTCCCCTTCATGTGCTTCTTGTGAAGAATCGCGCCGGCCCTTAGAATGAAATTGTCACTCTCCAATATTCCGCACCGCACGAGGCAGCCCATGGACGAATTACACCATGAATGTGGTATCGCCGCGATCTATCACCTTCATGGCCCCGTGCAATCGTCGCTGCTGCAGACCACCGCTCCGTACCAAGTCTCCCGCCTGATGCCACGCTTGCTGCTTGACTTGCAAAACCGCGGGCAACTGGCGGCCGGCTTCAGCACCTATAACCCCGACCGCGGCCAACTGATTGAAACCTACAAGGCTAATGGCACCGTTATCGAAGCCTTTCGGCTCAACCACAAGGACAAATTCGAAGAGATCATGGAGGACCACGAAGGCCGCGCGGCCATTGGCCATGTCCGCTACGCCACTACCGGCCCGATGACCCGGCAATACGCTCAGCCATTCGAGTGGCGCCACGGCCGTAGGTGGAAATGGTTCAGCCTGGCCTTCAATGGGCAACTGGCGAACTTCCCACTTCTAAGAGCGGAACTGCTCGCCAAGCCGCACTACCATCTCACGCGTGAAAACGACACCGAAGTTCTGATGCATTACATCGCCTATGAACTGCGCGGCGATGAACGGCCCGACCTCGTGGACGTCTTTCGCCGTCTCGCCGAAAAATTCGACGGCGCCTACAACCTCGTCTTCCTAAATGCGATGGGCGACATGGTGGTGCTGCGCGATCCGAAAGGCTTCCGGCCGCTCTGCTACGCGGTGGACGGCCCGCTCTTTGCCGCCGCCAGCGAAAGCGTGGCCCTGCTGAACCTCGGCTTCCGCGAAATCCACAACCTAGAGCCCGGCGAATTGATGCTCATTCAGGATAACCAGGTGCGCAGGGTTCGGTATGCCCCGAAACAATCGCCGGCCCACTGCTTCTTCGAATGGGTTTACTTCGCCAACGTGGCCAGCACGCTCGACGACCGTAGTGTCTACCTCTCGCGCTCGGCTTTAGGCAAAGAACTGGCCGAACAGGAACGCAAGCTGAATCTGGTCCCGCTCGATGACGACACCATCGTGGTTCCGGTGCCCGACACCGGGAAGGCCGCCGCCGACTCCATGGCCTTCGAGTTGAAACTTCGTTCGGTGGAAGGCTTGATTCGCAACCGCTACGTGGGCCGGACCTTTATTGAAGGCACCAACCGGGCCGACCGCGTGCGCCTCAAGTTCACACCGCTGCGCGAAGTGCTGGAAGGCAAGCGCGTGCTGCTCATCGAGGATTCGATCGTCCGGGCCACCACGCTGAAGACGCTGCTCGGCCACTTGCGCGATTTAGGCGGCGCCAAGGAAGTGCACGTGCGCGTGGCCTGTCCGCCGATTGTCGGTCCGTGTTTCTATGGCATTGACATGTCGGGTGTGCGCGAATTGTTCGCGCCGAAGTTCATGAAAGGCACGATGCCGACCGATGCCGAACAAGACGATATGGCCGAGGTGCTGGAAGCCGACAGCCTTCGCTATCTGCCGCTCGAGGCCGTGGCCCGCTGCATCGGTCTTCCGGACAAACACCTGTGCCGGGCTTGCCTCACCGGCGAATACCCCACGTCCACCGGGCAGAAATTGTATCAACTCGACAAACTGGATCGCGGCACCAACGGCGTCCATCGCACAGTGGAATTGCCGATGGCGCGACAGTTGTCATAGTTTTTTGAGCCGGGAGCGCCAGCGACCGGTTGTTGAGCGCCTAACATCCGGTCGCTGGCGCTCCCGCCTCATAGTTTTAATTATGCCACATTGCGGCGGATTCCCGACTCCAAATCTTCCATCAAACTCTGCCGCATCTCGTGGCTGAGAACCCCGCTGGTATACCGGTAATCCTTGTAGTACACTTCCAGCCGCGCGGGCTGCTGATAGTCTGCCAGCGCCGCCTGTTCCTCTGGTGACAAGGAAAACTCGAGCCAACCGGCCGTGCCGCCTGCTCGGTCCGCCGGCCGGCAGGTGAGCAAGTGGCTCGGAATCGCGGTCGAGCCCAAGTGCAAACGGACGTGATGGCCGGCCACTTCGCTCCAGTAACCCCAGTCGCGTACCGGCCCTTCACCCGGAGTTTCGAGCACAACGAGTCCCGCATGCAACTGGTCCCGCCCCGGCAGGAGTTGATTGAACCAATCCAGCTGCTGCTGCACGAGTTCCGGTTCATCCATGCGCGCGATCCGCAAGATTTCCTGAATGCGGAACCAAAGCGTTTGCCGGTTTTCGAAAATGACGACGACTTCAGGCCCCACCGCAACGCGCCGATAGCGGTTCCGATAATTCCGATGCACTTCCCAGAATTCTTGCCGTCGCGCGGCATATTCCGCCAGCGGCACCATGTCATCGAGAGTTAGCGGGTGCATGGGAGAATTTTCCCGAGAGGAACCGCGAGGCTCGAAGACTCGCCTCACGGCTTATTGACTTCCAAGCCGCGAGGCGAGTCTTCGAGCCTCGCGGGTTTGCCCTACGGCAATTCCTTCGGCGGCCCCTTCCGTTCATCCTGGGGCAGAATCAAATAGTTGTAAATCAGCCCCGCCAGCACGGCGCCGAGCGTTGGGCCAATCCAAAACGGCGCATGGTCGGTCCACGGATGCTGCGATTGCAGCCCGGCGACTGTCGATTCCCAGATTACGAGCCCCAGCCAACGAGCCGGATTCAGGCAGGCCGATGTGTAGCTGAACGCAACCATTGTCTCGACGAAAATCAAGAGCCCGATCCACAAATACGACAGCCGATACACCGACTCGCCGGCATTGCGCCGAAAGCGCGGATCGAAGATAAAAGCGAACATGGCAAACACGAGCAAAAACGTCAGCAGCGTTTCAATGCCGATACCGGCAATCATCGTCGCTTGATCCATGCCGCTGGTCGCAAACGCCGCCATATTCAGGTGCGGCGTGCCCATACGGGTAGACAGAAGCGCATTCTCGGAGAAGAAAAACAGCCCGCGAATTGCCAGCCCGGCCAAGACCCCGCCGATGAGTTGCACAACCAGGAAATGCGCGGCCCGCTTATGCTCGATGCGCTGAAAGGCCCAGAGCGTGATGGTGATGGCCGGATTCAAAAATCCGCCGGAAAGCCGCAATGTGAGCGCCAGCGCCACCGCCCACGAAGCCCCCGCCACCAACGCGATGCCGATCTTACCATAGCCCGAATGCCCCGACAGGCTGGGAATACCATCCGCCAACACCGCGGCCGAGGTGAAGAACACCACCGCGAAGGTGCCGATCAATTCCGCCAGACTGGCGCGAAGGTTCGAATTCATTCCGGGCCCCGAATTGCCGCTTGCGGTAAAGCAAGGAGATCCGCAACTTCGCCGTATCTATCCGGGTTGCAAGGACTTGTCAAGAGAGGGAAAGCGGGGCGAGTGCGTCTGCTCCCCCTCCCCGCTTCGGGGAGGGGGCTGGGGAGTGGGGTCGGAGGCGAAACAATACTTCCCTGACATTTCTCGCTCGCCCCGGTTTGCTGCGAATCGAGTCTCTCCAACCGACCCCACCCCCGGCCCCTCCCCGAAGCGGGAAGGGGAGAATGGTTGCTCCTGCCCAATTCGAGGCGGGGGGAGGAGTCGAGCGAGCGTCATTTTCTCCCAGATATCCGTACCGCGCTGGCCCATCCGTGAGAATATTCCCCATGCCGTGGCCGCACACGCAAGCGATTTCGGAGGATGTTGGGCTGTTTATCGCGGGCTAAGATTACTGCAATTTTCCGAAGGTAGGCGCTTTGACATTCGCCAACCGGATCGTATCCTTCTGCGGCCACGGGTTGTCGGCTGCGCGACGGCATTGCCCAGAAGCATGGCAAGGTGTCCCAAAGGTGTGCGAAAATGTCCCATTCATAAATAGCGGACGCGCCCAGCAGGAGACGACATACGAAAAAAAATGTCCCCCGCTCGCCGTGACCGCTTTTTGCCAGAACCGGCGCAGCCTGTTTTATTGTATCTTCTTTTTGTTAAACGAGTTGGGCGCAAAAATGAGAACAAGACAATTTGAAAACACCGGTCATTTTGTGTCGCGCCGTTACAAATCGCTGTCGCGATGGCAGGGAGCGGTTCGGACCACAGAAGCCGCAGCTAGCGATTGCTCATCCTAACTGTTTGCAAGCAATATGGTTGCGTCCGATGGCCGGAAACCGGGTACAAGATTTGCTCATTCTCCGAGCAACGAAAGAGGTCCCCACCATGAATATCGAACGCTTCACCGAACAGGCTCAGGAGGCTTTGCGTTCGGCCCAACAGCTGTCGCACAAATTCGGCCAGCAAGAGACCGAGGTCGAGCATCTGCTCCTGGCCTTGCTCGATCAAGACAACGGCCTGGCTGCTACGGTACTAGCAAAGGCCGGCATCTCGGTTGACGCCATCAAGATTCGCTTGCAGCAAGAAATCGAGCGGCTGCCCAAGGTCAGCGGCGGCAGCAACGACGACCGCTTCTATGTCGGCCCGCGGCTCAACAAGCTCCTCAATCGCGTGGAAGAGGAAGCCAAACGCTGGAAAGACGACTTCATCTCCAACGACGTCGTCCTGCTTACAATTGCCGACAGCGACGGCCCGGCTGCCCGAATCCTCAAGGAATTCGGCGCTACGAAAGAGAAACTGCGTGAAACCATTCAAGCCATTCGGGGCCAGCAGCGGGTTACGTCGCAGAATCCGGAAGGCACGTTCCAGGCTCTGGAGAAATTTGGCCGCGATCTCACTCAACTGGCCCGCGACAACAAGCTCGACCCAGTGATCGGCCGCGACGATGAGATTCGCCGGGTGATTCAGGTTCTCTCCCGCCGCACCAAGAATAATCCAGTACTCATCGGCGAGCCTGGTGTGGGCAAAACGGCCATCGTGGAAGGCCTGGCGCTGCGCATCATCAAGGACGACGTTCCTGAAGGCCTGAAGGGCAAGCGCGTGGTGGCTCTCGACATGGGCGCTCTAATAGCCGGGGCCAAGTATCGCGGCGAATTCGAAGAGCGGCTCAAAGCCGTGTTGAAGGAAGTCACCTCGTCGCAGGGCGAGATCATTCTCTTCATCGATGAACTGCACACCGTGGTTGGGGCCGGCAAGGCGGAAGGCGCCATGGATGCCGGCAATTTGCTCAAGCCGATGCTGGCCCGTGGCGAACTCCACTGCATCGGCGCTACCACGCTCGACGAGTATCGCAAGCACATCGAAAAAGACGCGGCCCTGGAGCGCCGATTTCAGCCGGTCATGGTCGAACCGCCGTCGGTGGAAGACACGATTTCAATCCTCCGTGGCTTGCGCGAGCGCTACGAAGGCCATCACAAGGTGCGGATCAAAGACGCCGCTCTGGTGGCCGCTGCGGTGATGTCGAACCGCTACATTTCCGACCGCTTCCTGCCCGATAAGGCCATTGACCTGGTAGATGAAGCGGCCGCCAAGCTTCGCACGCAGATCGATTCCAAGCCGACCGAACTCGATGAAGTGAACCGCCGGCTCATGCAACTGCGCATCGAGCGCGAAGCGCTGCGGAAAGAGACCGACCCGGCGTCGCGCGAGCGCCTGGCCAAAATTCAAAGTGAACTGGAGAAGCTCGAGGTTCAACACACGCAGTTGGAAGAGCAGTGGAAGGCGGAAAAGCAATCGGCCGCAAAGATTCCGGAATTGCAAAAGCAACTTGAAGGATTGCGGATTGAACTGGATCGTGCCAAAGCAGCCTTCGATTATGGCAAGGCCGGCGAGTTGGAATATGGCCGCATTCCGCAATTGGAAGCACAGATTCAGCAAGCGAAGGAAGCCGCGGCCAAGACCGCCACCGCTCGCCGGCTGGTGAAAGATGAAGTCGATGAGGAAGACATTGCCGAGGTGGTCAGCCGCTGGACCGGTGTCCCGGTTTCCAAGCTGCTCGAAGGCGAAAAACAGAAGTTGCTGCATCTGGCCGAGGAGTTGCACCAGCGCGTGATCGGCCAGGACGAAGCCGTGGACGCGGTGGCCGACGCCGTCATGCGGGCCCGGGCCGGCATGAAGGACCCCAATCGGCCCATCGGTTCCTTCATCTTCCTGGGGCCGACCGGCGTCGGCAAGACGGAACTGGCTCGCGCCCTGGCCGAGTTTCTGTTCGACGACGAACGTGCCATGATCCGAATCGACATGTCGGAGTATCAGGAGAAGCACACCGTCTCGCGGCTGCTGGGCGCGCCGCCGGGGTACATTGGCTTTGAGGAAGGCGGGCAACTCACGGAAGCGGTCCGCCGCCGGCCTTACTGCGTGCTGCTGTTCGACGAAATCGAAAAGGCGCATCCGGATGTGTTCAACACGCTGTTGCAACTACTCGACGACGGCCGGCTGACGGACGGCCAGGGCCGCACGGTCGATTTCAAGAACACCATTGTCATCATGACGTCCAACATCGGCAGCCAACGGATTTTGCAATACAAGGGCTCGTTTATCGGCGAAGTGTACGACCGCATGAAGGAAGCGGTGCTCGACGAGATGCGGAAAGCTTTCCGGCCCGAATTCCTCAACCGTGTCGACGAGATCATCGTTTTCCACGCTCTGAGCGAAGAGGACTTGAAGAAGATCGTCTCCATCCAGTTGCAAAACATGCAGAAGCGCTTGACGGAGCGGCGCATTCATCTCGAGGTGACCGATGCGGCCAAAACCCACCTGGTGCGCATAGGCTACGAACCAAGTTACGGCGCCCGGCCGCTCAAGCGCGTGTTGCAGCGGGAAGTCGAAACCACGCTGGCGCGGAAACTCCTTTCCGGCGAGATCCGCGACGGGCAAACGGTGGTCGTCGACTACGACGAGAAGAGCGGGGAACTCACGTTCAAGGCGAAGTAAACCGAAAGCCGCTTGCGGCGCTGCAAGGCCGCAAGTGGCAATTGAGTCACTTCATCTCCACGATGTCTTTCTTCGTTGTTGCGACGATCCGCACCAGCTCGTCGATCTCCTTCTGCGGCACTTTGAACTTCTTCAGCGTATCGATCAGGTGGCCGGCCATCGCGTTGAATTCCGATTCGGTGATGCCCATGCCCACGTGGACCGTTTTCATATCGCGGCCGGTGTACTTGACTGGCCCGCCGGTGGCCTGGCTCACGAACTCCACGATCAGCTGTTCCAAATGCGCCAGGCCTTTTTCGTCGACCTTGTATTTGCCGCTGCGGTTCAGGTTCACCTTCGGATCCTTGGCGGAAACGGCGATCAGCTCCTTCACCACGGCCCGCACGGCTGGTTCACCGCCGAGGCGATCCCAGAGCGACTTGCCGCCGGCGCTCATCATCTTGTCGCCGGTCTTGCCTTCAGGCTTTGGCGCTGGCGCCAGTTCCGGCTTCGGGCCAGGCCGGGAGGCCACGATGTCTTTACGGAGCACTTTCAGGATTTCGTCCATGCCGGCCCGCAGCGTGAAGGCTTTTTCGGCCATGCCGCGTTCGCTTTCGGCCGCTTTGAGCCTGTCGGCGACGAATTTTTGCAATTCGGGCCGGTGGTCGAGCAGCGGTCCGGCTGTCTTCAATGCGGCCTCAAACAATCGGTAGCAGCCGGCCTCGTCACCGCGTTCGTTGTAAAGGCGGACGCCCTCTTTAGTGACGTCGTAAATGGAATCGTAGAGCCGCTGGTCGAGGTCCTTGCGTGCCAGCGGGCCCGCCGGGGCATCGGCAGCGCGAGTGCTGTCAGCCAAGGTCAGAATGACAACGAATGCAGCAGTACAAGGTCCAACAATTGCCCTCATGGTTGCAACCTCACGGAGTTGTAGTCATGGAAAGCCCAGAGACTTCCGTCCCTGGGCTTTGGTATATGCTCGGTTTGCTTAAGCGGAAACACCGGGTGCCGTCTTTGACGATTATGCGGCCGGTAACGGTTATAGAAGCTGGAGAAATGGCGGCGAGCGTAGGCCCGGAACGTCCCGCAGAAAGCGAAATTCCTGCTTGCCTTCGGGCAACCGACCGATATATATTTTCTGCAACTTCCTAAGACGCGATGGAAGTGTCATACTTTATGTGAGGTGGTCGATCATGTCGAGTGCGGTAATGGCGGAGGTGGACTTAATAGAAGAGCTCAAGCTCCGCCGCTGGGCGCGGGAAAACTATGTGCCGTGCGAAGAACGGAACCGCTACTGGCACCCCGTCATCCTGGAGGAAATGGTTCGCAAGGATGAGGAAGTCGAGCCCGAGGAAGTCCTGGTTGAGGCTTCCTGAGACACGAGCAACGCCCAAACCGGCTCCCGTATGAGGCGGCGATCGAACGAGGATCGCCGCCTCGCCGTTTTTTATTGGCTCTCGGACATCAGTAAACCACTGATTACACGGATAACTTAGACAACTTACCGTCAGTTATTCTTATCTGTGCTATCGGTGTTATCCGTGGTTTCTTCTCTTTTCGCACGTAGAAAGACTCTCGCATGGGCTTCCTGTCCGGCCGCGTGACCTTCTCGCGTTTGCGTGTTGCTCCGCCCGGCCCCGGCATTTTTGGTCCCGATCATCTCAAAGCGCTCTCGGCGCATGCGGCGGGAAAGCAACGGATTGCCGCGGCCGACGGCATCGAGGTTGGTTGGGCCGCAGGCGATCACATTCTCGACACGCGCTTCGACCTGGCCAAAAACATCATCAATGACGCGCTGCTGTTCGCGATGCGCGTCGATACGCAGAAACTGCCGGCCGATCTTCAGCGCGCCTATTTTCAAATCGAGTTGGAAGCGCTGGTGGGTTCGGATCCTGAAGCTAAGCCAAGTTCCCGCCAGAAGAAGGAAGCCAAGGAGGCGGCAATGGCCCGGCTGGATCAGGAAGCGAAGGATGGTCGATTCGTTAAACGCAAACACATTCCAGTGATGTGGGATGCAAAATCGAACGAGTTGCTGGTTGGCTCAACCTCGGCCACCGCCATCGAGCAGATGCAATCGCTTTTCGAGCGCTCCTTCGACATCGGTTTCGAGGCCGTCACGGCCGGCCGCTTGGCTTATCGACTGGCCGAGATGCGCAAACAGACGCGGAATGTGGACGACGCGGCCCCTTCGGTATTCGTTCCTGGTTTCAGCCCTGCCGATGTGGCGTGGATTCCCGACCAAGACAGCCGGGATTTCTTGGGCAACGAGTTTCTGCTCTGGCTCTGGTATATCCTGGAGCGCGACGAGGGCGAAATCAAACTTGCCGATGACTCGGTTGCAACAGTGTTATTGTCGCGCAGCCTCACCTTGGAATGTCCTCGCGGCCAAACGGGGCATGAAACGATTTCTTCCGAAGGGCCAACTCGATTGCCCGAATCTCGCCGGGCAATTCGGGCCGGGAAATTGCCGAGGAAAATGGGGATGACCATTGTTCGCCACGATTCGCAGTACGACTTGGCGCTGCAAGCGGAAATCCTGGCGGTAGGCAGCGCACGCTTACCGCCGCCGGAAGAAGAACAAGTGCGTCCACGCCACGAAGCGCGAATCGACCAGATTCGCCATCTTATCGAAACTCTCGATCTGCTATACGATGCGTTCGGCCAGGTTCGCTGCAGTGAGCAATGGAGCAAGGAACTGGGCAAGATTCAGAAGTGGCTCACCACGGAGAAGTCCGGCTAAGCTGCCAACCGCTGTCGGTTGTACTTGACACAAACTTTAGGAAAAGTTATCCGGCCCGCGCTTTTCCAAACCGATAGTAGATATCGAGGAATGAGAGGGGGCGGAGCAATGTTTCACAGAAAGTGGTGGGTCGGAATGGCGCTGATTTCGGCAATGATGGGCGCAAGCCTGACAACGGGTTCAGGCTGCAAGCTGGTCGAAGACCGGCAGCGCGAACGCGAGAAGGAACGCGAATGGGAGCGGGAACAGGCGCAGATGCGCTATCAGCGACCGAATAATTGCTGCCCGAACCCGTGCGCGAATCCATGCGCTGGCGGCGTTTATCCGATGTCGGGCTATTCGCAGTCTTCGACTCCGTTTGATCCATGCGCTTGCCGGTGAGCGGCTCAATCGAGCGACTTGCCGCCCTGGTTGCGGTCGAACCACCGTCTGAGTTCGCGCACACAACGGCTGCGCGCTGATCTGGCAATTGCCAAGGTAGTGAGGCCGGTAAGGAGCGGGCCTGGGAGCCAGAGCCAGGATGGCTCGCCGGTTTGTGCCAGGTAAACCGCTCCCGGGGGAACGAGCGCGGAAAGTACCGGAGCGCGCAGTTGAATCAGCACGCCGGCAATGACCGGCAAGCCGAGCGTTAAGAACGAGCCCAAGCCGTTAGCGTGCATGCCGCGGGAAAAGGCCCGAAAGCCAACAGCAAAGGAGAAGGTCCAAAGCAAGACGCCAGCCGCAATCGCGGCCCCGACTTGAGGCAACGTCGCCCGGCCGGAAATGCCGAGCGCCAGCAAGAGCACGACCGCGACGAGAAAATACCCCCGGCCGCGCCGCCAGGCAGCGGCCGCCGCGGCCAACCAATAGTCAGCGCCATCCAATTCCGTGAGCAGCAGCAATTCTAATCGCTTGCACCGATCCTGCGTGCTGGCATCCCACAAACCATATTGAAACGCCGCAGGCACTGCCGCCAGCACAATCAAGCCCGTGCTCAGCACCGGGACCCCGCCCAGTCGCTCGAATATCTGAAAAACCATCCGGCCCAACCACACGGGCCAGGCGTCGCCTGCCAGAATATAAACAGCGTAAATGAGTCCGAAGCCGCCAGCCAGCCAGATGTTCATTCTTCCGGAATACTCCAACACCCGCCGTACCGCCCACCAAGACAATGGTCGCTCGCCGATGCCGCCGATATTGCGTCGATTGCGGTCGATCGCCGGCTTGTAATGCCGGTCGTGGAAGTGTCCTTTGAGCCGGCATGCCGCGCGCACGAGCAAAGCCAAAACAACGACACCGGAAATCGCAAATAGGGCTTCGATTCGTTGCCAGGCGAAGTCCATCTCGCGATCGTTCGACAGCCAATACTCGCTCACGCCAAACGGGTTGTATTGCATAAACAGAAGAATCAAGGAATAGATCACTTGCCCGACTTCCGCGGGCAAATGGCCGAGCCAATTCTTGAGTCGCTCGGCGGCTAACACCCCCACCACGAGGTAGAGAATGATCAGCCCCAGCCCAACGCGTTCGCCCCAGCGGCGAATTTCGAGTCGCTCGTAAGCCCAAACTGTCAACCCCAGGCCCGCGATGGTGCCCCAAAGGAACGGGATCGCCGTAAGTAATGGAATATCGGACCACTCCAGCTGGCCGGCAAATGTGAGCACGAAAAGCACCGGTAACCCGCAGAGAATGACCAAAGCAAGCCGGCCCATTCCAGCCATCGCTTCGGCTACGAATACACGCCACGGAGAGACTGGGCTAACCAGCAGGAATTCCAGCGCCTGACTTTTCGGCAATTGTGCCAACCGCCAGCCAATAAGGGCAGCCCCTTCAATGATCCCGAGCACCAGTAGCGCGTCTCCCAAAAAAGGTAGATAGCTTGGCGGAAGATGATGGAAGATCCAGCCGAGGCCAGTGAGCACGAGTACATGCAGCACCGCGGTTCGCCGAAAGGCGAATTGCCTGCCCGGCGAGATCATGGCCAGCTTGAAGAGGGGCAATTCCAAGGTGGTTTCCTCGCTGCGATGGCGAGATCAGCGCGCGGAGATGAGTTCCGACATCGGCGCTTGATGAACTTCCGCAAGCGCTTCGATCATGGCCCGGCAGGTCGGCCAGCGATCGATTGGTGAGGGAGAAAGCGCGCGAGCGATTACTGGCCGCTCATTCTCGGAGAGCATCGTAAGGTCCGGAGCAGGTCGTGTGTATGGCGTTTGGAACGTGCGCGGTGAATCAATGAATGGCACGCGCCCGCCACGCAGCAGACAATAACTGATGGCCAGTGAGTACTGATCCGACTGATCGGTCACCCAATCCTGGAAGACCTCGGCCGCCGCGAACTGGGTCGTGCCCTTCGGCGACCGTTGCGAACGGGCCTGGGTCATCGGGATTGCCAGGCCAAAGTCCGCGAGCTTCACGGTGTCGCCAAAGACCAGCAAGTTGCTGGGTTTGATGTCGCCGTGTTGAAACCCTACACGCTTGCCATCGTGGTAATGTTGGTGGGTATTTAGGAAATCGATCGCCTCGGCTGCTTGGACCAGGTACTGACACGTTTCAACTGCGGGCAATGGAGTGCCGTACTCGTCCAGACACGCGAACAACATGTCTTGCAAACTACCGTCTGCCAGATCCATGCTGATCACCACGTGACTCGGCAAAGACCACACCTGATGAATGTGCAATAGATTGGGATGATACAATCGCTGCATCGACTGGATAGCGCGGATTTCAATGCCAGCGTTGATGCCGTCGGTCACGTGCATAAACTTAAGTGCAACGGACGGCCCGTCGTCGGGCGTCGTGGCTTCCCAGACTTCCGCAAAACCGCCCTGCCCTACCAGCTGTTTCAGCCGGTACCCGGGAAACGGTTCGTATCCGCCCTGTAATCGTGGTGCGCTCTTCAAGTTAGTCCCTTCATGGTTCCATCGTCGAATCCAAGGACATCCCGGTCCCGCCATGTTGGCAGAAACAGGATTACTTGAAAGTTAGCATAATTTCTGGTCACTTGTGCCGTTTCTGAGGCGAAAATGGCGCGCGACGACCCGACCGTCAGCTGGCCGACATTTTGCCCTCCGCACCGGCAATCCTGGATAGCGTTTTCCACGTCGAAAAGATAAGATGGGCAAATGGTGCAAAGAACTCGCACGGCACAGACTTTAACGGGAGACACGGTTATGAAGGAAAGTAAGCTTATTCGTATAGCTCTTGCGGTAGGAGCCGCGTTGTTGGCTTTCGCAATATTCAGCGACCGGACATTGGCCGCTGATGATGACGACGCAATTCACAAGCGCATCCTGAAGCTCAATTCCGTCACCGGAAACGAGGCGATGCAGGCTCAATTCAAAGAGCTAGTCAAGGACAGTGCTGGCACCAAGAAAATGCTCAAGGTCGCCGATGAATGGGCGAAGGAAAAGAAGGACAAAATCCATTACAACGCCGCGTACATTTTGGGGCTGGCGGCACTCCAGTTGAAGGATTTGGACATTGCCGCTGACCTCTTCCAAGTTTGCAGTGACGAAGCGACCAAGCTGAAGAGTGCAAACAAATTAGAGCAGTCCTTCAACGGACAGCTCTCCGTCTTGCTGCAACAAAAGAAATACGACGAAGCCGAGAAGCTGTGCCTTAAAATGCTGGAAATCGACGGCGATGAGCGCGTCAAACAATTTCAGATCCTCGACGTTCAGAAGCGATTAATTCTGATAACCGCCAAGCAGGGAAAAATTGACGAAGCGCTGAAGATGACGGACAAGATTCTGTCAAACGATAATGAAATTCTCAATTGGTATTTTGGCGAGGTCAAAGGAGGCGTGCTCCAGGAAGCGGGCCGCTATAAAGAAGCAGCGGAAGCATTCACCGATGTATTGACCAAGCTGGAAAAAAGCGAACTATTGAAGCCTGAGGAAAAGGAAAGTGAAATTGACCGTATGCGCTACTTGTTGAGCGGTGTCTACATCGAGATGAATGACGTGGACAAATGCGCCGAGCAACTGCAAGCCCTGTTAAAGAAACATCCAGACAATGCCACGTACAACAATGACCTGGGATTCGTATGGGCGGACCATAACAAAAACCTGGATGAAGCAGAGAAGATGATTCGAAAGGCCATCGAAGAAGACCGCAAACAGCGTAAGGAGAATGCGGCGGATTTTACGCCGGATGAGGATAAAGACAACGCCGCTTACATCGATAGTCTGGGATGGGTGCTTTTCAAGAAGAAGCAATACGCCGAAGCCAAGAAATATCTGCTCGAAGCAACGAAGGAGAAAGACGGCCAGCACGTGGAAATTCTCGATCACTTGGCCGACGTACACATGGCGCTGGGCGAAAAGGACCAGGCCATAGCCACGTGGAAGAAAGCGCTGGATACCGATCCGGATACCAAGCGCGACCACAAGCGCATGGAAGAGATTCGCAAGAAGCTGAAGGCCGCGCAAGGAAAGTAGTGACATCCTTCCGGGCGAGCGTGGCTAATAATGGCCCCCGTTAATGAATCCAAATAAAACACCGGGGCCATTACTGGCCCCGCTCGCCTTTTACATGCGGCGAGAATTGAGTGACGCGCTCTTTGGCGCGCACGTGGATATTTCCTGGCAAATCAACGGCAGGGATTTCCCCAAACACAACGCCGGCAACGCGATCCCAATCGCTGAAGCGCATGCCGTCGAACGACCAGCCGGCTTTGCGCCACATCAAGCGGACCGCCTCGCAAACCAAATAGCGTGGCGCCTGCGACAAACGAACTCGGTTCAGAATTCGCATTTCTCCAACCGGCGGCAACTCGCATTGCTCGAGCAAGTCTTTTGCCTGTCCCTCCACATAACTGAAGACTTCGCCGGCCTGCTCAGCGAGCCGGCCAAGCAAGGAAGCGATGGCGGGGTTATACTCATCCGCCAAGAGCGGCAACAATTGACCACGAATTTTGTTTCGCATGAAGCGCGGATCGGCATTCGAGCGGTCCTCGCGAAATGACTGTCCCTCGGCGTGCAAGAACTCCAGCACTTTCGCGCGCGTGCACATAAGAAGTGGACGCACTACTTCAATGCCGTCAGTCAGGATTCGCCGCGGCGCGATGCCGCGAAGGCCCTGCAAGCCCGTGCCTCGCAGCAACCGGAGCAGCACCGTTTCCGCCTGATCATCCGCCGTGTGACCGGTTACAACTCGGGGCAGGCCAAACTGCGTCGCGACTTCTGCGAGCCAATCGTAGCGTTCCTTCCGCGCGACGGCTTCTAGATTCTCACCCGATTCGCCGCTCCGCGCTGCCACATCCACGCTCTTGGTGCAATACTGCAAATTCGTCGCGCCGGCTTGCAGCAGTTGGTGGTGTAGATCACGGACGAATTGCTCGTCGGCGTCGCTCTCGTCGCCGCGCAAACGGTGGTTTAAATGGGCGATAACCAGGAGCCCATTTTCGTCCCGTTCGCGCAATCCGATCATGGCGCGAAGCAAGGCCACGCTATCCGCGCCGCCTGATACGGCAATCACGCACCCCGATGGCGGCACTTGCAACCGCTCCAACAAGCGGCGGACTTGTTCGACTAAGGTCATACAACCATCTCTTGACGCGTTGGCTTTTTTCGTGAATGCGCCGCTATGCATTGGTTCTGGCTTCTTTGGCACTTCTTCACGCATCGTTGGACGCGGTACGCCTTCTCCTGGTTATTCCTGCTTGGGTTAGCCGCGGGCGAAATGTATTTCGCGCGCACCATCTGGAACAACAAAGATCCGGATCCGGCCAAACAGCGCCCCGATAGCAACGACGGGCATACCTCCATCGACTTCGGCGGCCAGTGGCTCATGGGCCGCATGCTTACCCGCGGCTACGGCCACGAACTATATAATCGCAACCGGCAATACGAAGTTGCGCTGCAGGCGTATCCCAGGGAAAATGAAGCACCCGCCGCCGATGGCCACGACGCCGAGAATCTTCTCAACTGGTTCATGGATGAAGCGACCACACCGCAAGCTCACGATGCGAGCGTGCGCATTAACCGGACCAGAGCCTCGACCACCCTTCCGTTGGCCGCCACCGATCCGTTCCAAGCCGCCGCAATCGTGATTGCGGCAAGTGATGAGAATTGGACGGCTATCGGGGGCGGCGAGGTTCGCGACCAACAACTTCCCGGCCCTTGGACGTCGCAACGTATCGATGAGGTGAGTCAAAAACGGGTCGGCGGGCCGCTCTACCCGCCGACCCAGGCATTCCTTTTTGCCCTGCTCGCGACCAGCGACCATCCGCAATGGGCGTATTTTACCATGCAATGGCTGTTGCTGGGCGTCACTTTCTTTTGCGGACTCGGCGTCAGTTTTCTGACACATCGGAGAATTTGGTGGCCCGTAGCAACAGCGATCCTCTTGTTGTATCCAGGGCTGCGCGGAGCTCTGCATCTTGGGCAAAATGCGCCTCTTTCGCTGGCCGTCGTGATTTGGGGCTGGCTGCTGATTTCGCGTGGCTATCAGTACTGGGGAGGCGTTGTCTGGGGATTGATGGTCTTCAAGCCGACTTGGGCCGCGGCGTTCTTTCTCGTCCCGCTTTTCTCTTGGCGTTGGCGCACCTGCATTGCGATGGCCGCCACCGGAGTATGTATCGCCTTGGCAACCGTGCCATTTGTAGGGGTCCATTCCTGGCTCGACTGGCTCAAAGTCGGCAAGGCGGCGACCTTGCTTTTCGAGTTCGACCAAAACTGGATTTTCCTGAGCCGCGATCTGCTGGGCATTCCCCGCCGTTTTCTCGTCAATTTCGACGAGGACGAATATACTCGCGATCATTGGTATATTCAACTCGCCGGCTGGTGCCTTTGGGTTTTCGTCGTGGAAGTCACGCTGCGGATCAGCCTGTTGTGCCACCGGCAGTTGCGGACGGACACTCGTGCCGCAACCGCGTTTCTCTTGCTTGGCGCCTGGATGTCGTGCTTCCATTTCATGTACTACGACGTCTTGCTGTCGTCCCTCGCCGTATTCGTGCTTCTGTCCGAACCAAAGCGCTTCGTCGAGCCCCTGCTGGCGACTTTCCAGCGGTCTGGCGAAGCGCTGCCGCTTGATGCTTTTAGCACCGACTATTTTGGTCCGCGCATGGCGAAAACGCATCCCGAGCTGACCGATTCACCGAATGCCGCACGGCGCACCTGGGTAGCCAATTCCTTTTTGCTTTACTTCGTGCTGTTACTGATCATCATTCAGCATTTATTTCCCTGGCTAGACGTAAAGGCGACCTTCGAGGCAGGCCGCCTGCCGCTGCAAGCAAAGACCACGAATGTTGACGGCCAAACCAGTTTTGTCGTAACGAATGGCAAAACCGAATTTCGGCCGAAACAGCTTTCGCTAACGACCAGTGGCTATGGCCCAGCTTGGGACACCTTTGCCCTGATGGGCCTCTGGCTCTGGTGTGGCGTGCGGATGCTGCGACAATATGGGCGCGAACAACGAGGAACGCCGCTAGCGGAATTCAAACGCGCGCCCTAAGATGGCATATTCCGCATTGCCAGGGGAAAATCCTTTATGACGCTCGACTGGACGCCGTTTGTCGATCTTGTGCGCAGCCATCAGCGCTTTCTGCTTCTGACGCACATTCGCCCGGATGGCGATGCGCTGGGTTCGCAATTGGCCATGGCCGATGCACTGGAACAATGTGGTACGACAGTGCGCGTCGTGATCGGCAGCCGCATGCCCGATCGCTACGTCTTCATGGACCCCGGTAATCGAATTGAACGCTACTCCGGGCAAAGCGATTGCTTTCGCACGGCCGAAGCAATAATCGTTCTTGACACCGGCACCTGGAACCAGCTGGGTGACTGCGGTGCGCCGTTGCAGCAGACGCAAGTACCGAAGATGGTGATCGACCACCATCGAACTCAGGATGACGTGGCCGCAGTTCGACTGGTGGACGACACCGCTGAAGCGACCGGCCGGCTGGTCTGGGATGCCTTTCAAGCCTTGGGCAAAACACCATCGGCCAACGCGGCTACCATGCTTTTCATCGCGCTGGCGATGGACACCGGGTGGTTTCATCATAGTTCCACCGGTCCGCGCACGTTTGCTCTGGCCGAACGGCTGACCGCTCTTGGGGCCGAGCCGGTGAAAATCTACGAGCAACTCTACGAGCGCAACACCTTGGGCCGGATGCGCCTACAAGGGCGAATGTTGGACCGGTTGACCCTGCTTTTCAATGGCCAAGCCGCCATATCTGAGATTTACCTGAAAGATTACCCTGAAACTGGCTCACGTCCGCCGGACACCGAAGATTTTGTGCAACTGACACGGGCCATTACCGATGTGGAACTTGGCGTTCTGCTGATCGAGCAACTGGACGGCCGCATTAAGGTCAGCTTCCGTTCGAGGGAAAAAGTGGACGCCTCGAAGTTGGCGGAGACGTTTGGCGGCGGCGGCCATGTTCGCGCGGCCGGTGCGACGGTTCCTGGTCCAATGACAGTAGCGCGCCAGCAAGTAATGGATGCGGTGGGGAAGGCCCTAACCCCATAGCTGTCACAAGTAGATGCAGCGTAAACGGGTCCCCAACAACCATACGATACCTTTGTACATTAGTCCAGACAAACCGCGCCATGTTTCGCGCAAAACGCCGAATTTCACCGGGTTATTGCCAGTTTCCGTGAATCTGAAACGCGGCGCGCCCCCATAGTGGTTCGGCCCGACGGCGTGGTAGTTCGGCTGGGTGGTCGGGCTCGAAAGCCTGGGCTACATCGCGCTAAAAGCTTCAGTACTCCTATTCTTGTCTAGTTGAAATCGCTCGGTAAGATAAAAGCTATGCCCACCCCGCATTCGCATCTGGATTGACTAAACCATGGAACGACGCACGTTTCTCAAATGGCTCACTCATGGGCTTGGGGCCGCATTTGCGGCCACGATCGGCGCGCCGGCGGCTCTATTTCTGATCGACCCGCGCAACCGGCCCACGCCGCCCAGCGACTTTCGCACCGTCGCCCGGCTGAACCAATTGAAGATCGACGAGCCGTTTCAGGCGATTATCCGGACAGTCCGCCGCGATGCCTGGACCCTGCACCCGAACGATGTAGTTGGCCGCGTGTGGTTGATTCGCCGCGATGAAAGAAAAGTTGATGCCTATACGGTCATTTGTCCACATTTGGGCTGCCCCATCAATTTCATTGCGGGCAGCGATTCGCAGCCAGGGTTTTTCCAATGTCCGTGCCATAACGGCTCCTTTGATATTCAATGCAAAAAGCTGCCAAGTCTTCCTAACGGCGCTACAAACCCCGCCCCACGGGACATGGATTCCCTGCCCATGCAACTAGTCGCCGATCCGGCCGACCCGAACGAGAACCTCGTGCAGGTGAAGTACCAGAACTTTGTGCAAGGATTGACGACGAAAGTAGAAAAAACGTAACCGCAGGAATGCGGAATGCGGAATGCGGAATGCGGAATAAACTGGATGCATTCTGAATGGATTCCGAATTCCGAATTCCGAATTCCTAATTTCACTCATGATCCGACCCTTTCGTGCTTGGTTTGAACACCGCAGCGGTTTCAGCAAACTCATCAACCTGATGTTGCTCGAGCATATACCCGGCGGCGCGAAATGGCGCTACGTCTGGGGCAGTGCGCTCGTGTTCGTCTTCACGCTTCAGGTCATTACCGGCGTGCTGCTAATGACGGCCTACAGCCCCAGCGACAGCACGGCCTGGTCGAGTGTGTATTTCATCCAATATGAAATGGACTTCGGCTGGCTGATTCGCGGCCTGCATCACTTCGGCTCGCAGACGATGGTGGTGCTGCTAGGCGTCCACATGCTCCAGGTGGTGATTGCCGGCGCTCACCTGCGGCCGCGTGAAATGAACTGGTGGCTTGGGCTCGGCCTGCTCGGCGCGGTGCTAGGGCTAAGCTTGACCGGCTATTTGCTGCCGTGGGACCAGAAGGGCTATTGGGCCACCCAGGTGGCGACCAACATCGCGGGTCAGATTCCCGGCATCGGCACGACATTGCAGCGCATCATCGTGGGCGGGCCGACATACGGAAACCACACGCTCACGCGCTTCTTTGGCCTGCACGTCGCCATCCTGCCCGGAATCGTAATCGTGCTGATGATCGCGCACATCATGCTGTTCCGCCGCCATGGCGTTACGACCCACCCTAACGATATGGGCCATATGGGCTATCCGGGCGAGCCGGAGCCGGCCATGAATGACCCGAAAGCTGGTTGGTTCTGGCCTGACCAGGCGTTCCGCGACATGGTGGTGAGCCTCCTCATCTTCGGCGTGATGCTCGGCCTCGTCGTCTACG
>Ga0070732_10000364_pt1 | contig 30114 bp, 29 predicted proteins | sample Coa_R1_5_FD_66449 | JGI IMG/M metagenome (GOLD analysis project Ga0070732, IMG submission 66449) | Surface soil microbial communities from Centralia Pennsylvania, which are recovering from an underground coalmine fire - Coalmine... | ecosystem: Environmental > Terrestrial > Soil > Unclassified ... | reverse complement strand
CGAAGCCGATCGTGCGGTGACCCATTCGGTCGCATCGTGGATCCTCCAGGGCGGGGATTGGACCGGGCCGGCGTCGGGGGCCCACCCCCCGGTTCCGTGTGCCCGTTCCCCCACTACTACACCGGCCGCCGCGGTTTGGATTGGTCGGACTCCCCGTGTAACGCCGGCGCCGGGCCGTTTGATGTCCGTGAGTGCCCGGGGAGGAGACCGCGAACCGGGAACGCGAAATAATGGCACGCGCCCGTGATCGGCGCCGGTCCTACGCTTTTCCGTGAGGCGATGCGTGAACAGCCCCCTGGCGTTTATCGATCGGGAAATCGCCGAACTCCGCGAACAGGGGGCGTTCCGCTGGCCGCGCGAACTCCAGGGGGAACAGGCTCCCGTCTGCGTCTACGACGGCCGCCGGGTTATCAACCTCTGTTCGAACAACTATCTCGGCCTGGCCAATCACCCCCGACTCAAGGCGGCGGCGCGTCGGGCGATCGACGAATGCGGGGTCGGTTCGGGGGCGGTGCGGACGATCGCCGGGAACATGGCGATCCACCGGGCACTGGAGGTGCGGCTCGCGGCGTTCAAGCGCACGGAATCGGCGCTGCTCTTTCAATCCGGGTTCGCGGCGAACGCCGGCACCGTGTCCGCCCTCCTGGGGAAGGAAGATGTGGTCGTCAGCGACGAGCTGAACCACGCCAGCATCATCGACGGCTGCCGGTTGAGCGGCGCGGGCCGAAAGATCTTTCCCCACCGCGACGTCGCGGCGGCGCGGCGGTGCCTGGAGGAATCCCGGTCGGCGCGGCGGGTGCTCGTCATCACCGACGGGGTGTTCAGCATGGACGGCGACATCGCCCCGCTGGCGGAGCTGGTCGCGCTGGCCCGGGAGTTCGGGGCGATCATGATGGTGGACGACGCGCACGCCAGCGGGGTCGTGGGGGCGGCCGGCCGGGGAACCGTCGAACACTTCCACCTGCACGGGCTGGTGGACATTCAGGTCGGGACCCTCAGCAAGGCGTGGGCCGGACTGGGCGGCTACGTGGCCGGCAGCCTGCGGCTGGTTGAATACCTGATGCAGCGGGCCCGCCCTCTGCTGTTCAGCACGTCCCACCCTCCCTCGGTCGCCGCGACGGCCATCGCGGCCCTCGACCTGATCGAACAGGAGCCGGGCCTCATCGATCGGCTGTGGGACAACACCCGAGCCTTCAAGGCGGGGCTTCAGCGCCTCGGGTACGATACGGGGCGCAGCGAAACCCCGATCACCCCGGTGATGGTCGGGGACGAGGCGCTCGCCGTTCGGTTCTCCGACCGCCTCTTCGAGACGGGGGTGTTCGCGCTGGCGATCGGCTTCCCCACGGTGCCTCGCGGCAAAGCCCGGCTGCGGACGATCGTCACGGCCGGGCACAGCCCCGCGGACTTGGCACAGGCGCTGGAGGTCTTCGCACGGGTGGGACGGGAGCTCGGCCTGATCGGCTAGGCGGCTGGGTGCTATACTTGGGGGTGCGATGCCCGAGTTTCTCACCGTCGTCACGCCCGCAGACGCCCGCGCCCGTTTCGCCCGAGCCTATACGCCCGTCCCCCGGGGGACCGAGCGGGTGTCGCTGCGCCGCGCCTACCGCCGGGTCCTGGCCGAGGACGTGGTCGCCTCCGAAGATCTTCCCGAGTTCGACAAGTCCACGGTCGACGGGTACGCGGTCCGCTCCGCGGACACCGCGGGCGTCGCCAACGGGCGGCCGGTGCGCCTGGCGATCGTTGGCGAGGTGCAGATGGGCGAGTCGCCGAGGTTCGCCGTGGATTCGGGTCGGGCGGCCCGCATCCCAACCGGTGGGATGCTGCCGCGGGGGACCGATACCGTGATTATGCTGGAGCAGGTTGAACCCCGAGGCGCCGACGCGATCGAGGTCGGACGCCGGGTCGCCCCCGGCGAGAACGTCATCCGCCGGGCCGAGGACGTTCGGCGGGGAGACGTGGTGCTGCGCCGGGGCACCCAGCTCCGCCCGCAGGATGTCGGCCTGCTCGCGGGGATCGGGGTCGTCGACGTCGATGCCTTCCTCCGTCCCCGGGTGGCGGTGCTCGCCACCGGCGACGAGATCATCCCCCCCGAACGCCATCCTGCCACCGGCCAGGTCCGCGACATCAATACATACACGATCTCGGCCCTCGTCGAGCAGGAGGGGGGGGTACCCGATGTGTACGAGATCATCCCCGACGACCGGGATCGGCTGCTTGGGGCGATGCGGTCGGCGTGCGCGGCGGCCGACCTCGTCTTGGTCAGCGGGGGGAGCTCGGTCGGGGAAAAGGACTCCGTCGCTTGGGCGATCAACACGCTGGGACGGCCGGGCGTCGTGGTGCACGGGGTCAGCATCAAGCCCGGGAAGCCGACGATCCTCGGCCTCGTCGGCGGCACGCCGATCCTCGGGCTGCCCGGCCACCCCGTGAGCGGGATGGTGATCTTTGATGTGTTCGTCCGCGATCTGCTGCGCGGGCTCGCCGGCCGGACCGCGGAACGACGTTTCGGCCGGAGCGTCCGCGCCCGGATGGACGGGCGCGTTCCCTCCGCCGGGGGTCGGGAGGACCACGTGCGGGTGTTGCTCGAGGAGCGCGACGGGGTGTTGTGGGCCGTGCCGCAGCTCGGGAAATCCGGGATCATGACGACGATGACCCGGGCCGACGGCCTGGTGGTCGTCCCTCTCGGGCAGGGGGGGGTGGCCGCGGGGGCCGAGGTCGACGTCGAGTTGTTCGATCCGTAAGCCGTCCCCGCTCCCGTCGACGGCCCATGGTGGGGGGTGGATGGGATCAGAGGGTCCAGGGAGGGTGCGCGATGTTCGTTCCCCTGACGCCGCTCGATTACAAGCGCAGGGCGGTGCGGAACTTCGGCGACAAGATCGGGGTCGTGGACGAGGAGCGCCGTTTCACCTACCGCGAGTTCGGCGAGCGGGTCGACCGGCTCGCGGGCGCGCTGCGCAGCCTCGGGGTGTCGCCCGGCGGCCGGGTGGCGTTCATCGACTACAACACCCACCATTTGCTTGAGGCCTACTACGGCGTGCCGCAGGCGGGCGGCGTCCTGACGCCGATCAACATCCGCCTCGCCCCCGAGGAGATCGCCTACGTCCTTGGCCACTGCGGGGCCACGGTGCTCTGCTACCACCGCGACTTCCAGGATCTCGTCGACCGCGTGCGGGGAAGTCTCCCATCGCTTCGCCACGCGGTCATCATCGAGGGGGAGGATCCGGAAGCGCACCAGTACGAGACGCTGCTCGCCCGGGCCACCCCCGATCCGGGACCGGAGATTCTGCAGGTGGACGAGAATGCCGTCTGCGAGCTGTTTTACACCAGCGGCACGACCGGGCGCCCCAAGGGCGTGGCGCTCACCCACCGCGCGCTGGCGCTCCACGCGCTGTATTTCAGCGTCACGATGCGGATGTCGGACGCCGACCGGGTCCTGCACGTCGTCCCGCTCTTTCACGTGAACGGCTGGGGGACTCCTCAATCCCTCACCGCGGTCGGCGGGACCCACGTCATGCTGCGCAAGATCACGGCCCGGGACATTCTGCGGCTCATCGATCGGGAGCGGATCACGATCCTGCTCGGGGTGCCCACGATCTACAACACGCTGATCAACGAGCCGACGATCGGGACGTTTGACCTGACCAGCCTGCGCCGGGCCGTCAGCGGCGGCGCACCGGCCTCCCCCAGCCTGATCCGGGCGATGGAGGAGAAGCTGGGGTGCCTCTGCGTCGTCGGCTACGGGCTGACCGAGACCTCGCCGCTCCTCTCGAAGGCGCTCCCCAAGGCGCACCTGGGGGGCGGGGGCGAGGACGACCTGCGGCGGCGCTCCACGACCGGGTTCGAGGTGATCGGGGTGGACATGCGGGTGGTGGACGGAGACGGACGCGAGGTGCCGGCCGACGGCAAGAGCGTGGGCGAGATCGTGACCCGAAGCAACGTCGTGATGGACGGGTATTTTCGGGACCCGGAGGCGACGGCGGCGGTGATCCGCGACGGATGGTTTCACACCGGCGACATGGCCGTCGTCGACGCCGAAGGCTACACGACGATTGTGGACCGCAAGAAGGACATCATCATCAGCGGGGGCGAGAACATCTCCTCGGTGGAGATCGAGAAGGCGCTCGCCGCCCACCCCGCGGTGTTCGAGTGTTCGGTGATCGCGGTGCCCGACGAACGGTGGGGGGAGACCCCGAAGGCCCTGGTCGTGCTCAAGCCGGGGCAGCGGGTGGCGGCGGAAGAGATCATCGCGCACTGCCGGCGCCGCCTGGCGGGTTTCAAGGTGCCGAGCTCGGTGGAGTTTCGGGAGACCCTCCCGAAGACCGGGACCGGGAAGATCACGAAGCACGAGCTGCGCGAACCGTACTGGCGCGGGTATGGGAAGCGTGTCCACTGACCGGGCCGCCCGGCGGCCGCTGACCCATCTGGACCGCCTGGGACGGGCGCGGATGGTCGATGTGGGCGACAAGCCGGAGACCGTTCGGGAGGCGATCGCCCGGGGCGCCGTGGTGATGGCACCCGCCACCCTCCGCATGATCACCCGCGGGGCGGCTCGTAAGGGCGATGTGCTCGCGGTCGCGCAGATCGCCGCGATCGCCGCCGCCAAGCGGACCTGGGAGCTGATCCCGCTCTGTCACCCGATTGCGCTGAGCGGGATCGCCGTCGAGCTGACCCCCGATCCGCGCCGCTCCCGGGTGGAGATCACGGCGCGGGTGCGGACGGTCGGGCGCACCGGCGCGGAGATGGAGGCACTCGTCGCCGTGGCCGCGGCCGGGTTGACCATCTACGATATGCTCAAGGCCGTCGAGCGCGGGATGCGCATCGAGCACATCCGGCTGGCGCGGAAGTCCGGGGGCAAATCCGGGACCTACATCCGCCGCGAACCGGCGGCTCGGCGCAGCCGGGTGGGGAGGCGCGGTCGATGACCGCCGAGAAGCGGCTCAGCGGCGTGCGCTGCGGGATCGTCACGGCGAGCGAACGCGTCAGCCGCGGTCAGGGTAAGAACGAAAGCGGACAGTACCTCGCCCAGGCGCTGGCGGCCGAGGGAGCCGAGGTGATCGCCCACATCGTGGTGCCCGACGACCTTGAGATGATCGCCAAAACGCTGGCCGACATGGCCGATACGCTGCAGGTCGATCTCGTGCTGACCACCGGCGGCAGCGGCGTGGCGCCCAAGGACGTGACCCCCGAAGCCACCCTCAGGGTGATCGAGCGCCAGGTGCCCGGCATCCCCGAGGCGGCGCGCGTGGCGACCGTGTCCGCAGCGCCGCTGGCCATGCTCTCGCGGGCCGTCGCCGGGATCCGCGGCCGGACCCTGATTGTGAACCTCCCCGGCAGCCCGCGGGGCGTTCGCGAGTGGCTGACCGTGATTCTCCCGGTGCTTCGGCACGCGGTCGATCTGCTCCGGGAGGCCCAAATGGAATGGGGCCGGGAGCATAAGCCATAGCCGAAGTCGTGCGGCGGGAGATGCGAATGAAACTACGGGGCGGAGGCGGCCTGGAGCGCCGGTTCCACGGTCTCGTCCCCGCCCACCAAATGGGGGTTGGGGAAGCGGGCGAGGCGTTCGGGATGGCTACCCCGGTCGTGGAACGAATCCAACGCCCCCGGGGTGGTGGCGATCACCGTGCGGAAATACTCCCGGGCGCCGGCGACCGCCTCGGGGAACGCGGCGGCAAAGTCGAGCGGAGCCCCCTCCGGCTGAGCGGCGAGCGCGCGCCCCAGAAAATAGGTGAACGGCGCCCCACGCATAATCTTCCCGGTCTCTCGGACGCCCCACCAATCCCATTCGTCCCGACCCACCGCGGGGAGGGCGACCCCTGCGATCCCTCGGACGGCGTCCGCCAGTCGCTGCGCGAAGCAGGCCTCGGCAATGAGCACGCGCCTGGACGTCCGGAGGTTCCTCCAGAGGGGGGGGATGACCAGATCCCAACCCAGGTTCCTGTCGAGCCACTCGTACTCGCTCGCCACGTACAGCAGCGCCGTGTCCCCGGGGCGGACCCGCGCAGCCAGCCAGCCGACGGAGCGTTGGAGGAGGATCGGGTCCAAATCGTTCCGGAGGAGGAGGATGTGATCCGGCGACCACCCCCGTCGCGTCAGCACGGTGAGCATCCGCGTGGAGTTGGCGTACGCGACGGGAAGGTCGGGATACCGGCCGGAGAAGGAGTTGTGCTCGATCAGGACTGCCCAGTTCGATGGCGGGGAGGGCAGGGCGGTCGCGGTGCGCGGATCTCCCCCCAAGACGACCGCGAAGAGGAGCCCGATCCCCGTGACCGCCAGCCACCGCACGTTGCTTCGTCCTTCGATGTGCACCCGAAGGTCCCCTTCCGGTGCCGACCTTGACACGTCCGCGCCGCTTTGAGTACACTCGTCCGGGCCCGAGTCGTCCCGCGGCCCCCCACGCCGATGCCGCTGCTCCTTACCGCTGATCTCACCAAGTCATACGGGGCCTCCCCGGTGCTGACCGGGGTCTCCTTCGCCCTGGAGCCGCAGGAGAAGGTCGCGTTGGTCGGCCGGAATGGGGTGGGCAAGACCACGCTGCTGCGCGTGGTGGCCGGGCTGGAGGCCCCCGACGGCGGCGCCCGCACCGTCGCCAGCGGCGCGGTGATCGGGTACCTGCCGCAAAATCCCGAGGTTGATGAAACGCGCTCGCTCTGGGACGAAGCGGCCGCGCCGTTCGCCCACGTCGCCGCGACCGAGCGGCGCCTGGCGGAATTGGAGGCGCTGCTCTCGGCGCCGGAGGTGCACGGGGACGACGCGCGCCTCTCGGGAGCGCTCGAGGAGTACGGACGCCTCCGCGATCAGTTTGAGGCGCGCGGTGGGTTTACGTTCGAGGCGGAGGTTCGGCGGACGTTGAGCGGGTTGGAGTTCCGCGAGGAACAGTTCCACCAGCCGCTCGCCTCGATGAGCGGCGGGCAGCGGTCCAGGGCGGCGCTCGCGCGCCTGCTGCTCACCGGGCCCGATCTGCTCCTCCTCGACGAGCCCACGAACCACCTTGATCTCGACGGCCAGGAATGGCTCGAGTCGTTTCTCAAGCAGTACGCGGGGGCGATGCTCCTCGTGAGCCACGACCGCTTCCTCCTCGACGCCGTGACGACGCGAACCTTGGATCTCGAGGACGGGCGGATCGAGGAGTACCCTGGGAGCTATTCGTACTACGTCATCGAGCGGGTCGCCCGCCGGGCCCGCCAGCAGGAAGCCTTCGAACGGCAGCAGGAAGAGATCGACAACTTGAAAGCGTACATCCGCCGGTATCATGCCGGCCAGAAGAGCCGGCAGGCCAAGTCGCGCGAGAAGCGGCTGGCGAAAATCCAGCCGGTGGCCGCGCCGAGGACCCATCGCACCGCGGCGATTCACCTTGAGGCCCCACGCCGCAACCCCCAGGTTGTGCTCCGGCTGCGCGGCGTTACCAAACGCTACGGGAACCTGGAGGTATTGGGGGGAGTGGATCTGGAGGTCCATCGGGGGGAGAAGATCGGGTTGATCGGGCCGAACGGGGCAGGGAAGACCACGCTCCTTCGGATCATCGCCCGCACTGAACCACCGACGGCCGGTCACGTCGAGCCGGCCCCGGGGATGCGCATCGGCTACTTCGCCCAGCACTCTGAGGATTCACTCGATCTGAACCAGACGGTGCTGGGGGAGGTGCTCGGCGCCCGCCCCGTGACGCCCGCCCAGGTCAGGTCGCTGCTCGGCCGGTTCCTGTTCTCGGGGGAGGACGTCGACAAAAAGGTGGCTCAGCTGAGCGGCGGGGAGCGACGGAGGGTGGCCCTGGCGAAACTCGTTCTGGATCGACCCGACGTCCTGCTCCTTGACGAGCCCACGACCCACCTCGACCTCACGACGCTGGAAGCTCTGGAGGGTGCGCTTCGAGGGTTTCCCGGGGCCATCTTGTTCGTCTCGCACGATCGGTTCTTCATCGACCGGCTGGCCGGCCAACTGCTGGTTCTGGGGGAGGGTCGTGTGCGGTCGGTACCGGGCCCCTACCATAAGTACCGGGAGGGATTGGCGGGGGCGCCGACCGCCGGGGGAAGGAATCTTGCCCCCAGGCCGCCTGCGGCTCCGGTCGCTGATCGCCGTGCCGGCCAAACGACCCCGGAGGTGCCCGGGACGGCACCCCATGCGTTGCCTTCGGCGAGGGAAGCGGGGCAGCGTTCTCCACGACCATCTCGGAGGTCCGTTGCGGCCCCGCGCGTGGCGGAGCCGACGGCGGAAGAGGTCATCGATCAGATTACCGCGTTGGAGCGGGAGATGGGCAACCTGAGCCGGCTGATGGGGGATCCGGAGCTCTACCGCGATGCCGGCCGCGCGCGTGAGACAGTCCAACGGTATGAAGAGGTGACCGCCGCGTTGGAATCTCTCTACGCCGCACTTGAAGGTGGTGGAGGGCGGGCGGATGCGTGACGGGAGCGGCTGCTTCGCCTGCGGTCCGCAGAACCCGATTGGGCTTCGCCTGAAGTTTACGGCGGAGGGGGATCGCGTCCGGGCGGAGTTTACCCCGGGCTCCCATTACCAGGGATACGAGGGCGTCCTGCACGGCGGCATCGTCACCGCGGCTCTAGACGACGCGATGGCCCAGCTGTTTCACATGCGGGGCCAAGAATCGCTCACCGCTCGGCTGGAAATCCGCTTCCGCCGCGAGGCCCCGGTCGGCAGGCGGTTGGTGGTGATCGCGACGCTCACCGGCGAGCGGGCGAAACTGTATACTGCCGAGGCGGTCCTTTCCCTGCCCGACGGGACCCCCCTGGCTGAGGCCAAAGGGACTTTCGTCCGCGGTGCGTGAGAGCCATGTCCCCGGGCGCCACCCAGGACGCGGGCACGAAGTCGGTAGCGACCAACCGCCGTGCGCGGCACGAATTCTGGATCGAGGAGACTCACGAGGCCGGGATCGTCCTGACCGGCACGGAGGTAAAATCGCTCCGCGAGGGCCGCGTGAACCTCTCGGACGCATTTGCCCGCGTCGTCGGCGACGAAGTCTGGCTGCACCACCTCCATATCAACCCGTATGCGCAGGGGAACATTCACAACCACGATCCTTTGCGGACACGCAAGCTCCTGCTGCACCATCGCGAGATCCTTCGTCTTAGGAGCAAGACCGACCAGAAAGGCTACACGCTGGTGCCGCTCCGCCTGTACTTCCGGCGGGGTGTGGTCAAGGTCGAACTCGCCGTCGCGCGTGGGCGGCACCTGTACGACAAGAGGGAGCGGATCGCCGAGAGGGACGCGGAGCGGCGGATCGCCAGAAACCTGGGCGCGAGGACGCCGAGACCTCGTCGTTCGTAGCCGCATACGGCTCCGGGCCCCTTCATGCTCGTGGTATAATATATCTGTTGGCTCCGTCCATCTCTCCAGAATGGGGGCGAAAGGTCTCGACTGAGCAGGCAGAAGCAGGGTGGCGCGCCGAGGTGGTCCAGGTCCTCGCTAAACAACTGGACGGCGCATACACGCCGATACACAGCTCGCTTACGCTGCTTAACTAAGTAGCGTCGCTCGCCCCGCTACGCCGGCGGGCGGGGGTCGAGCGTCAACAGTCGGCTGCTCCGGCGTTCTTCGCTCCGGGAACGCCGGCTAAGACCCAGAGAGCTAGCGGTTTGGAATCCCGCCTGCGGGAGTCCAGCCTCGCGAACCCAAATTCGCAGGATACGCGCGTAGATGCCTTGCCCTCGCGGCTTCAGGACGCGGGTTCGATTCCCGCCGCCTCCACCAAGAACCTGGCAACATCCGACTGCACGGCACTGCTAGACGCCGTACTTTCCGCGGGTTTCGGCCCCTCAGACGGCAGAACAGGATCTGTGGGATCGCTTGACTCCTCTACTTGACGAACGTCGTCGGGGGTGCACCCTTGGGGACCAGGTAGGTCGCGACGATGTACGTGTAGCCGGAACTCCGGTTGATGAATTCACCCACCTCATTCGGCTTCTCGATCCAACTTTGCCCAGCCTTAATAGTTTTCTCTCCAACCTCTCGTGACAACAGGGTGGCCTCGCCGGAGATCACGGTGCCCACCACAGGCCCACTGTGATAGTGCCAGGGCACGCCGCTCCCTGGGGCGAGATTCGCGACGACATTGATCAAGTCATACTCGCCCGTCGCCACGGTGATTGGGAACGCGGCCCGGGATACTGTGACGGGGGCAGGCGGCGTGGACGTCTGACCAGTGGCACGCGCCACGGCCCCCCCACCGATGCCCAGCACAATCACGGTACAAAGCGCGACCAACAACCTGCTTGTCATCTCGACACCTCCCTTATAGACAGTCCTGCTTCCAACGCTGAGACCAACTGGCGAGATTAGTTTATGGAAAGACCGCACCAGGACGCATCGTGGAAAGTACGGATTCAACGATACGTAGCCACGGATACGAACCCTGCAGGCGATTCTATATTTGAATGGTTGGCGGGGCCAATGCACGAAGGGGTGGTCACGACTTCTGTTCAGTACCCGTTCGCCCGCACGGAGCGTCAACGCTCGAAGCAGTGCTTGCCGCTGCGCAACCACGTCCGGAGTCATGTACATTGCTTCTACGCGTCTTGACGCTCGGTATGAAACATAAAGTCCCGTGAATTCACCCCCGGACGACCCCTCCGCGTCTGCTCGGTCTGCATTTGAAGCGCATACTGCCGGAGCGCGGTTACGAGACCAGTCTATGGGAAAGCGTGCTGGAGACACCGTGGACAGTACGCATTACATGGGACGTAGCCGAGGGTATCTGTCGCCGCTATCAACTCGGGGATGGGGTATAGAGGCCCTGTTCGACTGCCCAGGCGGCGATCTGGGCTCGAGAGTTCAACCCGAGCTTATTCAGGACGTTTTGCACATGTGTTTCCGCCGTCCTCACCGTTACCGTAAGCTGCGAGGCGATTTCACGGTTTGTCAGGCCCCGCGCGACCAGTACGGCCACTTCCCGCTCGCGTAGAGAGAGCCGGTCCAGTTGGCCATGGCTGATCGGCTTCTCCAGACTTTTGGTTTTGGACGGGACAATGTCTTCTGAGGTCAGCGCAACCTCGATCACTCGTTCCGGCGTCATCCCGCGGCCCTCTGCCCACGCCGCTGCGAATGCAACGTCTCCCATCGCGGCACGAAGGGCGGTGACCGCACGATCGTCCTCAGCCAGGTCGGACGGCGCGGGGCCAATGCCCGTGCTCTCCCGCAAGGCCGCGACGGCCCCAAACAACCGTGCGGCGCGCTCATTCTGCCCTCGTCCATGCGCGGTCCTGGCCAACGCGAGCAGGCAGTGGGACGTGCGCAACTTGACGCCGAGCTCACAGAACAGCGCGAGGCCCTCCTTGAGCATCGCTTCTGCACGCTGGTAGTTTCCTTGAAGCGCCAGCACCACCCCCGCGTTGGCGAGCGCAGAAGCCACGCCCCGTGTGTCCCCCAGTTTTCTGGCGATGCTCAAGCTTTCCTCGCTGAGTACCGTCGCCCGTTCGTAGTCACCCTGCAGCCGTACGATCTCCCCCAGACAGTTCAGAGACACCGGGAGATACCACGTGTTTCCCGTTCGCCGGCACAGAGCCACACTTTCTTCCATCTTCACACCGGCCTCAGCATAGTCGCCTTGTAACTCCGCCGCGTGAGCAAGATAATGGAGCGCCCATGCGCTCCCGTGCTCGTCGCCCAAGGCGCGACAGAGATTCAGCGCCTCGCGACAGCGTTCCAAGATCCGGTCAGGGCGACCCTGGCGGTGCGCAACGAACGCCGCCGCGTTGAGCGCTCTGGCCCTCACCGCCGGCGACGTGTCCGTCGCCTGAGCGAGCATCGCGTCCAACCACTCGCCCCCCTCGCGCAATCCCCGTATGTCCCAGAGCCAATACAAGCTGCTCGCCAACCGCAAGCCCACTTCTAAGGTTCCCTCCGTCATGCTCCAGCTGACAGCGGCTCGCACGTTGTCATACTCTGTTTCTAACCGCTTGTTCCAGGCGCCCTGATCGGGGCCCCGAAACTTCAGCTCGGCCTGCTCCGCCAATCCCAGGAAATAGTCCCGATGTCGCCCTCGGACGTGGTGTTCCTCTCCTGACGCCACGAGCCGGTCCCAACTGTACTGACGCATCGTCTCCAGCAATCGGTACCGACCCCCTCCCTGCTGCTCGTCAAAGCCGACGAGCGACTTGTTGACAAGGTTCGTCAACAGGTTGAGGATGTCACCTCGGTCCCCACCGCCGTCCCCGCAGACTCTCTCGGCCGCCTCCAGCGTGAATCCGCCCACGAACACCGAGAGCTGCCGCAACAGGGATCGTTCGAGCTCCGATAGGAGTTCATAGCTCCAATCCATTGCTCCGCGCAGGGTTTGCTGACGAGGGAGCGCCGTCCGGCTCCCCCCTGTCAGCAGTCGAAACCGATCGTCGAGCCTAAGGGCAATGGTCTCGAGCGGCATCGCCTTCACCCGCGCCGCCGCCAACTCGATCGCCAAAGGGATGCCGTCCAACCTGTGACAGATGTGCGCTACCGCTGCTGCATTGCCGGAAGTGACCTGAAACCCAGGCTTGCCGAAGGCGGCGCGTTCGGCGAAAAGACGCACCGCCTCGAACTGCATCAAATCCCGAGGTGACGGGAGCACCCGAGGATCGGGCAACGAAAGCGAGGGTACAGTGTAGGTCATCTCGCCGGCGATCCTGAGTCCTTCCCGGCTCGTCGCCAGGATACGCAATTTCGGGCAGGTCCGTAGCAGGGTGTCCGCAAGCTGGGCGCTGGTGGACAAGAGGTGCTCGCAGTTGTCGAGTATGAGCAGCAACGACTTGGAGCGCAGGTAGTCCGCTAGCGTCTCGATCAAGGAGCGGGTTGGTTGCTCGGAGACCCCTAACGCCGACACGGCGGCGAGGGGAACAAGGGTGGGATCTGAGAGCGGTGCCAAGTCGACCATCCACGCGCCGTCAGGGTACAGTTCGAGCAAGTCAGCAGCCACTTGTAGCGCGAGCCGCGTCTTCCCGGAGCCCCCCGCTCCTGTGAGGGTCAGCAAGCACGTGGTGGTCAGTAGTCGTTTGACTTCGATTATTTCCAGCGTCCGCCCGACGAAACTTGCCACCTGGCGCGGGAGGTTATTGGGGAGAGCATCGAGAGAATTGAGCGGCGGGAAGTCGGCGGGTAGGCTGGCTGTCACGACCTGGAACAGGTGCTGCGGATCACCGAGATCTTTTAGCCGATGCTGGCCGAGGTCGCGGAAGTTTACTCCTTTTGGCGGATCGTCCGCCACGAGATCGCGCGTCGTCTGAGAGAGCAGAATTTGTCCTCCGTGCCCCACGGCGCAGATACGAGATGCGCGATGGACAGCCATCCCCACATAGCCGCCGTTACCGCTGACTGGCTCCCCAGTGTGGAGGCCCATCCTGACGCGGACGGAAATACCGGCGGGCCAGGGGAAGCGTTTGATTGCGTGAAGCGCCGCGACAGCGGCGGACAACGCATCTTTGGCTCGAGGGAAGGCTAGGAAGCAACCGTCCCCCTGAGTATCTACGTCACGTCCGCCTTTGGTGTAGGCAGTTGTTCGAACAAGTCGCCGATACTCTGCCAGCACCTTCGCGTAGCGATCACCCAGCTGCTCGAGGAGGCGTGTAGAGCCCTCAATGTCGGTGAAGAGGAACGTGACCGTCCCGGTCGGCAGGCTGGGCATACGCTGCCTCCCCGATGAGCAAGACTGGCCCGGCTTACCCCAAGGCGACGTTCGCCGTAGAGACCTTGTGTCTCCTGCGGGTGCTAGACGTAAAGAGCCTACCCGGAGGGAACAAGGATCTGACGATTGAATGAGGCGGACTCTACAAATGGTTTATATTCGGCGGAGGTTGCCCGAGGCATCCGAACCCTGATCCCCGAGGTTTGCCCCTCGCCGCCCTGACGTTGCACTTCCTCGAGGCAATGCCAAGGCGTCACACCGCAGTCTCAGATTCACGGGATGGTGGCGCCGAATTGAGAGCGGATCGTCGCGATGATGCTCGCCCAGCCAGTTGCCCAGCGCCGCCACCTCGCCCCCGGCGGACGCCTCCAGTGCTGGCATCATCCCCCGTCGACTACGCCGCCCTTCTACACCCTCGTCGGTGGTGTGCGCGCGTGGAAGGGATCGGGCGGCTACTTCAAGGTAAGAGCTCAATTCGATTCGGGAGCCAGCGCGTACTCGATGGCCTGCTCAAGCGTCATCGTCCGGCCCTCAGCCCAGGCCTTACTGAATGCGGGTTCGGCGAGTTGGCTTTTCGTCACGGTCATGTAATGATCGCAATCCCGACGATTAAAGGGCTCCAGGCGAATGCTGGCGGTAGACATCAGGGTCTCGGCCGCTCCGAACAGGGTAGCCGCCCGTGTGGTGTCAGCCGACGCTCCGGCGAGTCCCACGAGGCACTTGATCATCACCCGCCTGTCCCCCAGTTCTTCGGCCAGCGCCAGGCTCTCGCGAAACAACGCCCACGATCGTTGGCGGTTGCCTTGCCGGAGCACCGCGTATCCTAGGTTATGGAGGACCATCTCCTTGCCCTGCTTGTCCCCGAGGTTATGGAAGAGCGTCAGCGCTTCCTCATAGAGGCCCGTCGCGTTCGGATAGTTCGCTTCTGCGCGGGCCGTGTTTGCCAGACAATTCAAGGCGCGACCAAGTTCAAACGTGTTCCTCGCAGCACGATGGAGGGTGACGCTGCGCTCCAGCAAGTCCGCGGCCCGAGGGAGATCGTCCGCGCCCTCCGCCGCATGGGCGAGGTAGTGGAGTGCCTCCGCACTCCCTGTCGTGTCCCCCTCCGCTTGCGATAGAGTGAGGGCTTCCCCGCACAACGCGGGCACCTGCGCATAATCACCCTGGCGGTGGGCCAGGTGTCCGACGCGGTTAAGCGCCTTCACCCGCAACACCGGCGCCGCTCCCTTGTGCAGCGCCAACATCTCGTCCAGCCAGGCTCGTCCCTCGGCAAAGTGGCCATGAATGTCCCAGAAGTCGCACAAGGCTGCCGCCAACCGTAATCCGCCTGCATCCGCGCCGGCATCGGCCTTGCTCCAAGCGAGCGCGGCGCGGAGGTTATCGTGGTTCTCCTCCAGTCGTTCGAGCCAGGCAATCTGGTTGGGTCCGTGCAGTTCAGGCTCTGCCCGCTCGGCGAGGCCCAAGTACCAATCGCGGTGCCGCCGCTGCACCCCATCGGCCTCGCCGGCCTCTTGGAGCCGAGCCCGGCCGTACTCCCGGACCGTCTCCAGCAGCCGATATCGCGCCTCTCCTCCCTGCGTATCCACGACCACCAGCGATTTGTTCACCAACTGGGTGAGCAGGTCCAGAATGTCAGCCGCCTCGATGCTGTCTCCGGAGCAAACAGCTTCTGCCGCATCGATCGTCCACCTACCTGCAAAAACGGACATGCGGTGCAGGGCGGTCCGCTCCTTCGGCGAGAGCAGGTCATAGCTCCAGTCCATCGCTCCCCGCAACGTCTGCTGGCGGGGGAGGGCGGTGCGGCTTCCCCCGGTGAGCAATCGGAACCGGTCGTCCAGCCGGGTGGCGATCTGTTCGGCCGCCAACACCTTGATCCGTGCCGCCGCGAGTTCGATGGCGAAAGGGATGCCGTCCAACCGGTGGCAGATCTGAGCCACCGCGGAGGCATTGGTACTTGTCACCGCAAACTGCGGTTCACTCGCCACCGCCCGGTTAACAAACAGCCGGACGGCGTCGTATTGCATGAACCGGTCCAGGGTGGGAAGGTGCCTTGGATCGGGGACTGACAGCGAGGGGACGCGCCATGTGGTTTCTCCCAGCAGCGCAAGAGCCTCACGGCTCGTCGTGAGAATCCGCAGGTTGGGGCACGCCCCAAGGAGGACGGAAGCGAGATGGGCGCAGGCACCGACTAGATGCTCGCAATTGTCCAGGATCACAAGCGCGGATTTGAACCGCAGGGCGTCCGCAAGCGTGTCGGTCAGCCTCCGACCCGGCTGCTCAGGCACGCCCATTGAGGAGGCCACTGCTTTCATGACGTGGCTCGAGTCGGACAACGGCGCCAACTCAACGAACCAGACGCCGCCGGGAAACTGCTCAAGCGCCTCGGCGGCCGCCTGCAGGGCCAGCCGGGTCTTGCCCGCCCCCTCCGACCCAGTGAGCGTGAGCAAACGGGTTGCGGAGAGCAGTCGGTTGACCTCAGCCTTCTCCCGCTCGCGGCCAATGAAACTCGTCAATTGCAGGGGCAGGTTGTTGGGGATGGCGTCCAGCGACTGGACGGGCGGGAAGTCGGCGGGAAGATCTGGGTGCACGACCTGCAAGAGATGCTCGGGCTCCCGCAAATCCTTGAGGCGGTGGAGTCCCAAATCCCGCAGGCGTATACTCGGGTGGAGGTCACGGGCGGCCAACCCGCTCACCGCGTCCGAGAGAAGGATCTGGCCCCCATGCGCGGCGGCTCCAATGCGGGCAGCGCGATGCACGTCGACACCAACATAGCGGTCCGCGTTGCTGATAGGTTCGCCCGAGTGGAGCCCCATCCGCACCCGGATCGACGCGTTGTCCGGCCAGGTGTGCTTCATCAGTGACTGTTGGGCCGCGACCGCTGTCGCTACAGCATCCCTGGCCCGAGAGAATGCCACCAGGAAGGCATCACCTTGGGTGTCGATCTCCTGTCCGCTTCCCTTGGCGAACGCCTCACGGAGGAGGCGTTGGTGTTCCGCCAGGACCTCCGCAAAGCGGCGGTCGCCGAGGCGCTGGAGGAGCGTCGTGGCGCCCTCGATGTCGGTGAAGAGGAAGGTAACAGTTCCGGTCGGCAGACTCGGCATGCGCGGCCTCCTCTTGGGAAGACGGGCCGCAATATTCAAGGCGACGTTCGGCGGAGGGCCCCCTGACTCCTCGGCGTGGACGTGGTCTGAATGGCCGGGCTCACACCACCGGAGCCCGGTCCACCTGCCGAAGGCGGCGGGCGACCGTACGCATGATCTTGCGGACCATCGGCAAGGATTCGTCGAGGAGCTGCCAGAACTCGCGATATCCCAGGGTCAGCAGCCGCATCGGCGTAGCCGCCTCGACAGTCGCCGACCGCGGTTCGCCGTCGATCAGGCTCATCTCGCCGAAGAAGTCCCCCCGGCCCAGGTGAACCGCGCGTCCCCGCTGCGTCGTCACCAACGCCCGACCCTCGACGATGAGAAACATTTCCCGTCCCGGTTCGCCGAGGGTGACCAGTCGTTTTCCCGTCGGCACATCGATCTCCCGCATTAGGCGGGCGATCCGCCCCAATTCCCTCGGTGAGAGGCCCCCGAACAGAAGGAGTTTCTCAAGTAGGGCAACCCTTGCGGTCCCCGATTCATGGGTAGGCATCGATCTATTTCTCTCCCTCCCCCAGCCGGTGCCACCTGAGGTTCGCGGCGCTGATAACGCTTCCCTTCGCCTCTCCGCTTAGGCGCCACTTACGACCCCTGCGGCATGTCCCGCCGGCGCGGCGTCAAGGACCAAGAAGCCCTTGCGCCCGCCAGAATGGGAGGCTGGCGACAATCCCGATGAGCGTGAGGATCGTTACCCCGACCCCTACGGCCACGCCGTGCCGATCCGTGAACATCTCGTGCCGGGTGAGATCCCGGGTCAATCGGTAATAGTCGCTCTGCCGCGGGTGGATCCACGTGTAGGCCGTCAGCTGCACGACAAACCCGACCACCCAGGGTGAGACCCCGATCCCATGGGCGGCAGGTACGAGCGCCAGGCTCAACAGGTACATCGCCGGGATCTGTGGCAGCACGAGGCGACAGGCGATCACACCGCCGGCCAGGAGCAGGACGAGGACTCCTGGGTCCGGGATGGCGCGGGCCACAGGAAGCAGGGCATGGCCAATCCACCGGTCGATCCCCACAGCGCGCAGCACGTCCCCGGCACCCAGCAGCACACCGAAAAAGACGAGGTACCCCCATTCGATCCCACCGCGGAACCCCTCAGGCCCCAGTGCGCCCCCGGCGATTACCAGGATCAGCGCCGAGAGGCCCAGCCCGGCGGTGCTCACGTGGAGCGCCGGTCCAACCAACAGCCCCCCGAGCATGACGGCCAGCCCCAGGATTGTGACCCACTCGTGTCGCGACAGCGGTCCCAGGGTGCGCTGCTGGCGTTGGAGGACTTCGAGGGTGACTCCACCCGTTGCCTTCGAGCGGAACCACACGAGCAGCAGCAGGCTCGAACCGAGGAGGAGGACGGCCCCCGCGGGCGCCGCGCTGACCAGCCAGGTCAGCCAGTCGAAGCGAATGCGGTCCGGCTCAGGCAGTAGCGCGACGATGAAGAAGTTGGCCACCAGGCCGGTGAGGAAGATGCAGCCGAATGTTCCGTAGCCGATGATTCCAGCAAACGCCAGCCCCGCTCTTCCCCGGCTCCGTAGCGGATATCCAAGCGCCTCGGCGAGTTCCTGAGCCACCGGCGCAATGATGGTGACGCGCGCGGTGGCGATGGGCATGAGAGGCGTGAGCAGGAGGCCGCCGGTGAGGAGCGAAAGCACCTGGCCTCCGTAGGTTCTCGGGAACACCCTCAAGAGCAGCAACGCGATGCGGAACAGCAATCCCGTGCGAGCCATGGCCGCGGCGAGCCCAAGGACCGCCAGGGCCAGAAGATATGAGGGACTGGAGAAGCCGGAAAACGCGAGGGACACGGGGACGAGGCCGGCGATCCCCCAAGCCGCCCCCATGGCCAAGGCGATAAGATAGTACGGGATCAGCTCAGAGAGCCACAACAGCGCAGATCCGAGCATGATGAGCCCGACGTGCCATCCCTGCGCGGAGAGCCCCGCGGGCGGAGCGACCGTCCAGAGCACGAGCGGAAGACCCACCGCCGAGATGATCACCGCCATCCAATGGCGTGGCGATTTCCCCGGGACCGAGGCATCGTGGGTCAGCACGAATGGGAGGCGCGGTGCCGCCGACGCCCCCGCACCCTGGCGCGACCGCTGATCCACCAGTTCGGCAAGACCCCGCGCCACGGTGAGGCCGAGTGTCGGCCGCTCCTGCACCAGCCGTTCGAAGCGGTCGCGGGGCAGCCGCCACACCCTCACGTCCGTCACGGCCCGAACCGATCCCGTCCGGCGACCCAGGAGCAGGCCGAGCTCCCCGAAGTGGGCGGGGGCCTCAACTTCAGTCAGCGCCCGATCGCCCGCTGCGGTGGAGAGGCTGACTTCCACCCGGCCGGAGTCGAGCAGGTATAGCGCGTCTGCGGCCTCCCCCTCCCTGAAGATGATCGAGTCCGCGGGAAAGTCTACCGGGGCCAGCGCACCGACGAGTCGCGCCAGGTCGAGCCGATTGAGCGCCCGAAAGAACGGCACGGCTCGTATCAGCCGTTCCACCAGGTGGTCTTCGAGCAAGGGCCCTTCTCCATATTGCATCGCGGAGCTCCTGCCCCCCCGCCTGAGTTACCAAGGTGCCCCCCGCAAGCGCATCGACGGGTTCGAACCCTGGTCGAGTCGCACGCGCGCACCACCGGAGGATTGTCGGCGCGGGGTCCCCTTTGAAGAATGCTACGGAAGCGTCGGGCAGTCCTGTCCCACAGAGATGCAATCGGGTGAAACGAATGCGCTGTCGCTCTTTTCAGCTTGATGAGGGCTGGTGCAGTTCGCTGCTGACGAGGGGTGCTGCGCCGGAAGCAGTATCCTATCGAGGCCCACAACCTCCGTGGTCGCCGCGTCCGCGTACTAGAGCCTTCGAGCGGGCCGTTGTCGAGTTGCACGCACCGGTGCTGGATGCTGTGCTCGTCGCCAAACTCACCGGGCTCCGATGGGGCGAGCAGGTCGCGCTCCGAAATGATGAGGACGTCGACTTCCGCCGGAACAAGGCCTCGGTCAACGCGCGTTGTACCGCCGCAGCCCTCAGACACCGAAGACGGAGATCAGTGTCCGCAGCATCGACCCGTGCCCGACCGTGCGGCGAATCTTGCAGTCAGTCGCCAAGGAACGGTCCGCCGAGCTTGTGTTCTCGCCGGACGGTATCACATCGATCGGTGACAGGTCCTGGATCAAGCGGCAGTGGCGTGCTGCCCAATGTCGTGCGGGCATCAAAATACCGATCACCCGGCACGATCTCCGCCACCAGGTTTGTCTCGCTGCTCATCTGTGCTGGCAAGCAAGCACCCGAAGTACATCGCGCAGCAGGCCGGTCACTCGTCAGCGGGGTTCACACTGGACCGATACGGTACGCTGTTCGAAACGCTGCCAATTACCCCGGTGGAGTGGTGGGACGATCTACTCTGGCCCGGCGGGCACCATATGGGTACTGTAGTAGACGAAACTGGAAAGAAAAAGGCGGGAGAGCAGGGGTTCGACCGAACGCTGGAAGCAGAAGTCGACAGCGGCCGTCAAGAGTAGACGATGCTCGACATACGAACAGGGGCTGAAAATTCGATTCCCGCCGCCTCCACCAAGAACCCGGCAACATCCGACTGCACGGCGCTGCTAGACGCCGTATTTTCCACGGTTGAGCGGTTCATCCGGCCGCCGTGCGAGGAGATGAACAGGACGCCGCTGCCGTCTTCCCGCAGCCATCGGCTGAGCACCCGCACCTCGTCGAGCAGCGGCTGGCCGGGGTGGCGCTCGAGCGTCTGCACCGTGGTAAGACTGCCCTTCAACCGCTCAACGCGGACCCAGCCCTACTTCATGTTCACGTACTCAACCCGCAGGCCCGTGACCTCTGACACTCGCAGGACGTGTCGGATCGGGAGCAGGACCATGGCGTGCGCGCGGGGGCCGTGCCGCTTGGCGGCCTTGAGGAGCCGGAGGATCATGCAGTTCTCGCCCGTATTGGTCTCGCATGGCACCTCCCTCGGCCTGCTCCCCCACGGAGTCCGCGGTATGTAGAAGTCGAGTCGCGGCTGTTCAGGCACGCGTCCCCGATGCGGCGCGAAACCCTGTCAGCGTGGTGTTGGGATCGTTCACCCACCGCTCGTAGATGAGATCGCCCACGCCGATCATGCCGCCTGCAAGAATCCGCGCCCGTAATCCTGCTCGATGCACGAGCGCGCGCAGGACTCCTCGCTGCGTCGCTCGTTCGAGATGCGCACAAGGCTCACACAGCGTCCTCCCTCGCAGGATCACCTCTCCTACGCGGAACTCGCGGCCCACAAGGCTGTTGAGTGCGACGCCCTGGGTGATGATGTTGCGGCGCATGTCTTGCGGATCGACGACGATCCCGTGGTCATGCCTCAGCGCTTCCAAGACCTCGCGCTCCGCCAAGGTCACCTCGGTGATACGGTCAGGGTGATCCGACAGTGTCCCGGCGTGGCAAAAATAGCGGTCCCCTTCGAGGCCTCGTCCCGCGACCGCGGACACGGCCGGAAGCGCCACCATGGGCGCTCCAGCCGTCGGCGCAATGAAGATGTGGGTGACACGGCCGCAGCGCATCATGCGTGGTGTCTCCCACACAGGTGGCATCGCTCCGTCCTCTCACCGGGAGAGGTCGTCATCTCATTTTGTGGTCTTGACCATCTTGGCATTGTCCTGGCCGACTCGGGTCCCCCGGCGAAGGACGCCGTTTGCGTCAAGGAGGAAGGCGATGACATCCCAATACGCCTGTGCCTTAAGGCTCCCGGGATTGTCAAAGGGCATCACCCGGCTCACGTAGGTGAAGAGCTGATCGGCAGTGCGGTACCCCGCGAGCGGGTCCCAGGGCGCCACCAGCTTGCGGCCGGTCTTGCCCTCGCCGTGGTCGCCATGGCACTTGGCACATTGGGCCACGTATACCGCCTTGCCGATCGCGACTTGGTCCCGTGGAGACCGCGTCGGCACAATTGACGTCTGCGGCGCGCATCCTCCCCCGAGCACCGCGACCATCGAGGCCAGGACGGGAAGCGCGTACCTCCGGGCTCGTCCCGGCTCTCGATGTCTCCATCCCCATGTCACGCAACGCGCACTGCGAACCGGGGAATGCTGTTGTCGAGGAGGTCCGACTCGTTCGAGGGAATCTGTGCTGGCTGGACATCCCCCTTCCGGTCGGTGGCGCGGGTCATCAACGTGTGATCGCCTGGCGTCGCGTTCCAATCGAACTTGAACCGCATCCACGCGATATTCCTGGTCGTCTGGCCGACCAGGGTCGCCTGACGCCAGGTCGCGCCTCCGTCCACATTGTAGTCGACCTTCTGAATGCCCATGGGCGAGTAGGCGTACCCTGTCATCGTCTGACGTCCGGCCTTGAGCGTCGGATGCTGCCCCCGCTGCAAGGGATAGCCCGGCGGGACGTCCGGTAGCTGGTCCAGCATCACGGGCAGGTTCAGGTGGCTCTTCGTCCTCTGCCATTTCGCCGTCTGACCGCGGACATCCGAGGCGGCGACTCCCATGGTGAACTCATCGTTGGGGCCCGGCTTCTCGGCCGGGTAATCGGGTCCGACGAGGGATTCTTCCTTGGTGTTCATCCGTGTCCAGAAGCGGTGGCTGGCGATCCGGATCTCGGTCAGCCACTTGACGCTCGCGGCGCCTCCCCAGCCGGGGACAAGCGCCCGCACGGGGCCGCCATGGTCAGGGGGGAGATCCTTCCCGTTCATGCCGTAAGCGAGCCCGATCACCTCGGGGCGTGCGCGGAGTTCCGAGAGATCGATCGGGCGGCCGGTATCCGGGCCGTCCGCCCCGCTCCAGAACAGGGCCTGTACCGCGGTGCTCTTCGGGCGCACCCGACTCAGAATCTCGCTGATCGGGACATAGTGCCACTCGACCTGACCGACGAGCCCAAAGCCCCGCATTCCGCCGTTGCCATTACACTCATGGTAGCGGATGGCGGTCACGCTACGCATCTTGGCGAGGTCGCCGTAGGTGAGTTCAATGGGGCGCTCGATCGCATCTCCCGTTACCTTCAGTTTCCACGCCACCTTGTCCACGGCGGGCGTCTTGTAGCGGCTCCGGAGAAAGAGCCGCTCCGATGGGATAACGTCCGTTGTAAACTTCCACCAGTGGGATCCCAGCACGGTGGCGCCCAGCCCGTAGAAGTTCGTGGTGATGTCCTCGAGGAAGTTCTTCTGGTATGTTGCGATCGTATCGCTGGCGGTGCTCTGGGCCCACGCGGGGTGTGCGGATGAACCTGCGGCAACTCCAAAGATGGCAAGGGCTCCTCCCGCACCTAACAACCGGATGAACTCACGGCGGCTAACTCCGGCTTCCCGGGCCACCGTCCACAACACTTCCTCGCCGTTGCCTGACGTCAGCGTGCGTAAGCGCGTCATCTCCTACCCCCCCTCGTCTCACGCTCTCCGATTCCATCCGCTAGCCCTGATGAAGGTGCCGCTCACCGGTGCCAAACACGAGCATTAGGCTGAGAACACGCATGGAGCTCGGCGCCCTTCGTACCCCCCCTCAAGAGTACGGAAAACTGAGAGGCGTGCCATCCTGGAAACCCTATAAAGGAATACCGATCCTTGCCAGTGTTGCGAGATGCGAACGCTCTGACGGTGAAGTCGAGGCGAGCCCGAGCGCAGTGATCTGCGGACGACCGGCGTCAGCCTGGTCCACGTGACCGGGTGCCAGATGCACCTGTGGCGCTGTATGCGTCTTCGCGACGCGTGCCTGCGCCTGGCCCGGCGCACCTATCACGCGCCGACCCGCCCCGCGGCGGAGCGGGCCCTCCAGCTGCAGGTCCGCGCCTGGCAGCCCACGGCCCCCCAGGCTGTCGCGTGCCTCCCGCGCGACTGGGGACCTTGCGGCCCTGGACGGCGTAATCGACTACGATCTCGCCTTGCCCGAGCATGGCCTCCCGCCGCCTGAATGCCTCCTCGATCCGGGAAAGCGCGATGATGGCGTTCTCGGCTTGGATCGTGAAGCCCCGGCAGATGCGGCGCCCTTAGGAAGGACTGGACAAGTGCAGGGGACTACCCCGCATCCCGGGAATCCCTTGTTTTCCAAGGCTTCAGAGAGTCGCCTGGATCGGCAGAGGCGGGTTCGATTCCCGCCGCCGCCACCATTGCAAAGAATTCGAACCAGCCTTCGAGCCCTCGTTTTCGGCGGGGGCTGGCCCCAGCACTCCCTTGCTTGGCGGATCCCGATGTGCTGCAACCTGTGCCCCGAGTACCCGAAATTAGGCAGGACAGGGCGGGGGAACGCAGGATTGGTGGAACACCGCAAACGCCTGCAAACAAAGGCTGACGGTGGTACTGGATAGTAGGCAGTAAGACAGAGGTTGATGTTTCGATTTCCTCCGTATGACCTGTGCCCAACGATGTTACCGGATGGATGGTGACTCTCCCTGTGGCATCGAAGGGTTTCTGGGTATCTTGGGAAAAAGGCATGCCGGTACCCAAAGTTCATCAGGTGTGTTACGGGGGGGACAGTGAGTGAGTACAATGCAGGCCCCATCTTTCGGTATCAAGCCATATCCGGGCGGTACAACGGAGTAGCTGGCGCCGTCAACTCGTTGATATATTCAGATATTAATACTTCTAAGCATCAAAATCCAACATGACCGGCCAGGTCGCGCACCACTCCAATCGCCGCCCGCGTTGGACTTGAAAGGACCGCTGTCCGCATCTGCCGAACCGCCATTCCAACGTTGGTCACGATCTCTTGTCATGGAGGCTGACGGAATGGCTCGTCGGCCCAGGAAGCGGGTTGCGAAGAGAGTGGCTGTCAAGCGGACAAGGCGGATTGCTCGACCGCCGCACTCTTTATCGGGAGCGGCTCGTCAACGACTCCACAATCTGCCGATTCAACTCACCAGTTTCATCGGGCGCGAGCATGAGATTATAGAGGTCAGGCGACTGCTCTTGAGCACTCGCCTGCTTACGCTCACTGGAACCGCGGGCTCTGGTAAGACGAGACTGGCATTGCAGGTTGTGAGCAAGGCGCTGGCCGAGTTCCCCCAAGGCGTGTGGATGATCAATTTTGCGCCGCTATCCAACCCTCGCTTCGTTCCACACGTAGTCGCCACCACCCTCGGCGTCCCCGAGCGCCCCGGCAGAGCGCTCCGGGACTCGCTGGCGGACTCACTTCGTTCCAGAGAGCTGCTTCTTCTGTTAGACAACTGTGAACACGTTCTGACCGCCTGCGCTCACCTGGCAGACGCGTTGCTCCGAGAATGTCCGTCCTTGCGAATTTTAGCTACGAGTCGGGAACCCCTGGGCATCACAGGCGAGATCCGATGGAGTGTGCCCCCCCTTTCCCTCCCCGATCTCAAGGAGATGCCGCCAAGTGAGCAGCTGATCAAGTACGAGGCCGTTCATCTCTTTCTCGAGCGTGCCATAGGTGCTCATTCGGCATTTGCCATCACAGACCGCAATGCCCGCGCTATTGCTCGCCTCTGCCATCAATTGGATGGCATTCCACTGGCGCTCGAAATGGCGGCGGCGTGGGTGCGGGTCCTAACGGTGGACGAGATACTTGACCGGCTCTCGGATCGCTTCCGGCTGCTGACCAGCGGGAGCCGTGTAGCCGTTTCACGCCATCAGACACTGAGGACAGCGATGGATTGGAGTTACGAGTTGCTATCCGCGGCGGAGCGTGCTCTGCTGTGCCGACTGTCTGTGTTTGCTGGCGGCTGGACTTTGGAGGCGTCGGAGGCGGTTTGTGCCGAAAACGGTGTGGAGCGGTCCGCCGTGCTAAGCCTACTCACAAAGTTGGCGGACAAATCGTTGGTGATAGCGGATACTCGCGGCGGTGAGACGCGCTATCGGTTGCTGGAGACGATTCGACAGTATGGCCGTGACCGGCTGATGGAGTCCGGCGAATCGGCGGATGCGCAGGCGCGCCATCGCAACTGGTACCTGGAGTGGGCGGAGCGGGTGGAGCGGAAATTGCTGGGGCCGGAACAAGTGGCGTGGCTGGCGCGATTAGAGATGGAACATGGTAATTTCCGAGCAGCGCTGGAGTGGTGCAGAGCGGAGGAGGAGGGGGCTGAGGCATGGTTACGGTTGGCGGGCGCACTGCGTGAATTTTGGCACATGCGCGGCCATCATAGCGAGGGACGGGAATGGTTGGAAAATGGGCTAGCCATCAGCGGCCGCGTGTCGACGTCGGTGCGTGCGAAGGCGAACTATGGGGCGGGAATTTTGACGCGGAGTCAGGACATTGTGAGAGGCGAGGAGCTCCTGCGAGAGGGGTTTGCCTTGTTTCGGGAAGTGGGAGACGTAACGGGTATTGCCTACTCACTCCACCATCTGGCGCATGTGGCGGCAGAACGGCTGAACTATGATCGAGCGGTGACTCTATTTGAGGAGAGTCTGACACTGTTCCGAGAAGCAGGAGACAGGTGGGGGGTTGGGTGGTCTCTCCACTGTCTTGGCATGGAGACGCTTAATCGAGGTTACGTCGCTCGGGCAAAAGGACTGTTGGGAGAGAGTCTATCCATCGTGCAGGAAGTGGGAAACACATATACTCTTGCCTACTTGTATCACAACCTTGGGATCGTAGCGGAAAGACAGGGAGACTACAAGCGGGCAGCGGAGCTACTAGAGAAGGCTCTGACAATCACACGACTGGTTGGCGACAAAGGTCATACCCCCGGCGTGCAATGCAGCATGGCGAAAGTGTTGCTATGTCAGGGGGACCAGGAGCGGGCAGGCGCGCTGTATAGGGAGAGCCTGATTTTGCGACGAGAAATAGGAGATAGACCAAGGTTTGCGGAGAGTCTCGAGGGATTGGCCGGGCTGGCCGGTGCCCAAGGGCATCACGAGCGGGCAGCTAGGATCCTCGGAGCCGCCGAGGCCTTACGTGAGGCTACTGGGTACCAACGTTTTCCGCTCTGGCAAACTGATCACGACGAGCGTGTTGCCTCTGTACGGGATGCTTTGGAGGAATCAGTCGTTGCGACCTGTTGGGCCGAAGGCCGGGCGATGACGGTGGAGCAGCTGGTCGAGTATGCACTAGCACCAACGGAAACCCCTCAGCCCAAGGGTAAGGAACCGGCCAAGTCTGTTGTTGGGAAGCGAGTAGGGGCGCTTGCACCTCGTGAGTGGGAGGTGGCGGTCCTCATCGCAGAAGGGAAAACTAATCGAGCGATCGCGGCGCATCTCTCGATTACGGAGGGCACGGCGGAGGCTCACGTCCAGCATATTCTCAACAAATTGGGATTCAACTCTCGGGCGCAGATTGCCGCCTGGGCGGTTGAGCACGGATTGCGCACCGCGTCCCCGTCTTCGCCGGCCTCACCCGATCATCGCTAGCACCTCGTAATTCGCGCGAGAATCCACCCTCCTATATAGGGTCTCCAGGATGGCGCAGTTCCCGGCTTCCCCTAGACTTGGAGGAGCACGAAAAGGGGGTGCGCCCAATGCATCTTCTCTTGAGCCTTATCCTTGCGCTTATAGCATCGGCTCCCGCTGGCGCTACACACTCATCGGATCGGAATCCGCAACTCATTGTGCCAGGTCAACGGATTGGTCGTGCGCGCCTCGGTATGAATCGGCCTGCGATTGATGCGGTCAATCGCACGACACTATGCCCGGTTGTCGCAACCTACGATGCATCGGGACATGCGATGTGGCTTCAGACGTCATGGGGTGGAGGTTGTCCGATTTCCGATAAGATCCAGGTTGGTTTGTTTGCCGCACCGGTCTTGCGTGCGTTCGGCGCACCGGACCGAGTCATCAAGGATGCTCGGTATCCTCACACGGTCGCCTTTTGGCTCGTTTATGGGGACCGAGGACTCGGGTTTCGTATTTTGGGGTGGTTCCCAGAAGGCATAATCCAGGCTATCGCTGTGTTTCCAGGGACCGCCTCGCACCTCAGTAATGAGTCAAACAGCGCGACAGCCCGCGATGCTGAGGCTGCAACCCGAATGGATGCCACAAAGATCAGCAGAGGCACTGAGGTGGAGCCACAGATTGGGCAGCTCCTCGAAGAGGCCGGGGCGTACATGGTGTCACTTTATAGCGACGCAGGGAACGGCGATGGATCTGATCCCGCGCCGATACCCCCGCGAGGCGGAACCATGGGGGAGTACTAACACCATCTTGCGCCCTACGATGGGACGACGGGAACGAAGGATGAACGAATCCGAATGTGTGCAACCATTGCCTTGGCGTTCTCAATCGGCGTGGTACTTCAGAGGGCTATGGTCATTATAACCTGTCGGGTTGACTGCCAGCGGTGATGCCAACCGGTGGACCCAGGTCATAGACACGGCGGGTTGGCTGAGCCGGCTGAAACGATAGCCTTATTTGCACGCAGTTTCTCTTACGGTTACTGCGTAGCGACTGTAGAGGGAGGTACGAAATTGATGCGGCTGATTCTAGCGTTCCTCGTTTGCGTGATGCTCTCATCTGGCCTGCTCGCGCTGATGAAACACGAGACGGGCGCAAATTCCGCGAAGCTTTCCGAAACGCAACGCATAGCAAAACCGGGGACTACCATCCCCTCCTTGACTCCTGTCCGGCCGGTAGTGCCCCCGGAAGGTACCGGCTATTGGCCATGAGTCAATAAATCTAAGGGCTCCACGCCGCGAGCCCTCGGGCGCGGTCTTCGGCGTTCCAATTCTTGCAGCAGTCTTGATCATGGTGGATTCTATGTTGATGTGGACCGAATTCCCAGGGCTAGGCTCCGGCCGCCACCACACGGTGGTTTCAGGAAAGGTGGTCGATTTCGGGCTTGGTAGGCACCATATGGGCACCGTAATCGACGAAAGTGGACCGAGAAAGGTGGGGGAGCAGGGGTCCGAGCGAACGTCGCGAGCAGAGGGTTCCGGCGGTCGCCAGGAGTAGACGATGCTCGACAGACGAACAGGGGCTGAAAATTCGATTCCCGCCGCCTCCACCAAGAACCTGGCTACATCCGACTGCACGGCGCTGCTAGTCGCCCTATTTTCCACGGGTTTCGGCCCCTCAGACGGTAGAACAAGACTGCCCCCCGTTGTGCCTCATCGCGCAGCCAGCCCGAGTCGACGCGACTCTCACCAGCCCCCTTCAGCAGGGTCGCGGCGGCAGGCGCCGGCCCGGCGTCCGCCGCCCTACGTGAGCCGGGGGATGATCTCGGCGGCGAGGCGTTCCATTTGCTGCGTCTCGTCGAACATCGGGTTGAGCAGGATCATCTGCGCGCCCGCGTCCGCCACCTCACGCAGCGCCGCGGCGCAGTCATCGGACGGTCCGAAGACCGCGACCGACTCCATGTTCCGCAGGCCGAAGTCGCCGTAGAGCTCATCGAGCGCCTCACCGATGCGGCGCCGCGCCCGCGCGGCGTCGTCGTCCACCGCGATGTAGACGCGCTTCGCCACGCGGAACGCGGTGGCGGGACGGTCCGCGGCGGCGAGCGCTTCGCGCAGAACGCGCACCTGCTCTGCGAACCGCACGGTCGGTTGCGAGCCGGCGCCGAAGAAGCCGGTGCCGTGGCGGACGGCGCGCCGCACCGCGGCTGGGTGGCTACCGCCGAGCCACACCGGCGGATGCGGCTTCTGAAACGGCTTGGGCTCCATCGCGCCGCCGTTTATCTGCCAGAACCGGCCGTGGAACGTGACCGCGGGCTCGGTCCACAGCATCTTCATGAGTCGCACGCCCTCGACGAAGCGGGCGGCCAGCCCGTCCGGCGTGATGCCGAACGCCGGAAACGCCCGGCGGCCGCCGAGGCCCACGCCGACCTCGAGCCGCCCGCGGCTCAACTGATCCAGCGTGCTGAGGCTCTTGGCGAGGTGCACGGGGCTGTGCAGCGGGGTGACGAACACGGCGCAGCCGAGCCGCAGCCGCTCGGTGCAGGCCGCCGCGTAGGCCATTACCTCCATCGGGCCGAGGAACGGCTTCGTGCCGAGGAGCTGTTCCTGCGTCCAGGCGCCCTCGAAGCCGAGCGCTTCCGCGCGGGCAAGGAACGTACGGAACGCGGTAGGGTCGAAGGCACCGTCGCGGACGAACTGGGGAATGGCGATGGCAAACTGCATGCGCCCGGCCTCTCAGTCGAGAAACTTCGACTGGTCGATCACCCACAGCCAGGTGCCGTCGGGCTGGCGGCGTGCCACTTCCGCCGTGACGCCGCCCGCAAACCTCGTCGATGTGAGCGCGAGGTCCCCGCACCGCAGCGCCGGCCGCTGCTCGCTCTGAAACGACCGCGTTCCATGCAGCATCTCAGCTGAAATTTCCATTTTGTCGCCTGCACTCCTTCCGTCGGTGGGACCCAGCCCGTTTTTCCGGCCGGGGCCCTCCCCGGCGGCCCCCCCGAAAGCCCCGTTTGTGCCCTTCTAGAGTGTCCAGTGTGGACGAGGTGTTGACACTTTTGCACTCCAACCAAGAGCGTCGTCATCATTCAACTGGCCTTCCGAGCGGCGAACACCGACGCTGGCGTGCGCCCC
>Ga0070732_10000363_pt1 | contig 30143 bp, 14 predicted proteins | sample Coa_R1_5_FD_66449 | JGI IMG/M metagenome (GOLD analysis project Ga0070732, IMG submission 66449) | Surface soil microbial communities from Centralia Pennsylvania, which are recovering from an underground coalmine fire - Coalmine... | ecosystem: Environmental > Terrestrial > Soil > Unclassified ... | reverse complement strand
GCGACGCCGCGGCTGACTTGTGGGATCTGAATCGCAGTGCCAACTAGTTGGCTGATGTTGCGAAAAGTTCCGTCGCGCTGGTTCAGGAACAGGAGCTTTGGTTCACGGTACCTCGCTCCGACATCAAGTGTGTCCACCTGTGGGTATACGTGCCCGTTCACCAGAAACAGATCTGGCCAACCGTCATTGTCGAAGTCGAAAAATGCGTCGCCCCAGCCAACGTATGGAATGGTGGGGGTTGCGACACCCGCTTGGAAAGAAACATCGGTGAAGCTCATTCCTCCATCATTGCGAAACAGAGTTGCATATTCCTCCGAGAAGTGGGTGACAAAAATGGAGAAACGACCTGTATGCAGATAATCGCCCAGAGCAAGGCCCATTCCGGCTTGTTCGGAGCCATCCTGACTCACAGCCGTTCCAGCGAGAAATCCAATTTCAGTGAAGTGTCCGCTCCCATCATTGCGATAAAGGAAGTTTGGCGTGGAATCATTGGCGACAAAGAGATCCAGGCGGCCATCCTCATTGAAGTCCGACCAGACGGCTCCCAAACCGTAATACCCATGGGGATCGTCTACCCCAGCGGCCTTGGATACGTCGGTGAAGGTACCGTCGCGGTTGTTGTGGAAGAGGAGGTCGCCAGCACCCTTGAGGCCCCTTGGACCGCACTGCACGGCAAGGCTGTGATACTCGCAGTTCTTGGTCGAACCAAATTTGGGAAGGTCATCGAGATGGAAGTCGACATAGTGTGAAACGAAGAGATCCACCCAGCCGTCCCCGTCATAGTCTCCGAAAGCTGCGCCCGTGGCATACTGGCTATCAATAAGTCCGGCCTGCCTGGTTACATCCGTAAATGTGCCGTCGCCATTGTTGCGATAGAGGACAACTCCCCCGAGACAGGTCACCAATAAGTCCGGCCATCCGTCGTTGTTATAATCCCCGACAGCCGCTCCTACGGCGAAGCAGGGATATCCAACTCCCGCTTTGTCCGTCACATCCGTGAATGTCCCGTCGCCATTGTTGTGGTACAAGGCGCCACGAGCTTTCTTTCCAGCAAGCGCCATGTCCACGGTCGGAGCGTTTGTAAAATAAATGTCGGGCAAGCCATCGCGGTCATAGTCAATCAAAGCCACTCCGCCACTCATTGACTCAACAATATATTTCTTGTCGGATGACGACAGGTGCTCGAAATTGATGCCCGTGGAATCGGTGATGTCCACGAGTTCTGGCAGTTCACTCAGCAATTGCTGGGTCGGGGCCACTTGGCCCAGAAGACCGTTCGAGAGGAATAAGAAGATTAAAGACGCGACTATTCGCCCCGGAAATCCCAGGCAAGACGACCCGCTGAGTGGCAAGCTGTTTCGAGTCACGATGGAGGAAACGGCGGCGGAGATGCGGCCGGCCGATCTCCTGGCGGTGTGCCACCTGAGTGTCCTTTGTCTTTCAACTTACGGAATTGCTCCATTTCGCGCTGGGCTCGATCACGCTGGTTTAGCCGCGCAAATAGCAGGCCCAACTGGTAGTGCGTGTCGGGAGTGTCGGGGGCCAGGTTGGCCGCGCGCATCAAGTGCTCCTGCGCTTTACCGTATTCCTGCTGCAACAAGTAAAGAGTTCCGAGCACCGCATGGGCTGGGGCGTATTGATTGTTCACTGCAATTGCCTTTTCCAACTGCGTGATCGCAGCAGGATTATCTCCCTGATCGCGAAAAATCAGCGCTAATTGATAGTAAGGCTCCGCTTGGTTGGGGTCGAGCTTGATGGACTCTTGGAGATTTGCCTCAGCCGCGGGAGAATTATGCAATCCGGTGTCGGCCATTGCCAGCGCGAGGAATGCAAGCGCATCGTGAGGATGCAACTTTGTGTAGCTCTCAAGAGTCGCGCGTGCCTCTTCGGAATCTCCGTTCTGCAGTTGAGCCACACCAAGCAGATATAAAGCCTCCGGTTCGTTTGGCCGGAGCTTCACAAGCTGTTGTGCTGCGTCCACGGCGTCGGATGGGTGCCCCGCGCGAAGGCTAGTCGCGGCAAACTTGCGCAAAACGTCGGGCGAGTTGGGCTCCGAAGAGCGCGCACGGCGGAGAAGCTCCAACGATTTTTCCCAATGTCCTTGGGTGGACAGCACATGTGCCAGTTCCTGTAGGGCATTCACCGAGCTTGAGTTCAATTGCAAAGCTTGCCGAAAATCCTTTTCGGCCAGCGCTAGCTCACCCTGGCGTTCGCGAGCACGGCCTAGCGCGAAATACAACTCGGCGGTGGGGCGCTGCTGCTTCTGGGCGCTTTCGAGAATCGCGACAGCATCATTCGTAAGATTGAAGTCCAGGAGCACTTCGGCGAATTGCACACGCAGCCCCGGGTCCTTCGCCGCCCGAGCCGCGATCGTCGGGGCTAGGGATCGAGCTTCCGTAATCCGACCCAAACCCAAGTAGCTGGCTGCCAACAGAGGTAATGCAGTATCCGGACGGTGCGTGCGAGGGATTTGTTCAAGCGCACCGAGAGCTTGGTGATAATCATTCTGCTTTAAATAAACCGCAGCCAAGCCGCAATTGACTTCTGCGTTGCTTGGAGCCAGCCGGGATGCGTCCAGCAATGCGGCGACTTCCTTGTCACTGTCCTCTTGAGCGTGGAAGAGACGCGCCAAATTTATATAAGCTGGGAGCATATTTGGAGCCAGGCTGGTTGCCCGGCGCAGCAGCGTTTCCGATTCCGCATACCGTTTCTGTTGCAAGCGGATGCTTCCAAGCAAATTTAGCGCTTCCGCATCGTCAGGATGCCGGGTTAGCACCCCCCAGACAAGCGTTTCAGCCTCGTCCAGTTTTCCATTTTGTGCCAGCGTCGCGGCACTGGCGACTTTCTGCGAATCCTCCTCCGCTCCCAGTGATACGGTGAGCGGGGCAAGCGTCGCCAAAAGAGTGAGCGTCAGAAAGGCAAGATCGCGCCACGTTGATCGAACTCCAAGTTTGCTCAACGAAGGCATGCGGACGCCCATCATGGCTGCTCGGTTCCGCGTTCTTTCGCCTTGAGTTTTTGATAAGCCTGTAGAACGCGTTGAGCGTCCTCAACACGGCCATCGCGGCGATAGGCCAGACTCAGCTGAAAGTTGCTGTAGTCTTTCGTGGGATCAAGACGCACGGCAGTTTCCAGTCTTTCTATTGCGGGTTTTACTTCCCCCCGTTCGAGAAGGAGCTTGCCAAGCTGGTATTGCGCATCCGCATAATCTGGTTTGTCGCGAACTACTTCGGATAACAATGTGAACGCCTGATCCTTTTGTTGCTGCATCAGCAAGTCATACGCCAGGTGGTACTTGGCCTTGAGGTCTGCGGGATGCGCCTCAAGTTCCGCGCGAAATTCTCGCACCGAATCGTCGACCTTTCCCTGGTGAAGCAGAATGATGCCCCAACCAAAATGCGCTCCTTCGATCTTGGGATCAAGTTCCAGAGCACGTGAAAACTCCGCGACGGCTGGAGTGTACTGGTTCTGATCCGCATCCGCTTGTCCCAGCAAAACGTGGATCTCGGCAACGTCAGGGTTTTTCTCCAGCATGCGGTGGAAAACCCGGGCTCCGGTTGCGGAGTCTCCGGTGCGGACAAGGGAGACACCGAGAGCATAGAGCACGCCGGGATCATCGGAAAGATTCGCGAGGTCAAGCTGAAATATTTCAAGTGTTTTCGCAAAATTTCCGAGAGTGAAGTAACTAAGGCCGAGCGCCTCGCGTGCCTTGGTGTCATCAGGTTGCCGGGCGACCTGGCGTCCCAGCGGGCCGATCGCGTCCGCGAATTTCTGCGCACGGAAGCTGGCCAAACCCCAATTGCGGTCAAGCCCTTGCAGATCCGGCTTCCATTGCGCAGCCTTTGCAAAGTAATCAGATGCCTGAGCATACTTTTCATGTCTCGCCTGAATTACCCCCAGATTGTTGTAGGCATTCGCCAAAACCTCAGACAGGGCCGCGCGTAGTTCCTGCGCCTGTTTTTTACCGGCAGCGTCAAGCGGGGGCTGGCTCTGCAGGAACGCGGGCTTTTCATGGCTATTCTGAAGTTCAAGAAGCACGTCATGTTCCCCCCCTTCCCGCGCGTCGTGCCTCTCTTTATCGGTTTGGAAAGCTTGCGCTCGCAACTCCTGCGAAATCTTCAGTTCGGCTTCTGCCTCTTCCTGCTTGCCCATCTTCACCAGGATTTGGCCGATCATGCTGTGCGCCTTTGATACCTGGTAATTGTTGTGCGAGGGATCTGTGGTGAGCGTGATCGATTTCTTTAAAGCCGCGATCGCGAGGTCCGGGCGGTTGTTCTCGAAATACACCTGCCCGAGATAGAGGAGCGGGTCAGGATTCTCCGGCTGCAACTGCGCTGCCTTTTCCAGGAATTCCTCGGCGGCCGGGAATTCGCGATCCTCAAGGTAAATAACGCCCAGGAAAAATGTGCTGAAGAACTCCTTGGGATTAATCGCCAGCTCTTGTTCGAAGAGTGCCTGCGCCGTCGAAAAGCGTTCCTTTTCTCCCTGATTCAGATAGGCCAACGCGAGATAGTAATGAACTCTCGGATAGTGCGGATCCAACTCGATGGCCTTTTTGAATTCGCGGATTGCATCATCCAGGTAACCGGTCTCGCGGTAAGCACGCGCGATGAGAACATGGAGCTGCGGGGTCGAACCCATGTCATTCAGTAATTCGTCGAAGAGAAGTTTGGTTTCGGCCAGCTTGTGCTGGCTGAGGTAAGCTAATGCCAGCGAATAAGCAGTGTCGAAATCACCTTGGAGGCCCAACGCGGTATGCAGGTGCTCCTCCGCCGCAGCGAAGTTGCTTTGCGCGAACTCGATGTTTCCCAGCAGTTGTAGGGCTCGAGCATTGCGCGGATCCTGCTTGACCGCCTCGGCAGCTTGTGACGCCGCCTTATCCAATCGCCCTGCCAGATAGTAGACCAGAGCAAGATCCGAGCGCGCGTCTACGTGCTTCGGGTCTACGGTCACCGATTCTTCAAGTAGGTGCGCGGCATCCTCCGAGTCGCTCTTCTCAGCGGATACGAGATTCCCCATTCGTTGCAGCGCTAGGGCTAATACCTGCTGGTACTCAGCCTCGGCGTGATCAAAGTCACCGGCCAGTTGGAAAGTCTGGGCAGCGCTGTAGTGTTGATCGAGAGGATCCAGCGGCCGCTCGGCGGCGAGAGCATTTCCTGAAAGTGTGCCCACTATTACGAAAAGCAGGGCCACGCGGGAGGCAAGAACCAACATACCGGTGTGGGAACGCACTGAAGGATTTCCAATCAAAAAATGAGAGACGAGGCCCCGGTGGGACCTCGTCTCGATTAAACGCCGCAACAACTCGTCAGTCAAGCTTAGAAGGTGATTCTCAATGCATACTGAATCTGCCTAGGCGGCCGCGTATAGGTGGCCTGGCCGAAGCCCGATTGCGATACGGAATTGGTGGAGAGCAGAGTGCTGCTCAGTCCACCCGGGCCCGGAACGATCTGATACGCAGCGGGCATCCCAGCCACGTTCGTCCCGTTCGGTATAGTTTGCACTTGGCCGAGGGGATTTCCAGTCAGGTAGCACTGATCATTTACGAGAGGACTCGTTGACCCTGCAGGGACTGGGGCGTTAACGGGGACAAAGTTTCCGTTCTTGTCCCCAAAGCAAAGCTGAGCCCCGCCCAAGCCTCCATTCAAGCCCTCGAACTGAGTGTGGTTGAAGGCATTAAAGAGTTCAAGGCGGAATTGCGCACTCACCCGCTCGTTGATTTGGAAGTTCTTGTGAATCGCTATGTCCCAGTTATTCGCGCCGGGCCCGTAGCAATCTCCGAGCGAAGCAGTACCGTCGGTTCCCAGAGGCAATCCGTAGAGGCTGAATGCGTTGGGATTTATCCACTGGCTTTCGATTCCCGTACCGTGGGCACGGCAAGGTTGGCCGACGACACGGTTGGGCCGATCCGCATTGGTTCCCGTTCCCCACAAATCAGACCCCGTATTGGGCACGAAAGGAACGCCACTCTGTAAGGTTAAGATCGGTTCGACGGACCAGCCACCCAGCAGCTTATGCTCAAGTGAATTCCCATTGTTCAAAAGAGGAAGCGCATAGACCACAGAGGCTGTAAGAATCTGAGGGCGGTTGAACCCAGTTGGACCGTAGTCACGACGAGGATCCAAATTATCGCTGAAGATGTCCGTAGATCCTTGGCCGATCAACCCTTGAACACCTTGGAGCGCCAGCGCCTTCGACCACGTATACGCGACCTGGTAAATCGATCCCCTCTGATCAATCTTCCCTCTCCACACCGCCTGCAGGGAGTGATAAGTGGAATAACCTCCAAAGTCTGCGACCGGAAGCTGTGCCTGACCCGATGTGGCTTGACCGAAGTAACTCATATACGGACGGAACCCAGCGTTCCCGCCCCCATTGCCGTTGATATTTACTATGGCGAAAGCCTGCCGACAAGTAAGCCCCACAGGAATGGCGACCCCCAACGGTCCGTAGGGCGAACCGCAAACATTCTGGTTCGCTGCCGTGGATACGGGGTTCCCTGCGATCGGGGTTATCTGTGCAACGTCGGTGTAGTCCTGCAGATGGTTGCCGCGGTTTCCCACATAGCTTATCTGCATGGTGTTGTTTCTGAACAGCTCCCTCTCGACGCTAACGTTCCACTGCCAGTTATTCGGAAGATCGGGGTTGTTGGTTCGTCCGAAGGTCGGATACCCAAATCCCGTGCTTGACCCGGCGGGTGGTGGAGTTCCGTCCAAGAACCTGACACCGCTCGATTTTGCGACGTAGGGAGGATTCTGGGTTCCCTGGATGATAAACGGATCGAGCTGATAGCGCACGAAGAACTGTCCTACGCCTGCCCTAAGCGAAGTTTTCCCGTCACCGAATAGGTCCCAGGCAACGCCCAGTCGCGGGGCGATGTTGTGGTACACATTGCGAACGGCTGAACGATTCGAAGCAGTAGCGAAGCCGCCGGCTTGCTTTGTAGAGGCGCAGGTAACCTTACTCCCAGGCGCCTGCAGAAGGCCGTTACATGCGCCCGCGCCTTGCAAGGTCGGATCGAACAAACTGGGTTGGAAGAAAGAAAGCTCATTGTCCGCAGCGTAAGGCTGCATGAGGAGCGACCAACGAGCGCCGTAGCTAACCGTCAAGCGACGAGTGACCCTGAATGAGTCTCCGCCATAAAACTCATAGTCTTGATAGCGTCCGGCCGCCTCGTGCAACTGATTAGATTCGCCGTAGCCCCATACTGAGCCATTCAGCAGAATGCTGGCGATAGCATTGCCGGGGGCCCCCGCGTCGCCCCAAGCAGTATTGGCGCAGTTATTGCCCGGGGTGCCAGCCTCTTTGCAAGTACCAGGAAACCCCCAAAAAGCAGGCGATTCGTTGAAGTCGCCGTTATTTGCCTGGTCTTTGACGTTGTGGGCGAGCAAGGCGCCGAACTTAAATTGGTGTTTGCCTATCACCTTGCTGTAGTCGTCCGTCCAGGTGTACCGGTCCATCCGGTTGCTCCAAGGCGCGAGATTCCAGAGTGTGCTGTACCCGCCCGGCCCCCAAAAGACGGGGGGAGATAGATTTTTACCTGCGGTTTTGCCCGAGAGCGGGTAACTCGGCGTCAACGCCCCGTAGATCTGCTGGGAAAGACCGGGATTAGTCCCTCCCACGGTGGTTTGAATCCGGTTGCCGGAATAGCTGAACTGGAAATCGTTGACCGCAGTGGATCCAATGGTGCGAGTGAGTCGAATGGCAGCAATTCTGGAGGGCTGCGCCCAGTATGTATCCACCGCCGGGAATCCATTATCGCCCCACTCACCATTGGGAATGCTGGGTGTAGGGTTGTCCCAGTACGACTGAGTATAGGTGAGCATTAAACTCGTTGCTTTATTGATGTTATAGTCGCCCCGCGCAAAGGTTTGACGCAGATTAACTGGAGAATTCAGAACCTGCTTATAATCGGGATTGGGACAAGGATTCGAAGGCGTTGGTTTGACGTTGGCTGGCGGGTACAGATGCGCAATTAAATTCCCAGCGGGACTCATTCCCTCAACTGTAGAACTAATGGTCGTTAATGTATTGCCTGCGGGCCCTCCGGGATCTGTCACCGGGAAATCAATAACTCCAAATTCCGGGTGGGCCGAATTGAAGTAACAGTTCGTCAGATGAGGGACGCCATTTGTAGCGGTGCTTGCGCCGGTGAAATCGCCTGACAGTTCCGCTGCACTGGGAGTTTGCCCGGTATGGAGATCGCCGTCAACCTCGCGGTTGAATTCTTGCGAAACGAAAAAAAAGAGTTTGTCCTTTACAACAGGACCTCCGACGGTAAACCCGAAATCATTCCGGCGTAATTCGCCTTTTCGAAGAGCCGGGGTGGTATTGGTGTTGAACCAATTGTTTGCGTTCAGAGCGTCATTTCGTCCAAAGTAGTACGCCGAACCGTGCCAGTTGTTGGTGCCGCTTTTGGTAATGATGTTGACTTGCCCACCTCCAGATTGCCCATATTCAGGGCCGTAGGCATTGCTCAGAATCTTGACCTCGGCGATCGAATCCAACGTGGGATACGCCAGAATCGTACGCTGCGATCCCATGTCGTTGTTGGGGGCGCCATCCACTGTAAACACATTGCCGGTGCGCTGACCGCCGCTGAAAACGATGTCTGAACCGCCAAGAACGCCTTTGGTGCTGGGGCTGAACCCGTCCTGAGTCGAAGCGCCTGGAACCAATAACGCGAGTCCAATGAAATTGAGCCCATTCAACGGCAGTTCGCGAACCTGCGCTCCCTCGGTGATATCGCCCAATGCTGCAGTTGTCGTTTCCACCGCGAGGGCATTAGCTTCGACGGTCACCGCCTCAGAAACGCTACCAATTGTAAGTTTCACATTCAGAACAACAGTTGACGCAGCGTGCAGCTCGATGTTCTGCTGGTTATCGGCCTTGAACCCTTCCTTCGTCACTGAGAGGTGGTAGCGGCCGGGAAGGAGTTCTGTAAAGGCATAGTTTCCATCCACGCCGGTGGTCGCCGTGCGCGTATATGTGGTGCTATCGTTCACCAGCGTAATCGCGGCTCCTGCCACCGCTGCGCCAGCCTGATCCAGGACTGTGCCCTGAATAATGCCAACTCCAGTGTTCTGGGCAATGGCTGTCGGCACAAGACTCAAAAGCAGCCAGCTAAACAAAACTCCAAGGCTCGCCCTTCTCATTGTCGTCCCTCCTGAGAAACAGCCATCCAAATTTTCTATTGGTGAAGTAACCTTTTTATACTAGACCCGCGAGGACTCATTTGGCTTCAACCTAGCTCCCGTTGTCAAGGAAAAAATATCGTTTTTCTAATATTGATGCGAGATATGCCAATTTAATGGGAATTGACTTTACGGATTTAGCTTGCTGACGATGCGCGGTCGCCGATGGGATAAAATGTTCGCTCGGGACTCAGTCGCTGACCACGAGCTCGTTCCTACGAGACGCTTGGGCACTCACTTTACCAGTGGGCCGCGGCAACCAAAAGGGGAACCTAAAGATGTACTGGTGCGGCATTAATAGGCGGTTCCTCTTTCTTTTCGCTGCTTCTTGCGTACTTTTCGCAGTCCACGTCTGCTCTCCCGGTCGGGCGTCGGCACAAATGGCTACAGAGGACCGGCTTCTCTACCGCGACTGGTGGCCGAGGCACAGCACTCCCTCCGCCGCTGCGTATGTTGGACCTGCCGAGTGCGCAAGATGTCACGCGGACAGAGCCGCGACGCAGAAGGACACGCCTATGGGGCGAACCACTGCGCCGGTTGCTGACTCGGACGTTTTGGCCAGCCACGGGGTTCTGTCTTTCCAAACTGGCCGACTCGGTTATCAGATCACAAGTGCCTCAGGAAAGAGCATATTTGCGGTGACGGATGGGGCGCGCACCATTTCGGCGCCGCTAGCTTGGGCATTTGGCGATGGCCACATCGGTCAGTCGTATCTGATCGAGCGTGACGGAAATTTCTTCGAAAGCCGTGTTTCATATTTCGGCACTCTGAAAACCCTCGATTTCACGCCGGGCCGCGAACTTTCAGATCCCAAGGATTTAGAGCAGGCCATGGCGCGGCCTGTTAGTGGCTCCGAACTGGTTCGTTGTTTCGCGTGCCATAGCACCGCCTCGACAATCAACGAAAAGTTTGACCGTACTCGAGTCATAGCGGGAGTCACTTGCGAAGCTTGTCACGGACCCGGTCTCAATCATGTCAGCGCAGGGGAGGCAGCGCTGTTGCACGGGGAAACCGGGCAAGAAGCGGGAACAATATTCACTCCCGGCAAGCTCTCGCCGTCGGATGCCGTCGATTTCTGCGGTGCGTGCCATGGCACCTACTGGGACGTCAAGCTACAGGGTCTAGTCGGTAAGACAAACGTCCGCGCTCAGCCCTACCGCCTTGAAAAGAGCCGATGCTGGGGAACAAAAGGTGATGCCCGGTTGACTTGCGTGGCCTGCCACGACCCGCACCAGCCGCTCGTGCGGAATTCGGGTTCTTACGACAAGAATTGCCTGAGCTGCCATCTGGCAACAGCCTCTGCGAAGGTAACCGTTGACCATCCGGGCCCGGCCTGCAAGGTGAGCACAAAAGACTGCGCGTCGTGCCACATGCCGAAGTACGATCTCCCGATAATGCACTACGCATTTACTGATCATTACATCCGGGTTGTGCGGCCGGGTGAGGACTATCCCAATTAAAGCCCATTCCACCGATGAACATATCTCCTCGTGGATTGACAAAGGCGCCGGATAGCCGCGATATTACTAATAGCGAATGCGGCGGGAACTGTTAACAACATGTTTGGTTGCCAGCGCCGTCTGTAGTTGCACCTCCATCCTCCACACGCAAGAAAAACAGGCCGCCTATAGCGTCCCCGTATTTGAAGATGTTAGCCGACAAAGCGGCCTCACGGTGCCGAACATCTCCTCCCCAGACAAGCGTTACGTTATCGAATCTATGAGTGGCGGCGTGGGCTTATTTGATTGCGACAACGACGGCAAACTCGACATCTTGACCATCAATAGTTCAACCGTGGATCGCTATCGCGAGGGTGGCGACCCAATGGTGACGTTGTACCACCAGGAAGCCGACGGGACGTTCAAGGACATTACCGAGGCGGCGGGTCTGACCCGGCGAGGCTGGGGCATGGGCGTGGCGGTCGCCGATTTTGACAATGACGGGCGGCTTGATATTTACGTCACCGGTTATGGTGGCAATGTCTTGTACCACAATCTTGGTAATTGCAAGTTCGAAGATGTAACCGAAAAGGCTGGAGTGCGCGGTGGCGGATTCAGCACTGGCGCGGCTTGGGCTGACTACGATCGCGACGGCCATGTTGATTTATTTGTCGCACGCTACGTGCATGTTGATATCAATGCCCTTCCAGAGTTCGGCAAGGGAAAATTCTGCCGCTATAGAACGGTGCTGGTTCAGTGTGGCCCTTGGGGCCTGCAGGGCGAAAGTGATCTCTTGTACCACAACCGTGGCGACGGCACGTTTGAGGAAGTTTCCGCGCGCGCTGGTGTTCACGATTCTGAGGGACGTTACGGGCTAGGCGTGGTGTGGGGTGATTACGATAACGATGGCTGGCCAGATCTATTGGTCGCCAATGACGCAGGCGCCAACTATCTATACCACAACAATCACAACGGAACATTTACTGACGTGGCTCTGCTGGATGGAGTAGCTTTGAGTGGGGCAGGTCTCGAGCAAGGCAACATGGGAGTGGACTTCGGTGACTACAATCACGATGGCTGGCTTGACATCATCGATACCACCTTCGCCGATCAACCCAAGACTCTCTACCGCAATCTCGGCTCGGGAGGGTTTGAAGACGTAAGCCGCCCGGCGCAGATCGCTCAAGCGAGTTTTTCTGATGTCGCGTGGGGAACTGGGTTTGTCGATTTTGATAACGATGGCTGGCCGGATATTTTCATTGCTAACGGGCATGTGTATCCGCAGGTGGACACAATCACAGACGGTGCTCGCTACCGCGAGCCTCTTCTTTTGCACCTGAATAAACACGATGGGACTTTTGAAAATGCGTCTGCCGCAGCGGGCCTCACGAGTTTGCCGCTAGCCTCACGCCGCGGCGTGGCGTTTGGCGACGTTTGGAATGATGGCGCAATCGACGTCCTGATCTTGAACGTCGGCGAACCTCCGACTCTCTTACGCAATCACCTGGCAAACGGAAATCATTGGGTTGAATTTCAGCTGAAAGGCGAAAAAAGTAACCGCGCCGCCATTGGCGCGCGCCTCACTATTCGTTGCGGAAAACTGTCGCAATTCAATGAAGTTCGAGGCGGTGGCAGCTATCTCTCGCAAAACGATCTGCGGCTACACTTCGGGTTGGGACCCAGCACCAGGATTGATGGCATCGATATCTCATGGCCGAGCGGTTTGGTGGAGCATCTCAGCAACCTCGCAGTGGATCAGATTTACACAATTGAGGAGGAAAAGGGAATCCTCCCCAAGAATCTTCCGACTCCATGAATTGGCGCTTCCGACGTCGGTCTATTTTTCTTTTTCGTTCGCCCAATTTTCGTCCTTTCGAGATATGGATCGTTGGGATCGGGTTAATTTGTCTGGTCTGCCCGGGTCTGCGTATCGCGGAGGCGCGCCCAGGCGGACAATCAGTCCCAGCTCAGGCAACAGCATCGCAGCCATACCTGAATACACGGCCCGATGTGGAATACGTCGGCGACGAAGTTTGCCGCACTTGCCATTCCTCGACATACGAGACGTTCAAGCAGACAGGAATGGGAAGATCCACGTCGATTCCCGCAGCCGAAGATCTGCGCGAAGTGGCGAAGCCCGTCACAATACCCAGCAAGAAGTTAAACCGCTCTTATAGGATTTATGCGCGAGACGGCAAAATCATTCATGAAGAGTCCCGCACCGATGCCGCCGGCCACCTTGTTTTTTCTGAAAGTCATGAAATCGCGTTCACCGTCGGTGCCGGAGACGTGGGAAGGAGTTATCTCGTCTCCAAAGGAGACGCGCTGTTCGTCTCGCCGGTTTCGTATTACACCCGCATTCACGGTTGGGATTTATCGCCCGGCTATAGCGAGGGCACATTCCGAGGTTTCACGCGCCGTGTGGTCGATCTTTGCGTGGATTGTCACACCGGCTTGCCGCGACTGGTTCCGGGCAGTCGCGACCGATTTCAGCAACCTCCGTTTCGCTTTTTGACTGTGGGGTGTGAGCGTTGTCATGGACCGGGGGAGATCCACGTGGTGCAGCGCACACTGGATCCTGCCTTCGAAGGACCGATCGATCCTTCCATCGTGAATCCCCGGCGATTGCCGCCCGACCTTCGAGACAATGTTTGCGCGCAGTGCCATCTTGCAGGAGATGCCCGTGTTCTTCAGCCCGGCAAAGACTACCTTGACTTCCGGCCGGGAACTCCGCTTGGCGATGTAGCAGCTATTTTTTCCGTGCCTCAGGCGATCAAAGGAAATCATTTCGTGGCGCTCGATCAGTTTGAGGAATTAAAGCTAAGCCGGTGTTGGACGGCCAGCAATGGCCGATTGGGCTGCATATCGTGTCACGATCCTCACGTTCAACTTCATGGGGACGCCGCAGCCGACTTTTTCCGCAGCCGGTGCTTGACATGCCACACCAATAGCAGTTGTATGGCGCCAGTCGCCAAGAGGCAAGTCACTGCGCCTCCCGACAACTGCATCCTCTGCCACATGCCGCAACAATCCACCGAGAACATCGGCCATTCGTCGTTAACGGACCACCGTATTCTGCGTACCCAATCGGAAATTCCTGCGTCTCTCCAAAGCGGTCCGTCCGCGTCTTTGGATTTGATCTACGACACAAAACCCTCCGGCGCGGGCGAAACACGGAATCTGCGAAACCTTGCCCTGGCTTATGCCCAGGTAGGCGAGCACTATGCAGAACTTGGCCAGAAAGGTCTTGCAGTCCTCAGGCAGGCTGCTGTCGCGTTCCCGGCCGATGCAGAAATCCAGGCGGCCTACGGGAAAGTTCTCGTCAACGCCAGCCCTAGTGAACAGCAACTAGGTGCTCAGTCTTTGCAAGAGGCCGTCGATCTTGGTTCAAAGTCCGCCGAGGTGCGCGGGTTATTAGCTCGCATGAAACTCCAACATGGGCAACTAACTGCCGCGATCGATCTATATAAAGAATCGATCCAAATGGATCCGTACTTGACGCCCTCATACTTGGACCTAGCGCGGATTTACTTGATGTTGAAAGACCGGGATAACGCTTTGAAAATACTTGACGCTGTTTTGAAAATAGACCCTGGAAACGATGCCGCTCGTCAGGAACGGCTCAAAGCTGCAGCGCTGCCCGACGAGAAAAAGTAGATGATGCGGCAGTGACATCCTTGTCGGTCAGCCGGATTGAAACAACTACCGATAAGGACACACAAATAGTGAAAGCGGCATACAAGGCCGGAGCTAGTGACCTGGGCATCTTTAGCAAGTGAAATTCGGCTACTTGCTTTGGGTCCAGTTCCAAGCGGTAGTAATGATCTGTGCAGATCAGTCATGCTGCTGCTCGGCGCCGGCGGCATTAAGATCATCAGAATTTCGCGACTCAGTAGTTAGTGTTGTGGGAGTGGGGGAGGTGCCGAGTTCGCGGCAGGCATGCCACTCTCTTTCCGCCTCAGCTGCTGAAACGTGCGCAATTGCTCCGCCGCCTTGTCTTGCAGCCCGGAGCGACCGTACACCAGTGCCAGCTGATAATGGCTCTGCGGACGCTCAGGTGCGAGCCGTACAGCTTCCTCGAGGTTTTTTTGGGCGCGCCCCAGATCGCCATCCTTGAGGTAGAGTTCTCCCAGGAGACTCTGCGCATCGGCATTCGCAGGATTCCCTGCGATGCTCTTCTCGAGGATCTTAATCGCTTCTGCGGAATTCCCTTCTGTCTTCTGGACCATAGCTAAGTAGAAAAGAGCGGCAGGGTCGGAGGCATTCAGCTTGAGGCAGATCTGGATGGCTTCCTTGGTTTGCTCCAAATCACTGAGGTTGTACGAAATCACCGCCCAAACTAGATTTGCCTCACGGTCGTCAGGGCGTGCGGCGCGTAGTTTCTTTGCGAACGGGAGAGCGTCACTCCACTGAGAATTCCCAACCAGCGACAATGCCATAAAGTAAGCGGTTGACATCTCTTCAGGCCTCAGTTCATACAATGTCTTGGCCGTCTTAAGCGCCTCTGGAATGCGGCTGCTGTAGAGTTGAGCGGCTACCAAACCCAGTAAGATGTCAACTCTTTGTGGGGCCAGCAACGAAGCGCTGGCCAGCAGATCAGCCGCCTGGTTCCAAGCCAAGTCTTTGCCGGCCAGACGTCCGGCCTCGACTAGCGCGTCGATAAAGTTGGGCGAACTGTGGATGATGCTGCTTAAGATTTCGCGAGCCGCTGCACGATTCCCTTTTTGCTCTTCAACTCGCGCTTGCTCGTATTGGAATTGCTCTGTCTGCGGCTGCAGGGTCGCGGCGGTCTTTAACAGCTCATTGGCATCTTCGACTGCTCCTCCGTCCAGCATGAAGTCTGCGATTTTAGGCACTAGTCCCGGATTCTTTGCCGCTACCTGCAAGCTTGCCTTGATTTCTAAGGAGGCCTTGTAGCCCTGATTGAGTCCCAGGTAATCTGCCGCAACGATTGGAAGAAGAGTCGGCGTCCTTTGGACAGCAGGAATTTTCGCGGCGTAGTCAAGCGAGCGCTGGAATTCGGCCGTCTTCTGGTATAGCTCAGCCAAGTCAAAATTTATCTGTACGTTATCAGGGCTGATTTTCAACGCTTCCAGGTAGCATTTCTCGGCTTTGTCGGCTTGGTTGTCGAGTAGATAGACGGTCCCCAAGTTTGTCACAGCATCAAGAAATTTTGGCCGGACAACCAGCGAGTGACGCAGCTCGCTTTCCGCATCTGCATAACGACCTTGATGCATATGGATTAATCCGAGTAGATCCAATGCTTGCGGCGACTCAGGTTGCTGCAACAGCAATCGGTGAACTTGGTGTTCGGCGATATCGAATTTGCCCTGAGCAATTAAGGTGCGAACTTTAGCCAGTTTCGAGGTTACAGCTGCAACTTGTTGGCCAAAGCACAATGAAGGGCCACCGAGCACACCCAAAATGAATACACCAACGCAGGCCCGATAGATTTCTTTGCTGACCACCAGATTAATCGCGCGGGTTGACAACATTTACATTACGGTTCAGCGGTTTGAGAAATATGATTTTAGATCATCTTGGTTCTTCTGTCTTTCGGATCATTCATCCTCGAGCCGCGCCTCGCAACAGCCACCCTTGCGGCGCATACATTCATTGCGCATGAGTTCTGGAGAGGTACTTTGACGTAAAATACTGGAGACCTCTTCCTTACACCCCATGCGCATTCGTGAGACCTCAGTTGCCTGGTTTGCTCTTGGTCTGCTTTCCTTCGCACAAAACTCGAGCATTCGATTTCGTGAGGTCGGCAAAGAATCGGGACTGGATAAGGTACCTTTCAGTTCGACGGAGCAGCGTTATATAGTCCAGACCGTTTCTGGGGGGATTGCGCTGTTCGATTGCGACAATGATGGGAAGCTTGACATCGTCGTCGTTAACGATTCCACAATCGACCACTACCATAAGGGCGGCGATCCCATGGTGACGCTTTACCATCAGGACGCCGACCTAAAATTTAGGGACATCACCAAGGAAGCTGGATTGACGCACAAGGGCTGGGGAATGGGCGTTGCTGTGGCCGATTACGACAACGACGGACTGCCCGATCTTTACGTAACCGGCTACGGTGGAAATGTGCTCTACCACAATTTAGGAAACTGCAAGTTCGAGGATGTTACCGATCACGCTGGCGTCGCCGGCGGTGCATTCAGCACAGGTGCGGCGTGGGCCGATTATGATCGTGACGGCTATGTAGATCTCTTCGTGTCACGCTACGTGAAAACCGACCTGAATCATCTGCCTCAGTTGACCAAAGATTCCCCCGATTTTTCTCACAAGGGACTTCTCGTGCAAAATCCCTGGACCATGGACGGCGAAACCGATTTACTGTTTCACAACCGTGGCGACGGCACGTTCGAGGAGGTGTCGGAGAAGGCCGGCGTGCATGACAAAACTCATCACTATGGACTTGGTGTTGTCTGGGGAGATTTCGACAACGATGGCTGGCCTGATCTCTATGTGGCAAACGACTCAGCCGCGAATTATCTGTACCACAATCGCCACGACGGCACCTTCGAAGAAGTCGCGATGTTCGCCGGATGCGCGCTGAGCCCCGAGGGTCTTGAACTTGGCTCCATGGGAGTCGATTTCGGCGACTTCGATCGGGATGGTTTGCTCGACATCATTGTCACCAATTACGCCAACCAGCCTAAAGATTTGTATTGGAACCGAGGCGCGCAAGGATTTACCGACCTGGCATGGGATTCGCGAATTAGCAGGTCAGCTTCTCCCGATGTGAGTTGGGGCACCGGTTTTATCGATTTCGACAATAACGGCCTGCCTGACGTCCTTATCGCAAACGGGCACATCTACCCCGAAGTGGACACTTTGCCATATGAGGTCAAATACCACGAACCTCTCCTGCTTTTTCGCAATCAGGGAAATCGGGTGTTCGAGGACGTCTCTGCGGAAAGCGGGTTGAACAACGGCCCGCTGCAATCACGCCGAGGCGTTGCCTTTGGTGATATCAACAATGACGGCAACATCGATTTCGTGGTATTCAACGTCGGCGCGCCGCCATCGGTTTTCGTTAACGAAACGCATAATTCGAATCATCGCGTGATGTTCAAGCTGGTAGGAACGAAAAGCAACCGCGCTGCTATTGGAGCCCGAGTGACGGTTTCGTCCGCAACTCGCTCTCAGTTTGAAGAGGTCAGGGGCGGAAATAGTTACTTATCTTCGAGCGATCAACGTTTACATTTCGGGCTCGGACCCGACACGATGATGGACACAGTGGAAATTCGATGGCCAAATGGCAATTCGGAAGTCCTGCACAACGTGGCTGCCGATGCCATCTATACGGTTGTGGAAGGTGAAGCGATCAAGAACACAATCAAACTTGCACCGCCATCCCCTTAGGCGAGGTTTATTCGGGTTCGGTAATTTCAAGAGTGCTGTTCGCATGCAGCCCCTTTGTGAGGACTTGCTTCCGTCCTGAGGGCCAGTTGACTTCGACTTGCTCGACGGTTTTCGTGTCGCCCAGCCCAAAGTACAGCGGCAGCACACTTTGCGAAAGATACCCGGATTTTCCGTCGTTGTACTTCGTGTACACTCGTCCGCCGGAATGAACGCGAACCGTAACGCCTAGGCCATTGCGATTCGAGTGTGTTCCGATAAGCACGATCTTGAGCCATTGAATCGCCTTGAGCTGCGCCAAATCGCTAATCAGCACCTGCGGCTCGGAGTTAAATTCGTTCGTCACAATATCAAGGTCGCCGTCATTGTCGAGATCGAACATCACTGCCGAGCGGCTTGAAAGCGTCCCCAACAACGTGATTCTTCCAGATTTGCCCTGGCAAACTTTCATGGCCAAGCCCCCCATTCCTTGCTGCTGCGAACAGTCGATTTCGAACCATGGAGTGTGAGTGCGACCATCCCGGCGCGGTTCGATTCCCAGTAGGAACTCAGCATCGACGAACTTTTTGCCGTGATTATTTAGCAGCAGAGAGTTGATACCGTACCTAAATGGGAAGCTCATACCTGACGGGATGAAAATGTCATCCCAGCCATCCGCGTTGATGTCTCCGATACTGGGCCCCCAAGGCCAGTAGGTCTCGACTCCGAGCTGGTCCGAAATCTCCGCAAACTTGCCTCCCGGCAGTTGATGATAGAAAGCGTTGCCGAAAATTTTCGCCCCCTTCAGAAAGTCCTCCGAAGGATGGACTTGAGATTTCATTTTTTCGCGCTCCGGGCCAACCTCCTCAAACATGTCTGAATGCATATCGGTCAGAAAGAGGTCCACCCGCCCGTCGTTGTCGAAATCGAAAAACTTTATGCCCATCGTCCCATATGGGGTTTCTGGAAAATACTCGGCGGTCTTATCCACGAATTTTTTCCCGCCGACATTCTCGTAGTAGTGACTCGATCCTTGCATGTTCAGAATGAAAAGATCCGGCCAGCCATCGCCATTCACGTCGGCGAAGCTCGCGTCCCCACACCAGCCCTGAGGATGCAATCCGACCTCTGTTGTTACATCTTTAAACTTATTGTGGCCCATGTTCTTGTAGAGCACGGGATATTCGTAACGCTCAGGATGCAAATGTCCAAAGAACGCATCCGGCAGCCCCACATATTGGCCATTGGCGCCTTTTTCATCGCTGGTGTACTGCCCTACGTTACACACCAGCAGATCGAGTAATCCGTCATTGTCATAGTCGAAGAAGACGGCCCCCGAGGAGTGAGAAACAAGGTCTAGACCAGCTTCCTTGGTGATGTCCTTAAAATGTCCGTGGCCATCATTCTCAAACAGCACGTTGCCGCCTCGAACTGTGGTCACGAAAAGATCCTGGTCGCCATCGTTATCAACGTCGGCGAAGGAAGCTGCGACACTGATCCGGTCGGGCAAGCCGACGCCCGCTTCTTCAGTGATGTTCTTAAACTTGCCGCCACCCAGGTTTTTCCAGAGCTCGTTGCCTCCAACCTGGTTTACAAAATAGATGTCGTATAACCCGTCCCCATCCACGTCAGCGACGGCAATGCCATTACCGTGATCGTAGTGTACAGGCTTGTAGTGGCGAGTTGCGTCCTCGACGACGTGATTCACGAATGTGATCCCGCTTTCCTTGACCTTATCGGTGAGGTGGAATTGATAGAAGACCTTTAGCTGACCTGCATTCTCCCGTTGCGCTTTCTGTCGCGCGGAAAGTGTACTCACACCAATGTCGGGATCGGGGTAGCGCACTTGAATAGGAGACTGGCTCGAAACGATGCCAAGAAACAGGACCGTGCCCAGAAACAAACCTATGGTTAGCGCCTTATTCGACACGTTGTTCTTCGTCCGTCGCGAATGATACTTGATCTCGTTTGTCGACGCGGGGCCGATGCGGCGACCGGACCGCTCCTCTCGGCACTGATATGGCTTTTGTCTGTAGAGGGCGAATCCGCCCAGCTTGCACCAGACCAGAACCCTCAAGCACGCTGTAGAACTGGTCGGCGGCCAAATTCATCAGATTGTCGCTTGCCCCTGACGGCCACCGGATTTCAACTTTGTCGACTTTTGTGGCTGAGCCCAATCCAAAGTGGACGCGCAAATCATTTTGTGAAAGATAGCTGCCGCCACTGTGAATCTCATCGGTCTGCGCCACTCCTCCGGCGACGATCTTGATTTTCGCACCGATGGCCAGACGATTGCTTTTGGTTCCGGCGAGCTCGAAGCTAATCCAGTGGCGACCAGAGACACCGTGATTTCTTAGAATCATCGGCGCGCCATCAAGGTCTTCGATCACTACATCCATATTGCCATCGTTAAATAGGTCTGCAACCGCCATTCCTCGAGATACGCGTTTCCGCATCAAGGCCTCGCCGGCTTGGTCTCCGGCATCGCAGAACGTCCCGTCTTGTTGGTTCATCTGGAGCAATTTGGGCTGGCGATATCCGCCTCCAGAAGGCAAATTGTCGACAAGCGACGTAATATGCCCGCTCACCGTCATCAGGTCGAGCCAACCATCGTTATCAAGATCGACGAACGCAGTGCCCCATTTGACCCATGGTAGCGACGGCAGAGCTGCGCCAGACCGATAAGACACATCCGAGAAGTTCCAATTCCCCTCGTTTCGAAACAGATCGTCATACTCTTGCTCAAAATTCGTCACGTAAAGGGAGGGCACACCCTTATGCAGGTAGTCGCCAACTGCGATCCCCATTGATGCCTGTTCAGACCCGTCTTCGCTAACCCCGGTTCCGGATTCAAGGCCAATGTCTGTGAATTTTCCATTACCCTCATTTCGGTACAGATATTTCGGAGTCGAATCATTCGCGACATAAATGTCCGGCCGTCCAGTGTTGTTGAAGTCTGCCCAGATCACCGACATCCCGTAGTACCCGGGAGCATCGTTAACGCCGGCGCTCTTTGAAACATCGGTAAACGTTCCGTCACCATTATTGCGAAACAGAGAATCACCGGCGCCTTTGAGTCCCCGCGGTCCGCACTGAATATCGATCCCGCGGTACTGACAGTTGGCTTGCTTTCCGAAACTGGGTAGATCGTTCAAGTGGAAATCCACGTAATTCGTGACCATGAGATCGACAAAGCCGTCGCCGTCATAGTCTGCAAAAGCAGCGCCGGTAGACCATCGGCCATCGCCGACACCAGCCTGCGCGGTGACATCCGTGAACGTGCCATCCCCGTTGTTCCGGTAGAGCACATTCCCGCCCAAGGCGGTGATATATAAGTCGGGCCATCCGTCATTGTTGTAATCAGCAACTGCGCCGCCCATGGCGAACCCTGGCGTAGCAATGCCGGCACGATCGGTTACGTCCGTAAAAGTTCCGTCATGGTTGTTGTGGTAAAGAGCGCCTCTCGCTTTTTCCCCCTTTAGCGCCATCCCGACAGTGGGTGCGTTGGTGAAGTAAATGTCGGGCCAGCCGTCACGATCGTAGTCAAAAATGATCACACCGCCGCTCATGGACTCTGGTATGTACTTTGCAAATGTGGAAGCAATATGGCGAAACGTGATGCCAGCCTTCTCGGTAACGTCTTCCAACTCGGGGATCGGCCTGCCGCTGCAACGAATAGCCTTTGCGCCAGCCGGCGGAGGCTGCGCAGGCCGTCCTGAGCCCATCTGTCCCGACGCGGGGATGGCCGTCACAAATGAAATGCCTAAAAACACAATGCTGATTAAGAATTTGCTGTTCATTGATTCCGCAGTGGAGTTAAAGTCATCGGGTCTGAACCGGATTTGGCAAGTCGAGCTGTCGATGCTCTGCCTTTAGCTTCCGGTAAAGCTGGAGCTCTCGGTCTGCATCCGCTATCCGAAACTCCTTGCGGTACGCGGCTTGAAGCTGATAATGGATGTAGTCGGTATCCGGGCTAAAGCGTGCAGCCTGCTCGAGGTGCTGAATTGCTTCCGCGAGTTTTCCCTGGTCCAAAAGAAGTTTGCCCAGCTGGTACTGAGCATTCGAATGTTCGGGATGCGCGGCAATGACCTCCTTAAACTCTGATGCAGCGGCGTCGACCTGCGACAGTTGCAAGTAGGCGAACCCCATGCTGTACTGTGCGTTCGGTTCATTGGGTGTCAATCCAAGCTCAGCTTTAAACTCGGCTATGGCTTCGGCTGGGTTATCAGCACAAAGCTGCGCTAGCCCAGCATAGTAGTGCGCGTTGCGCAGCGCAGGGTCCTTCTCCAGGGCGTTGTGCAGCAGGTTTATTGCGCGGGAGCAATCGCCAAGGTCAGTCCACAACTGCGCAATCAGCAGAAGCGTATCAGGCGGAAGCGGCACATTATCGGTAGCGGCCAACACCTTCGCAGCCTGTCTCAAATCGCCGGTTCTCTCTAGCGAAGCCGCCCAGGTGTAGGCCAAACCTGGGTCGCTTAACGCTTTCTGCCCTAGCAAAGAGATGGTCCGCACCGCGCTTGCATAGTCGTCAGTTGCGTAATAGGACATGCCCAGCATCGCCCGAGACTGATCGTCCCCGGGGCTCGCAGCCAGTACTTTAGAGAGCGCCCGGACCGCATCGGGATAGTTTTGCAACCGGAATGCCGCGACGCCGGAATTCCGCAGCAGACCTGGAACTTGCGGGTCCCACCGTTCAGCTTCGTGATAATCATCTAACGCGGATTGATAATGTTGTCTAACAGCCTGTGAAGTTGCAAGGTCGTTGAAACTTGCTCCCAGGATACTGCGCAGTTGCTTTTCTTGCACGAGCGCCTGCTGCTTGTCCCTCTCGCTAAGGTTGGAGTGCGCGAGCACTGAGGCATCGACTTGTGCCCCGGGCTCTTGAGGCTGGCTCTGCGATAAGTCAGGAGTGTCTTGCTTCTGCTCGCCAATGGCCGGAACGACCGCCGCTCCCATTCCGCCGCTGGCTGCTGCCTGAATATCCGCAATGTTTTGCTGGCTTTCTTTCAGTGATAGATTTTGCAGCTCACGCGCCCTTTTCAGATAAACCTGCGCTTCCTCGTGCCGGCCGGAGGTCGCGAGAATGCGTCCCAGGACCACGTATCCTTTGCGGATAAGGTAATTGGCTTCCGATTCGTTTCCCTTCGAAAGATCAATCGCTTTACGAAGGTTCTGCTCAGCCTCCTGGCTGCGCCCGTTCCCGTAGGCATTGAGGCCAAGATAAAGCCAGGTATGTGGCGAGTCAGGATTGATCTCCGCCGCGGTGTGCAGATACCGGTCTGATTCTTCGTAACTCTGCGCCTCGGAGGCAATCACGCCTAAAAAATAATTGCTTAGAAAGTCGCGCGGATGATACTGCAACTCTTTCTTGAACTCCTCCGTCGATTGCGGTGTTGGCGCCCAGAGGTTCAAGGTCAGATAGGAAAGTCCGAGGAAGTAATGCGCGTGTGGAGTGGTAGTGTCCAGTGCGATAGCTTTCTTCAATTCCCCAACGGTGTCGTTGAGAAAATTCGCATCTTTGTAGGCACGCGCAAACAACACGCGCAAAGGCCCGCTGTCCCCGGCAGCATCTGTCATTCGGGCGAAGACGGCATCGGCTTTCTCTTTTTGTTTTGCTGCCAGAAAAGATATTCCCAACGAATATGCCGCTTCGAGATCGGGATGTAATTCAACTGAATGTTCCAGCGACTCAGCAGCCTTGGCCGGGTCTTGTTTCTTCATCCAGGCCTTGCCTTGCACGTTCCAGGCCCGAGCATTTTTCGGATCAGCCGCGAGCACGTTCGTGGTTTCCGCAATCGCTTCGTCCAGCTTGTTCTCGTAGAGATAGGCAATGGCAAGATCAACGCGAGTATCAGGGATATCTTCGAACTGCAGCGAACTTCGGTACAGTTCGACAGCTTGCGGAAACGAATCCTCGATTAGCCGCAACTGGCCCATCTCCCGCAAGCAGAATGCGATGAGCCTCTCATTCGCAGTTGCGATTTGCTCCGTATCGCCAGAAGCTCGCACCGTCTGTGCTTCTGCTACACGCTTACTAAGTTCCGCCGCGAAAAGCGACGCAGACTCGTGGGCAGCCGATTTCTTAGCTGGGGAAGACTGTTGCTGGGAAGCTGCGAGTGCCGATCCAGCTGCAACCCCGATGGCAAGAAGGATCGCCGATGCTGATTTTGATAGCAATTTAAGATACACCACGAAACAGCGCGACGCACCGATCGCGCTGGATTCGGCCCTGTGCAGGCATTCTAAAAGAAATCGGCGGAGCTTGCACCTAGCAATTACAAGCCCCGCCGAAAAGTTTAAATGTTGAAATTGACTCTCAGAAATAAACCTTCAAACCATACTGAAGTTCTCTCGGGCCTCGGGTCAACGTTGATTTACCGAAGCTCGGGTTAATACCCGCGGTGTTGGTTGTTTGAATGACGTTGTTCGCCGGGCTGCAAGGGTTCGCACCACAGGCGACCGTCGGTGTGTAGATCGTGTTGAAGAACGAAGACGCGCCCTGGAACTGGGCATGGTTAAAGGCGTTGAAGCCATCCACCCGGAACTGCAGCTTCACGCGTTCGGTGATGTTCCAATTCTTGTACAGACCCATGTCGGCGTTGACTTGATCGGGGCCATGGCAATAGCCGCGCGATTCGTTGCCAATCGAGCCAATGCTGTACCCTGTCAGAGTAAAAGCGGCCGGATTGATGATCTGAGGGCCGTTTTCACCGGAGTTACACGCGACGCCCGTGACATTGGGACGCTGGTTCGCAGCATAGCCGGTACCAGAGAGCGTAGCCAGTGTGCTCCCCGGACTGCTCACGCCATTATCAAACACGGTAAGTGAGTTTCCGCTGGTTGCGGTGGCGATGACGGAGTATTCCCACCCGCCTAGGATTTGCTTGGTCAAATTGTTGGAACCTTCCAGTTTGGGCAGGAAAATGATCGCGTTCGCTACGAAAACATGCGGACGGTTGATCGTGGAACTACCTCGATCCAATCGCGTGTTGGTTAAGTCAGTAAACAAACTGGACACGGCACTACCACTCGTCCCGGCCGAAGAATCGTCCAGTTCTGTATCGGCGATGGAGTGAGACCACGTGTATGCCGCTTGGATTTGGGCCCGATCACGCAAACGCGAGCGGAAGAGCACCTGAAGTGCGTGGTATGAGGCGCCAGCGTCACGAGCGAACTCGACGATGCCTCCGTCATTAGACAGCGGCCGAAACGCTGCAACATTGCCAGCCGTAAATGCAGCGGCAGTACGGTTTGCGGGAAGCACTTGATTGAGGTCGAACTTGTTGGTCAGGTGTATGCCACGGTTTCCGACGTAGCCAACCTCGAGGGTAGTGTTCCTGGCTAACTCTTGTTCCACGGCTAAATTCCATTGCCACGAGTTTGGGAGTATCGCGCGCGGATCCAATGCCCACGAGGGGGAAGCAGCAACCCCCCCCAGCGCCGGTGCAACATCCAATGTACGATTAACCGTCGAATTGGTCGAGAACGGTGCGTTCGACGATAGGAGCACCTGAGGAGTGACGCGCTCGCGTTGATAGAACTGGCCTACACCGGCGCGAATAGCCGTTTTGCCATCACCACGAACGTCCCACGCAACCCCAAGCCGAGGGGCGATCTCGTGATTATTATTGTTTCGCAGCGCTCGATTCACTCCCGGCGTGCCGCTGCTGAAACTAGTTCCGTTGAGCTGGTTGGCTGCACCGCACGGATTTGTGCCCGGCACAATAATCACGCCGTTGCAAGCATCGGTCGCCGGTTTATTCGGGTCATAAGCAGCGGCGGAGAAAGATGTAAAGTCATTGTTCAGGTCGTAAGGCTCGCGATACAGAGACCAGCGCGCGCCGTATTCTATGGTCAGGTTTCGACGCGCCTTCCACGTGTCGCCAGCATAAAACTCGAGATCATGCCAGCGCGCGTGGTCTGTCGGGTTTGTCGAAAACTCATTGACTCCCGAAAATACTTGGCCAGGGAGCAGAAGGTTGGCTAACCCGTTCCCGGTCCCATTTGCAACACCCCAGTCCGCCATCGATGCAGCCGGCTGATCGAAGCCGCCGTTCTGGTCTTCGTTCTTGCCATTGTAGCTCCACAAGAAGCCAGCCTTAAGCGTGTGGTCTCCCTGCACCTTTGAGAAGTCATCGTTGATAGTGTAGGTGTCCATGCTGTTGGAGTATGGCGAGATCAACCAACTGGTCTCGGCATTGTCGTACTGTTGAAAACCGCTCCAGAAAATGGGAACGCCACCCTTTTGCTTCACGTTGGAAGGATAGACGGTCGGAATAGCTGCATTGATGGCCGCCACGATGCCAGCGGGGTTCGAGGCGAGACCGCCGGGACTGGTATTGATCGCGTTGTGCGAGTACGAGAACTGGGCCTCGTTCACCATGTTGGATCCCAGTGTAGATGTGAGCTTTCCAATCGCGTTTTGCGAAGGCTGATCCCAGTTGCCTTGTAACTGCGCGGAAGTCACGGTGTCTCCCCAATACGCGCCCGGTACGTGCGGGGCAGGATTGCTCCAGGCATTGTGGGTGTACCGGCCAGTAATAAGTTCTTTGGAGGTCAGATTGTAATCGACCTTAACACTTTCCTCGCGCCAATTAATTTTCGTGGGGATGCTTAGAAAATAGTTCTGTTTATTGATCGGAACTGTCTGATTCGCTACTGGAAGAAAGTTATCGTACGCCAGACCCGCGGGGTCAGGGTTAGCGATGATACCGGATCCAGGCGCAGTTTCAAAGCCGGTCAGATTGGGCATAGGACCGCAGCCGTCGGGTGCAAGACCAGCGACGCCGCCTGAGAAGTCGCCTCCAAGCTCAGCCGCTGTGGGTTCGCAGGCGTGATGGGTGAAACCACGGATCTCTTTGTTCCAATCCTCGCTGAAGAAGAAGAAAGCTTTGTCTTTCTTGATTGGTCCACCGATGGTATACCCGTAGTCATTTCGCCGCAGTTCGTCTTTTTGCGGCTTGCCGGTTAGAGGGTTCTTGCCTTGCGCCGCAAAATATTCGAACGAGTTAAGCGCATCGTTGCGGCCGAAGTAATTTGCACTACCATGCCAGGTGTTCTCACCCGACTTGGTGACGATACTGATGACCGCTCCCGACGCCTGGCCGTATTCCGGACCATAGGAATTGCGCAGCATTTTGAACTCGGCGATCGAATCTACCGCCGGATAGATCAAAATCGTGCGGTTCGAGCCTTTATCGTTATTGTTAGCGCCGTCGAGCAGGAACAGGTTATTCGTGCTCGGGTTCCCGTTCACTGCAATGTCAACACCACCCAAAATGCCCTTGTCTTTAGTATTGACGCCACCGCCGGGTCCGCTGATACCAGTCACTCCGGGCTCCAACAAAGTGAGTCCGACGAAGTTCTCGCCGTTCAGCGGAAGCTCGCGCACCTGCTGGCCATCAACCACTTCGCCCAAGGCAGCACTGGTAGTTTCCACTTGCGCGGGGGCAGCCTCGACCGTGACCACTTCGTTGGCCTGGCCGACCTTCATTTGGGCGTTCACTTCCGCGGTACTGGATACGTGAAGTTCAATGCCCTTGACCTCAGTCTGCTCGAACCCAGCCATTTTGACGGTCACCGAATAATTCCCAGCCGGCAGGTCCACCACTGCGTACTCGCCCGAAGCATTCGATTTCGTCGAGCGCTGGCGGCCAGTGCCGGTGTTAGTCACTGTCACATCGGCGCCACTGACCACAGCGCCGGACTGGTCGGCCACAACGCCACGGATCGTTCCCGTAACCACTGCGGTTTGCGAGTTTGCGATCGTGGCGAACAATAACGCCACGCTCATCATCAAGAACAGCCATCCAAATCGCTTCATTTTCCTGCCCTCCCGCGGAGTGCCTCTTTGATCACTGCCGCGACCCCGTGAATCATAGTTGGCATTTCTGGAGCCCACGTAGTATAAAAAGACTAGGACTGATGCTATATAGAACCTTGGCATGTTTAGTCAAGCAAAAAATTTCCACAAAATGTTAAAAAGTCGATTTGGGACATAAACCGTGGCCGCCAACGTAGTTCGGGACCGTCCTTAGCCGCAAATCCTGGATGAAAACAGTTATATAGCACCGTAGTATGTTCCTGATTCCAGTACTCACATACAGCCTTGCTGGGGTGAGCTGGCTTGGAGAAGAAGATGACTCAAACCGGTAACGGAACCCCGGCTTATCAGAGAATCCAATCCGGGATTCTGGAACTGATCCGCACGGGAGAACTGAAGCCTGGAGACGTAGTCGAGTCAGAGAGGGAGTTGGCAAAGATTCATGGCGTCAGCTTAATGACCGCTCGCCACGCGCTAACTGAACTGGAGCGCGAAGGTGCGGTAGTACGAAAACGGGGAACCGGCACGTTCGTGGCACCGCCAAAGATTCACTTCAATAAGCTGATGAGCTTCACTGAGCAGATGGCCAGTCGCGGTCTGCCTGAATACTCGAAAGTCTTGTCAGCTAGGGTCATAGAGCGGGAGGCAGAAATAGCTGCGCGGCTCTTGCTTTCTCCTCAGCAATCATTACTCAAATTGGAGCGATTGCGACAGGGATCCGGGGAGCCGTTCGCTCTCGAAACATGCTACCTTTCGGCGGAGAAATATTCGGGGCTTGTGAACGCTCCCTTACAGAGGGCATCGCTTTTCTCCATTCTCGAGAAGCAATATGGTCTGCAGATTGCGTATGCGGATGAAGAAATTGACGCCATAGCAGCGGAAGCACGGACGGCGCAGCTTCTTTCGGTAGCCCGCGGATCGCCTCTACTGCGGATTCGGCAAGTCATTTACTCGGCCAGTGGTTTTCGCGAAATCTATGTGCTTGGTTTGTATCGTGCCGACCGGCACGTGCTAAACGTCCGCAGATTCCGCTGACGGTGCTTGGTATATAATCACGGCGCTGCCGGGGGTACCATGAGAATCCCGTCTACTGCTGCGGCGCTCGCCCTGTTTTTTTCTGCTTTTTCGGTTTTCGCACAGGTATCAGGCCGGGGAATTGCCACAATGGGCGATACTCCCAGAATGACTTCGCCTGAGTCAAATCGTGGCGATATTTTTCTCTCCGGCAAAGTGGTACTTGACGAGGGCACACCCCTTACTGCCTCGGCTGCAATCCAGACGATCTGTGATGGGAAAAGGCGCACCGAGGCATACACGGATAGACAGGGGACATTCAGCTTCAAGTTCGGCGACGCTCGTTCGTCGGGCAGTAAAGGCTTGGGAGACGCCAGGCTCAATGCTAACAATCAAACTTCTGGTCAATTTCTTTACAACTTGCGGGACTGCGAATTGCAAGCAGTGCTTCCCGGATTTGCTTCGGAGGTCATCATCCTGAGCACCAGAATTACCAACCTCGAGAGCACGGATTTAGGAAAGCTGAAAATGCATCGTTTAAGTCAAGTGGAGGGCCTCACAATCAGCAGCACAAGCGCAGGCGCCCCTGATGCGGCAAGAAAAGCACTAGACAAGGCCTACGAGCGAGAGAAGAAAGAAAAGTGGAACGAGGCGCAAGCACTGCTGGAAAAAGCTGTGACAATTTATCCATCGTATGCGGTCGCCTGGTTCGAATTGGGGCGTGTGCGAGCACAGCAGGGCGACGTCGCCGCAGCTCGCGAATGTTTTGCCAAAGCTTTGAAAGCGGACCCCAAATATGTAAGTCCTTATCAGGGGCTCGCACAGTTAGCCGCAACACTGCAAAACTGGCAAGAGTTGGTGAAGGAAACTAACAAAATTCTTGAGATGAATCCAGTAAGCTTTCCGGACGCATGGTTCTTCAACGGCGTGGGGCACTATTATCTGCAGCACTGGGATGCCGCTGAGAGTAGTGCCCGGCAAGGATTACGACTCGATCAGGAGCATCGGATTACCAAGCTTGAGTATTTGCTGGCCATGGCGCTTATGCGGAGAGGAAACTACGGCGAGGCCGAGAACCATATGCGTCTCTATTTGGGATTGACGAAAAACCCGTCGGAAGTCGCCGAGGCGGAAAAAGAACTATCAGAGATTGCTAGACTTTCCGCAGAGTCCAAGCCGAAGATCAACTAGCTACTTACGACTGAAATCCGCGCCGTCCATTTGGGCCCACCCCCAGGCGCTGGCGATGATTTGTTCGAGCGAACGTTTCGCTTTCCAATGCAGCAGTTTTTCGGCCAAAGAAGGATCGGCCACCAACTC
>Ga0070732_10000361_pt1 | contig 30322 bp, 18 predicted proteins | sample Coa_R1_5_FD_66449 | JGI IMG/M metagenome (GOLD analysis project Ga0070732, IMG submission 66449) | Surface soil microbial communities from Centralia Pennsylvania, which are recovering from an underground coalmine fire - Coalmine... | ecosystem: Environmental > Terrestrial > Soil > Unclassified ... | reverse complement strand
TGCTGTTCCAGTGGCACTGCTTCGAGCCGACCGGGCATCAGGCCGACGCGCCATCGTCGAAGAGCCAACCGGGGGGCAAGACGCCGTGAACGCATCCGGAGTGCTCCGCCACCGCCTGGTATGGGTGCTGGCGGGCTTCTTCACTCTCGCGCCGCTCTGGAGCCGGTCGCAGCGCGCCTCGGCCGCTCAAGCGAATGACGCCGAAACGCGCGTCCTCGATTACATCCGCGACCATCTGAAACCCGGCCAGCCTCTCCTGATCTCGGAACTCTACAGCAACGTCTTCACGCAGCCCGACGAACGCCAGGCGCTCGGCAAGCTCTACAACGCGTTCTTTCGCATTCCGCTGTTTCTTGCGGAGTACCAGCAGAAGTTCGGCGCGCCGCCTCGACTGCAGATCATCGCGCAGCAGTTTGACCTCAAGACGCCCCAAGCTGCTGACATCCTGCTTCGCGTCATGGAGTCAGACCCGCGAGTGCCCCGCTTTCTCACTCGCGATCCCAAGACGGGAGAGATTACCCGCGTCGACGTGGAGATGATTCGCAGCGATCCGCGCTTTGGTCGCGCCGTCGCGACACGGCTGAGCGGATGGGAAGGAAAGCCGGCGCCGGACTTCAAGCTGAGCGGCCTGGACGCGAGTGAGGCGGACTCCGCCACGCTGCGCAACAAGGTGGTGCTGCTCTACGTCTGGTTCACGGGCTGCCCGCCCTGCATGAAGGAAGCTCCGTCGCTGGTGAAGTTGCAGAGCGAGGTCGGAGGGCGCGGCTTCGCGATCGTCGGAGCGAACGCCGACCAGGAACTGGGCCTGGGCTATGGTGATGAGGTGCGCCGCCGATACGCGCGTGACGAGCACATCAACTTTCCGATCGTCGACTGGACGAAGGAAAGCGACGCGGCCTACGGCCACATTGCGGTGTTCCCGACCCTATTTCTTATCAGCGGAAAAGGTGTCATCATCCACCACTGGGTGGGGTACGTTCGGCCGGAAGAACTGCGGCAAGCGATCAAAGCGGCACTCGCCAGCTCGTAGCCGGGTCGACTCTGACCAGCCTGCGGCGGCTGGCCGCGGACCAAATCGAACGAGGGGGTTCGACACTATGACGCACCGCCATCTGGAGTTGACGGTTTTCGCGCTGACCATGGCGCTCTGCCTGACGGCGCTCGAGGCTGGAGCACATGGCAACGAGCACGGCGAGGCCAAGGCGACCATCGGCGGCGCCAAGGTCACGATTAGCTTCAATAGTCCAACTTTGAAAGGGCGTGACCTGAAGACGATGATTCATCCCGGCGATCTGTGGCGGTTGGGAGCGGATATCCCGACGACCATCGAGTCCGATGCGGACCTCGATTTCAATGGTACGCGCATACCCAAGGGAAAGCATGTGCTGCTGGCGCGCTTCGTCCAGCCGGGCGAGTGGACGCTAGTCGTGTCAAGTAAGGACCGCATGCATTACGAGCCCAGCGCCAAGTTGGCTGAGGTCCCGATGGAAGTCCAGAGCGTCAAGGATCCCGTCGAGGCCATGACGATTCAACTCGCCAACCAAGGCGGGCGGGGGGTGATCGAAATCGCTTGGGGTACCCAGCACCTCATCGCCTCGTTTACGCCGGCCAAATAGCGAGTCCCAACTGGAGTCCGGTCTTAGGGTTCGAATGCCTCTCCGAGCGAGCCCGATTCAGACTTCTCCCTCGACGGCATCGCGTCCGGCATATGCGCCATGATGAGCGATCATCGACCACCGTTCTGGCGCTGTTCGCGCATCCCGATGACGCAGAATTTCTCTGCGCGGGTACCCTGACTCATTTGTCGAACCTGGGCGCGACCCTGCACATCGCCACCATGACGGCCGGCGACTGCGGCAGCACCGTTATGCCTCCGTCGAAGATCGCGCGCCTCCGCCGGAAAGAGGCGGCGCGGGCAGCGAACATGGTGGGCGCTTCCTACGCTTCGCTGGCCGAAAAGGATCTCTCGATTTTCTATGATCGGCGGACGCTCGTGAAGGTCATGGAGTTGGTTCGTCGGGTGAATCCGGAGCTGGTTCTGACGCACTCGCCGGTCGACTACATGGTCGACCACGAGACCACCAGCCGCTTGGTTCAGACTGCGTGCTTTGGAGGCGTCGCTCCCAACTACCGTACTCCGGCTCGCGGCGCACGAACCCGGCGGCCCCTGTCACGCGTGCCTCATCTCTACTACGCCGAGCCGTTCGGCGGCCGCGATATTCTCGGCCAGGAAATCCGGCCGAAGATATTTGTGGATATCACCTCCACCTTGGCGCGCAAGCTCGAGATGCTGGACTGCCACGCCAGCCAGCGAGCCTGGCTGCGCACGCAACAGGGGATCGCGGAAAACTCCGAAATCGTCCGCCGGATGGCGGCGCGGTCGGGAAAACTCTCGGGGTTCGGTTGCGCCGAGGGCTATCGGCAGCATCTCGGCCAGGGCTTTCCACAGGACAACCTCCTGGCGACCCTGCTCGGCGAACGGGTGCGGGAAGTGAGCCCCAATGCGTGACTCGGGACCGGCAGAACCCCGGTCGCTCCTGCCTGATGCTTTGAAACGTTTCCCCGTAGAACTCAACCGACGCGATTGTTTAGGATGGGTGTATGAGCCTTGACGTTTCGCTCCAGGAGCTCGAAGCACGGATCCGCGACATCTCGCTGGACGCCGATCCTGAGACCATGCGGCGTGACGGCTATCGCGTCGTCGACTGGCTGGTCGAGCGCGTGACGCGGCTCCGCGCCAGTCCTCTGGGCTACGAACTCCGCCGGGAGGAGGCCGAGAAGCTGTTGCGGGAAGCGATGCCCGAACAAGGCGCAGGATTCGCGCCTACGTTCGACGAGTACGCGAGCAAAGTGGCGCCGAACGCCGTGCAGCTCGATCATCCGCGCTTCTTTGCTTTTATTCCCAGCGCTCCGAGCTTCGCGAGCGTCCTCGCCGAAGCTTTGGTGGCGGGGACCAACGTTTTCGCGGGGACGTGGCTCGAGTCCTCAGGCCCGAGCCAGGTGGAACTCGTGGTCATCGACTGGTTCAAGCAGATGCTCGGCTTGCCGGAACGGGCGGCAGGATTACTGGTGAGCGGCGGCTCGGTGGCGAACCTTACGGCGCTCGCCGTGGCACGCCGCAGGGCGCTGAACGACGAGGTCCGCGACGCCGTCGTGTATCTTTGCGACCAGACCCATGCCTCCATCGACCGCGCGCTGCGCATTCTGGGGTTCGAGGCGCACCAATTGCACCGCGTCGCGACCGACTCCGCTTACCGCCTGAACCCCCGCGACCTCGAGCTCCAGGTAGCGCGGGACCGCGACCGAGGCTTGCGGCCGTTCGCGGTGGTGGCCAGCGCCGGCACGACGAACACCGGCGCCGTCGATCCTCTGGCCGAGGTCGCCGAGGTGGCGAGCCGCCACCGCCTGTGGTTCCACGTGGACGCGGCTTATGGTGGCTTCGCAGCGCTTACCGAGCGCGGCCGCAGACTGCTCGCCGGCGTCGATCGGGCGGACTCGGTGGTCCTCGATCCACACAAGTGGTTCTATTGCCCTTTCGAAGCCGGCTGTGCGATCGTCCGCGACGGCGCGGCGATGCGCGAGACTTTTCGCATCCTGCCCGAGTACATGCGCGACGTGGCGCGCGAGGAACAGGAAGTGAATTTCTGCGATTACGGGGTGCAGTTGACTCGCAGCTTCAGGGCGCTCAAGGTCTGGATGACCGTCAAAACTCACGGCGCGGCGCGCCTGCGCGAGGTCATCGATCAATGCCTTGACCTTGCTGACTACGCTTCGCGGCTTTTTGCGGATTCCCCTTGCCTCGAGCTGGTGACGGGGCCCGAACTGGGGGTCTTCACTTTTCGCTACGTTCCGCGAGGCTTCTCGAAGTCCGCGCCCGGAGCCGAGGACTTTTTGAATCGTCTCAACCAGGACCTGGTGGCGAGGATCATTGCCGGGCGGCGTTTAATGCTTTCGTCGACCTGGCTCGGCCCGCGTCACGTTCTGCGCTTCTGTGTGCTGAATCACCGCACGCGCAAGGATGATGTGCGCGAGGCCTTGAAGCTGATTGAAGAGTGCGGCAGGGAGTCCGAAGCACGCGTCGCCTCGTGATGCAGGCTGCTGTCTGAGGGAGGCAGGGCAGGCCGCGCGAGCCGGCGGGACTCCGTGCATCACTTCGCTTCCGAAGCGCGTCGAAAGGGAAGGAGCGTCGTCCTGGAGCGTGACGATTCAGGGGTGAATCTCCTCTTGGCTCGAACTTCCCCAGCGTATCCGAGCGTCCTAACGGCGTGTCGACTGGGTTTGTTTTACGCGTCTCATTCCTGTCGCGCGATCGGAGCGGCTCGGACGCTCCTATGCCTGTTGCTGCTCGCTGCCGTGTCGTGGCCCGCCGGGGCCCAAGCTCCTGCTTCCAGCGAGACGGCGTGGGGCCAGCCGGTGGTTGATGTTCGCATCGAGTCCGACGACACGATGAGCCTTCGCGACTTTCCGCGCGCCATCACGCAGAGAATCGGGGCTCCCCTCGATCCCAGCCGGGTGGCGGAGAGTCTGAAGAACCTTTACGCCACCGGCCGTTTCCGCGACCTGCGCGTGGACGTCCAGCAAGAGAAAACGGGAGTCGTGCTGATTTTCGTCGGGCAGGCGCAGCTTTTTCTCGGCATTGTCGAGGTCGACGGCGCTCCGCCGGGCATCGGACCGGGCACGCTGCGCAGCGCTTCACGGTTGCGCCTCGGACAGCCGTTGTCCGAGGAGGACTTAGCCGCGGCGCTCGAACGCCTGCGCGCCCTGCTCGTCGCCGACGGCTACTATCGCGCCGAGGTCACATCCGAACTCAAGAGGCACGCTTACGGAGTGGCTGACGTGTTGTTTACCATCGTTGCCGGACGGCCGGCGCGACTCAGCGGTGTGGTGTTCGGGGGACAGCCGATGGTCGCACCGCGGCGACTCGCCGCCGTCGCCGGCTGGAAAACCGGCACTCGCTTGACGTCGGCCGGCGTAGAACGCGGCCTCGATCGCATCCGCAAGTTCTACGTGCGGCAGAAAAGACTCGAGGCCAGGGTCAGCGTGCGATCAAGGACGCCGGATGCGTCCAAAGCCCACGAAAAGCTCCTGCTTGAGGTCCAAGCCGGGCCGGTCGTCAACGTGGTGGTGCACGGCGCGAAAGTCAGCGTGGGCAAGCTCCGGAGTCTCCTCCCGGTATTCAGCGAAGGCCAGACAGACGACCTGGCGCTGGATGCCGGGGAGCAGAAGCTGCGCGACTACTTTGAGCGGCAAGGCTACTACTCGGCTTCAGTCAAGTGGCGCCGCGTGACGGCGCGAGACAGCCATGCCGTGGACATCACTTACGACGTGAACCTCGGCGCTCGTGGGGACTTTGAAGGTGTGGCGTTCAAGGGCAACCGGCACGTGCCGACGTCCGATCTCCAGAATGTCATCCAGCTTCAACCGGAGCAATTCCCACGGGTGCGCGGCGTCTTCAGCCGGGATCTGGTGGCGCACGATGTGAAAGCGATCGCCACGGTGTATCAGTCCGGAGGCTACCTTGACGTGAAGGTCAACCCGGTGGTGGATGACCAGCACGACGGGCAGGCGAACCACTACTTCGTCACTTTCCAGATCGATGAAGGCCCGCTGACCACCGTCAGGCACATGTCGCTCGAAGGCGTCGATGAGACGACGGCCACGACTCTCCGTTCGATTCTGCAGGCCAGCGCGGGACAACCCTATTCGGTCACACGCGTGCGCAATGACCAGGATTCCATCCTCACTTACCTGGCGGATCAGGGCCATAATCACGCCGACGTCAGTTGGCAGGAAGCGCCCGTGGCGGGTCAACACCAGGTGGATCTGACGTATCGGGTCGAGCCGGGTCCGCGGGAGGAGATTCAGCGGATCATCGTCATGGGGGACACACACACGCGCCGCGGGGTCATCAACCACCAGCTCGCTCTGCGCGACAACGAACCCCTCCGGCAGAGCGATGTGCTCGATTCGCAGCGCCACCTCTATGATCTGGGAGTCTTCAATCAGGTTCAGATTTCCCACGAAGACCCCGAGACCCCCGGGACCGATCGCACCGTCCTGGTGAGCGTCGAAGAGGCCAGACGCTGGACGCTGGGATACGGTTTTGGTGTCGATGTGCAACGGCTCGAGAACAGCCAGCCGCAGGGCCAGTACGGCGCCAGCCCGCGTGTGTCGTTGGAGGTGACGCGTCTCGACGTGGGCGGCCGCCCGCAGACCTTTTCGATCCGCGCGCGCTACTCGGATCTGGAGAAGGGCGGCGCGGCCACCTATTCGATTCCCAACTTTCTCAACCGGCCCGATCTGGACTTCCGGCTCACGGGCATCGACGAAGAGACTCGCGACGTCCTCACGTTCACTTCGCAACGCGAGGAGGCTAACGCCATCCTGGAGCGGCACGCGAGTCCCTACACGTTTTTGTTGGCGAGATACAGCTTCCGCTACGTCAGTGTGATCCAATCAACATTGCGCGTCGCACCGGAGGAGATTCCCCTTTTCAGTCAACCGGCGCGCGTGGCCATGACCAGTCTCACTTACGTCAACGACCATCGTGACAATCCGGCTGACGCCACCAAGGGTTCTAATACAGTCGTCGACGTGGGAATCGCCTGGAGTGCGCTGGGCTCCGAAGCCAACTTCTCGCGGCTCTCTGCCCAGAATTCGACCTACTACCGTCTCAGCCGGCATCTTATTTTCGCACGCAACACGCGGGTGGGAGTGGAAGGGATTTTCGGCGGCTTGAGGAAGGTTTTCGTTCCGGGTTCGGGAGGCCAGCCCGGCTTCTTCGTCGAGACGCACGATATCCCGCTGCCGGAGCGGCTGTTCATGGGCGGCAGCGAATCGCATCGCGGCTTTGCACTTAACCAGGCGGGTCCGCGCGATCCGGTGACTGGCTTTCCAGTGGGTGGCAAGTCGATGTTTCTGAACTCGATCGAACTCCGCATTCCTATCGTCGAAAATAAATACGGCCTTGTGCTTTTTCACGATGCGGGCAACGTCTTTTCGACGCCCCGCCGGATGAAGCTGCTGAAGGTGACGCAGAACTCGCCGACCGACCTGGATTATACAGTCCACGCGGTGGGGCTCGGCATCCGCTACAACACTCCCGTTGGTCCGCTTCGGCTCGATGTGGGCTACAGCCTGAATCCCCCGCGCTTTCAGGTCCAATCCCAGCCCCCGACGGGACCGTTCGAGGTTCACCGATTATCGAACGTGCAGTTTTCGCTCAGTGTCGGCCAAGCTTTCTAGCCGTCCTGTCGCTCGCGCTGGTGACGGCGACGGTGCGGACAGGGCTGGCTCGCGCCAAAGTGCAGACGCTCGACCGCGTTGTAGCGTCTATCGGAGAAACCGCGATCACGCGCAGCGACGTCGAGCGGGAATACGCGCTTGAGGCCCTGATCGATCAGGGCCGCTTGCCCAGGACTCCGGCGGATGCGGCGGAGCTGGCCCGCGTTCGCGACCGCCTGATCGACCAGAAACTGCTGGCTCTCGAGGCTCAGCAGGCGGGCGAGGGATCTCCGAACGTGGAAAAGATCGCAGGCGAGCGATTGGCCGGAATCCGGAGAAAGTTCCCGAGCCAAGAGACGCTGGACGTCGACCTACGTTCCCTGGGAATGGACGAACAGCAGCTTCTCCAGGTGTTGGAAGCTCAGGAGCGCGCGCTGGAGGTCATCAACCAACGGCTGCGGCCTGGGGCCTCGCCCGACCAGAGCGAGATCCAGGCCTACTATCGCGAACAGTTCGTACCGGAGTATGCGAAACGCGGCCAGGGCGCACCTCCTCCGCTCGCCGAGGTGGAGAGCCGGATCCGGGAAATTCTCACGCAGCAGAAGATCGATGAACAACTGGCCGCTTGGCTCAGAGAATTGAGACAGATGCGTCACGTGAAGGTTCATCCTTTTTAGGCATCGGCATGGATCGCGCACCGCGCAGAATCTCGAAACCTGTCCGGCTCCTGATGTACGCCTTGGGGGTCGTCCTCGTTCTATACCTCGTCACGGTGGCGTTGATGAGTACACGGTGGTTCCATCGTTATCTGCTGGGCCGCGTGACGGCCACGCTCGAGAGGGCGACGGGAGCGCGCGTCGAGATCCAACGGCTCACCATGCAGCCGGCGGCCTTTCAGGCCACGCTCGAGGGGCTTGTTCTGCACGGTAAAGAGTCTCCCCTGGATCCGCCGCTTTTCAATGCTCGAACGGTCGTGCTGGGAATCAACCCCGCCTCGGCGTTCCAGCGCAGGCTGCTGCTGCGCCGGCTGGACATCGAAAACGCCGAACTTCACCTGCGCACGTATCCCGACGGCTCCACGAATATTCCAGGTCCTGAGAGCCATCTCATTGACGACATCCTGAACCTTTCCATCGGCACGCTTACGGTCGCGCGGACGAGCCTCGTGTGGAACGACCAGCACACCTCCTTGGACTTGAGCGCCAGTGACGTTGCCGTGCTGCTGCGCTACGGCCCGGCAGCGTTCTATCAGGGTCACGTCGCGGCATCGTTGACGCGATTCGATACCGGCAAATACTCACTGCCACCTGTCACGTTTGCGACTGGGCTGGAATTCTCGCATCAAGAATTTCTCCTGACGGATTTGGTCTGGCGAATCGTGCCGTCCGCAGGCCTCGGCCTCGTCAGCGGCCAGGGCTCTTTGAGCTTACATAGGCTCCCGAAGCCGGACGTCGAGTTCGCGCTTGAGGCGAAAGGCGACCTGCTTCGCGTCGCGCAGATTCTGCGTTTCCCTGAGCTGCGGGGAGGTGGCTTCGAGTGGTCGGGGCAGGGAAGTTATCGCAACCAGGAACTTGAAGCCCGAGGCCGTTTCGCGGCACGAGAGGTGGCGGTCCGCGCGACGACGCACTCGGCGGACCACATTGACGTTGCCGCGGATTACACGGTGAATCGTCGGCGTGTCGTGCTTTCCCGACTGACGGCCTCACTGCTGGGGGGCGCGGTGCGAGGCGGAGTCGAGGTGACGCTTGAGAGCTCGCCCAGGGTTGCGCTAGGCGTCGAACTGCGGGATGTGGACCTTGAGCGTTCCTTGAGGATTCTCGCCGCCGGGCGGCCGATCCCTGCGCCTCTCCCGATGGCCGGCCGTGTGGCGGGTAAGCTTGACGCCTCCTGGCGCGGCAATCTCGCCGACCTCAAGTCTCGTTTCGACTTGACGTTCGCGCCGGCCGAGGGTTCGTCGGGCAGCCGTCAGGTGTCAGGGTTCGCACGCGGCGTCGTCACGACGGCTGGCGGCGTGCCGGTTGTCGAGCTCGAAGCCGCGGAGTTTCACACTCCCCATTCGTCTCTTACGGTGAAGGGTCTGCTGGCAGTCCGCGATTCAAACCTGACCATCGGGCTCACGACCTCCGACTTCGAAGAGTGGAGACCACTTGCCGAATCGATGTTCGGTGTACCCCTTGACCTGCCAATGGTGCTGAAGTCTTCTGCCGCGCTCTCAGGTTCGGTCACCGGACCACTCGACCGGCCTGGTATCCGCGGTGAACTGAAAGTGGGCGCCTTTGAGTATCGCGGTTGGGCGTGGGCCGACCTCGAGGGAACGGTCGAGGCATCTCCGGATCGCATCCACGTATCGTCGGGCAAATTACTCGGCGGCGGCAGCGCCCTGACCTTCGATGTCTCGGTCGGCCTGAACGACTGGAAATTCCTGCCGCACTCGCCGGTGCATATTACCGCCGCGGCTGAACGAACCTCCCTTGAAGGGCTGCGCGACGTGCTCAACCTCGACACGCCGGTGAGCGGTCTGGTTACGGGCCGACTCAACCTCGAGGGAAGCCGTTCAAACCTGAGCGGATCGGGCGTCGTACGAATCGAGCGCGGAGCCGTGGAGCAGGAGCCCTTTGACTTGTTTTCGGCGCAAGTCGAGGTGGCCGGTTCACTCTGGAAATTGGACGCGATTGAGGTGCGCAAGAACGGGGGAAGCCTCACCGGCCAGGCGTCCCTTGACCCGTCGTCGCGCAGCTTCTCACTCGATCTGCACGGAACCAACCTTTCCTTGAAAGGATTCAAGGAACTGGATTCTCATTGGCGCGCGTTGGCGCTTGCCGGTCCTGGCGCACTCGGCGGTTCTCTCGACCTCGAGCTGCAGGGTGACGGCACGCTTCAGAGCCCGCGATTTCATTCCAATTTCGCGATTCGCGAGTTAGCTTTGAACGGCGCCGCGCTCGGCAATGTTCAGGGACAGGTTGACTGGCGTGAACCGGAAGCGCAGCTCAAGGCCGACCTCAAAGGTCCGGGCGGATCGCTTCACTTCGAGGATACGACGCAGACTCGCGACGAATGGCCCACACAGCTGACCGTGCAGTATAAGAGCCTGCGCGTCGATCCCTGGGTCGATCTGCTCCGCTCCGAAAAATTGGGCGCGACGGTGGCTTTGAGCGGAGCGCTCGAAGTTACAGGTCCGTTGAAGGACTCGACGCGCCTCGAAGCGCATGGCCAGGCCGCCGCCCTCGAAATCACCTTTGCTCCCGACCTCGTATGGAAGAACGACCGGCCGATCGATATTGCCTACACCCAGGGAGTCCTGAAAGCGGCCCATTTCCAGTTGCGCGGACCCGAGACAGCGCTTGACGTTGAAGGTTCTCTTCACTTGACTCAGCCCCAAGGCGTCTCCTTTTCTATCCAGGGGCACGGCGACGCCAAACTACTCAAGCTGCTCGATCCTTCCCTCGAGTCAACCGGCGGATTCGATCTGAAGATGCAAGTGGCCGGTACTCCGCTGAAGCCGGCGCTTAGCGGCACCGTCGCAGTGCGGAGCCTGAGCCTCGGCTACGGCGACCTGCCTTTTCGTTTAGCAGGTCTGAACGGAGATGTTCAGTTGGAAGGCGACCACTTCACGGTCAAGTCGCTGCGGGGCTCCGGCGGCGGCGGTTCCGTCGAGCTTACGGGTTCGGGAACGCTTTACGGAACGCCGAAGGTCGACCTGCAAGCCGATCTGAACCAGGCCCGAATCGAGTTTCCCGCGCAGATCACATCGATGCTCACGGGCACGTTGCACTTGACCGGAACGCCCCAGGGCGGGCAGGTGACGGGCGACCTCAGCGTTCAGCAGATGTCGGTGAATGAGGACTTCAACCTGCTCGCCTGGATCAGCCAACTCGGCGAGCAATCGTTTGGTCAGCCTCCGGGTGTTGCCTCGCCGCTTGCTTCGAAGGTACGGCTCGACGTCGGTGTAACTTCGAGTCCGGAGGTCCGTCTCGAGTCGCACCAGCTGACGGTCGTCGCCACCGTAGACATGAACCTCCAGGGTACACTGGCCAATCCGGTGGGATTTGGCAGCGTTCACATCCAGAGCGGAGAAGCGGTCATCCGTGGCGAGCGTTACAAGCTGACTCGCGGTGACATCAGCATGACCAATCCCTTCCGCACCGAGGTGGATGTCGATTTCGAGGCCGAGACTCGCATCGAGCGCTATAACCTCACGCTGGACGTCACCGGGCCCGCCGACCGGCTGAGGGTATCCTATCGCTCGGATCCACCCCTGCCCACGACCGACATCCTGTCGCTGCTGGCGCTCGGCTATTCTCGCGAGCAGCAGTCTCTATCCGCCTCTGGACAGCAGACGTTCGGCACCCTCGGCGCCAGCGCCATCCTCTCACAGGCGCTGTCGACTCAGGTCTCCGGCCGCATCCAGCGGCTCTTTGGCGTAAGCCGAATCAAGATCGATCCCAATCTCTACGGTCCGGGCATCGGCACCGGTCCCCGCGTTACGGTTGAAGAGCGGCTCACCCCGGACTTTACGGTCACTTACTCGACCAATACCTCGGGATCACAGCAGCGCGTCATCGAGATCGAGTACGACTTGAGCGATCGTGTCTCGCTGATTGGCGAGCGTGACCTGAACGGCGTGTTTGGTGTGGAAGTGAGGTTCCGTCACCGCTTTAGATAAGCTGAGTCGGCGGCGGGTCCCACCTGTCGCGCGCCGGCCGCGCTCTGCTATACTCGTGGTCCAGCACGTATGCGCTTCGCAGCCTGGAGAGGTGTCCGAGTGGCTGAAGGAGCACGCTTGGAAAGCGTGTTTGCGAGAAATCGCAACGTGGGTTCGAATCCCACCCTCTCCGCCAGACCTTTTAGTATCAGATGATTATGGTGAGTACTAGCTCTTGAGATGGAACATGACTAGTGTCTGGGCAAAGGCCAAGAGCAACCACTTCTACATTGTCTGAAGGCGAGATCCCACTTCATCCGAAGCTGGTAGCTGCGTTACAAGAGCTTCCGAGGCGGCACACGAACCTCGTCTTCCCTACCTTGAAAGGGAATGCCAACGGTCATCTTCTCCGAATGCTCAAGCAGGTCGTGGAGCGGGCGAAGCTCCGTGGCCACTGGTACCTTCACAAATTCCGCAAGCCCTTTGCCACGCGAGCGCTTGAGAATGCCGACATTCGCACTGTGCAGGCACTGCTAGGCCACAAGAATATCACCACAGCAGCTCGCTACCTGAGCGTCAACCGACAAGATGCGACAAGCGGTCACGAAACTCTAGCGGGCAGGTCGAAACGATCTGAATGAGCGGCCATTGAGTGATCAACCCGTCCTGAGGTTTCGAGCCCTCGACCACGCGCCGTAAGGGCAAAGGCTACACAACGCGGTCGATGCCGTCGTGCACTTGCCATCGCATATATTTCATAATGCGGAACGTATCGGCCACCAGCCTAGCGGCAGTTTGCTATGCCTCCTTGCTGTTTAGTGGAGTATATTTCTTTCGACCGACCGCTATGCTGAGGAGAAACCAGCTAGGGCGCGCCCTCTTTGACGTTTTGTCGGACGGATTCCAATTGGTCCCGCGGGCACGAAATATCCTTTGAAATTGGGGGCATTGTGACAACGGCCAAATCGGATCAGGCAAAGACTGACGCGAAGGCCGCGCGCGCTGCCGCCAGGGTAGAGGCGGAAGCCGCGGAGCGTCGCGCTGCTGAAGAACTGCGAAGCCAACGCACCCAGCAGCTAGAACGTGCACAATCAGCCGCTAAGAAAATCGAAAAAAGAACTGCAAATGACCCTCAAGAGCGCCGCTGATTGCGAAGCGCTGTCCAGCCACTTGGAAGGCTTTTACGAGGAAATCGGCAAACTCACAAAGGGGAAAGCACTTCTGGAAGTGATTCCCTTGGCTAGAGATGCAGCTTGTCTCTACTGGCATCGGGGCCGATCGGATCAGCGACATCGCCGCCAACGTTCTGAAACGGTTCCTCATTGGATATACGCAGCGCCAATGCGCGATTTGGGACCTACCAATCAAGCGTGGTGTTCCTGTCAGCCATGTATACGATGAAGCATCGCAAGGGTGGGAGGACTCATACGAAGACCTGCCCGTGAGTCCTGTCGACGAATCGCCAATCCTCCTGGTTCCGCGCCGCCTCGTTCGGATTCTCCCGTGGATCAACTACGACGACTTTGTGCGGACCGAGTTCAGCGCCTACCTCGGCGCACGCCGCGACGCGGCTCGGCGGCGACGTCCTGTTAGTGACGGCGGCGCATCGATCGCGACCCACAAGGCGAAGCACGACATCGTAACCGTCACCAGGAGCGACATCACTTTGATCGAACGGTACGTTCGATCTCGTGAGCAGCAGTCGGCGGCCGCTCGTCCGGCACTAGGCTACATCGATGAGGACGCCTTGCCGAGAGGCCGAGACACTGAAAGAGAGGCTTGGCGCCATTCCATCGGGTCGCGAACAAGCCGCCGAATACCAGCACCTCGTCCTTGAGATTCTGAACTACCTGTTCAGCCCGGAGCTTATAGACGGTAAACCGGAAGTCCGAACGCTGGACGGGACGGAGCGGCGCGACATCATCTTCACGAACGACTCCGACGAATCATTTTGGGGCTATGTACGAACGGAGCATAGCAACTTTCTTGTCACGTTCGAAGTCAAAAACACGGATGAACTCGACCTGGCCGCCATCAACCAAACGGCCACCTACCTGGGCGACCGGCTTGGGCGGTTCGGTGTTGCTTTTCGCTGTTCCGAAAATACATGGTTTCTACACGGCCGCTTGTCACGTACCAGTGTGTAACAACACGTGAGACTCGACCGCTGGCCTATGACCTCGCTGAGCAAGCGTGTAGAAACGACAGTCCAGTTCCGGGCTTTGTTGGTGGGTGGACTTAACAGCGAAGGGAGCCCAGGTGAGGAACGTTCAGCCCACAAGTGGGAGCTAAACGCCGGATTTTCAGTTTGGGGACAACTCAAGTTCACGATACGGCGCCGTGCGGAACGGAATCGATCCTGACTACCCCAGCCCACCGGACTTTAGACCATTCCTTCTCGTGATATCGATGCAAATTGGTAGTGGGACGACTTGCCAACTCAGAGGGACAAGCGTTGAGAAGTTTGGGACAAGAAGGCTGTCATTCGTTCTTTGTCCAAGGTATCCTTAAAGTTGAACCTCAAGTCGGGATCCAGCAAGAGGCACCGGTGAACACGCAGATTCTGCGCCGCCGCGCCAAGCAAATGGCAGTCATTTTTGCGGTGTGGACTGGCCTGGCGTTGATCCCTGGCGTACAAGCACACGCTTATATTGCGTCTCTCGGGCACCCCATTAGTTGGGCACGCGCTCTGCTGCCGCCGCTCCTGAACCACTGGATATGGGCCGCTCTCACGCCCGGGGTGCTTTGGCTGTCGGCTCGCTACCCGATCGAGCGGCGCTCCTGGGCTCGAATAGCAGGCATCCACTTCCCGGCGAGCCTCGCATTTGCGGCTCTCCACGTAACGCTTCGACTTCCCTTCATCCAGAGCGCGACACTCTTCACCACTCGACCCGCGCGCATCTCGTGGGCGTTGTTCCGTAACTCGATGTTTGCCAACTACTACGACGACTTGTGGACGTACAGCACACTGGTGGTCTTCGAGCAGCTTTGGGATTACTACCGCAAGTACAAGGATCGGGAACTAAGAGCCACGAAGCTCGAAGCCCAGCTCGCGCAGGCGCAGCTCCAGGTTCTCAAGATGCAATTGAATCCTCACTTCCTGTTCAACACGCTGCACGCTATTTCGAGCCTGATGCACGAGGATGTAGAGGCTGCGGACAACATGATGACCGGGTTGAGCGACCTGCTGCGGATGAGTCTGGAGAACGTCAACGAACAGGAAGTGACACTCAAACGCGAGATGGAGTTTTTGCAGGGCTACCTCGAGATTCAACAAATCCGCTTTCGGGACCGGTTGGTGGTCAAGATTGAGGTCCCGGCTGACGCTCTCGACGCTTTGGTCCCCAACATGGTCCTCCAGCCGCTGGTGGAGAATGCGGTGACCCATGGGGTGGCTCCGAAGTCCGCGGCCGGTGAAATCTGTATTCGAGCACAAAAGGACAACGGAATGCTGCGACTCGAAGTAGCGGACAATGGAAAAGGCATGCCCGGCGACGCCCAGGATCTGTCTTCGGCGGGCCTCGGACTGGCGAATACGACCACCCGACTGCGCCAGCTTTACGGCGAGCAGCAGCGATTCAGAATTGAGAAAGGCGCTGCCGGAGGAACCGTGGCAATCTTAGAAATGCCTTTCCGCGTTGCACCGCACCTCGAGCACGAGGAAGGCCGGCATGGCGGTCCGAACCATCATCGTGGATGACGAGGATCTGGCGCGCAGCCGGATCAGCTCGTTGCTGAAGGCTGAGCCGGACATCAAGATCGTCGAGGAATGCAAGAATGGACGCCTCGCCATCAAGGCGATCCTGACCCAAAAGCCCGATCTTGTTTTCCTTGACGTGCAGATGCCCGAACTGGACGGGTTCGAAGTTCTGAAGGCCATCGAAAAGGAACATCAACCCACTGTCATCTTTGTGACCGCCTATGATCGATATGCGATTCGCGCCTTCGAGGCTTATGCGCTCGATTACCTGCTGAAGCCGTTCAATCGCGCCCGGTTTCAAAAAGCGTTGCAGCGTGCCCGATTACAAATCGCCCGGGAGACGAGAGATCGCGTCGACGGCCGGCTGGCTTCGCTGCTTAAGCAGATGCGAACCGAGAGCAAATACCTGGAACGGCTGGTCATTCGCTCCGCCGGACGTGTCATCTTCCTGCGCACCGAGGACGTGGAATGGTTCGAGGGTTGCGCGAACTACGTCAGGATTCATGTGGGAAAAGAGTCGCACCTGATGCGGGAGAAGGTCAGCTCTCTCGAAGAACGGCTTGACCCCAAGAGATTCATCCGCATCCACCGCTCGAATATCGTCAGAATTGATCGAATCAAGGAATTACGTTCCTCCGCCGATGGCGAGCACGTCGTCGTCCTCCTTGATGGCACCCGTCTCAGTCTGAGCCGGGGTTATCGCGAACACTTTCAGCGCGTCCTGCGAGAAAGCTAAACCCTTCCTCCTTTTCTCATCCCGCGAATTCCAAAGTTCCAAGAATCATATACAGAATTGCGTGATTCCCGGGTTCGAAGCCGTCACCGGTATCCGAGCCGCATTCGTGAGGACGTTGACTGTCACTTTCTCCGGTGCACTCGTCACCCCGGAGGAATGAATCGTCCCCATCGGTCGGTCCCCGGGGATTCCTGGCCACCGAGTTGCGATGTCCTTCGCCGCAGGTTCGGGATGCCCGAACTCTTGCGTCAACGTCTACCGAGTGTCCTGCAAAGTCCGGAGGAAAATCATGAACGCTCCCTATGGCTTGGTGCGCGCAGCAATCGCCAGAGTTGTCCTCCTGGCGCTGTTCGTCCTGATCCCCATCGGTCTCGCAGCTCAAGGCGGCGCAACCGGAGAAATTACTGGCACGGTCCAAGACCCCTCGGGAGCAGTTGTGCCTGAGGCTCAGATCGTCGTGGCCAACCAGGATACAGGCGCGGTGGCGGCACAACTGAAATCGACGCAGGCCGGCACCTTTGCCGCGCCTTTCCTGACGCCTGGCAACTACCGTATGGAGGTCACGGCACCGGGCTTCAAGAAATTCGAGCAGCGCGACATGGCAGTCCGGGTTACCGAAACCACCAACGTGGTCGTGAAGCTGGAAGTCGGCGCACCCACCCAGCTCGTGAGCGTGGAGAGCACAGCCAGCGAGATTCTCGTCAGCACGCCGACGATGGGAGAGACCATTACGGCCCATACCGTCGAGAACCTGCCCCTTTCCAATCGTAACTTCTTTGCGCTGCTCTCACTCTCCGCGGGCACCGGAACGGAATTCTTTGACTCGACGGCCCTGGGCCGAGGGCAGGTGACGCTCAACGTAAACGGGCAGCGTCCAGGCAACAACAATTACCAACTGGAAGGAATCAACGCCAACGATCTGAACCTTCCCATCCTGGATAACGTCGCGTTGCCCAATCCCGATGCCATCGGCGAGTTTAAGACCCAGACTTCGCTTTACGATGCCTCTCAAGGGCGCAACGGGGGCGGAGATATTCAGGTGGGGTTGAGGCACGGAACGGGCAGCTATCATGGAGATGGTTACGACTTCTTTCGCGACCGTTCGCTCAACGCGAACGACTTCTTCCTGAATCGCCAGGGACAGCCCAAACCCCAGTTGCATCAGAACGAGTTCGGCGGTTCCTTGGGCGGCCCCGTCCCCAAACTCCAAGACGCTTTTTTCTTTGGCAACTACCAGGGGTGGCGGGAGTCCTCGGGGCTCGCGACCGGAACGCTGTTCAGTACCCAGATCCCGATCTTGCCCTCCTCCCGGACCGCGGCAAGTTTGCAAGCCGCCTTCTTCCCGAATGGTTTGCCGCCGGGTTTCAACGGCTTGGATCCCGTGGCGCTCAGTTTTCTCAACCTCCCGGCTTCCAAATGCCCGGGCTTCAACGACGGAGCATTTTGCGTCCCTTCACTCCCCGGAACGCCCGGGTTGACCGCGAAAAAGGTTAATCTCGCGCCACTCTCCCGGTCAGCGCTGGGACGATTCCAGGACGATCAGTACACGATCACCGGCGATAAGACGTTGGGTTCAGGCGATCAGTTCAGCGGGAGCTTTTACAGCTCGACCAATACCGATACGCAACCTTTCGGCGTCCACTCCAGCCTCCCCTTCACCGAGCTGCTTCCCGGATCGAACGCCTTTGCCAAATTTGGGTGGACGCACACTCTCTCGTCGAGTGCGGTGAATCAATTTCGGGCCGGCTACAATCGTTTCCATTTTGCTCAGGTCCCAACCGAGCCGATTTCCCTGAACGATGTCGGTGCGGTGCGCGGAAATTCAAGCCAATTCCCCGCGGCCTTCCGTATCAATGTTACCGGAGGGGGCTTTTCACTGGGTACTGGAGTCAACGATAATCGCGGCACCACCTCCAACACTTTCGAGTATGCCGACGACTATTCGCGCACCTTCGGAAAGCACACCCTGCGGTTCGGGGGTGTGATCGATCGCTATCAGCTCAACCGATTCAACAATTTCGCGTCTCGCGGCAACGTCACCTTTTCCGGCACGCCTGCTGGAGAGGGTGGCGCCGGTATTCCGGCGCTGGCGGGCCTTCAGAACTTTTTGCTGGGCCGCGTCACCTCGACCCAAGGAGCTTCGGGGATCTTCAACTTCTTCTTCCGCGCGACCGACTACGGTCTTTACGTTCAGGATGACTGGAAGTACAACTCCCGGTTGACCTTGAATCTGGGGCTCCGCTGGGAGGGCATCAGCACCGCACACGACACACGGGATTTCGTCTCCAACTTCGTCGGCTTGGGTGATGGCACTCCGGGTCCAATCCACATCATCCATCCGGCGAGCACCACCAGCGTGGGGACCCCGGGCGTTTCGAGCTGCACTCTGCTCACATGTCTTGCAACCAAGAACTTTGGCCCCCGAGTCGGGTTTGCCTACGACCTTTCGGGCAACGGGCTCATGGTGATTCGAGGTGGATACGGGATCTACTACGATCGAGTTTCGAATCAGGCGCTGCTACAAACGACGGGCGGCCTGCCCTTCCAGCAAACGTTTTCCGCGACGCCATTTTCGGTAACGACTCAAAACCCGTTTCCGAACGTGCTCCCGTCCTCGGACTTCCCCCTCCCCACGGACCAGGTGATCCCGAAACTGATCGCCTTCGACGGCACTACAGGCTCTCCGATTTTCCAGAGCTCGAACGGCAGTCCGGCTCAGGGTCCCTTCTTCTTCCCGGAAAGGAATTTTCGTCCTCCCTACACCGAGGAATGGAACCTGAACGTCCAACGGGGATTCGGCAAAGGCTGGAAGTTCGAACTCGGATACGTGGGCGCTCGCGGTGTGTCGCTACTCGGGCCAGGCCGTCCCGGCAACCCGGGACAGATCTGTACGGTTGCGCTCCCCTGTACCATTCCGTCCTCGATTGGGTCCGCGGTGACCGTGCCGGCAGGCACGCCGTTCGTGACCAAAAATTCGGACGGCACTATTTCCATCACGGGAAATACGCCGGCGAATGTCAGCGCCCGAGTTCCTCCCGTCTTTCTGGGCTTGACAGACAGCGCGGGTTTCTTCCAGGAGAACCAAAGCTTCTCGTGGTATCACTCGATGCAGGCGACGCTCAGCCACCAATGGTCCAACGGCCTTTACTTCCAGGCTGCGTACACATGGTCCAGGCTGCTCGACAACGCCTCAGGGTCAACCGTCGTTGACGAATTAAACGGCCTGACGCAATACGGAGACTTGCTCAACCCCCGGAGCAACTACGGCCCCGGGGACTACGACCGAACACACCGTTTCGTTCTCAGCTACAACTATGAACTCCCCTTCTCCCGATGGTTCCACTTCAAGAGCGCCGGTTTCGCCGGAAGGTTCGCGAGTGGTTGGGCGATCAACGGTGTGACGGCCTTTGAATCCGGAACTCCATTCAACGTGGTCGATACCAGCGCGGTTTTGCTGGAGGATACGGACTTTGTCAATGTGAGCAACTTCGCGTTGTTACCCGCCGGTATGAGCAGGAATCAGGTGGCGACACCCGGCGGTGTAGAGCAGAGGCTCAACAACTACATCGACTTGACAAAGTTCGGCGCGGGCGGGAACTGCGTGGACAACCAGAACGTGATCGTGTCCTCCTCCTCGGCGGCTTGTACGGGGTTTTCAGCTCTCGGAAATCTCTCGCGTAATGCTTTCCGGGGGCCGTTCCAGCAGAACTGGGATTTTTCCCTCGCCAAGAGCACCAGGCTGACGGAACGAGTCTCGTTTGATTTCCGTGCTGAGTTCTTCAACATTCTGAACCATCCGTCTTTTCAGAGCCCCCAGGCCGGTCCGGGCGGGAGTGTCACGGCAGGATTCGGCGGTTCGTTGGGCAATTACGGCATCGTCGACGTGGCTTCGGGGACCAGCGCGATTCTCGCCACAGTCAACCGGCCGCGCGTGATCCAGTTAGCCGCGTCGATTAAGTTCTGATTTCACTAGCCGTGGTTTGGCGGCCGGGGCTTGACGAGTCCCGGACGGAGGGCGACCCCGCCGTATGGGGTCGCCCTCCGTGTTTAGCCCAATAACGAAACCTGGGCGGATGTGATTGGGCTCGACTCCGATTAGCGTGCTGTGGCGCGAAAGATTCTAAAGAGCCTCGTGAGAGGATCGTAGAACTGATCGACCACGCGCTCCTTGACGGGAATGATCGCGTTGTCAGTAATGGCAATACTCTCTGGGCAGACCTTCGTACAGCACTTCGTAATGTTGCAATAGCCGATGCCCTGAGTCTTCCGCAGCTCCTCCAGCCGGTTCTCCGTGTCAAGCGGGTGCATTTCCAAAGCCGCCACGTGGACGAAAAAACGCGGCCCGATGAACTCGTCGTGGAGATGGTGTTCACGCAGCACATGGCACACGTCCTGGCAGAGGAAGCACTCGATGCACTTGTGAAACTCCTCGACGCGATTCACGTCCTGCTGCGTCATCCGCCAGCTCCCGTCCTCGTGGTCGGGTTTGCGTGGCTTGAACGGTTTGATCCGCTTCTTGACCTGGAAGTTCCAGGAAACATCGGTGACAAGGTCTCTGATGATTGGAAAGCTGCGCAAGGGTTCTATGATTACTGGTTCTGCGAGCGGAAGTTCGCTAAGCCGTGTCATGCACATCAGCTTGGGCATGCCGTTGATCTCCGCCGAGCAGGATCCACACCTCCCGGCTTTGCAATTCCAGCGCAACGCCAGTTCGTTGGCCTGTTTGGCCTGGATGTCGTGGATCGCGTCGAGAACGACCATGCCTGGAACCACTTCGGTGACGTAATCCTGAAATCTTCCTCCGGTGGCGTCGCCGCGCCAGATCCGGAACGTCGCTGTCTCCATCACTTCATCTCCTCGATGATCTGCCGCAACTCGGGGGAGGCTTCGGGGACCGGCTCGCGGCCCACCTGCATTTCGGCATCCGGACCTTTGCGAACGACAATATTGAACTTGGCGAAGGCGGAATCCTTGCTCGGAAAGTCATCGCGGAAATGCGCGCCCCGGCTTTCCTTGCGATCGAGCGCCGCCCGGGTAATCGCTTCCGACACGGTCAACAGGCTTGGCAAGTCGAGCGCCGTGTGCCAGCCCGGATTGTATTCGCGGTTGCCGCCAACGTAGACGCTGCGAGCCCGCTGCCACAGGCCTCGAATCTCTTCCAGAGCCTTGGTCAACTCTTCCTCTCGCCGAACAATTCCCACGAGGTTCTGCATCATCTCTTGCAATTCCTCCTGGACCTGATACGGCCCCCCTCCGGGCGGGCGTTCGAATGGCCTAACAGCTTCCGAGGCTGCGGTCTCAACTTGGTGTGGGTCGACGTGTCCTGCGCCGTGTTCCCTGGCGAAGGAGGCCGCGTGCTCACCGGCACGCTTCCCGAAAACCAGAAGATCTGACAGCGAGTTTCCCCCTAACCGGTTGGCACCGTGCAGACCGGCGGCGCACTCGCCTGCAGCGAAGAGCCCAGGCACGCTGGACATCTGTGTTTCGGCGTCGACTTGCACGCCACCCATCATGTAATGCGTCGTTGGTCCCACTTCCATCGGTTCTTTGGTGATGTCGATGTCCGCCAATTGTTTGAACTGATGATACATGCTGGGTAGTTTCTTCTTGATATGCTCCGCGGCGTGCGAAAGCCTCTGCTTGATCCAGGAAATATCCAGGAAAACGCCGCCGTGCGGGCTGCCCCGGCCTTCGCGGACCTCGCGCACGATGCACCGCGCCACGTGATCGCGGGTCAGAAGTTCGGGGGGCCGGCGCGCGCTCCGGTCACCCTGAGTGTAGCGCCAGCCCTCTTCGGGCGTGTCGGCGGTAGTATCTTTGTAGAGCGCCGGAATATCGTCGAACATGAAGCGTCGGCCGTCCTTGTTTGTCAGGACGCCGCCCTCGCCTCGAACCCCTTCGGTCACGAGTATCCCGCGTACGCCGGGCGGCCAGACCATGCCCGTAGGATGGAACTGGACGAACTCCATGTCGGCGAGCGTCGCACCGGCGTGGTAAGCGAGGGCCAAGCCGTCGCCCGTGTATTCCCAACTGTTGCTGGTGATCTTGTAGGCGCGCCCGATTCCGCCCGTGGCGAGTACAATCGCTTTAGCCTCGAACAGCTTAAAACGTCCCCGCTCGCGGTCGTAGCCGAAGGCCCCAACGACACGACCGCCTTCAGTGAGCAAGGTGAGGACGGTGCATTCCATGTGGACGTCGATCCCAGTGTGGACACCGTGGTCTTGTAAGGTACGGATCATCTCGAGACCCGTGCGGTCACCGACATGGGCCAAGCGAGGGTACTTGTGTCCTCCGAAATTACGCTGGAGAATTCGCCCGTCTGGAGTGCGGTCAAACAGCGCTCCCCACGCCTCGAGCTCCCGTACGCGGGCCAGCGCTTCCTGTGCGTGCAACTGGGCCATGCGCGGATTGTTCAGGTACTGGCCGCCGCGCATGGTATCCGCGAAATGGACCTTCCAGTTGTCGCGATCGTCGACGTTGGCGAGCGCGGCCGCAATCCCTCCTTCAGCCATCACGGTGTGCGCCTTGCCGAGGAGCGACTTGGTTACGACGCCCACCGATACACCCATGGCCGAGGCTTCGATCGCTGCTCGCAGCCCTGCTCCTCCCGCCCCGATCACCAGGACGTCGTGCTGATGGGTTTGGTACTCCGCCATCAGAAGATTCTCCAATCCCGCCAGAGACCCATCGAGCACATCCGGACATAGAAGTCGGAGAAGGCCACCCAGAAAAGACTGCACCACGCCCACTTCATGTGGCGAGCGTTGAGGCAGCTCACGCAATCGTAGGCTTTTCTGCGAACCGGAGAGTGGGAGAACTGGTCGATCAGTCCTCCAACCAGGTGTCGCAAGGAGTGGCAGCCGAGCGCATAACCACCGAGCAGCGTGACATTCGTCAGGAGGACGAGGGTCCCGATACCCATCCCGAAGTGGCCGTCGAACCAGCAGGCGTTCCATACATCGTGAGCGAGGAGGACAAGGAAAATGATGGCTAAATAGAGAAAGTATCGGTGGACGTTCTGTAGAATCAGTGGAAAAGAACGCTCGCCTCGATAGTTCTTGCGCGGCTCACCCACCGTGCACGACGGCGGGTCCGCCCAAAAGGCCTTGTAGTACGCGCCCCGATAGTAATAGCAAGTGACGCGGAAGCCCGCCGGCGCCCAGAGGATCAGGATCGCGGGCGAGAACGGCAGCCAGTCCGGGTACCAGCCGGGTTTTCCGCCGAACCATGCGTGAAGGGAATCGCCGAACAACTCCGGCGAGTAGAACGGCGAGAGATAGGAGCCAAAACGGTAATGACTGCCCTGAAGCGCCGCCCAGGTTGCGTAAACAACGAACCCCGAAAGTCCGAGGAAGACGACTAGCGGCTGTACCCACCAGGCGTCGGCTCGTGAAGTCTGACCGAAACTAGCGGTCTTGAGAGAGAAGTCATCGGACATGCTCAGTCCTCACTCGCAATGCGGTGCCGGCCATTTCGCCCCTGCCTTGGGTAACCACCCCCAAGCGCTGGCAGATTAAACCATGAGAGCGACAAAAGAAAAGGCGAAATTTGGGCGTCTATCCTCCGATGTCGTAAGGCTCATTTGAAATTTCTTTTTCGCGGGTTTAGGATGCTTCCACTTCCATGGCGAGGTGATTCATGCTCCGAGTGATCCATGCCTACGACATTAAGCCCGGGGTCGTCGAATACTCGTTTGTCGAGTGGCTCGATGGCCGCCTGGACGAAATCACCAAGCGGTTCGGGTGCGTTGAGCGGAAGACGTGGGTGTTCCTCGACGGCATTCGCGGCGACTACGACAGTGGCAAAGCCGAACGCCGGCCGAAATACTTGAACGAGGCATTCTGGCCCGACCAGCAACACGCCGACCGCTTCCGCCAATGGCTGATGTCGGAAGAAGGCAGAGACTTCAGACGGCAGTGGTTTAGTTCAGTTACCAATCATTCGGTGCTGCGCTATGTCGAGGCCACCGTAGGCAACCCTGTCACAGATGACTGAAGCCGCAGCTCTCAGTACATCCGAGTAGCACACCGCGAAGCAAATCACTCGCCGCTGTCACCGGTCGCGGATGAGATGGATCGTGTGAGAACCATTTCTTTTCGATCCAAGCCGGTCTCGCCAACCACTGCCGCTTGTTCGACTGCGTTGCAACTGACGAAGCTGGCGTTGTTTGGGAATGGCCCTTGCTGAAGTGCAAGAACCCTCTCGACGATTTTCGACACACTCCCCGGCTCAAGAGGACTTCTCCCATCCGCTCGAAGCTCGTTGCTGACTACTTGAAGGGACGCGCTACGGTCTCAGATCTCAAGCTTTCGCGCTGGGACGGCGTCGGCTGGCTTCGGCAACAGACTGCCCTTAGCCCATTCGACACCTTCTTGCACGATGACGTGACCACGGTTCAGTACTGCGGCGAGCGAAAGCGTTAGCATCAAAACCCAGGCGGCGGCACGGGCCCTGGTGGCAGCGCCTCCTTGAGTGAATAGTACATGTCCACGCAACCGCTGGCTGGTGATGATTGTCCTGGAATCAGTCATGGCATGTCTCAGCGACCTTCACCTTCCATCACAAACGCAGCCCAAAAGTAGGGATGGTGCCACGAAACCTGTGAACCGCGGAGCAGACCCAATTTAGCTTGGCGCATGGCCTCGCTCTTTGGCAACCCACGCTGCAGGTTCAGGTAAAAAGATTCCATCAGCGTAGCGGTGGCCGAGTCATTCACGTTCCACAGACTGACAGCAACGTTCCTGGCACCGGCATAGAAAAAGGCGCGCGTGAGGCCAAGGACGCCTTCGCCCGTCACTAATTTTCCCAGGCCCGTGCTGCACGCCGAAAGGGTGACGATATCCGCATTGAGTTTGAGGCGCATAATCTCCCCGGTCTGCAGGATCCCGTCTTCTTTAGAATCGGGCGCGCGCGACAGTAAGACACCGGAGCGGCCCGGGTGTAACTCATCCAGAAAGCCATGCGTTGCGAAGTGGATGTATCGAAAGTCGTCCAGCTTCTCGCTCTTGACTATTTCCTCTCGCGCGTCAGCGCCGAGGTAAAGCTGCCGTTGATCGGGCCGGAATAGTTTGCCAATATCCATAACTTCGTCGCGTGTATAGGGAAGGCGGGCAAGCGAAAAGCCTCGCTCCTCATAATCATCAGTCGGGGACGGATGATGGAGCTTCGAGACCGATTCGCTCGACCGCGGCTCCGACGCGGTCCGCTGTAAGCCGGTCGCAGGTGTGATCACCGGGTCGCCGAACGCCAGGAGTTGCCTGCGCGGCATGAATTGGCGATTCATTTCGTCCACTATTACCAGCGCTGATGCCGACGGGCCATAAACTATGGCAAACTCCTGCGCTAGATAGGCCTTTCTGCCGTGACCGGAAGCGGTCACCAGCGCTTCGAAAGGCAGATAGCCCAGAGTGCCGTCCGGCACCACAATCAGGGTTTGCCTGAAAGCAACGTCGTTCTCGATGGGTTGGAAGATCAAGCCATAGAGCTCTCGGCCGAGCGCATTGATTTTTGTCAGCGATTGCTCGAGCGTAAGCGCGGATACGCGCTCCACCAGCACCTGACGATATGCCGCTACGCGTTCCTCGATGTCCTTCCGCGCAGGCAGAATTGTAGTTGTGACCTTGTCCCTGGTAACGACCCACACCAGCGAACGTTTCTCCCCGAGGAGATACTCGACCAAAGCGGTGCGCTCATCCAGCAGCTTGCTCTGGATTTCCTGCGCTCGAATCGGTTCGGGATATAGAAGGCTGGCATAATGCGGGTTGGTTTCCCGGAACTGCAGATGGAGTTTCTCGAGGTCGGCCTCGGCAGCGCTCAGGTTCGCTTCATTCTTTTTTCTGTCGCCGGAGGAGACATTCTGACTCCACAAGTTTTTCTGCGCGCCAGAAATACGAGCCAGAATTGCGTCTTCCTGTTTGTGCTGGTCCGGAGTCAGTTCGTCGGCTACTCCGACACGAGTCTCAGCGAGCATATCTAGAAACGCTCGTGCGCGACTGCGCTCTGCCATTTCCAGAGCCTCATTTTCGCGGTGTAAGTCAACGAGAAGATCCGCCGTTTCCGTATATGTTGTTCGGCTTCTCTCGACCACCCCGGCTCGTCCTTCTTCTGTGTTCAGAGCGACCGACCGAAGCAGTTCAATTCCGCTGATGGATTTCTCATAATGCTCGAGCGCTTGATCTTTGTTTCCCAGCGCACGCTCGATATGCGCAATGCGGCTCTCGACCTGCCATTCGGAGTCGGGATCGCCGCCGGCGTCGTGAATGAGTGCCAGAGCCTTGTTTTCGCTTGCCAGCGCCGCATCAAGATTGCCGAGCTTCTCCTGGTTGACTCCGAGGGCGCTCAGGAGGTCGCGGTATTCCGCACCGCTCGCGGCTTTCTCCGCAATCGGCATTGCCTGCTCGAGAAACTCGATTGCTTTTTGTGGCTCACCTAGTTTCTCATGTGACGCCGCCAAGCCCTGCAACGCCGAGACCACCCACAGCGAGCTCTCAGGTTTACTCACATGGACTTGTTCGTAATACCTAAGAGCTGCGCGGTAGTGCTGACGCGCCATCTCCATCCCGCCAAGATTTAGCAGCGCCATTTCCGTTGCTTTCTTCGATGGGTTGCTGGCACGCAGATTCGGCTTGAGTTCGCGCGCAATACGAAGTGATTCCTGAAGCGGCAACTCGGCCTTGTCCGGATCATCCGAGCGAACGTACGCCTCACCAATGTTCAGCAGTGAGATGTACTGCATGGTGGGATCGTTGATCTCGCGGGCCAGGTCCAGACATTCGTAAAAATAACCGAGCGCTTCTTCGTAACGGCCCAGGCCGCCGGTGATACTCGCCAGGCTATTCAGCGCTTGTTCCAGAGCTTTCTTATCACCGGATTCGCGGGCGATTGGCACGGTTTTCTGCGCAACTCCAAGCGCTTCGGATAGGCGGCCTTGATAAGAAATCGCCGCTGAGAGGAAAACCATCGCCATCGCTGCGCGGCCCTTATCTCCGGCCTTTTCACTAAGCTCGATGGCTTGCCGGGCTAGCTCCTCGGAATGCTGGAACTGCACTTTGACGTTCATCGCTTCATTGGACTGCTGGATTAGATCGTCGATTTGCGCGCTGGTATCGGGTGCGACCTTCTGGGACGTCTGAAGCGATGTCGAGTCTTTGACAGCTGGGGATCCTGTTGCCGAAGGCAGATTGGGAGCCGCGGCGGATTGGGAGGCTTCGGTTGACGGAGCAGATGGCGTGTTCTGGCTTTGTCCCTGAGCCGCTACAAGGCACAGAGCGACACCGAACCCGCAGAGAACCAGACCCCAACGATTATCGTGGCGCAACACAAGGCACCTGTGCCTGGCGCGCTTAAGGTCTTCGAACCTTCAGATGGTATTCGCCCGCGAGCGCGGCAGGAGGCGGATCTTGGCCCGTAAGTGTAATGCGGAAATCCCCAGCTGGCAATTGCTTTGTTGGAAGGCTGGCGGCGAGCGCGCCGTAGCCACTCAGCGCCAGATGATCGACAGAAGTGAGCAAATGATTTTCGGACGAAAAGACGTCCAGCCGAAAATCGCGGTAGCGCGAGGGACCCGGCTCAATCCAAAGCACCAGGCGGTTGTCATCGGGCTTGAGTATTATGGCGGCGGTTTCCTCGCCGGCACGGGACGCCTGCAGCATTACCAGTGGCACGTTCGCTTCCGCCTGCTCGGTTGGAGCTGCCTGCTGAGTTTGGATCCGCGATTGCTCTTGCTTTTCAAGCTGTGCCGCAGTTTGGCGCAGTTCGCCCCGCAGGCGCGGAAGCTGTCCGAAGTAAGCCCACGCGGTCAATCCTGCCAAGATCAGCGCCACACATGCGGTCGCTGCAAATGCCCACGAGAGCCATCCCGCGCCAGCTGTCACTTGCGCCTGCGCTTGGGTTTCCAGCAGCCCGCGCTTGGCCGCATCGCGCATTCCCGCCGCGAACCGCTCGGCCGCTTGCAATTTCTCGAAACACTCATCGCATTCGAAAAAGTGCTCTTCGAACGCCTGACACTCCTCGGGCGCAAGCTGATTCCGCAGATACCGCTCGACAAATTCTTCGCTCTCTATTTTTGAGTGCAACAGATGAAGTGAGTCCGCACTCATTCCTGTATCAGACATTTTTCCCTCTGGTGAGCTTAAGCCGGCAGTGAATTTCCCGAAAATGCTTCAGCGCCCGCGACTTCACCAGCCTGACCCGCTCCGGCGCGATCGCCGTCCGGCGGGCGATTTCTTCCGTCGGCAGTTCGTCGTAGAAGTGCATCCGCAGCACCGCCCTCTCTCGTGGTTTCAGTCTTGCAATGGTCCTATCGACAGCTTGCTGGATTTCCTGGTCCAGAAATAACCGCTCGTGTGATGGCGCCGCCAGCTCCGATTCCTCCGGCGAGATCACGTTGCCGGTCTGCAGCCGCCGCGCGTACAGCTCGCGCAGCACGTTTCGCGTCACCCCCAGAATGAAACCGGGCAGGGCAGCGGCGGACTGGATCCGGTTGGAACGGATCGCCTGCAATACCCGCAGAAAAGTTTCGGCGCGGACATCCTCCGCGTCTTGCGGCGACTTCGTGTTTCGCAAGGCCAGGTAATAGACCTTTGCGGAATACCGCTGATAGAGGACTGCTTCGGAGTCCGCCTGCCCGGTCTGGATTTTTACCACTAGGTCGGTATCGCTTGGCGCAAGCACCTTGGGCCCCACGCGTACTGGAATCGTTCCGGCTTGCTTACTCGAAGGTGGCACGATTGTACACCGCGCCTCACGGGCCATCCAGACGGACCTTTATTGCGGCAAAAAAATTAATTGATACATCCTTGCCCTTCGCCTCACTTCCTTGCACAAACGAGTTCTCTGGAACTCGGCTGAGGGTGAGCGTATCCCAGGAGGGGTCATGTTGAATCGCGTTGGCCTAATGCTCATGGCAACAATGTGGATCGTCTTTGCAGGGGCTTGCGGAGGCGGCAGCAGCACCAACAACAACACCAACACCAATACCACTCCGCCCACGCTACAGCCGGCAGCCCAGAATGGGTGCAGCAACAGCACCGCGCTCACCGCAGGCGACGGGACTGGAAGCTGCGGAATTACTGCCAGCGGTGGACAGGGCCCCTACACGTGGACCGTGAATAATACGGCGTGCCAGAGCACCCTGACGGTTTTTGACGCCGGCACCGGGCTCGGCTGCATTGTCAGCGGTGCTGGTAACAGTAATCTCGCTCTTCAGCCGCTCTCGTCTGCTGCATCAGGCCGATCTGCTGCAGTTGGCTCCGCGCGACCTCGCGTCATGCCCATGGCTTCATCAACGAGCGTCAACGTACCTGTAACCGTGATGGTAACCGGGGCAAACGGCAAGTCTTCAACTCTCCCCAGCTTCACTATCGCAGTCACGATCAAGGCAATCGGCATCAGTTCGACATCGCTTCCCAGTGGCACGGTCGGCGTCGCCTACTCCACATCTGTCTCGGGGAGCGGCGGTGTGCCTCCATACACGTGGACAATCACTGGACTGCCGGCGGGCCTGACATCGACCGGCGCCCAGATCTCCGGTACTCCCACGCAAAGTGGAACGTTCACGATCACGGTTCGAATCAATGATTCGGAGGCGTCGCCGGTGAGCGTTCAAGTGACTCTCAGCCTCACAATTTCCCCGGCGAGTAGCAGTCCGTTAATGATTACCACCACCAGCCCTCTGAACGGCGGCACGCTTGGCAGCGCTTATCCCAGTACAAGTATCACGGCCACGGGTGGCACGGCACCCTACACGTTCAGCGTCGCGGCAGGATCGTCTTTGCCTTCAGGCCTCACTCTTACGTCGGGCAGCCCCAGCGCCACGATCTCAGGGACGCCGACGGAAACGGGGACATTCTCATTCACGGTGGATGTGCAGGATTCTGCTACCACTCCCGCAACTGCGCACGCCACCTTCACCATCACCATCACCGGATCTTCAAGCTTCACCTGCCCTTCGCCCGTGAACCTGACCCTATGCGGTACCTACACCATGGGGCTTGCGGGAGCCAAGGGCAGTCAAGGATTC